>NPIG01000276.1_pt1 | contig 50357 bp, 36 predicted proteins | sample 8637441 | NCBI WGS metagenome assembly NPIG01 (sample SAMN07420675, study PRJNA396082) | bioreactor metagenome | isolation source: sample BR6 brine-fed electro-methanogenic bioreactor BR | place: Japan: Kochi | collected 2016-06-14
ATTTCTTTACAGGCTCTTTTTCATTACAATGTATTCTATTTTATACCTGATGTAACAATCCCTCTAACAAATGCTTTTTGTGCTATAAAAATAACAAGTACCATAGGAAGAGCGAACATAACTGATGCTGCCATTACATATGCCCAATTAGCTGATCCCGTAGAACTAAAGAAAGCTTGTATACCTATTGACAACGTATGAAGTTCAGGTTGTTTTAAGTATATACTTGGTCCAACGTAATCACTCCATGAATTAATAAACGAGAAAATAAACAATGTCGCTAACACAGGTTTAAGTTGAGGTAATATGATTCTCCATAATATCCCAAAACTTGAACACCCATCGATTTTCGCTGCTTCATCTAGTTCCTTTGGTATCATCATCATAAACTGTCTTAGCATGAAAATATTGAAGGCTGAACCACCAATCCAAGGAATGATAAGCGGAAGTCTAGTCCCTATCCAACCAAATAGTTCATATTCAACATATGCAGGTAACATCGTCACAACCCAAGGTATCATCATTGTTGATAATAATACAATAAAAAAGAAATTCTTCCCTTTTGCATTAAATCTAGCAAAACCATAAGCTACCAATACCGAACTTGTGATACCTATGACCATAGAAGACACAGTCATGATTATCGTGTTGAGTAACAATCGTCCCATATTGACATATCTAAACGCTTCTATGTAGTTAACAAAGTAAAACTTGTCACTGAACAGTTTTGGTGGCCATACAAAAATACTATTTGAATCTGGCATTAACGACATTAAAACCATATAAATAAATGGGAATGCAAAAGAGACAGCAATAATAAGACCTAAAATTGAGAATCCAATTCTTCTTTTGTTCTTCATTCTACTTACCTCCCTCTTCATAGAAAACTCTTTTTTGAGAAGCTCGTATGAATATAATAGTTAAAATAATAATAACCGTAAAGACTAACCACGCTTGTGCTGATGCATACCCAAGAGTTTTTCTACCCAAACTATTAAATGCATTATTAACGATTAATAGGTTAGCTGTTAATGTTGAAATACCAGGTCCACCATTGGTTAGCAATTTAATCTCAGCATATGCTTGTAGACCTCCAATTAGCCCTGTTAAAGTCACAAAGAACAGTGCTGAGCTAATTGCTGGAATGACGATATGTCTAAACACCTGCCATGAATTTGCTCCATCTAGTCTAGATGCTTCTATCAAGTCTTGTCTTACACCTTGAATAGCAGCTAATAATATGAGCATTGTCGGTCCTAACCCATTCCAAATACCAATGAATATAACTGTAGACATAGCTGAAACACCATCTCCAAAAAAATTAACTGGCTGTATGCCTAAATAACTTAAAAAGTAATTAGCTATGTTCATATTTTCACCTGTAAAGATTAGTTTCCAAAGCAGGGCAACACTCACGACTGGAATCACTGCTGGTAAGTAAATCATCGTCCTAAAAGTCTTCTTACCGATTATATTTGAATTTAACAAAAGTGCAATTAATAACGCGATAATTACTGTGAATCCAACTTTAGCTATTGCATAAACAAATGTATTAATAATCGCTTGATGGAAATCAGTATCTTTCATGATAATATCTATGTAATTTTTAAACCCAATAAAATTATGAAGACCACTAGTTGCACCCACTAATCTTATATCAGTAAAACTTGCATACAAAGAAAACAGCATAGGTAATAAAGTAAACATTAAAAGACCTATTAACCATGGGCTGATGTATAGGTAAAATAATTTGCTGTCTTTCTTTCGTAATTTTTTATTTGTCATAATATCCTCTAGTCTATTTCGTTTCTAATATCTCTTTCTATATCAACTAACATATCATCTAATGCACTAAAATCGAAATTATTAACCCATGTAGAGTAGTGTTTTGCGATTTGATTTTCAATTGCAATTTGAGATAAGTATTTATTATAGTCCAACGAATGTGTGTAATTTAAGGCGAAGTCTAAGAAATAATTATTCATATCTTGAACAAAACGATTATCTGATAATTTGTAATAGTTGCTTTCAGCAACTGCTTGATTACCAGGTATATTAAATCCTTTTGTGGCGAAGTACTTACTACCTTCAGTCATATAATAGTTCAAAAACTTCACTGCTTCTTCTTTCAATGGTGTATGATTGTTGATTGCCAAAGCAATCATCCCAGATGATACTCCATAATTATCAGCTTCTGTAACATTCTCTTTATCTGGAATCGGTGGTGGTGCAATACCAATTTCAAATGAGGCACTATCAAAGTGATAATTTGAGTACGCCCATGAACCAAACCATGCGAAAGATAAATTACCATTAGCAAATGCTTCTCCAGAGCCAATACCAGTAGGACCTATAATAGGGCTTGAGGCGTCATCTCCAACTTGTAACTTAGCGAAATATGTAAATGCATCAACAACTGCTTGATCTTGAGAATTAAAATATTTTCCATCAATAAATGTTGATGTATCACCCATTTGAATCCATTCCATTAAATGTTTCCATGGTACTCTGTCCAACATAGTCCCATATCTTGTTATCACACCGTCCTCAATCTGTGTCAACTTACTTGACATGTCCATGAATTCTGACCATGTAAGTGGTATTGTCGCACTAGGATAATGCATATACTCTAAATCTAATTCAGTATATCCGTTCTCTTGATTATATGTATCAATGTGATTCTTATTATACCAAAGCATGAAATCTGGACTCCAATCTTTGATGAATGCATAATAACTCCCTTGACCAAAGTTTTCTCCATCATATCTATAGGCATCATTTATATCCCATAACTTAATGTCACCATCAACATTTTGATCACTTAAAACATCTAACTCTCCTGATTCTATATAAGTTGATAAATTTAGTATTTGATCAGAGTATATTTGGCTAAGGATTTCTCCTTGTTCTGTGAAATATATATCAGGTGCATCCGTTCTTGACCCTAAATATATACTTAGGTTTTCGTAATAATCACCAGTACTTGGAATGACATTAACGACAATTCCATATTCGTTTTCAAAATTTCTTGCTATATGCTCATACCAACTCACTTCAGTAGCATCTCCCCATACATAGAAATTCAAATCTGTCCTATCAGCTTGGGTACAACTAAGTATTGTGACACTTAGTAACATTATTAAACATATCGTTAATATCCTTTTCATTTTTTTGTTCCTCCTGGTAAGTTATCTATTATTAGTTTGTTTAAAACATTAGATATCACATAAGGTTCTTGTTTTAACCTTAATATCTGATGTTTACCTTTCTTATCTTCATGATAATTTGTTTCCCCATCATTACCAACTGTGACATGTCCTTTTGGGCTTAATGTAAACAAATTCTCTTTTCCTCTTACTGAATAGTACACAGCTAATAAGTCCCAACTTTCTCTAGGTCCTTTATTATACTCCTTATATGCATAAGTGATTGGATTCTTTAAATTCATTTCATCTAGAAGAGGTTTTATTGTTTTAACTAAATATCCTATGTAGAAATCAACAAACACTATGTTGCATGGAGCATTTTCTATAAAGTTCTTCGCTGATTGTATATCCATTTCGATATTATACTCAACCTTATACTCTTTGTTTTCAAAGAACAAAGGTGTTTTCGGTTTGTTAAAATATCCACCCATAATAACAACTTCTTTTACTTTGTTACAAATTAAGTCATAACCACTCTCTTTGATTTTTGAATCTGATTTTGATTTTAGAAGCTCGTTTAAAGTATTTAGTTGACCAATACTCACTAAAGTCACTGACTCATCCTTTGACTCAAAAAGTTTTTCTCTCATTAACTCAACTGATTCTTGATATTTTATAGTGTTATGGCATCCAAATGTCTCATATACTGCTCTTGCATAGTGATCTACATCTATGAAGTTGTCTCCTCTATACTCACCCAACTGAAAGTTGTTCTTATAGTATTCATTGATAACTTGACTACACTTTATGGCATATTGGTTGCTTGTGCAGTGGGTAACAGCAAGAACATTTGCTTCAGACAGATTACTAAAAGAGTTCAATAACGCTAATGCACCTACGTCATCTGCATCACACCCAATATCTGTATTCAATATTATATTAACCATTTTCATGATTCCTACTTTCTAAATTTACGACACCAAGTTCATTTTCTTTGTTTACCATATCTCTAAATTTTAAAGGGGATATTTTCATATTTTTTGTAAAAAAGGCAATAAACTGGCTATCGTTACTAAATCCACATAATGTTCCAACTTCTTGAACTGTCTTATTCGTTTCTTTTAGAATCTTTTTTGCCATGTCTAATCGTATGTTTAGTAAGTATTGTTTCAATGTTGTATTTGTCCCATCTTTAAAGATATGTCTAAATCTTCCATATGAATAACCACTACTCTTAGCTAATAACTCAAAATCAATATCTTTTACGTAGTTTTCTTGAATGTATTTTTTTGCATGTCGAATATATAAACGATCATTCTTCTTGTTTATACTTGGCTCATTAGTTCGTAATGTCTCAACGAGTATAAGTTTAAATAAGCTATTAACATAATCTTCGTAATTAGGATTTTGATTCTTATACTCTTGTAATGCGATATCAAATAAGTGACTTGCAAATTCAGCTTTTTCATCTGTAAGCTGAGTAAATGTATTCTTTATTTTTTGATCACATTCAAATAAAACAATATACACAGTTGAGTCAGTATTTGAAAATTCATCATGAGTAATACCCGGTTTCACAATGAAAACCGAGTTTTTTTCATATTTTTTTTGTTCTCTTAAAACATCGACATATCCTTCTCCTGCTTTGTAAAATACGAGTTCATAATAATTGTGCTTATGAGATAGTACGTATTCTTTCGGGCTATGATTGTAATAAACTAATGAAACGACTCTTACGTCCATATATCCTCCTATTTAAGCTTAAATTGATATAACTTTCCTGCTAATATTTCATTTGAAAATTCAACAATATCATCCATGACAAATTCTTCTTCTTTAAAATATCCTGTTTTAACGTTTGATGATTTTACTAAATCTGTTGTTAATAAAACCTTATGAGTCATTGAGATATAAGCATATCCTTGATGAATAATCACATACCCCAATGCATGTTCATTAGTTGATATTTTTAGTTCCTTATTGTTTATAATAAACATTTCGGATTTCTTCACTTCATTCTCAGTATCACTATTGTTAAAAGCAAAGATACAGTTATGATTAGCTAAAGCAATTATATGTTCTGCTTTCTTTAAAATACTCAACACTTCAATCGTTTCCTGTGTTTGTGATTTGTAACTAAAATCAGGGTTTACAATACCTTGATCCATTTGATAATCAGAACCTTGATTCATCCATATAAAATATTCAGGTGTAGCAAAATCATAGACACTATATGAAGCTCCTTTAAGCACTGCTGTCAGTATAAGCTTAGGTGTCGTTGTATAACTTCCCATGTTTTCTGCTATATGAGGATAGTTTCTTTCTTGTGCATATGATTCTATTGATTTCATGATTTCTGAAGGTTTTGTTACATAGGGGTCATCTCCAACAATATCTATCCCTTCAAGTTTGATGATATCTTTTGCTGATCCTTTTGGAAACTCCTTAAAACTATCCATATCTAAACTTACAGTCATATTCGCTCTAGTAACAACTTTATATTCAGAAGATTTTATTGCTTTTCCTGCATTATCTAATGCATCTAATGTCATTTTCCAAGCTTCTTCTTTTGTCAGTAGAGATCCATTCAATTTTGGTTTCCTTTGATCAATTCTCCATCTAGCAAACCCGTCTGGTTCATTATGAACTTGAACTGATATGACTGTATCAGGGAAATTCATAACGACATTCCAATTGTAAATGTGAGTCATGAGTCTTTTAAGAACTAATGTCTCTCTTTCCATTAATAACGGATCGTTTAGGACTAAGAATCCTGAATATCCATACATTAAATGAAAATCCTCATCAACGTACTGTCCATTTGATTCAGCTTTGATTCTAGGGTAAGTTTCTTTATCCCAAAATATGTAATCTGGTAAATGATTACTATGTGAATCTCCACACATGTTTGTTGAAAACCAAAGTAGTTCTATTTTCAGTTTGTATTTCTTTCCTAAATTAAGAACAAAATCCAGCAAATCATATTTGTAAACATCCATATCAGGTTCAATGAATCGCCAATCAACTGGAACTTGCAATGTGTTAAACCCCATATCTTTTGCTTCAATAAAATATCTTTCTATTTCTGTATTAGTAAGTGGTTTAGGTGGTTTACCTAAATCCTTGTGCTCTTCTGTAGCGGGTCTGTGCAACAATCCGTCAAGCCTAATTTGAGTACCTAGAATAATAAAAGGTTTACCTCTTAATGCAAAATATGCCTTTGATGTATTTGTGTATTTAATGCTTGATACTTGCATAATTCTCTCCTTCTATTTACTGTCTGATTGCATCGTATGAACTAATATAATCCTCCGATAAGTTTGTAGGTAATTCATTAAGATTAAATACTTTTAATCTATATAATTTAAATGCTTCTGTTATTAAAACATCGTTTTGGTTTTGTAATGCAACATCTGATTCACTTATCCAGTCACCATTTAAGTCATAGTACCCTAGTGTAGCATTTAGGAATGTTACATTTGAAAAAGCAATATTCGCTGCTTGTGTTGTATATACATACACATAACCATCATTTGATATGACAAATCCTTCACCTGCTTCTCCCATTGTTGAATCAACAATTAAACCATCAAAAGTATAAAGTTTTTGTGTTTCACCATCAGATATGCGATTATCTAAGCCTAGGACTAAGAAGTTTCTTCTAGGTGTTTTTGCAACATCAACATACGCTTGACTTAACCCTAACATGATATTTCTTAGATCAGTTGCTCTTTGGTTGACTTCTTCAAATAAAACATCACCTTCAGGATTATATCTTCCATATAACTGTCCTGAGTTTGAAACAGGATAATATCTAGGAAACGTTAATGGATATGTATTAAACCCAATACCACCTAAAGCAAAGCTAGCTAGGACAAGTCTATGACTGTTATCATCACACCAATTTTGTGCATTATATATTGGTAGTGTATCAAATGATTCTTGAAAACTTAGCATACCTGATTTCACATTAGGCATTTGATGTAAGTATGTAGGTGATACTAAGTCAACATTCTCTAAATCATAGATATTATATACATAGTTAACGACTGCATTCTGTTCTGTAAATTCAACTCTTGTAAGAGCTTTGTAGTTTGAATCTTTCACAGCTGAAGAAATATTATCTATGTATCCATTTACTAATTCCCAACCTTTAGATGATGTCATTAGTATGCCTTCATCCATAACTTCATATTGGTTAATCCTCCAACGTGGAAAACGATCTAAACCTTGTCCAATTTGTACTTGAACCAATGGATAAACAAGATTTTCTGAAGACCAAACATTTACAAAATCCATCAAAGCTTTAATAGCTTTCGATTCTCTAGTCATTAAATTTTCATTAGAGAAGTCAATGATACCAATTCTACCAAAGACTCCAAAATCATATAAATCAGCTATAAATGGGTAGTCTTCATTGTTTTCGTAAATATAGTCAGGTATATATGCGCTTCTTGTTTCTCCATCAACAAATGATCCATACCAGTTAAGATTTAACATTAAGTTATATTCGTTAGCTAAATCTAGAATATTATTAATAAGTGTATCATCATATATATCTTTTGACGTTTCTACACTTGACCACATAAATGCTAAATCTAATGTATTAAATCCAGTATCACTAGCAAGTTTGAAATACTCTTCAAGTTCTTCGTTAGTGACTTTATCTGCTAGGATTAGCTGGTCTAATCTAACTTCTGTTGAGAGTGATATAATAGGCAATCCTGCACTATTCTCTATATAAGATTTTGACCCGTATTCAGTTATATTGGTTTTGATTGTATATGGTTCTAATATCTCTTGATTATTTGTTGTTGTATTTTCATCACATGAAGTTAATCCTATCGTTAAGATAAACATCATCATTATAATATACTTTTTCATATAATCACCCCACATTATCCCAGGTATTTGAAACTAAAGACGTGTTAATACTTGTAATTTCAATACGATACATTGTGAATGGTTGTAAATTTAAAACACCATTACTAAAAGGATTAGCTCCTTCACTGATAAATTGATTACTTTCATTGAAATAGCCTATCTCGATTTGACCAATGTTTATATTGTCAAAAGATATTGTACTAATATCTGTCGCTAAAACATACAGATAATCATCCGTACTCACTAGATATCCTATCGCTCGAGTATTCGTTGTGAAATTTGCTAGAACATGCTCAGTTTGAATAGATTGAGTTATCGAATTTTCAGGATTGTTACTGTTTATATTGAACGCAATAAAGTTCTCTTTTCTTGTCGTAACCGCTAGGCTTCCTAGTTTCTTAACTGAAGCAATTAAATTCTTTGTTGAATCAAAATGCTCTCTATTTATTAAGTCACCAGCTTCATTAATATACGTTATACCTTGATCCACTCCACTAGACCCATGTCTAATATAGAAAGGACTGGTAACTAAGTCATACATTGAATACCCACCTTCACCTTGAATAGATGTAAGAATTAATGATGGTGTATTTGTATATGATCCATCGTTTTCAGATATATGTGAAAAGTTACCTGGTAATTTTTCGCCATACATGTTTATAATTCCTTTAATGTCAATTAAGTTTGAACGATATGAGTCATCACCAACAACATCAATTCCTTCTAGGTTATATATGTCTTGAGCCCATTGTGGTGGCACTTTAACATCATCACCTGAATAAATACCATTTCCACTACCTAAAGAATCACTATTGGTGCTACTTGCAAAGTTAACTCTTGTGTATATTCTATAGTCACAAGCCTTAACTGCTTTACCTAAATAGTCTAATGAATCATTAACTTTTTGAATACCTTCTTCATATGTCATAAGGTCTCCATCTAATGTTTGAACTTGATATTGTTCAATTCTCCAACGATAGAAAATATCTGGTTCATTCAGAATTTGCATTCCAATCAATGGATGTTTTGCCTCATTATGTCTATCCCATTCATAAACGTATTCCATACATTGAGTTAATGCATTGGCTTCTTTTTCTAGTAGATCAGTATCATTGAAATCAAGTCTCCATAGAATACCATAGTAATTCCAATATTCTCCTGTTCTAATCGCATCAAATTTAGGATAAGTTAGTCCATCACTCAATATATAGTCTGGAACTGTATAACTATGTGTATCTCCACACATGTTTGTCCCAAACCATAAGAATTCGACTTTTAAATCATATTCGTTAGCAAATCCTAAAATTTTGTCAATGTATGTAAAATCGAATACACCTTCTTCAAGCTCTACATCTTTCCATTCTAATGGGATTTGAACGCAAGTAACACCTAATTCAGCTGCTTTAGCGAAGAATGGTTTGATTTGATCGTATGTATATTTATCTGTGTTCATAAATGCATCAACCCTAATTTGTGAACCTATATACAAGAAAGGCTGTTCTTCAACTTCAATATAAGTTACGTCTTCTGAGTTTGAAACTATTCTTGATACTTCTATGATTCCATCATAAAGTGCATCACCTATAAAATTAGTAGACGTTTGATTAGTCGTTTGGGTTGTAACAGATGTGTTTTCAGTTGTTTGATTATCACATGCAATAATGCTTAACGACATTATCATTGATAATATTAATATAGTAATTTTCTTCATTTCTTTCCTCCAAAACTATAAGCTAAGGATAACTCAAAAAGAGTTATCCTTCACTCAATTTAACGTCTCTTTAATATGACAACACCAGCAATAATACCAGTTATCACTACGACTGCACCTGAGATAGCTGCGATTAATCCACCAGTTGAAATCGTCTTAACATTGAAAGCGTATATTTCTTCAGTTACGTTATCATATAAATCTGTAACTTGGAATTTAACTTGCCAACTTCCAGCTTTATTAGGTGAAAGAACAAGTTGATCATTTGTAAGTGTTACGACCTCTTCTTCTCCATCAGGATTGATTAATGTAACAACTAATTCATATGTTGAGTCTTCGTCTATCATAATATCAGTAATTGTAAATTCGTTATTCATTACAATGTTTTCAGGTATACCATTCACTGTGATGACAGGATTGATATCATCTGGAACATTAATTGTGATGACTTCATTAATCACATTTGGAGTCGGAAGTGTTTCATCTTCTCCATAGTATGTAATGAAATAAATACCAGGGATATCAAATGTGTATGAGTCACCCATAGAAACAACTGTTTCTTCTTGTAAAGGATTTATAATTGTAATTGATTTCGTTGATTCCAAAACATCATTTGAATAAACACCGTTTATTACAGTAATTGTTTCATTTAATGCATATGTTGCACTATAGTTAGAGTCTAATTCAAATGTAGGCACTGTTATCTTGTTTTTACATAAGAATGTTATTTCTTCTGTGACAACTTCATTTCCTGAAGCACCCGTTGTTTTTAACACAACAGAATAGTCTCCAACTGTTGTTGGTGTAAACGAGAAACCGTTATTTAAATCTGTTAATGTAACAATCGTATCATCAGGTTGTGTAATCTCAGCTGTGTAAGTTATATCACCATATAAATCATTTACATAAACATCAAAATCAATTGGACTATCTAATAAAACAATCTCATCTATATGTGATTTTAAATCAATAAATGCGTCTGATTGAGAATTAAAGACTCCATTTGTTGTGTCCATTGATTGACCATTGATTTCAGTAATTAAGAATTCAAAGAAATCTGTATCAGTATTACTATATGCTCTCATACCAACACTTAGTGTTGATGAAGATAGTGTATCAAGAAATGCTTGAATTTCTGTTTGACCAACATCAGCAGCTGCTTTTCCACTTAATCTGTCAGCTGAGAAATAACTATCTAAATCAAAGTACATATGAAATTGCATATTTTCAGAATCGACTGAGTTATCGATCCAACCAGCGTTTGGTATATCAATTTCTTCTTGATCTTCATATTGAATGAAGATATTTGTTGGATTATCTACATTGACTATATCTAACCACACTCTAAATGTTATATAGTTTGCTGGATTTTCTGGGTCTGATAAAACCAACTCAATGTATCCATTAGATCCATTGTTAAGTATATTTGTTGATGAATCTCTAACTGCAAATTTTATATCGAATCCGTATTCCATATCGAATTCACCTATTATGAATAACGAATCATCTATCGTTCTACAACGAATACCTTCAGCTACATAATCAGATAACCCATCAGATTGGGAAACTATTGTAGGAATATATAACGAATTATTACTTATTGTGATTGTTTGATTCGCTGATTGAGTTATACCTGCAACATTTTCAGCTTCGTAATTAAACACATAATCTCCAGTTAAGAAATCTCCTGGAATAATTAGTTCAAACTCATCTTGTGCATTTAAAGTATCTAAGACATATATTGGATTAACTAGATCGGTTGGGTCATATATGTTTAGTTTTAAAGTATATGTACCAGTTTCATCTACTACTGTTGGCGCATCAAATACGATCATACTAAATAAATCTACTGCTTGATTTGATAATGTTGGTACATTTTGTAGCTCTGGTAAATCAATTGTATTTGTTATATCAAATGTTAAATCGACTTCTGATGAATTACCAGCAGCATCAGTAGCAACTAAAGTAACTGTTACATCATTCCCTGAATCAACAGGTGTATAGATATTATCAGTTGATAACACTACGTCTGTACTATCAAGAATTGAATAAGTTATTGGATTTCCCAGTAAGTCATATGCGCTTACAGGGATTGTATAAGCTTCGTCTTCAATGATAGTTTGATTCACATTTCCTATATCTATTATAGGTGCAACAACATCATCAAAAATACCAGATGTATTTGCTAAAGATTGCCCATTAACAGATTTTACTGTTATTTCTGTATTTGCAGTGAAACCATTATCTCCGGCAATTCTAAAGTATACTTGATCAACATCATCAAATCTTGATGTGAATCCAAGTAAATCATTATTTCCGTTATCTAGTCTTGTTAAGTTAGCTGATCCACCTACATATGATTCAAACAGACTAGCTTTACTAAATTGAATTGTGAATTCGCTATCTTCTGTAGCGTCACCTGCAATCCAATTTGACCCATAGATCACATTACCCCAATTCCCAAATTCAGGATATATTTCATAAGAATGATTTCCATTATTATACCCACCAGCATCTGTCCAAATTCTTAATAACATTATTTCGCTGTCATTAGATTTGTTCATAACGAATATATCTAAAGCTGATGAATTATTTGATTTAGATATAATAGATCCATCTGAATCGAATAATTTAATTGAAAAACTAAATGATATTGTTTGACCATCGTCTATTTTAAATAATGGTCCGTATGTATCATTCGCTAAGATATCAGCTCTTCTATTCCAAGCATCAGGCACGCCTCCAGGAAGTGTTATCTTAGCACCGTTGTCAGTCCATTCCTTGGTCCCGTCCCAACAGTTGACAACTTCATAAGCATCTAATGAAGGTGTTGCGGGAGCTGCTTGAACTTCATTAAAACTAATAAACATCATTAGCATAAATAAAAACATGCTGATAATCATAATTTTTTTCTTCATAATACTCTCCTATTTTTTAAGTTTTTACTTTTGTTTGGTATTATGATACCTTAACATATGGCTATATGTAAACACTTTCAAAGAATGATAGCCAGTTTTCTATATTAGAATATAGGCTATCACAATAAATCATATTTAGTTAACGAAACATACATTATCTATTTTAATACAAAACAAGCCATTTATCAATCATAGAATGAGTATTTAAAAGTGAATATTAGCTAGGAAACAATATAAGTATATAGCCAATTATAAATATAGCTGTTCTAGATTGTCTAGGGATATAAAAACCTCCTAAAATGGAGGTCCATTTATAGGAGGTATTTTACATTCTTTGAGATAGTTAATCTTACAAATAGCAATCTATAGTGTTAAGACAACCATCATTCTGTAGGTAACGTAACTGGTTCTGAGTCTATAGATTGATTTTGTTCATTGTTGTCAACTTGTTGTGGCGTTTCTTCTATAACTTTATTTGTTTGTTTAGGAGCTTCTTCTGTAACCTCAGATGCAAATAGCGCTTCTAAATTCTCTTGAACATCTTTCTTCTCTTCTTTAACGACTTCAACATGACTTTTTTTCTGTACTGTATCGGAATGAATATCATAGTCTAATTCACTGATTACAATGTTTTCTTTTACAGCTAAAGCTTTTAGTTGATTAATCATTTGAGTTTGTTCTTTAGTTAACGTATTATTTCTGTTAGTATATTCTGATTCTGAGTCTTTCATCGCAACATTAAATAAAGAGATTGTTTTCTGATGTTTTTTTGATATACTACTTAAATCATTTTTAAGTTCTTTGTCAAGCTTGCTTAAGCATTTTTGAGTATCTTTCTTCTCTAAATCCATTTTTTTGTTAATCATTTTCTTATATGTATCTAGTTTTAGATCCAATGTCTTAAGCGCTTCTTGATGTTCTGCTTTTTTCTTCTTCAGTAATTCATCTTCTAATTTAAGTTGTTTTTCATGATTCGATTGTAGGTTTGCTTTCTTTCTCTCAACGTCGGATTCTTCTATGCTTATAAGTGTGTCTGAGTAACTTGTTAAGTAAGCGACTAACTCTATATTTTGGGTAATTGCTAAATCATTAAGCTCTTGGAAACCTTGAAGATTCTCATTGTTTAGAGCTTTCATTGACTCAGAAAGTTTTTTAGCACGATTCTTTTCAACTTCAGAGTTAGTTTTTATGACTTTGATTTCTTCATTATATAAACTTAACTGTGACTCGTAAAGATTATTAGCTTGTTCGATAGCTTTATTCGCTCTTTCATTTGCATATGATATCTTGTTATTATATGCAAGTAACTCTTTATTATATGTCTCTTCTAATTTATGAGCATCTTTCTGATAAGATTGCTCAAGTTCTTCTGAACTCGCTTTTAACTCCTTAATTTTTTGTTGATCATATGTTGAATCTAATAATGCAAGTTGAGCTTTAATGCTAAGCATGTCTTGTTCATGCTGTTTAGCGAGTTTATTGCCGTCTGACTTATACTTTTGATTAATTAATTTAATTTGGTTTTCAGGCATCTTTAATTCAGTCTTTAACGATGTCTTAATTTGATGAACAACTGTATTTAAATCTTCTTTTAACTGTGAAGTTAACACATTAACTTGTTTTAATAAATTAGATGTTCTTTGATCTATTTCTTCAATAGATAATTTATAATGTGTGTCATCTTGTGTGTCTTTTGATATTTTAATTGATTTTTCAAAATCAAATAAATGTTGTTGTTGATTATCTGATAAATCGAAATTATTTTTGATTTTATCAACAAAATCATTTTGAATTATTTTTTGTAAAGCTATCTTTTCATCTTCTAATTGAAAATGTCTGTTTATTCCCATTTCTTCTGTTTCAATGAAATGATTGAATGCTTCTTGTTCACATGCTATTTTGTAATCAAAATCAATTTTACTTTGGTTTGTTTTTAAAGCTTCATGAGTAATATTATATGCATAGTTGATACTGATTTTATCTAAATCATACGTTGCTTTAATTTCTTCTCTTAGTTTGTTTTGTTCATATGCTCCAACTTCAGCTTGATAGTTTAAGTCTTCTTTCTTTATTCTGTTATTTAACTTATCAATTCTTGAATCATAGTCAACTTTATTCATTTCAAGATTTGCTTGAATATGTTTTAACTTGTTTATGAAACAAAGTATATTTTCAGGATAGTGAAGCTCTTTTGAAAGTGATTGTTCTAATTTACTTTGTATGTCTTTAATTTTATTTTTTGATTTTTTTTCAGAACGAGAAATAAGATTTTCGACATTAAAAGTCGTGACCTTTTTATTTAACTTGTCTACTTCATTAAGACAGTTAGATTCATCTTGCATGTAGTCTTTCTCTAATGTTTTTAACCCGTCACTTAATTTAGACTTTTCTTCTTTAAATGCTTTTTGAAGGTCCTGCAAGTTTTTGACTTTTTTAGCATCAATTTGTTTTTGATTCGCTTTGTGTGTTTTCGTTGTTTTTTCGATTTTCGACTTGTTTGTTGATGTTGTTTTTAATACTCCACCTTCATATTTTTCAAGACGTTTTTCATAGGTTTCTACAATCTTTCGTTCATGTTCAAGCTGTTTTTCTGTCTTTTCTTGAATCGTCTTGTTGTTTTCTTCAAGGACTTGCTTAAGTGCTTGTTTGTTCTCAACTAATACTGTACTCAATGCATCACCATAATCACTAAATTTTTCTTTTGAAACTGTCATTCTTTCACCTCATTGTATATTATATTTTTTTATCAACTTATTTATTGTAAAGCAATGATTTATGTCAAAGCTTAATGTTACGTGTAGATAATATTTTTTGAGTACATATAGACGTTTTAAGACCTAAAAACAACAAAAAAAGACAACCATACTGCTTAGGCATAATGTTATATGAACGATTGTAAGGTAACTGGCTATCCCATAGGGACCCTATAGCTTTCTGTCGCCGGATTACTCCGGGTTTAGCTTTATCAAAACAAACACTCATACTGAAAATACCAGCTTCGTTTGTCTTTAATATCTAGAGTATAACATGTTTTTTTACCAAAATCAATATAACAATAGACAGTTATCAGTAAAATATTGTAAAAAGATTGACATATATTAAAAGAATCGCATTTAAGCGATTCTTTTGTGTTTACTCATTTAATTTTTACAGTTAATCTATATTTTTCATTTCAGCTTGTGGTGAAATCCTTCTTATAAGATTCATGACTTCCACGATTATTTTATCTACTAAATTAGCTGCGTACTCTAAGGTTAATTCTTTAGCAGGTGCATTATAACTTACGAGTTGTAACCCTTCGATTCCAGATAATTCAGCAGCGACTTGTCCTATGGTGTTGGGTGTTTCTAAATTATCTAATATATATACTGATTTCATTTTGTTATTATCCTTTCGTGTGCTTTTCTATGACGTGTTCTAACCCTTGAGTTAGGACACTTCTAACATGATCATCATCTAAGCTATAGAAGATCTCTTTTCCACTTCTTCTACATTTTACAAGATGAGCATCTTTAAGTTTTCTTAATTGGTGTGATATTGCTGATTTAGTCATGTCTAGTAAATCACTTATCTCTTGAACATTCATTTCTTTAATGACTAAGGCTGATAATATTTTGATTCTTGTAGGATCTCCAAACACTTTAAAGAAATCAGCTACTAAATCAATATGTCTTTCATCATTATAAAAATCAATAACTCTTTGAATTGTCTCGATATCTATTGATTCGTGATCCATAAGCCCTCCTTTCAGTTGAATAGTTGTTCAACTGTTTTATATTATATTTTATATATGTAAAAAAGTCAATATTATTTATCCAATAAAAAAGCCTAACAAATGTTAAGCTTTTTTATTCATAATAATATCATTTACTTATAATTAAATCTTTATATTATATAATTCCAATTATAATATGTTAATCCTTGATTAATGAAATTTCCATTTATATCAAACAAAACATCATTGCCAAGATATTTTACTCGAACGTAATTATCACTATAAATTTTAGTTGATTGAAAACTCATTTCATATGCACCACTAAACATAACATTACCTTCTCTATCAATAACAACCATCTTTGATAAATCAGTTTCCCAAAATGCAAAATACTCCCCATTCGTTTCAACAGAATAGTGATCTATGTAATAAAATAAATCATGTCGTTTATACGGAATCAAATAAGATTCGGTGTTTATTTTCGTTCCATCACTTAGATAAACATTTACTTCAGTAGCATTTAATGTTTCGTTTACTGACAACTCTTCAAAGATTATGGTAACTTTAGGCGTTCTGTTCAAAAATAGATTAAATGAATCACTTCCTAATATTTTATTATTTGAATAATCAATTACTTTTAATGCACCTTCGTCTCTATCACGAACTATAGCAACGTCATATCCATTGACAAAAACATCTTCTTTTAAATATGTAAATGAAAGATTACCTAAATCATCATAGTAATTGATTATTTTTTCACCTTGGTCATTTTTAGCTTCGATGATAAATGTATCTTCATCAAATTTATTCTCTGCTTGTTTAAAATAGGGTTCATTTTGTACCGTTTCACCTCTAGAATTAATCAGTTTTACAGTATCTTGTTCAAAACCAACTCCATAACTAACTGTAACAAATCCAATCCCTTCTGAATTAAACTGAACTTCGCGATAAATGGAATTTGGATTTGTTAATTCATGTCCTTCTAAATCAATTAAATAATTCGTAGTAGTACCTACCGATGCTACACCAAATTCGTTAAAAGCTTTCACATGTGTGTATTGGAAGTCGATAAGCACATCGTTTTGCAAGTTTATATAACCAAACAATTCATCTTTTCTTGCATAGAATATATCTGTTCTTTCACCTATTTGTTTTTTTTCAATTCTATCATATTCAAAATCTGTATATTGATTACCTTCATTATCAAACAAAGCACATTTATCTGCTTTATTGTAAATTGGAAAATACGTGTATTCAATATGACTATTAAGATATTTACCAGTTAAATCATTCCCAAGTAATTTGGCTTCCTGAGTTAGTATATTGAAATGAATGACCGTATATTCATAAAACAACAAGTAATTATACGTGTTTTCTATCGATGAAATATAATTATATTTATCTTCAACATAATAATTACCTTCTGTATCTATGATTCCATACTTATAATCTTCAGATACGATAGCAGTTCCATTCATAAAATGTGATGCTTGCGTATATTTAAAATCAATAACCATATGACCTGAAGAATTCATATAACCATATAATCCTTCATCATTCTTAACTAACATCAGACCATCATGAAATAAATCTTGAAAGTAAAAATGACCTAATTCTGGTAAGCTAGGATGATCTATTAAAGGATTTGTAAATACAATATCACTAATATTAGTAAAACTATCATCCGTGGTAGACACATCATTTGTACTTGATTCATTTGTACAAGCAAATAATGTAAAAGATAAAATCACTATCAAAATAAAACTTAACATCTTTTTTAACATCACATTCATCTCCTAATAATATATAATATATATTCATTATACAACTTTTTATTATTTATTTTATATCCTGATAGAAAATACTAATAGTTTATTGTGTATTTTTCTTTTTTAGAGTATAAAGATACATAAATGGTTAAGCGATTAACCCACTGTTTAAAATTCACTTAGTTCAATGAGAAAGCTTCCAACAATTGGAAGCTTTATTTATGTAAAAATTAATTCATCTTTGATTTAATAATCCACTTGTCAAAGATTGATAATAACTGTGGTAAGATAATCAATATATAGAACAATGAAACGATAGCACCAATTGCAAGAATTAAACCAATTTGTCTAATTGTTGTGATTGATGATATGACAGTAATCGATAATCCAGCTATTGCAAAAAGTAATGCAGATGTTGTAATAGACATAGCTGTATTATTTAAAGCTCTTCTTGTGCTTTCAGCTTTATCAAATGTATCTCTTTCAGTCATATAGCTTTTACTGAGTAAGATTGCATAATCAATAGTCACCCCTAAAAGTATAGCTGAAACTACTAAAGCAGCTAAGAATACTGTGTTTGGATTAATCATAGAAAGTAATGCCATTGTAAATAAGACGGATGTTTCAATAACAACAGGTAAGATAACTGGTAATAAGACGTTTCTAAATGCAATAAATATAATCATCATAATGGCGACTAAAGCGATCATCATGACAACATTATAATCAACTGATACAGTATCGCGTATATGATACGCTGTCGCTGTATCACCTAGTATGTGATATTCATCTAGGTTATAATCATCCATTAACTGATTTAATGCTTCATAGTATCCAAATGCAACATCCCCTTCAATCTCAGACTTTAAGTTGAAAGTGATCAATGCAAAATTCTCTGAATATAATCTTTCTGTCTTTTGAGCTATCATATTTGGATCTGTCGTAATGAGTTTATAATAGATACCCGCATTCACATCTTCTATATACTCTATCTCTAATAAGTCTTGATATATTATAGCTTCAGTTGTATCATTCTTTGGAATCATTAATATGACATGATTACTTTGACCAAAGCTTGATTCGATATGGTCAACATGATCTTGATAGCTCGTTCCTTCACTTCCTGCAAAGCTAGCCGCTCCATAAGTATAATTATTCTGTGTTTGAAAATAGATTGATCCACCTAAAACAATGAATAATAACAATAAAAATACATATCTAAACTTAAGAAGTTTTTGAGTTAGTTTCCCTTTAAACTCAAAACTTCTTTTCTTCGTTGTTTTTGTTATAATCTTATGAAATAATTTTAATAAGATTGGTAACAATAGCAAAGTCGTTACCAAACTTATGATAATAGCTTTAGCGAATACAATCCCTATATCAAATCCAATAGAAAATCTCATAAATACTAATGCAATGAAACTTGCGGCTGTTGTTGAAGCTGATGCAATGATTGGTTTGATTGCTCTTTTTCTTGCATGTTTAATTGCAAGATCAACATCATCCGTTTGTTTCTTTTCTTGATGGTAAGCACCTAAGAAAAAAACAACGTAATCTAGAGATATAGCTAACTGTAAAGCAATCGCCATCGATTGTGTGATAAATGATATATCAGGTAAGAATGCATTTGTCCCTAAGTTAATAATAATTGATATACCAACAACAATCCCAAATGTTACGATGTCAAAGTATGATTTGCTTGTAATTAATAAAACAGCTAAGACTAATGGAATACAAATAATCGTGATTAAAAACACTTCTGATTGAATCGTGTTTCTAACATAGATACTACTTGCAGCATTTCCAGCAATGTAGTATTCATAATTTTTATCTTCTAATAAGGTTTTTATAGAATCTAAACTAGATTCAACGTTAGGTGATGTGGATTTTTCATTGAAGATGACTTGAATAAACATTTCATCTTCACTGATAAATTGATCAATAATTGATTGAAGTTGACTTTGTTGTTCTAATGGTAAGTAAGCTTTTAAAGCGATTAAGGCTTCTGTGTATGTTAGACCATTAGCTAGACTATTTGTGATAAACCCATCTAACATCGCTTGTTGGGTTGGGTCTAATCCTTCTCTGATCAGTCCATAGGTTACATCATCTAAGTAATCATCAATATAGATGACTGTTGTTACATTTTCAATCGCTTCTATCTCTGATTTAAGTGATAAAGTCGTTTGAACACTTGTTTCATCAAATGTAATAACAGCAAAACTTGATTCGCCAAACTCTTCATGATACAGATTCAAACCTTTCGTTATTTCAGAATCTTCTGGTAGATACTTCTCTAAGTCATAATTAACATTTACTGAACCAAGTAAAAACATTGAAGCAATAGTTAAAATACAAAAAACACTCAAAATAATTCTTGATTTCATATTCAGTCCCTCTTATATTAGTAAACGTTTGTTTACTTTTTATTTTAAGTATACACTAAAATTGTGATATTTTCGTGTAGTTTGAAAAACATGAAGTCTATTGAATCCATCATCTTATAGGTATATAATCATATTGGTATATATTTAAACTTAATTGGAGGATAGAATATATGATTAGAAAGGGAATATTAAAAAAGCTTTTTATTTTAATGATATTATCATGTTTTATATGGTTGATTGGTTGTGATCGCACTACAACATCTCAAACATTAACAACATCATTTGATACAACTGCTTCTGCTTCAACGTATACCACAGAAGACGAAGCCACAGCTTATATCAGAGATACCTATGACATATTTAAAGAAGTTTCTTTGGAACAAGACGTTATTGATCGAATCACTACCTATCCAGATGATACGGTATACTTAGATGAAAATATTTATGTATATAGAGATTCAGACCCATTTAGTCAAGATTATCACGTATACGATAATAATCATACATATGATTATAATATGTATACAACAAATGGACCTTATCCATTTGCTGGATTTGATCGTTTTAATCAAGAATATTTGTATCTTAGAACTAGTTCAATCGTGTCTACAAGCACAGACACAATTTTCACCAATACTAACGGCAATATTACACAATTAAGGGATTTTCAAATCTACGGTGGTTATATCATAGATTATTATGGAAAAAGCCTTAAAAACCCATATGGGACGGTTATATATCCAAATCAGAATGATTTATCAGAAACTAAGTTCTATTCTTATACATACAGATTAAAATATGATCAAGAAGGATGTGTGTTTAATAGTTTTGACAGTTTAGACAGTACACCAACTGAAACAATCATTCATGACGATTATGTTTGTGATGGATATACAACTGTAAATAACACATATGTATTTGAGTTAGTTCATAAAAATACCAATGATATTAAAGGGTTCGCAGTCATCAATCCAGTGAACAACCAAATCTATAAAGTCATCTTTGAAGATGACTATATTGATTTTGATGATTCAAATGATCACGCAATTAGTATTATAAATAATAGATTCTTATTGTATTATTACTATGACTCTAATGATTTAGAACATTATGATATTTTTAATCCATCCAATGGATGTGTCATCCAATATGAAGATATTAGTCCTAGTTCGTATATATATTTCGATGATACATACCAAATATATTTTGACTCATCAAATCAGTCACACATCATTATTTTAATGAATAACCAACCATTTACTGACCTCAATTTAATAGAAGATGATTCAGTAAATGTAAGTATATTTAATCAATTCTTAAGCATAACAACTATTTTTAAAGAAAACTATTTAATCGTTACGCAGGATAGTAATCAAGGTCAAAAAGGTGGTTTACATATCGTATCCTTAACCAATGGAGTATCTAAAACATACACTTACGATTATTTCTTTAGTTATGATATATATAATGAAAACTATCTATTAATTGAAACAAGTGATGATGTTATTACTAACACAACAAAACAATTTTATTATATAGGCGATGATTCTTTCTTATCCATAGACAGCAATTCCTATATTTGTAGAGTTTCACCGACACAATTTTATTATATTGATAACGATAAGTTAATATTCTATGATTTAACAAAAGATATACCTTTAGAGTTTGAACTGATATGTGAGATCAGTTGTAATCATACGTACTTAGTTAAATACCATCATACATATTTCATATTAAAAACAAGATAATATAGTAAAAGCTTCCAAAATTTGGAAGCTTTATTTGTTTTATTCTTCTTCTTGAGTTACAGCTCTATAATTACTTTCTTGAGCAGCAACATCCCCTACTCCTGCATAAATATTACGATAATTTATATGAATCTTATACTCATGTCCTGGTGTTAAACCAGTAAATTGTAAATTTGTTAAATTTGTAAAGTCAGTTATCTCAGCAATCAATTCACCCGTATGATAATCTAATAATTGGATCTCTAAAATTTCTCCAATTTCATTATCATTTCTAATGATATCAAATGTAATCGTTGTGCTCGTAGTTACTATATTCTTAACTTCTATTGGTAGTGGTTCATCAGTTTTGACACATACAGTTCTTTCTATACTTGTAGGACCATACCCATCATTTAAATCATAAGTAATATCAAAGTCTATAGTATAGAGTGTATCAGGTGTTAAATCTCTAAATGTAATAATTCCTGTTTGGTCAGTTTTAGTTTCTATAATATTTGTCCCTTCAGATATTGATACATGGTCAACATGTATGCTAACATTTTCCATAGACGATTCAACTTTAAAAGAAAGTGTCACTCTTCCTGTGTATGTCGTATTTACTTGGATATTAGGATTGGGTGCTTCTTGAGTGGTAAAGTATTGAATCAAGTAGGCTTCATATACTTTACCATCATTAATATCATATGTATAAGATATTTTAATCTTATACTTAGTTGATGGGTCTAAACCCATAAACTTCGTATGATCTAATGTATCAGAACTTATGAATGTATCATTACGATATATCTCTATTGATTTAATCTCTAGGATATTATCTGGATCCGTTATACCTAAATCATAATCATAAGAGTAATAAGTCGTTTCTACTGGTAAAATATCTATTTCAGGAACAACTAACAGCTCTTCTGGTGTTGGTTCTGTTGGAGTATCTAGTCTCATAATACTTTCAGGGAATGTAATTTCTACAGATATATGCGTTGCTTGATTCCCTACAATAGCTGGTTGATTATAATCAGCTTGTAGTTCTATAGTTAAAGTATTGTTTCTAATATCAAAATCAATCATACATCGACTTTCATCAATGTCTTTGTAGATATTTAGTATAGGAAAAAAACGATATATACTAGATAAGTCTTCTGTAAATTTGTTATAGTCATCGTACATGACAATTTTAGAATCAGAAAATGACGTTATTACATCACTATCATAGATATTCATTAAATCAGAATAATCTATATGAACATAATTATTAAAAGCTGACTCTATATCTGTATCAGCTAATATTGATTCAGTATCAGCTTCATTTATATATAAAACATCTTCTTTTTCTTCTATCCACATATCTTTAGGTATAGATTCATCTTGATATAAACTAGATACTATTCTAGACATGTATAACTCATCAAAATCAATACCATAATACATGTCGTATTCAACGACTGCATGCGTTGAACTATCTAAGTCCATATGACTGTATTCTATCAATACACTCATATACCTTTGATCAGTATTAGCATTAAAGAATTCATCAACATCTTGGTATATTCCTGGATTAGGGTCAAATGCTTGAGTACCTATAGTTATCTGAGTGCTTGACGTTTCGTCACATGCGAATAAACCAATATTAAGTATAAATATGAGTAATATGATAAAAAGCTTCTTAGGGTGTAAAATCATCGTGTATCTCCTTGTTTTTTTATAGTCTTATATATCATAACATAAAAAGAATCTAAAAACATGTTGTTCTTAGATTCTTTATCATTTTTAATCAATCATTTCTTGATAGTCTTCTTCTTTTTTAAGCTGTCTTTTCATGATGTTAGTTAATTCAGTAACTGCTTGGCTCTCTTCATATAGAATTCTGTAAATAGAATCTATAATAGGTGTTTCAATGTTGAGTTCTTTACTTAGATTATATGCACTTTTACAAGTCTTTATCCCTTCAACAACCATCTTAATGTCATCTTGGGCTTTTGCAAATGATGTTCCTTGGCCTAAGAGATATCCAAATGAATAGTTTCTACTGAGTGTCGATGTACACGTAACAATTAAATCACCAACCCCACATAAACCATTAACTGTCGAAGCTTTGCCTCCAAGTGCTGAAATCATCCGTTTCATTTCTAAAGCCGAACGGGTGATTAAGAAGGCTTTGGTATTAATGCCATTTCCGAGTCCATCTAATATACCAGAAGCAATTGCATAGATGTTTTTAAGTGATCCACTGAGTTCAACACCTAAAACATCTTTTGATGTATAGACTCTTAAATAATCATTCGAAAAAATAGATTGAATCAATAAGGCAGCATAGGTGTTCTTTGATGCTGCAACAATCGATGTAATCTTTTTTTCAATGACTTCTTCTGCATGACTTGGTCCTGATAGAATTGTATAGCTTTTTATATAAGCATGATCAATTTCTTCATTGACGATTTCTGAAACTCTTTTGTGTGTAACGAGTTCTAATCCTTTGGACACGTTACAGAACATGACTGGTTTCTTTAAAAGTTTATTTATAGCTTTTAAAGTCGTTCTTATAAACGCTGTCGGAATCGCAATGACGATTAAATCAGTATCAGATATTGCATCGTCTAAATTGTTTGTCGCATATAGTTTTTCTGATAATTTATTTTTACCTAATTTTGTAGGGTTCATATGTAATGTATTGATATCTTGAATTGTTTCTAATGAGATATCATACAGTACAACAGATTGATTATTTTCAATCAATACATGAGCAAGCGTGGTCCCCCACGAACCGCCTCCTATGACTGTTATTTTATCCATGTTTTCTCCTTTTTCTCTAATGGAATGTATTAAATTGTCTGTTTCATTGTTTGTATTATAACATATGATTTTGTTTTATTAGTGACAAATTTTATTGGAAACAAAAAATACAAAAACGCTGAACGTTCTTGTATTTTTAAAATTTGTTTGATAGTTGGTTAAATTAAATCAATAATTCCTCGATTAGCAGTCGATAGAATTTCATTGTTTAATTTACCTAAGTTTTTAATGGTTTCATCGATATCTAATTTATTAATACCATATCCATCATATTTAGAATTGTTATCTATGACCATTTTAGCTGAGATGACTCCATTCATCGCTGCGAAAGCGACTTTGTAAGTGCAACTTAATTTAGCACCGTCACAAACAACACCCATAGATGAAGATAAATAGATATTGATTGATTGTTTGATTTGGTCTCTTGATCCTTTGAGTGCGTAAGCTGTCGTCGCTGCGGCAGAACATCCTGTTGCATGTCCTGTTCCACAAAGGACAGTTACGACTGACATTTCTTGTTTAACATAGACACTCGTTAAGAATGATAAAACAATCATTTTATTTCTTTTTTCTTCACTAAACTTTAAGGCATGCGCAATAAACATTGGTGTCACTAATGTCCCAATTCCTAAGTTTCCACTACCAGCAACACCATAGACTGTATAGATATCTCCTTGCATTCTTTTCGTTGCGGGTACAGTAATGTGTTTTCTTAAGAAGTTTGATAAATCATACATACAGTTTACTTGAGCATCTCTTAGATTCTCTACTAAGAAGTCTCCTTCTTGGTTTTTGATTTCTTCTCTGGCGTTGTTGTATTGTATTTCAGCTGTGTCGAAGAGTTCATCTAAGCCTTCAAAATCACCAGCTTCAACGAAGTCTAAGATTTCATCGTAATTATTGATTTTATATTTCGTCACTCGATCAATTAACGCATCTTTTTCAAATTCGCTTAATCTTTCACCATTTCTAGTAACTTGGACGACATTATCATAAAAGTCTTTGATTATGATTGTCGCTTCATCACCTTCAGTTGAGGTAATGTTTAATTCTTCATATAGAACTGTATCTTCAAATTTTTTAAATTTGATAGATACATCAATTTCAGAAAGTAATTGATCAATTTTGTCAATATCATCATTTGTGACTGATTCAAAGACACTGAGTTGTTTTTTAGGGTCTTTTAGTAATAAACCTAAAGCTAATGCTTTGTCTAGACCTGATTTTCTTAACCCGGGAACGCCTACGTTGACAGCGTTCTTATAGAGTTCTTCACTCATACATAAGCTTACTGTTTTTATTTTACTGTTTCTAAGTATGTAAGCACCTATAGATGCAATGTATCCAACAACACCAATGTCAGTACATCCCATTGTTTTTGTCATATTAGCATTTAGTATTCTTTTTGCAGTATAATTGTCCATTTGTTTACCTCTTTACTTTTCTGCCCATTTTAACATTCTATATGTCCATCCAGTGAGTTCACTGAGTGATGGATGAATGGTCATTGCGTCTTGCATAGGATTAAAGATATATCCTTCTGTGTTTTGATTGATTTGGTTTTCAACAATTTTATCAACATCCTCTTCATCATATCATATGGGATTATCTTTGGCAACATGTGAGTATCTATTTTCCATACATCGATTTTATCATCTATTTATAAAGCTTCAGTTTGCGTCAATTATAGTTGTGCAATTTGTAGTTCTATAAAGACACTTACCGTATGCCATCATATGTATTAGAGTCTATGAATTAATATATTAATTCCTTCTTTTACTTCATTTAGATGATTCGTTTAGATAATCTAAGAATATTAATCCTGTTTCTAGTTGCACTCTAATGGAGTCTTTAATCGGAACGACACGATAGTCTAACTCTGATTCTAGTTCTCTAGCAATAGCATTTAATCTTTTAAATGCTTCTTTATTTGCAACTTCTAATCGATCGTATCTTGGATTGTTTTTAACGTATTTGATTTTGTCCATTTCATAAAGAGATGCTCGATATAAAATACCAATCGCTAAAATCCCCATATAGAACTTAGATTTGATAAGTGTATCAAATGCTTCTGCTACAGTTGCGTAAGCATTGTATTCATCATTTTGTTCTAGCATGACTTTATTCATCTCATTGTTTTTTAAATTGTTAGTGTACATGAATATTGGATTGTAAAAAGGATTATCATCCTTATCAATTAAATCTTCAAACAATTCTAAGTTTTGTTGGATGAATGTTAATGTTTCACTTTGATAATTATATCCCTCTAATAAATTAGATTTTCTTGTGAATTCTGTTTGTGTAGAATCTCCAACTCTATCATCTAAAAAGTATGGTAATTCAGTCATTAAAGAGAAAGGTTCATAAGTGTTTTGTGCGTATTCTAATGAACATGTCCCATGATTGATGTTATCAGCTGGCGATTGATCTTTTGGCATGTATTTTTCCATATGGTCATAAATTTGTTTAGTTCCGACCATTTTAAAGATCCCTGGGTAATACTTCTTAATAAATGGCATTTCAGGTTCACCTTTGTGAACTGGAATATTCGCAGCTTCTGAGCATTTGTATAACGCTTCATATTTTTCTTCAACTGGTTTTGATAAATACCAGTATGTTCCCCCAAATCCTGCATTATGCAATGGATAGATAAACATGGGTTTAAACATATCAATAATTTCCATTAAAACTTCAGCTTCTGGAATTGGTTCATTAAAATCGAGGTCTTTATATTGAATTGGAAATGTCCAATCGACTTGAGCATTCGCTTCAGGTCGATAGAAGTTTCTTGCATAATTGGTTATATTAAGTTCTTTTTTAAACCATCCTTCATTAAGTATCGTTCCATCTGGATCGACAGATTTAATAATATGAAATGTATAGTTTAAACTGTTTCTAAATTCGTCATCACTGGCTAAACATTCTGCTAAGTAATCTAACATGAGGGTTCCTATGGGTTCATTTGGATGAGGAGACCCATATAGAAGAGCATGTTTTTCTCCATGTCCTATCATTAGGTGAATGATTGGATGTTTATTCCTTGAGTATCCTGGAATGGATAGTTTCACGATATCTGGATATTTGTAAGCTAGTGAGTAACTCGATCTATCTAATTCATTGATTGTCTTGAATTCTTTGTAATCGGGTATGTTATCAATGATTTTTTTAAATATATCTTTCATCTTCTTCTCCTAAAGACTTATAAGTAATTGTTTAGTATGTATTTTCTAAAGTCTTCTAATAGTATGTCTTCTTCTAAGTTGAATAGTCCTGGGATATCGTAAGGGTAATCTATCATATCCCTAATTGAATTGATTCCGTATTTATCAACGATATAGCTAACAAATGCATAGGATAACTCATATCCAGCATTTGATCTAAAGTTCTGTAGGTTGAATACTAAAGTTTTCAAGGTGATAATATCATTATGACCTTGATTTTCTAGTAAGGCTTTTTTCATTCTTGATTTGTTCATCCATCCAGCTAGATAAGCTGATATACCTTGATGCAAGTAATAAGGAAGATCTTCGTTTAATGCAGACAGAGATAATTGTGTGAATACATGCATCAAGGCTTTATCAACTGATAAGTCATTAAAATGTCTTAGAGGGGACATATGAATGATTCCCCAATTAAATCCAGCACGGTACCAAGACGCAGCATTTGGATTTCCCATGACAGAATGGAATCTCTTTTGACTTGAATGTATATGTACCGGTTGTTTGTCTGTTGGATTGATTTTTAGAATTTTAATGATTCTTTCATATCCCTTATCAGCTTTTTGTAAGATGATTTTTTTGAATTCAGGATCATTTTCTCCATAGAATTCAAAATGTTTTGTCTCAAAGTTTAATCGAGATCCATAGATTGACATGGTTAAATCACGCATTCTTTCTAAAACGCATTGTTTTTCTGTATAAATTGCATAATACTCTCTGTATCTAGATGTATGTCTAAATCCTAAGTATCCTTTATCTAATAATCTTTGAATAAACGAGTTAATGGTTGTCTTTGCCCATGCGTTATGTTTGTTGACTTCTTTGATGATTTTTCCCGCAGTTAAAAAGTCGTGTTCCCACAAGACTTTCATGACTTCCCATTCAGAGTTCGTTATGTTTGATAGTTTCAATGACTACACCTCTTTTATGAACTACAATTGTAGTTTATGAATTTAATATAACATATGTTGATAAAAATGTAAAGGCTTTCTTTAAAATTATTAATTGCACTTACGTGTCTTATTTTTAAGATTACATGTAAAATTAAACAATTAAAATGTCTGGAAAATAAAGAAAGAATACCAGGTTTAATCTCTAGTATTCTTGTTTTATTCAGTTCTTTGACTTTTTTAAAATTCAAAATATGCATCTGAGAATTAGTAGATTGTTAGAAAGACTTTAAATCAACTTATAACATTATACTTCAGAAAAAAACAATTTAAGTCGCACAAAAAGTTTAAAAGGTTAAATCCATTTGAAAGATTCTAGTTAACAATGTCTATTTAACAATTTAACTTAATTATAGAATTGATTAAAATCAATGAACCTGTTTAACTATAAACTCATTAGTGTTATAATTAGGTTGTTTTAATTTATAGTATAATTATAGTCTTCGCCTTTTTGCAAGGATACCTAATATCTGTTTTTCTTATTAGCATATTAACTAATAGAAATTTTAACGATAGGAATTTTCTCTATTTTTTTATAGTTTTTATTAAATATTTATTTCATATTAAGTTGGAGGATTGAATGATGAAAAAGAAATTTGTATTTACTTTGTTATTAGCTTTATTTTCACTTGTTGGTTGTGACCAATCAAATACTCAAGAAACTATTTTGAATGATTTGTCAATTACATTTTTAAATCAAGATGGAAGCACTTATTCTGTAATTGATTCAGAAATGAATCAGATTTTTAACGATTTTAGTGTCCCAGAAAAAATAGGATACTCTTTGGATGGTATCTTTAATGATCCTGAGTTAAGTGATGAAATTTCATTTCCAATCACGATTACAGCTGATGCATCATTTTATTTAAGTTTTATACCTAATGAATATACGATTAGTTTTGATCAAACAGACCTGCAAAGTAATTATTCTGATATTTTGGTTACTTATGGTGATACCTTACCTATTTTAGATATACCAACAAAAGAGGATTACACATTTGCTGGATTTTATACGATGCAAAATGGTGAAGGTGTTCAAATTTATAATTCTGAAATGATTCCATTGACTACATGGGGTATACCAAACAATCAAATTTTATATCCTTCATGGATAGAAATTGAATATATAACTAATAATGATCTAACATATGAGAATCAAAACATTGGAACTCATGAATTGATTTATGGAAAAAGTTTCAACATTCCATGTCCTGAAGGTGTTCTCAATGAAGGTGAGCAATTTGCTTATTGGTATATTATAGTAGATGAGAATGAAATAGTGATATCAGATGCTAATGGTGATAGTTTAGAAAACTGGACGTATAAAGTTCCTCAAGTTATTTATGCTATGGTGTACAATACAATCTCAAGTATAGAAGACTTATTATCTATCAATTTGGATGGAAATTATGTACTTACAAATGACATAGTAACTACTGAAACATTTGACACATATTTAGATGAAGGTATTGTCACTGGCTTTACAGGCACTATTGATGGACAGGGATATAAAATTACTTTCGATATAACAAAGTGCGGATTATTTGCAAAAAATTATGGGACGATTAAAAACCTATCAATTCAATCGCAGAGATATTTTTTTGATGCTAGTTATAGTGATGGTGCTTTTGCCGGTAAAAACTATGGATTAATTAGTGATGTCAATTATAAAGTTTTAATCTATGGTGTTAGTTGGGGAGTTTTTGGTGGTGGTATATGTGGTTCTAACTACGGAATTATTAGGTCCGCTAATACATATATTTCTTTCGCTAGTAGTTATGATGATCAGATTGCATTTGGTGGTATTTCTTACGAAAATCAAGGCTTAATCGAGAATTCTTATTCACGCATTAATTGTAAAACCGACCAATTGAGAGCTTCGATTAGTCTTGGTGGTATCATTGTAAACCAAACTGAAACTGGTATCATCAGGAACACCTACTCAAGTCTATCTTTTGATGTCAGAACCATTTATGGATATAATGCTAGTGGAAGTATAAAAATAGGTGGTTTTATTGTCACAAATAGGGGAAGTATTTATGATTCATACTCAACGGGCTACGTAAAATTTGATTCAAGACAAGTACCAACGACAATGTATAGAATGGATTTCTCAAGAATTGAAGTTAAAGCTATTTTAGGTGGTTTCTCTGCAGAGAATTATTCATCAGATGAAACACGTATTGAAAGATGTTATTCAACTGTAGACTTCACAGATATTAACGTTTATTGTGAAACCACTGTTTATAACCAAAACACGAATGCAATAGCAATCGTAAAGATTGGTGCTTTTACCACATTTGGCTACAGCAACATTTATGATTCGTTCTCAACTGGTGATGTATCTGCAAAAGTTCAATCTGTGGTTGAATATTCAAATGGTGATTTTCAAGGAAGCTCACAACTGATAATTGGTTCTTTCAGTACAAGTGTTACCGAAGAATCAAATAATTGTTATGTTATCGACAGCCAATCATTAATAGTACAAACGGGATCAGATGATGGTACTGTCATTGATTGGTCAGAAACATCTATTGAAAATCTTCAATCTAGGGATTGGATACTTTCAAATCTTTTCTTAAATAATGAAGGCTTGTGGATATTTGGTTCTAATGAATTTCCTATTTATTCATGGGGAGATAATCATCCTTTTGAATAAAAATTGATTACATGAAATATTCATATTAAAAAAGTTTAGACTAAAATTAAAGAGTAAGATGTTAGTAGACACATAAAACCTATGTGTGCACTAACATCTTTTTTTATACATTGATGTTTTATGAAAAGCATTTGTATAACTATAGGTATGTTTATATTAATGGTAGTTCTTGTATCTTGCAATTATACCTAAATAACATGTCAATTATGGTCAATTTCATTTAAAAAGACTAACCGTGTTTAGTTAGTCTTTTTACAATATATATATACTCTTACTCTCCAGTATGACCCTTTCTTAAGTAGTCTTTGACATTCTTAAGTGGGTTAAATGTTTCTAATGGAACTTCAACAAATACTGTATTCCAGTTATGCATTGCTCCATTCCATAAACCTGGATGTTCTATGGCTTTTAGTTGTCTTCCTTTGTATGTTTTTTCAGTCACAAAGTATCTATCTTTATTAACATAGTCTAGAAGGTTGTATTTGTTACCATGGTGGTCTTTTACAAAACAGACTAAATCTGTAGGACTAAAGTATTGTGAAGCTGCTAGAAGCTCTGAAGAGCTTTCTGGAGCTAATTCTTTAGTCTCTAAGATTTGTGGAGATGACATTTCACCATCTTGTACTAAGAATGGTCCTCCACCAGGTTCTCCTTGGTTTTTAACTAAACCAACGATTCTTAATGGTCTGTTTAATATATTTAAAGCTATGTCTTTAGTAAGTTTTTCTTTTGTAGATATTTTAAATACATCAGTTATAAACTTTTCAATTGTTTTAAGATCATAGGTATCTTCTAATAGATTTGTTGTATAGGTATCTAATTGTTCTTTTACAGTGAGTCCTATATTGATTAGTTTTTGTTTATGTTCTACTGTGATTGGTAATAAGTTATGGTGACAAACATTATCCATTGTTTTTATGAGAATAACATCTGTGTTTAATTCATTTAGATTATGAATTAAAGCACCATGTCCACCTGGTCTATATAAGTCTTTACCATTTTCTAGTTTGAATGGATTATTATCCATATCAACTGCTAGAGTATCAGTTTCTGGTAATTGTGTAGAATAAGAGATATCTTCTCCTATTGTTTTTTTGTTTAAACGTTTGAATTTTTTTATGTGTTCTTTTGATATGGTAAAGTGGTATGCATAGTTTTGATCTTTTAGATATTCTTGTCCTTCTATGATATGTTCATCGAAGATGTTGAATAAAGTATCATCTGCTTCATCATAGTGAATATCTAATAGAATTTTAGGTTGTGAAGCGAATTCATTGATTAATACTTCAACAACATCTCTTTTAGAATCCATTGAATCACCTCTTCTAGAGACTTCATTGTATAAGTCTTCATAGAATGGGAATTCTTCTAAATGATCAAAGAAGAAATGGATTGTGTCTGTTTCTATACCATCATTTAAATATTGATAGAAGTCTTTAAACATTCTAGTCGCAGCACCTGAAGCAGGAACGAATTTAGTGAAGTGTAGATTTCCTGGTTCATATGTATTTATAGGACTGTTGTATAGGTCTTCTTTAGTCAATGGTCTTAATACGTTTAAGTATTGTGTACCTTGTTTAAATTTTTTAATAGTATCTTCCATGTTAGTTCTCTTCTTTCATAGATAAAGCTCGGATATTATTATAACAATATCTGAGCTTTATGTAAATAATATATTATATGGTTTTAGTAAATCATTTTTACTTTAAGAGTTTTAACAACTCTTTTAATCTTCTTGTATCTCGTTTTTTACAAACTAATATATGATTTTTCGTATTTATAATAACTGAATCATCAATACCAATGGTAGTAATATGTTTTTTTGGTTCATCACTGATTACTATATTATTATTAGAGTCTATGTAAGTGTATTCACAGTTTTTAACAATATGGTCATCTTCTAATTTATCAAATATTTCTTCTAATGCATTATAACTTCCTACATCATTCCAACCAAAATCAACTGGAATACATTTGATTTTATTTGATTTTTCCATAACTGCGTAATCAATAGATATTTTTTCAAAATTAGGAAAGTATGGTTTAACTAAATTTGACAGTTCTTCTCCAAACTTACTATTTATAACTTTTTTTATATTTTGAATATTATCATAATGATTTGGTGTGTGTTTTTTTAATTCTTCCATGATAGTATCATATTCAAATATAAACATACCACTATTCCAAACATATTCATTTGATTCTAAATATCTATAAGCTGTTTCATAATTAGGTTTTTCCATAAAAGCTAAAGCTTTTGTAGGTTTATTAAGTTGTTTTTCATTTACTTTAATATATCCATATCCTGTTTCAGGTTTATCCGGATTAATACCTAAAGTAACAATGCTTCCTTGTTTAGCTTCTTTTTCAGCTATTTTAATAGATTTTGTGAAGTCTTCTCTATTTCTAATAACATGATCAGATGCAAGAACAGCGATTACTGGATTTTTTTCTTCTCTAGCAATAATCGTAGCACCATATGCTATAGCTGCAGCTGTATCTCTGAATGCAGGCTCTATAATAATATTTCTCTCAGGTAAATTAGGGATTTCTTTTTTAATTCCTTCTACTTGAACAGTGTTTGTAGCTACGAATACATCTTCAATATTACAAAATTCTAAGACTCTATCTACAGTATCAGCAATTAATGATTTACCTAAAAACAAATGTAACAATTGTTTAGGTTTTTGTTTAGTGGATAATGGCCAAAAACGTTCACCACTACCACCTGCCATAATTAGTATTTTCATATGAATACCATTACTTTCTCATAGAATCATTGTCTACGTTTTCTAAGAACCATTTATAGGTTTGTTTGATTCCTTCTTCTAAATCTACTTTATGTTTCCATCCCGTGCTGTGTAATAAACTTACATCAAGAAGTTTTCTTGGTGTACCATCAGGTTTGGTTGTATCTAATACAATTTCACCTTCATATCCGACAGCTTTTTTTATCATTTTTGCTAAATCAATGATCTTCAAGTCTTCACCAGTACCAACGTTAACATGAATTTCTTCAGAATAATTATTCATTAAGTATACACAAGCGTCAGCTAAATCATCAACAAATAAGAATTCTCTCATTGGACTTCCTGTACCCCACATTGTTACAGAAGGTTTATTTTCAACTTTTGCTTCATGAAATTTTCTTAATAATGCTGGTAACACATGTGAATTCTTTAAATTAAAATTATCATTAATACCATACAAATTAGTAGGCATCGCTGATATAAAATCGCATCCATATTGTCTTCTATAGAACTTACAAAGTTCGATACCTGTAATTTTGGCAATAGCATATGCTTCATTTGTCTTTTCTAGAGAATCTGTTAAAAGATACTCTTCTTTCATAGGTTGTGGTGTAAATTTAGGGTAAATACAAGAACTTCCTAAGAATAATAGTTTTTTAACATTATTTTTGTAAGCAGCATGTATAACATTTGCTTCTATCATGAGATTGTCATATATGAATTCAGCAGGATATGTATCATTAGCTAATATCCCACCTACTTTAGCAGCAGCTAGAATTACATATTCCGGTTTCTCAATTTCAAAAAAATCATTAACATCCTTTTGGATTGTTAAATTTAATTCCTTAGAACTTCTCGTAACAATATTTGTATACCCTAATTCTAATAGCTTTCTATGTATTGCAGAACCAACCATTCCATTATGTCCTGCTAAGTAAATTTTTCCATTTAGTTCCATATTCAACCTCTTACTCATCAAATGATTGTTGATTATGTGATTCTTTTGAAACTTTTTGTACATCTGCTTCAACCATTTTATACACTAATTCTTTGAATGAAGTTTTTGTAGGATTCCAACCAAGAGTTTCTCTTGCTTTAGTAGGATCACCTAATAATTGTTCAACTTCTGTAGGTCTAAAGTATTTTGGATCAACTTCTACAATTATTTTACCTGTTTTTTTATCAATACCTTTTTCTTCTACACCTTCTCCAAGCCATTCAAGTTCTATGCCAACTTTTTCGAAAGCTAAAGTACAGAATTCTCTAACCGAATGCATTTCTCCTGTAGCAATTACATAATCACTAGGTTTATCTTCTTGTAAGATTAACCACATACACTCTACATAATCTTTGGCATATCCCCAGTCTCTTTGTGAATTCATATTCCCTAGATACAATTTTTCTTGAATGCCTTTAGCAATTCTAGCAGCAGCTAAAGTAATTTTTCTAGTAACAAATGTTTCTCCTCTTCTTTCAGACTCGTGATTAAACAGAATACCATTTGAAGCATGCATATTATATGCTTCTCTATAATTGATTGTAATCCAATAAGCATACATTTTAGCTACACCATATGGTGATCTTGGGTAAAATGGAGTCGTTTCTTTTTGAGGAACTTCTTGAACTTTACCAAATAATTCAGAGGTAGATGCTTGATATATTCTACATTTATCTTGCATACCTAAAATTCTTAAAGCTTCTAACAATCTTAATGTTCCCACAGCATCCGTTTGTGCAGTATATTCTGGCATGTCAAAAGATACCTTAACATGTGACTGAGCAGCTAGGTTATAAATTTCGTCTGGTTCAACCTCTTTGATAATTCTAATCAAATTAGAACTATCAGTCATATCTCCATAATGCAATTTAATTGCTCTGTTTGAATGTAAATCCTTAATCAACTCATCTATGTATAGATGTTCAATTCTTCCTGTATTAAAACTTGATGCTCTACGAAGTACACCATGTACTTCATATCCTTTTTCTATTAGAAATTCTGCAAGATATGACCCGTCTTGTCCAGTAATTCCTGTAATTAATGCTTTTTTCATTTTCTTCTCCTTATATTATTATTTATTATATTCAACATTTTTTACTTTTATTATTTTTTCTAAAAAGAGCATTTTTTATTATTAAAGGTAAAACTAAATAAACTATTAATGATAACGATCCAACCATATCATGTGAAGTAAAAGACCATTTATATATAATTACTTGAGAAATTATAATTAAAACAATATTGAATTTTTTTGATTTCAAAATATTATATGTGTATTTATACATTGCGCCAATCATTATACCCCCAATTATTAATCCAATTAATCCAAAATTAGCATAAAATATTCCTTGGTTGCTAAAAGGATACGAATTATTTATAGGATATATGTTAGATGGTGGCTGAATATTGAATCCAGCAACCATATTTGCAAGATATATTCCTTCATCCACCGGAGGTTTCCAAGGAAATATTGACCTTGGTAAAGGTGAACATATAAAGTTCAAAATGTTTTTCCCAAACCAAAAATTATCTAAGTTAAAATTTTCATAAACAAAAATGTCTCTCCCTACAAAACTAAACCATCTAGGAGCTGATTCTAAATTGCCAATTGCTGATTTTAATAGATTTGAAATACTACCATATTTATCGAATCCTTCACTATTTCTTAATAATGGCATTGCAACAACAAATAGAATTAATAATACACATAATAATATTACTTTTGGTTTAAAAAGTGAACTTAGTTTAATGCGTTTGACCTTATAATGGTATGCCATTACTATCATCATTAACGATATTAAAACAGGCGCTCTATCCGACATCACTCCTAACAAAATAACATTAATAATAATCATAATAAATATAATCAATATTTGAGATGCTTTAAACTTAACATTTTTACTATACTCAGAAATTAAAATACAGATTCCAAAAGTCATTAGATATCCTAATGCAAGTAAATATCCTTCACCAGACACAAGGGTCTGTTTTAACTGAATATTAGAAAAAATATAACTAAACCCACCTGTTTTAACCACAAAATATAATCTACCTATCATTCCTATAACAAAAAGAGAATAACCAAGAGTAATATTGTTTGATTTTTCACAATATATGGATAATGGTCTAGAATGTTGATTTTTGTTTGTTTTCACTAAGGAATAACCAAATATTACACACCCAATCGTTATCATTTCCATAACAAATAATAACCCAACACCTTGATCATCTATTAAAACATTTGTGTCACTTTCACCGCTAATCATAAATGGAACATATCTCAAAAACTGTAAAATTGCAAAAAATGCTAACGGGTGAAAAACATCTTTATATTTTATATATATATATACAAACAGTATAATTAGTACTACTGCAAGCAAAATTCCTAAATACACTCTCATAAGTAAACCTCCTTGTATAATTTATCATTAATTAAAAAATATCATCTTCAAAGATTATTGGATACAGTTTTATTTTTATCTTTTTTTAGATTAACATAAACATAACTTATATATCTAGTAATGGATGCTATTAAAGTTGCATAACAGAAACCAAGCAAATCAAAGTTATACATCAAAATAATCGCACTTAGAATATATACACTTGCATAAACTATCTCGATAATAAAAATTGTTTGATGTCCAGATGTTTTCATTGAAATAACTCTAAATATGGATGCAACGTTAAATATAGTTAATGCTGAAACAACGATAGGAACATATACTAAAGCTTGCTCGGCATATTGGGGATATAGGTATCTTAACACATACGGTGAAATAAAAATACTAACAAAAGCATATGCTATTCCAAATAAAGTGGCAGAAGAAATAACAATCATTTTCATTTTCCTTGTAATAACTTTTATCTTTGCAGTATAAGATAGAATTACCATATTAATAGGCGCTCCTATCAAACTATATAGTTTTCCCATTAATGTTGAGACCTGATAAACTGATACAGATTCTGGTCCTAATATAGGATACAAAAACACTCTATCTAAATAAGACATCCCACTACCTATAATGTATGAAGACATATAAGAACCAGTTTGTTTAAATAATGGTTTAATTTCAGAACTATAAATTGCTTCTTCTTTGTAAAGGTTTGTCTTATAATAAAGATGAACACAAGACAAAAATGTAGGAACAATATATACGACTTGCCAGATAGATAGTAAATCATATAATAAAATTCCGCCTAGATATCCAATAGAAATTATAAGATTATTTACCATAACAGAATTATATTTATTTTCCAATCGAAAAGCAGTTAGATTATAAATTTTAAAACCTAGCAATAAATAATAAATCACTAAAAATACAATATCTTCAATTGATGCTTTATATAAGAAAATCGCAAATAAAAATACACAAACTGCAGACACGACAATTAAAATATAAAATAAAGCTTTGAAAACACCAACAATTTTTTTCTCTTTATAATTTTTATCTTCTAATATTCTAACATTGGACAACGTCCCAATAAACATTTCACTTATAACACTCACCAAAGCTATTAAAGTTAATAATAAACCATAATCTTCAGTAGTTAATGTGGATGCAAAATGTGGCAATACAATAAATTGGAGAATAACAATCGGTACTCCAAAAGAGATTATATTTATTATCATGTCTTTAATTAATTTTTTCCTATTTTTCATTTATAATCCTCAATCATGACTATTTCTTAACTTTGTTTTTGTTTAAAACATTCATTATTTCCTCATGAACATCACCAATTGATTTGTTTGCATCTATAATATAATCCCATCTATTTTTGTTTGATTCTTCAAAATACATTTCTATTCTTGTTTCTCTAATATCAATATTCTCTGGAAAGGGTTCATCTTTCAAAGTACTTCTATACATAGATACCTCTGCTGGGATTTTCAACAGGAATGATACTTTAGGCTTAATCATTGTCTTTAAAACTAAGCGCCACCAAAAGCTTTTATCAATATTATAATCTGGATATTTTAATCTAAAATCTATATAAGTGTCCCAAATATATCTATCACAAATAAGCTCCTTAACAAAAATAGATCTAATTCTTAAAACAACGGAATAATATAACCATAAGTCAATTAAAGAAAATATATATAGGATTCTTCTTTTTGCTTCATTATTGTTGACCTTATGAGAATAACCGATTATATCTTCCCTATTTTTGCTTTTATTTTTTCTAAATAATCGTTTGATAAAATTAATGAAAGGTGTATATCCACCTCTAGACCAAACAACTTTAAAGCTTACATTTAATTTATTAAGTTCATTACACATCAACTCTATTTGTGTACTTTTACCACTACAATCTATTCCACTAAAACTAATCATAATTATACACCATTTACTTCTATCAACACATCTAGATACAGATTAGCTATATTAGATGGTAAATATAAATCCGGATTAAATTTATAATTAAAGTCTTGTTGATTTAACATAGCCTTAATCCATTCCTCTGTTGAATAGGGATTATTTACATAATTTGCTACATTTTGAGTTATTTCAGGGATACATGCCATCTTTGTTGTAATCACAGGTGTTCCCGAACAAATCGCCTCAATAGGAGGCATTCCAAAACCTTCAAAAATACTAGGAAACAAAAATGCTTTTGCATTTTTATATAAACAATTTCTCACAGAATTTTCAACAAAACCAGTAATAATTATCTCATCTTGTAATGAATACTCTTTTTTTAATTTTTGTAGTTCATCCTTCATTCCCCCATTAACTCCACTGATCAATAATTTACATGGTAATCCCTTAATTTCTTTAGCTTTAATTTCACCGAAAGTTTTTACTAAAGTAGAAAGATTTTTGTGAGGATTCAACTTAGAAACAGTATAGTAATACTCTTTTTGGTATATGTCGTAGATATTTTTAACAACAGCAAAGTCCTCAACTTCGTCAACATTGATTACAATAGGATCGAAAATTGTCACAATTTTATTAGAATTGACATTATATTTAGACAAGATATCATTTCTAACAAAATTTGATATTGTAATTATTTTTTTAGAATTTCTAACCGAATTTCTCCAACTAATTCTTAACCATAAATTTGAAATAGCAGAATGATTTTTGGGATAATGTATCGCTTCTAAATCATGAATAACAGTAACAAACTTAATATTTTTTCTTATAAAAAAAGGTATTCCATATACAGGCTCAAGACATGTTTCTATACCAAGCTTTTTCATAAATAAAGCCAGTTTTAAATTTTGCCACAGAATTCTTCTACTTACACTAGCAGAATTCACAGGTGCTATTACTAATTTTATTCTATTGTCTTTAGTGTATTTTTCAAATAATTCAGAGTTATCACGTGATGTAATCATAACCATTTCAAAATCAATATTTAATTCAACAAATCCTTGAATCAAATTGTTTACAAATGACTCTGTACCGCCAACTATCTTATGTCTAACCCATGTTAAATCAATTGCAAATTTCATATTATTACCTCTTTTCGGAGTTACTAGTTATTACTTTATTAAAAGTCTTTTGATATTTTTTTGTTACTTTAGAAATATCAAATTTTTTTACTGCTACATTTCTTGAGTTTTCTTTATAAAAACTAGTCTTTTCTTTGTCTAAATAAAGCGACTTTATATAATTAGCTAATTTCAGTGGCGAATTTTCTGTAACAGAAATACCTAACTCATATTGATTAACTAAATTGGATAAGTCGTCATTTCCTTCAGAATATGAGATAATCGCTAAACCACTGGCCATCATATCATATGTTTTTGCTGGCATAAAACATTTTGAAGATTTTTTTTCTTGTGTTATAAAACCAATATCTCCGGTAGCCATTGAAAATGGAAACATTTCATTTGATTGTAAAGTCATAATTCTAACATTTTCAGCCTTCTCATTATCAATCCACTCAGAAATCATATCATATTTTTGACCATATCCAATAAACAAGAATTGGATTTCGCTATATTCTCTTAAGTACTTTGAGCTCTCTAACAATATTTCTAAATTATGGCCCAATCCCATTTTACCTGAAAATAATACAACAAATTTATCAACAAGTTTATTGTTTATAGAAAAAATATTTTCATTCTTCTTGATTGGCCTCATAATTTTTGTATCAGTAAACATTGGAATTATATCAATTTGTATTTTTTTTCTAAGTGAATAATTAATTGTATTTGACATAACCTTACCAATCGTAACCATTTGGTCAACTTTAGGATAAATTCTATTGTTTAATTTATTCCAAAAGAATGATAAAATCTTTGGGAGAACACCATTCATACTTTGCTCAATAACTTGAGGATATAAATCCCAATTCATATATATAAATTTAGCTTTAAATCTTTTCTTTAATTTAATACCTAACAAGCCATTTATTGGTGGATTTGATGTTGAGAAAATTATATCATATTGTCTAGACTTATCTTTTATAATTTTCTTTTTTACAAAACGATAAAAATCTCTCCAACATTTTAATCTACTTCTAATGGATTTGGGATTGTGAGGTGGAGCTTTAATATAATCAAATAAATTCAAGTTTGATCCAGTTACAATTTCAATTTTCGATTCTTTTGGTAAAGCTGATTTAATTATAGTTAAGTGCTGATCAGATATCTTTTGAGATACTATTAATATTTTCAATTTTATTTCCCTCTTATATTTATGTTATTTTACTGTTCACATATTTTTCAAAATCTTTATTATAGTATAAATATAGTGAATCAGATGCCTTTTTGTCCACAGTTTGTAAACATTCATCTAATATCCATTCAATATCTTCTAAAAAAAAGAATCTTAATACATCTTCCTTTGAAATTGGAGTTATATTGTAAGTGTTCAAAACATTTAACCAATCATTATCTTTTAACAACAAATCGATTTTTAATTTGAAATTCGATCTATACCTAAATTTATAATGGTAAGTTAATAAATCGTAATATAAAGTTCTTATGCCATATGTTTCCCAATCAATTATATATACTTTTCCCTTATCTGTAACAAATATATTTCCATATTGCAAATCACCATGAGAAAATGCTATATTTACTTTTGATACGTCAACAGAATTAATAAGTTTTTTACAAAACCTTAATATATGTAATTTGAAATTTAAATCAACATTAGAAAGATGGTTTAGTTTTTCTTGAATTTTTACATATATATTATTCACATACATTTTTGAATCGACTATTTGAATATCTTTTTTTTGTATAACCTTGATAATATTCACAATTTTCTGAGAATAATTTTCTTTTGATTCTTTTTTCACCCTATCAAATGTACATCCAGACAACAACTCTTCTTCATATGTGTGACTGTTAATTACTTCAAGTGGTAAAATAAAATTCCAATTTGGATTAATTCTAATTTTTCTTTCTTTTCTAAAAGGAAAGTCAGTAAATCCTGCTTTATATAAATTTGTTATCTTCATTTTACTGTAATTGATCACTTTAATCTTCATATTACCAGGCATTATAATCAAATTTTTATAATCCGATGGCATATCTTCAAAAACAAAATATTTACTGCCTAATAATGACAATTTATTAAATGCAAATGTTATATATATTTGTTTTACAATATTAACCAAGAAATTTGTCCTAACAGATTGCCATCTCCTAACTAATTTTCTTATACTTTTTTTTGCATGTTTGCTAATTGCAATGTTCAATCTCGGATTGAATATTATAGCTGATTTTTTATATGATTTACAAACAGTTACTCTAGTATTAAAATAATCAACTAATGTTTCACTTATAATATTATCTATATTTTCTCTACTTCTAATATCTAAATATCCCATCTATATCCCTTCCTTTAACTTTTTTCTAATTCCAGTCAATTAACAAGACCCAAAATCTTCTTAATAAAGATCTAACTACATTTGTGCAATCTGATTGCAGTTCAACTCTAACTAGAAATAGTATAAACTTAATTTTTTTTCTTTTTGGAAAATGAAAAATAAGTGGATTAAAAGTTACCAAGCTGTTTATAAACTTAGTCGTTTTAACTTTAGAGTAGTTTTCTGAATACGCATTCTTCGGCACATCTGTTAAAAGGAACTTTTTAGATAAATGTAATACGACATCAGATCTAATTCCAATATTGTCATCATCTATCATTTTATTAAACTTTTCCCAATCTATATCACATTTTCTTATTAATCTATCAACATCTGCATATAATCTTATTCCTGGAGATAAAATATAGTAATGTCCAGAAGAAATATGTATACAGTTAAAATATAAGGCCATAGTGGGATTAAACATTCTAATAGATGTATTTTTGTATAGTATGACATCATCAAAGGAAGACTTATACCTTTTCAATATAAATCTTTGATCATATAAATGTGTTTTTTTTCTAGTCATGGGTTTCCATTGAAAATTAATCCAAAATTCTTCTCCTATAACATCTGTACTTTTATACTCTTTAGCGAACGACTTTACTCTAGTATGTCTATCACTCCATACAAAACCAAATTCTGACATAATATTATCCAATAGATCTAAATTTAATTCATCGCAATATAAATCTACGTCTCCAGAACTAAAACATCCTATACAACTGTTTGTTGACAATAAAGTTCCAAAATTTTCCGCTAAGCAAACTTTATTCATTCCAACGTTATTCAATTTAGTAAATAATTTGTTCAAAAATACAACTATTTTTTTATTCCTTATTTCGTATATGTTATGTACTTCTGTCCAATTTTCTGTATCACAATCTAAATAACACAATAAATGTGCTACATTAGGTAATATTTTCATTTTTTTTGCTTCTAAAAAAAATTTTTCTTTATCAAAATTCTTATATATATCTTTAAAATCATTGATTTGTGTTTTGCTCAAAGCTTCAGGTATTGTCATAGCATATACCCAAGCTTCATTCGGTATTTCTTTATACATTATATAACTCCTAAATATATTCACCTGCAGTTATTCTAAAGTTACTTCCAGTCATCATTCTGGAGTAATCAGAAAACAAATATACCAATGCTTCAATATAATCTCCATACTCTAGCATTCTTCCCATTGGTAAGACTGAAGATGCTAAATTTCGCAATTCACTTTCCTTTACTCCTATTGATTTTCTAAATTCAATTTCACCTTCAGTTGGTGTCCAGCCTAAAGTAAGGTAATTAGATCTAATATTCTCTTCAGCATAATTATTCGCTATATGTTCAGTCAATGTAATTAATGCTCCTTTTGAACAAGCATATGCTGCTCTATCTTTCTGCCCGCTCCATGCATGAGAAGATCCAGTTAAAACAATATTCCCGCCTTTTCTGTTTTTTCTCATATATTTAATTGCATTTTGACATGCATAAAATGCTGCTCTAAAATTAATATTCATAACATTATCAAAAATATTTACTGAACAATTATCTAGAGATGATATTGGTGTAACTCCAGCATAATTAAATAAGCCATCTACTTTTCCATATTTTTCATATGCAAAATCAAACAATTTTTCTATTTCGTCTATATTGAGTAAATTAACGTTTAAATGATTTCCAATACCGCCTGCATTTGATATATCTTTTAAGACTTCATCCGCATTTTCAGGAGAATTGTCTCCTAATATAACTTTAGCACCTTCTTGTGCAAATGCTAATGCTGCCGCTCTGCCTACCCCGCTAGTTCCACCAGTAATTACTATAACTTTATCCTTCAATCTCTTTTTTTTTTGATTTAAGGATTTATCAACATCAAAACCATTCAATAACATGCTATTTCCGAGTTCATCAAATATTTTTATATTTTCTTGGTAAAACTTTAGTTTAGTAGCTAAATCAAAAATGCTATCAGTCACTATATAAATTCTTGACAATACTTGCTTTTCTGTACCAATCCATTTTTTTTGAACAGTTTCACCTAGTTGAAGTCTTTGATTGTTTTTTATTACACAAGAATCATTACACAACATATCCATTCCATCAATTTTTGAAATTTTACCCTCTTTAAGTAATAACCATAATGTTGCAGCATATTTACCACCTAGATATGCATCATCTTGTTTTTTTAAATCTACTTCTCCTTGTTTTCCAGTTAAAGCGTATTCAATCAACATTTCGATTTGATTAAAACCATTAATTTCTTCAATTAATATATTTGGTGCTTCTCCTTGTAATCTGAATCCTGTATCATAAACATAAAATACTCCATCTTCATAAAAAGCTGAAAGCATTAGAATTCCATCTCTTATTCCCAAATCTTTAAACATTCTAACAGCATTATTATGCATATATGTATAGTATTCATCTATATGTTTAGATGGATATGTTCCACCTAAACACACTTTGCTTAATCCTGGTTGTTCAGATGTAGTATATCTATCATAAATAGTTGATGCACTACAATAACCGTCCTTAAAAGTATAATAAATACCCATATCATCACAATCCATGTATTTTTCAACTATGAATCTTTTACTATTAGACGCTTCTAAAGCTTTTGCAACTGCGTTAGGAAGTTCCTTTGCGCTATAGCAAAGAGTCATACCCACACCACCACCATTATCGACAGGTTTAACCATAACAGGAAAATCAATATTTACAATATCTTCTTCTCTTAAATGCTTGTCTAATTTATATTCCGGTATGCCATGTATACCATATGATTCACATGTTTCTTTGAACTTGTCTTTGTAAGAAAATACATCAGTTATTCGATTCGTCACGTAGCAAGGTAAATTTAGAATACTACACACTTCATGATAAGCTGGCACTAAAATATCTGCTACTCCAACTAATACACCATCAATCTTTTCTTCTTTAGCCAATTCAATTAATCCCGGCACATCCAAACCATCAACATTATATGATTTTTTAGCAAAATGTTTTGCTTTATCTGTAGATCTCAAACTAGTTACAATTGTAAATATTCCCATTTCATTTGCTTTTTCAACTAAAGGGATTGTTTCAGGGTTTCCTCCCAAAATTAGAAGTTTTTTTCCTGCTAAACTATTATTTTTCATTATAATTCATCTCCAATTCTTCTCCCGGCCTTAAGAAAACACATTTTATCTCGGGATTATATAATTTCATTTTATTATCGAATACTAAGGGATTTGATAAATGTTCAATAAAATTCCAATAATGACACGGTACTACTATTTTAGGTTGTAACAAATTAGCTAAAAAAGCAGCCTCCGTAGAGTCAAGATTACCGTATGCACCATTTATTGGTACAATCATTAAATCAAGATTTCCATAAGATTTTAATTCCAAAATCTTATCAAGTCTTAATCTTGTGTCGCCAGCGATGTAAATTCTATAATCATCTACTTCGACAATTAACCCTACAGCATCAGTTGCAGAAGGTCCATGGTCACAAAACACATAATCTACTTTTACATCATCCAATATAGTTTGGTCTTTATACTTAACAATACAAATATTATCAAAATTCAGTTCTATTTTCTTTGCCTCAATTATACAATTTTCAGTCATATACAATTGTGTCTTACCTTTATGCATTACGGGTAAGGCATCTATATCAAAATGATCATAATGAGCATGCGTACTTATTAGATAGTCAAAATCAATATCATCAGGTTTCAATATGTATGGCATTAATCTTTTAAACCCATCAAACCTTTCTACACAGTTAGATAAATATAAATCAATTCCTATTAAAGTGCCTTTAGAACTTCTAATTATAAATCCTGCTTGCCCTACAAAATAAATATGAAATTTTCCATATTTAGCGTTAACTATTTCAGATCTTAAATCCATATAAATCCCTCTTTCTATAATATTTCCAATATTTGATTTTTATCTATGTAAAAATCAAATATACTTAACAGCTGATTTTCTTTATACCCTAATAATCGCAAATTATTTTTAATGGTATCAATATAAGTTTTTGAAAGTGAAGCTATATATATATAATCATAATTTTCTTTATAAATATCTTTAGGGTTTTGAACATTTAAATCATGTTTTTGATATTCCTTGTAATCTTGATCAAACCAAAACAATTGATGTAGATTAAATTCAGTTTTTAACCTTCTATAAAGATGTTGACCAAATGTGCCTGCACTATATATTGCTATATTATGTTTAGAATTCAAATTATCAAACATAGAATAAACAATTTCATTATCAAATTTTATATAACCACCAAATCTAATAATCATTAACCCAATTAATAAATCATCTATTTGTTTACTTAAACTTTCATTAATTTTTTCATTGTTTTTTACTCTAATTGACTTACATAAATATTTATATAGAATTTCAAAAGCATAAAACTCATTGTTTGATTCAGGTATCTTTTTCAACATGGAATTTGGTCTCTGACGATAATTATAATCACAATTACTATTAATAGTTATAGACTTTGCGTTTAAAACCAAAGGGTATACGCATGCTGAATCTTCACCTATAAAGATTTCATCAGGAACATCCATCTGGTATTTCAATAACAACTCTCTCTTAAAAAGTTTATTCCACAAGTAAGAATATATTCCAAAATCAAAAAATGGGGAATAATTAATAAAATGTTCTGATAACTCATTCACAATTTTCTCATTTGAGTATGTTCCATCAGGAAATTTATTGCAAATATCTACAGAAACACCATCTAAATCTCTCTTGAACCCAGATATTACAACATCAGAGTTTGTAGCCAAAATCTCTTTATACATGTTTTCAACATAAGTTACATCAACCCAATCGTCTCCATCAACACAACAAATATACTTACCTTTTGCCTTAACCAATCCTGCTTTTCTAGCACTAACTAATCCACCATTAGGTTTTGTAATCAAAACTAATCTTCTATCCAACTTAACATAATGTTTGCAAATCTCAACTGAATTATCAGTTGAGCCATCATTAACTAATATAACCTCCAAATTAGTATAAGTTTGATTTATAATGCTCACAATACATTCCTCAACATAATCACTAATATTATATATAGGAACTACTACACTTATCAATTCACTCATAGAATTCTCCTTATTTACTGGTGAACAAAATTCTTCATTCGTAGCAGATGTCTCACTTGAAATACCAGTTCTTTTAAAAATATGATAAATAGTTTTAAATAAAATCTTAATATCATTGTAAAAACTAATATTATTCACATACTCAACATCCAGATTAAATTTTTCCTCCCAAGAAATTAAATTCCTTCCACTCACTTGAGAAAGTCCTGTTAACCCGGGTCTAACTAGATGTCTTTGTTTTTGGTAATCATTATATCTATTTAAATACTTAACCAATAATGGTCTCGGACCTACAATAGACATGTCTCCTTTAAAAATATTAATTAATTCAGGTAACTCATCTAAACTTGTTGACCTCAAAAACTTACCAAACTTAGTCAAGCGAATTTCATCAGGTAACAAATTCCCTTGTTTATCTCTCTCGTCAGTCATAGTTCTAAATTTATATAAAGTAAATATTTTTTCTTTTTTACCAGGCCTCTCTTGCTTAAATATTACTGGCGAACCTAATTTCATACGTATTAATATTGATAAAATTATATATATTGGAAATAAAAACAACAATCCAAAAAATGATAAAATAATATCTAATATTCTTTTAAAGAAATTTTCATATATTTTAGTTTTCTTTTTCATCAAATAGCTCCATAATTATTCTTATAACATTATCAAGATCTGTATCTCTCATCTTTGTATCACATGGCAAACAAACTCCATTGTGAAAAAGGGATTCAGAAATATCTTTGCCTATATAGTCAAAATCTTCAAAAAAAGGTTGTAGATGCATTGGCTTCCATACAGGTCTAGCTTCTATATTGTTTTCTTCTAACCTTTCTAAAATATCTATAGGTTTGACTTCATTTGAGTCCAATTGAATAACTGTTAACCAACAATTTGATCTTTCCCATAAATTCTGAGGCATAAAAGAAATATTTTTTATTTTAGATAGACCATTTTTATAATAGCTATAAATATATCTTTTCTTTTCAACTCTTCTCTCAAGTATTTTTAATTGGCCTCTACCAACACCTGCAACGATATTACTCATTCTATAATTAAAACCAATTTCTGAATGTTGATAATGTCTAGCAACATCTCTTGATTGAGTTGCCCAAAATCTTACTTTAACTATTCTTTCCTTATATGGAGAGACTAACATACCCCCTCCAGAAGTAGTAATAATTTTATTACCATTAAAGGAATATATTCCATAATCCCCAAAAGTTCCGGTGTGTTTCCCTTTATATAGTGAGCCTAAACTTTCGGCCGCATCTTCAATCAAAGTAACATTATATCTATTACATATATTGCAAATTTCATCAAGTTGAGCACAAATCCCATACAAGTGCACAACTAATACTGCTTTTGTTTGAGGATATTTAATTAAAGCTTCTTCTAATAGTTTTGGATCTATATTCCAAGTTAATTTTTCACTATCTACAAAGACTGGCTTTGCCCCTAAATAAATAATGGGGTTTGCTGTAGCAGAAAAAGTTAATGATTGGCATATTACTATGTCACCCTCAATAACTCCAGCAGCTTTTAAGGCTAGATGTATAGCTGATGTTCCAGATACTAACGCAGCTGCATTTTCAGCATTTGTAATATTGCAAATTTCTTTCTCAAAATTATCAACATTGGGACCCAAAGGTGCTATCCAATTAGTTTTAAACGCTTCATCTACAAAAAGTTGTTCGTAACCCTCTTCACTCATATGTGGTGAAGATAGATAAATTTTTTTACTCATTCTTTTCTTGTATACTCTAAATGT
>NPIG01000279.1_pt1 | contig 49934 bp, 71 predicted proteins | sample 8637441 | NCBI WGS metagenome assembly NPIG01 (sample SAMN07420675, study PRJNA396082) | bioreactor metagenome | isolation source: sample BR6 brine-fed electro-methanogenic bioreactor BR | place: Japan: Kochi | collected 2016-06-14
ACCTTTTGATAAGTTTTCATTCGGTTGATTTAAAGTTGCTATCATCTTACGTTCCGTTGTTAAATCACTATCTACACCGTAATAAGCTTCTGTTAATAAGGCTTGATAATATGTATAGTTAGCTGGTAATGAACCATCACTAACTCTAATAGCATAACCATCATCATAATCTTCTGGGTCTAATTCACTTGGTATAGCTGGATAGTCATCAAGATTAACTACTGTTTCTTTTTTATCTTCGTCTTGCAAGTCCCAATATAATTGAGTACTATCTTCAAATGTTTTAGTATCAGGATAGAATAAACTTGTTTCAATTTTTAATGTATATATAAATTGGGATAAAGTTTCTTGTAAACTCTCTTTATACAAGTGTCTTAAGATTGGCATGTTTGTTGTATTCAATGGGTTTAAATCAATTTGATGTTCCATAACAAACGACCATACTTTATTCTTTTGAATGCTCTTACTTTCTTTAGCATTTGTATAAGTTGTTTCTGAAATGCTAGGAAGTAATTGTGTACTTTCAATTCCACTAGCTTTACCATAATGCCACTCATTTGGTTCTAATGGATAAAGCGTTTCTCCTAACTCATCAACTCCTAAATATATTTGTTGTTGATTTGTATATAAACCAAAGTTTGTAGCACCTATTGTTATAGGCATTGAATATGTTAAATATTGTTTACCAGCTATTTGTGTAATGGTTCCGTAATCAATTGATCCAGCAATAAAGTTTAACTTTAATGCTTCTGTAATCTTAATAGTGCTACTCGTATCTTCTAAGTCCATGTAATAAACATTTATTTTCTTAAGATACTGAATGAATCTTTTACGAACCTCTTCAATAGCTAACGTAACAGCGGTTTGTACGGCTAAGTTATCAGCACATACTAAAAACTCGACTACTGGAGAATAATATACTTCTTTAATTGTTTCTAAAGCAATAAACTCACCATTAAGTGAACTTACACCCATTGCTACAAAAGAGTTCTTAGAAGTTGCATATGTTTCTTCATTGAATGTTTCTTCTACATCAAACTTTCCTTCACCCTGAAAAGAATATCTATTGATTAATAACCCTTTAGCATTTCCGTTCTCATCAACACCTGTGATATTCCAATCTCCTAAAGAAAATTGTATAGCACTTGAAAATGCTGTATCATTAAACTCTTTTAACAATTCATTTAATATATCTCTTTCGCTAATTGTAAATCCTCTCGACATATTATCACTTCCCTCTTGATTCTCTATACATTTGTTGCAACACACTTACACCTTTTCTTGATTTCAATAATGTTTGTTGCTTATTAATTACAGCACTAGGGCTTTTACCTCTCATTGTTTTTAGGCTTTGCCCTTGCATTTTTCTATAATTAGTTTCTCTAATAAGAGAAATTGAACGTCTTTCACCAGGTGTTATCATTCGGCTATCAATCATGGCTTGTGTTAGAAACTTCTTTTCTTGCCAAAACACACTTGAAGATGAACGTAATGTAAATTGTGGTGTTGCATTAAATAATGGTGGCTTACCTGTTTTTAAATAGATCAGCAATTGTTCTACAATAGATAATCTAGTCTTAACTGATATAAACCCTCTATGTTTTTTAACTGGTCCAAGCCCTAATTCTAAGAACTTGATATAGTTTGCTTTCATCAAATCATAACCAATAGTTATTTTCTTACTTGTATTTGTAACCAACTTAATTGAGTTTCTTAGATTCCCTGTATCATATGGTGCTAACATAATAGCTATGTTCCAAGCATTCATGCCAACTGCACTATCAAGGTTTTTTACTTTTTCTAGTTGTTCTTCTGTTAAGTTGATATATATATCCATCTTATGCCCCTATAAGAACTAATGTCTTAAACCCAAATTGTTCTAAAGTATCATTGTTTGGGCTTGTATCCATAGCTTCATATTTATTGGTTGTTGATGATGTACTATCTTGTGAAATTACTTTCAAGATAAACCATTCTTTATTTCTAGTGATAATTTTACCACCACTTAAGAACTTAATGTGGTTATCGTCAGTTGCAAATTGCCAGGTAATTTGGTTTGTTTGTTGTCTATCAAGAAACTCGATTTGTTCATTATCAAGCCCTTGCTTTACATAAGCATTTGTTTGACCATCTTTACCCTCGAACCATTGCAACTCACCTTCATAATAATCACCAGATTCATCATGCCAATTACTAGGTATCAAAGCTATTAGTGATTCGGCTGACATTGATAGGTAATCATCAACTTCGTCTTTAAAGTCTAAGGCTTTCTTAGGCGCTCGATAGTAGGCTTCTATGTTCTTACCAAAAAGAGAATTGGTTTGTCCGTATTCAGTTAAATCACCTCTATACTTACTCATATCTACCAATCCCCTGTTCCACTATATCTACGCATATTAGCTTTTGCGTCTTTTAATGTATCTAAATATGTAAATACATAACCGCCATCTAATTTTTGAGTTATATAATACTTAGGGTTACTAGGTATTTCTGTATAATTTTCAATTTCATCAGATTCTTCTTGAGTTATGTAATTATTTTCAACTAAATAAGTTTTAAGACTATCTAAGTCTTCAAATGTTTCTTTTGTATTTATATCGTATTTAAGATGTCTTGTCCCAAAAATTGTATTTTCAATCATTTGTTTAGCAACACTAGATAGAGCTTTATCAATACCGAACTCGATAAGTTTACCTTGATTCAAGTTAGCCCCACTATTATATGCCATCATAAACCCACCATCACGTCTATTATACCAAACAGAATCACTAAATAGATTCATTAATTCGATACGAGCTTCTATTGAGTGAGATAGATAATATTTCATCTCTAAACGATACTTTTGATTTTTATAACTTAAGATAACTTCATTTACAACTTGAGCTAATAAATATAAATATGCTTGTGCATTATCTCTACTACCCCAACGTTTTGTCAAATCTACAAAAGCATTAGCTTTTATTCCTTCTACTTTAGGAACATAAATACTTAAATCATAATCATAATCAAAAAAATCATCTACTAAAGGTTTTTCTAAGAAATCATAACTTGGTATAGCCATTATTAAATCGCCCCCCATGTAGAATATTCGCTTTGAAAAGCGTATTTTGCTATCATGCCATATGCTGACCAAAACAAAACGCCCCATGTTGTTCTCATGAAGTCGGCTTTAGCACCATCTGGCACATTCATTTGAATTGTTTTTTCTTCTACTTGAGCTTTTTCTTTAGAGAATGTATCTCTATCGCTCTCGTCTTTTAATAATTGATAGTGCATTTCTAAATAATGAGCTACATAATAACTTACTAATCTCTTATATTGAGAATAATTGTTATCATCACCTATTAAATTAACATCTATATATGTCTTAGCTATTTTAATCATTTCATTAACTAATTGATACATAAAATGATCTTCACTATCTATTTTAATATCTCTAAAATTACCAGCCCAAAATATAAAGTCTTCAACTGTAATTGTTGGTGTTTCAATTAATTCTGTTTGTCCATCTGGATATACAGGTGAAACAATTGTTACTGTATAATGATATAAACCATAAGGGTTAAAAGCGCTTAACGTATATTGATTAAAACTGTCTATACCAAATGTATTATTATCATACGTTGGAAAATTACTTGCCATTTTACTTTCTCCTTTACATAATTTTTCTCTATTATAAACACACAATATATTTATGTGCTTATATTAGAGAGCGAGGTTAAACCTCACTCAATAATATTATATTTTTTATGTTATTTATAATTCCGTAAACTTAGCGAATAATTCAACATTTCCTACTGCACTTATAGTTTCTACTTCATTTTCATAGGTTACTTCTGTGAACCAACCATTAAATGTGTTTGAATCTTTAGTTGCGTCTAATAATGTAATGTTTAAATCACTAATAACAAATGTTGCTGGGTTGCTTTCTGAATTAGTACCACCATCTAAATTATAAACGATAGTATATTCTGTTTCAGCCCATACTGCATAAACTGTTAAGTCCTCAGTAATGTTATCGGTTGCGCTAATTAATTGTGTACCAGCTTCGTCATAAGCCCAGCCAGTTAACGTGTAACCTGTGTAAACAGGAGTAGGCTTGTCAGGATCGTCTAAGATGTTAGAACCTAGATTAGCAGATTCATTTGTTATATCTGTAGTTACTCCCTCTACATTACCACCGTTAAGGTTGAATGTTAGGGTTGTTACTACCCCGTGCTAGTACCATTACTTACATATCTCATGTTATCTGTATAGAAGTTTAAGATATATCCAACGAATGATAAATAGTTACGTCTAAACGCATTTGTATTAATATCAAATACGATAGCTCCACCTGTTAATTCCATTGGCATTGGTAAGTATAGTGAATATGGGTCTTGACGATAAAATACAAGTAACCCTGTTGAGTTTGTACCCGCTTTAACCATTGAAGCGTCTTTAGTAGCTGAAATATCACTTGATAAGTAAGGCAACATTACCATACTAATTCTATCAAAGTCTTGTGAATCACACCAAGAATCTAATGCTTCTTGTAAAATCATTCTATTTGTTCTGAATGGTGTTTGAGTTCCACTAGCATTTGCAGCCGTAGCGTTTAACCATGAATATAATTCTTTATAGAATAATACTTTATTAGCCATTAAAGTTGGTTCCCAGTCAACACTTGCAGCTAACTCATTTAAAAGTTGTGTAAATACTGAAATTACTGTATTAATATCTAATTTTTCTAATTTCTTGATTGTTCCTAATCCATAATCTGATGTTGTTTCTAAGTCAACATTTGTAACTCCAGATAAGTTTAACAATCCACCATATGCTAATCCAGATTCAGATGTAGTTCCATCTTCACCCCTTGAACCAACATATGCGATTCTATCAATATCTAAAGCCCATGCTTTTTGAATTGCTTCACCATATTTTGAAATTGCGTCAAAACCAACAACTTCGTTTTTCATAGAATCGATAAGACCTAATTTTAAACCGTAAGTTAATGGTTTTACTGGTACGAATTGAGGTTTGAAATCAACCTTTACAATTCTTACTTCATTAGTGTCCCCACCAATGAATCCACCTTTTGGTAATTGATACATTTCTTTGAAACCTTTTACAGATTCTAATGCTCCACCACCATATTGAATTGGAACGTCCCTTGTAGCATAAGTTCTTAATGCTTGTTTACGAACATTCATATCTAATCTTTCAAGTGCGTTTGTTGCGAAAGCACCAATTGGCGCATTATCACCGAACTCGATAGACATTTCATCACCAAATACTGTTTGCATTTTTCTTACTAACAATGCTTGATTTCTAGCTTCCGCTTCCATTACTGTGAACTCATCACCGAAAGCTGTTCTAACTCTTGGGTCTTCAATTAATGCTTCCGCAGTTAATATTTGTTCCTTAAGAGTTCTTCCACCTAATTGAGCTTTTCCTAGCTCATCAATAAAGTTATACATTACTTGTTTTTCCATATTAATCTCTCCTTAACCTTAAAGTGTTCTTTCAATGATAACAGCGTATCCAGAACCTTTTGTTGGTTGATATTTCGTACTTGCGAACTTCCAACCTGTAACAGCAACACCCTCAGATGTTCCAACGTCTGTTCTTACAGCACCTTCATTACCAGCGCTAATTGAAGCATATACAGCATTACCAACAACTGGTGTTTCATCATCTTCAACAGGTACTGCGATTTTAAATGTATCAGGGTTAGCTAATGGGTAAACTGATAAAGTTTGAGCCGTTCTAGGTCTTTCAACACATTCGTCTTCTAAACCAATAGCACCATCAGTTGTTCTTACAATAACACCAAATGCTGTTGTTGAACCACTAACTCTTACTACGTTATAAGAAGCATTTCCACCTAAACCAGATTGGTTTAATTGTACTACTTCACCATATTCGATTTCCAAGTCTGCTGCTTTTGTTGCTGGTGCGTTTAAATTAACTCCCCATGCAGTAGCGAATACACCTGGTAACCATTCATTTTGTTTAATTACGGTTTTTACATCACCGTATGTAAATAATCTAGTTGACATAATCTATTCTCCTTCTAATTAAAATAATTGTTTTCTGGCTTGAGCTAATTTACCCCAATCACCATCATGTCTTACTGGGTTTGTTGCTTTGTCCCATAATTCTTTTCTTAATCTTTCGTCTTTTTGGAAATCTAATTTAAACCCTTTAGGTTCTTCTTTTTTAGATTCTAATGGGTTAATATCTCCAAATGCGTCTGGCTGATTTTTTTTCATATCAGCGATAATTTCAGCTTTCATTTCAGCTTTTAATGTGTCTAATTGTTCTTTAGTCATAGCTTCATCACCATACTCCTTCTCTTTATTTTCTTTTTCTTTGTTTTCTTCTTTGTTTTCTTTGTCATCATCTTCTTTAGATTCTTTACTATCTGGCTTTTTAACCTCAAGTTCTTCCTCTAGTTTGTCTTTGATTTCTTCCTCTTTTAAATCTCCAGCGATTTCTTCTAACTTTTCATCACCTAACTTAATAGTTTCATTTTCAACTGTTGAAGACTTCTCTTTAGTATGAGTTTTAACTTCTCTTGAAGATTCACCTGTATCATAATCATATACGTCAGTTGTTTCTACAATTTCTACTCTTTGAGTAATGTGTTTTTCATCTACAAACTCTACATATTTTCCATCTTCGGTGATTTTAGCGTCTCCTGACTGAATCTTAGAAAGTAATTCTTTACTAATTCCCATAGTCGGTTCCTCCTCTGTTACCGTTTTTTCATCTACGATCATTGCTCTTTCTGCTCTTCCTTGTTTAACCATTGCTACATGATTAAAATAGAAATCACATTGTTTATATTCGTCGCCAAACTTTTCAACTCGAGCTTTATACCCTAAAGATAATGATTTCATATCTCCACTCAAGATGTCAATGATAGCGTCTGGTTCTTTGATTACTAATTTACCTCTAATATCATCACCATCACGCCAAGCGTCTAATACCGTTCCTAATTCTAATTCTTTAAAGTTTTTACCATCTACGAACTGAACTTTACCATCGTCAGTTCTAGGGTGCCCTCTAGTAATTGATTTCCCAACGATAGTTGAAATTGCGTCGTCTTTCAAGAAATCTTCTCTAAACTTATTAAGCTTAACTCTTTTGTTAGTTAAACCACCCATTTCATAATCATAATAAGTTTGAGTTCCAGTATGTCCTAATATAGCATTATCACAATATAGAAACTCTTCACGTTTTTCAAACTTAATATTGTCTGAAATAACTATCTCGTTTATGAACTCGGCTTGTCCGTCAGCAAATGAAATCATAAACTCTTGATTTTTTTTATCCATACTTTACTCCTTTCCCTTATCTGGGTTAAGTACGTTTCTTTTGATAACTCCTTTTGATTCGTTAGGATTGCCACCAGCTTCAACTCTACCTGTTGAACTTGCTGGTGTTTCAGCGCCACTAACTCCTTTTGAGCCATCTTCATTTGTATTTTGGAATTGATTTAGCGCCTTTGCTAATTCAATTTTAAACCAATTTGCTGTAATTGGATCTCCATCATCTGCACCTTTTTTAATCATATCTAAGTATTTAGGGTTTAGATGACTAAACACATTACTTGGGTTATTTAGAATATCTGGTAATGATTCTACCCCTGTTAATGTATCTATTAAACCAGCTTCATGAGCTGTTTTTAATACTTCAATCATTATCTTCATTACTTCCGCTTTTTGTTTTGGTGTTAATGTAAGAATCGTTTTAAATGTGAAACTAAATGAACCAATATTTTTACCGAATCTATTTCTATATTCGATTTGAATTAAATCTTCTAATATAGGCGCTACTTGCTCTAATTGAGTATCTTCAACAATATTCAAGCATTGTAAGTAGTTTTCTTCATTATAGTTTGTATTATCACTAAACAATACATTAATAGGTGTACCAAAACCTAAAGACACTTCTTTCATACTTTGTTCAATAGCTTTCTCGTTTCCAGCTAATGAACTTTCAGCAAACTTAAACTCATCTTTATCTCCTAACGCTACAATACCTTGTGTCGTTGAATATTTGATTATTTCTAGTTTATTGCTAATAACTTTATTTGTATGACTATTCTTAACAACACTGTCTAAACCATGTATATTAAGAATACCTAGATTATTCTTAACTGCACTTTTAGCTGTTGCACTCCAAATAATCTCATGTCTTTCTAATTCCATACTTGCTACTTCAATGATCGATTTACTCCAATATCTTTCAATTTGAGTTTCGATATGTCCTAGTGGGAATGGATTGAATATATATAACCAACTTCTATGAACTAAGATATTGCTACCTTGAATCTTATCATTTCTTAAGTCCATTTCAATTTTATTAAGTCCACTAAAACCGCTTAGTCCACCACCAAAATTAACTCTGTAATATAATGGCAAACCAATTTCTCTAGCGTCATATATCCCATCATTCTCATCTACTCTTCTAACAAGACCTTTATCTAATGCTGGTTCTATTTGATACCATCTAGTTAATGTTTTAAGACCTAAAAAATCATCTTTCTTAACTGTCTTTCTATTAAATGGATTCTTTAAATCTTCTTCTGATGTTTTACCTTTTATAACTTTAAGACAAGCTGAACCACCATATATATAACCATATTCAAACATTTTCTTTAATGAAGCATAACGTTTTCTAGTTACATCATTTTGTACGGTGCTTAATTCATTGCTATTAACTTTATTCTCATGTACGTTAATATCAATCCCTTTAATTAAAAGGTTACTAGCTCTCCATTGTACGGCTCTTTGAACGTATGCACTCGTTCTCCAAGTTTGCTCTAATAATGGTATGTTCCATGTTATTCCACGTCTATTCGCAGCTACGCTTTGTGGTGCTACTACTGCACTTGAGCTGATTTGTGATGCCATTCCATCACCAAAATAATTTGGTTTTCCCTCATTTTCTTTCTTGAGGTCTTCATATAATTTATGGTTGATTAAATCTTCATCAGTCATTCGAGGAGCATAATTATTGTCCCCAAAAGTTGTTGAGTCCTCCAAAGAAGTCTTGGTTGCTAATCGTATTGACTCGCTGTGTTCCTGGACTTTCACCGTTAAGGATTTCGGCTGCTTTTCTTGCCAAGTCCCATTGGCTATTTTCTTCGATTTCATTTCCTCGAACCAATTGCTTGTTTTCGACATCTTCTTCACCATCTCCTTTCCACATACTCATGCGAATATAGTAATTAAATATGTATCTTAATGGGTCAACTAAATCGTCGTTGACTTTTTTTACTTTATCTTTACCAGAGTTTTCATCAAACGGTGCTTCATAAGAACCGATTTGCTCTATTGTATAAGTACAACTTTCATGAACTCTGTATTTTAATTTAGCAATAGCGGTTTGAACTAACGGAATACCGATCAAATCTTTATCTTGAATCTGATTAGCTTCTGTATTATCTTCTCCACGTTGCTTGAACACGCTATTATTAGCTTTAATAACTGGTAGTCCCATACGTTGTAAATACAAGTATGTTTCAATCGCACTTGGATCGACCAAAATTGCGATAGGCATTTTACGATTCCAACGTTCTCTAATGATTCTAAGTAAATCTTGATAAATTGTTTCTAAACCTAGATTCGCTACATCATGTTTTTTAACATCAAGTAAACTCTCTGCTAATTGATATACTATACCATTTTGAAAATCTATATCAACGTCAACAATACCGTTAGGGTGATTAAGCCCTTTATCAAGTGCTATAACTCTAAATACTTCCTCTGACCCAAACATTGTTTGATACAACTTTAGTTCAGTAAAATCATTAGGTTCAAAACCACGCATAATATTTTCATCTGTAAACATTGAATATACAGCACTGTCTGTACTTCTTCTCATACCCATAACCGATTGTTCAAATACGCTTGTTCCTTTAGCGTATGTATTTTTAAAGTCATTCTTATCCATTTCAGTCATTGATAAATTATCATCAACAGTAAAATGAGTGTAATAAAAATCATAAGCATTTATAACTTTATTTGGGTTTTCAAGCCCTCTATCAAAAGAAACAATCTTTTTCATTGACTTATTCAACAAATATTCATTGTTATATTTATCATACAACTTATTTTTTAGTTTGTAAAGCTCGTCTTGAGCTTGCTCTAGTGTTTCATCTTCTTGATTATTTTCAATTATTTTAATTATTTCAGCTTCTTCTAATTTGAAATTGTCATAATCTTCTTTTGAAAAGACTAAATAAGGTGCAAAATCTTGAACTGATTGATTTCTAATGATTTTATCAAAGTGATAATTGATATTAACCATTGTATTATTAAACTCTAATTGAATATCAGTTTGTAAATCGCTTATATTACTAACACTATATCTATTGAAATAGCTCTTAATAATAGTTCTTTTCTCTTTATCTTTATCCTTAAGCAATTGTTTTTCATATGCTAAGAACATTTCTTTATAGTTATCTCTAACGTATTCCATCTTCTCAATATTTCTAACGCTAGTGATTCTTTGGCTTTCAAACTTAGTATAAAATGGGTGCGCTTTACCACGAGGGTTTTGTGTCATGATCATTAACGGTTGTCTAACACTAGCCATACGGTTATTAGCTTCTAACAATCCGCCAACTACTTGGTTAAGTGTTTCATTTACATATACACTACCTATTGTAAAACCTTGATACTTATTCTTGTCATTTTCTTTTTCATTACCATAGAATAAGATTTGTTTCTCAAGACCATAATTATCTAAGAACTTATAAACACCTCTTACGGCACCATTAATACTCTCTCTAACGAATATTCCATGTGGTATTAAATAATACAAACCAAATCCATTACTCATTAGTACTGTTCTTAAAACATGTTCTAATGATGAACCAAGTGCTAAATGTACTCTATCAGGACAATTCATTAGGTATTTATACCAACCAAATAGTCCCCATATATCTTTACCACCACGAACTCCACCTTCTACTTCTACGAATCGATAGTTTCCACTCATAATCGCTTTTACAAGTAATCTAGGTTTCTTTTGTCTTGGCATTCCACCTTGCATAAATGGTTTTGTTAATGAACCTTTTGCATATGGAGGAATAGGTCTATTTAAGTCCTTAACCTCTTCTCCTATCTTCGAGGTGAAGATATTTTTAATTATTTCTTTATATTCATGCGTTGAGTTTAAATATAAATCTTGAATATCATTTGGTAAATCTGTTATCTTAATTTCTTTTTCTTTAATAACTTCATTAGTTTTCATCTTTAACAACCTCGACTTCTTCAATGTCGTCTGGCATTAGCTCATATGATTTATTACCTGTTTCTTCAACGATAACATCATTAGCTTTTTTCCCACCGCCTTCAAGATAAACATTGATTTGTTGTAAGTTGTTTGGTTTCTTCATACCATAAACATCAACCGCAAGTCTTCTATTTTGCATTGTAAAGCTATCTCTTTCTTCACTCAATGCGTCAGATACTATTTGTTGTTTTATTAACTCGTCATCTTTGAATCCATTATTAGCTACTATAATTTTCATAGTCTTAACAATTTCTTTCAAGTTACTTCTAGTCCAAACCATGATAGCATGTCTTTTCAACTTAAGTCTTAAATCCATATACTCTGGGTTTGGAACTTTAAAAGCTTCTGTTAATTCATTACCAAACTTATCATAACCAGTTAATCTAAACTCTACTTTAAATAATTTTTTAATTATCGCTTTATTTGGATAAGCTGCTAAGAATGAAATAAACATACTGTTTTCAGTTTTCTTTTCACTTTCTGGTTCTATATAATCTTTATCAACGTACAAAAGTACCATTTGTTGTTCCAATTCATCTAATTGCATAAATGATACTGGGAGTTTTAAACTCTCTTCTACTAAATGGTACTCATTTTCATATAATTCAATTTCACCTTTCTTAATGGTTTCAAGGTGTTTTTCAGTGTCGTAATCTTCCAATGGTTCAACTTTACGGCTCATATCCATAAAAAAATCACACCTTTCTCTATTAAAAATACTACAAAATTAATAAAATTACAATACTTTTTCATTAAAATCTATCATTTTCATAGTATTTTCGTTGCAAAATATACTTTTTTCTTGATTTTCACTCTTTAAAACTATTTTATTACCACATTTTTCACATTCATAGCAATCAAACCATGTAAATGCAAAATATGATCGACCTTTATATTCTAAAATGCTATTATCGCATTCAGAACATCTAATAATATTATCATTCATGATTCAACCTGTATAAATACGAATTAAATAGTTCTAAGATTTCATTATAGTTTTTTCCAACTAATTTTTTAACTTCGATTTTTTCATCTCCGTAATAAACGAACTCTCTAATTACAAATGCTTCTTTCCCATTCACTAATTCAAGTCCTGGTTCAAAGTTTTCTTTTTGTTTGTTACAAAACTTTTGTAATTCTACAAGTTCATTAAATGCTAATTTATTAATTAATTTTCTTGGTGTTGCCATAACGCTCAACTCCTTTTTTATATTTGGCGGAAAGAGTAGGACTTGAACCTACAACTAATAGATTAACGGTCTACCGTTCTACCATTTGAACTATCTTTCCATTTGAGCCTAAGTAGTCTAAAACTTAAGCTCTTAATAATATCATCTTAATCGGAGGATAAGATGGCCTTACTCGAAAAACTCTTCCATAAAACTTGCTACTGTTGGATAGTCTATTAAAAACCAAGCTGGTCCACTACAAACAACTTCAACACATGGTTTCCTACCATTACTTTCAACGTCCCAATAATCACCTAAATGAAGTGAAGTTATTTCATAAATATCTAATGTAACCTTATCATTCCCTTGTATTTTAAACTCCGCAAATCTTTTCTTAGATTCTTTAGGTTGATCGATAACTTCGTTTTCAACTTCACATGGTATTTTACTCTTAGCCGTAGCTAATTCATTTAATATTTCTGCTTTACGATATACTTCTAACTCTTTATCGTTATATGTCTTTGTAGCTAATAAATCAATTACTCTTTCTAATTTCATTTTGATTCTCCTTTATTTACCTCTTACCTTACATTATACTACTTAATACTATTTTGTCAATACCTTTTGCCTTTTTATATGCATATGTGTGTGTGCGTGTGTGGTGTGAGAGTGTTTGCCATACCCCTTGCGCCCTGATCTCGTTTTTCCTACCCTATGGGGCGCTAGTATCTTGTTAGCTCTCAAGTTACACCAACACCATGCAATATAGAACATAGAACACCATTAAAAGCCCATTAAAACGATACCATATAATATTATAATATATATACATAATACTTACATACTATTATATATATACTATATACTAATATAATAATATGAATACGCTTGACTATACTACTATATTGTGATATAATCCTTTATATAAGGAGGTTTATATATATGAATGGTATTAAAAAAGCTATATTAAAGCAAGGCTATAATGTCGGTTGTGTAAGTGATACAACGTGTTTATTAAAATCACAAGTAAAGGGCATTATAAACACTATTAACAAAGGCGGATTTCCAAGCGTGTTAGAGTTTAACGATTATATATGTATAATTGATGAACCATGCACCAATAACGAATTAGACGTCATTATAAAGCCTAAAGGCTATTTTAACTAATAAGGAGATATAAAAAAATGAATAATTACGATAAAAAAGAATTAAAACGTTTTAATGACTTTATTAAGCATTATAAAGTAACGGATTGCGAATTGAGAAAAGAAACAATAACAAGCAATATAATAATAATTGGTGGTAAATCATACGGTGAAAAGCTAACAACCGAAACAAGTTATATATACCATGTATACATTGAAAGCATACAACCAAGAAAACATATAAACCAAAACGAATTATTTAGTTTTAGCGATTACGAACTAGCAAGAAACTTATACGAAAATATCGCATTATAATAATTGTTAGAATGCATTAACTTATTAGTGCATTCAATAGAGTTATTATATATAACTACTTAAGTGGCGACTATACGCAAAGGAGATTAGAAACAATGAACGAACAAGAAAGAAAAGAAAGAATTGAGTATCAAACTTACTTATTAAAAATTAACTTGGATAACATAAAAAGTAATTATGATTATTTAATGGAAGAAACAAGCAACATGCTAAAAATGAATGATAACGAATTACTAGAAATATTTAGAAATAATACTTTCGATTTTCATGATACAATTGATTTTGATTATATCGACATTAAAGAAATGCGTGAATATTTAGAAGACTTTAAAGAATCATATATCGACTATGAAGAAGAAGAAGAAGAAGAAGAAGAAGAACTTGAAGGCTTAACTATAACGGACATATGGGATTACATAACAAACAAAGGCATTGCAACACAAGAAGAACTTGAACTTGTAACAAGTATCAATGGTTATTCAATAGAATCTTTAAATGATATTATATATGCAAGAACGGGCTTCCATGATATAGAGCAATATGAAAACCAATAGAATAACTAAATAGAATCAAAGCACTTGAAAAAGTGCTTTTTTCTTTGTGTTTGTGGTGTGGGAGAAAAAACGAGATTTTTCTTATATAAATATAATATATATATAATTATTAAAAGACTATTTTATTATTATATAAATATAGTATATATAATATATTAAAACACTTAATATATAAGTATAAAATAATATAAATATAATGGTTATAAATAGTAATAGATAAAATAATAAAGTCTTACAAGTCGAATAAAAGCGTTTGAGAGTTAGTTTATTAATTCCAGAATGTGGCCGATTTTTAAAATCATTGCTATATATAGCTAGATTCTAGCTAGTTTTTTAGTACTAACCAAGTAAAAAATAGATTGTAAGGCGATACCAAAACAATAGCATGGTAGTTGTTAGATTAGTTTGAAATGAAAGCAAGTTAAAAGCAAGTAATAATATTATATATAATATATATATTAAATATTAATAATTATAAGTATGATAATAAATATAATAAATAACTACTTTTTAAGTAGTAGTTATTTAAAATGCGATTTTAAAGATCAATTTAGTTAAATCTGAAAAAACGCTTATATTGACATCTCAGAGCTTTTTAGCTTTGTAAGTAGTTACTACCTGGAAAAAATAAAAGTCGCTTACAAATGATTTTTAATTTTTATTTAATTTAAGTATAAACATATCAAAAATAATAAAAGTTGCTTACATGCCAGATTTTGCACCTTAAAATTGATCTTGTGGTATTGTATCAGATTCATGTATATTTATATATAATATGTATTATAAATACTTACTTAAATAAATAGTATTATAATATTAATTAAATTATTATGTAAATAGCGTTTGACAATACTAATATTATATGATACAATACTATTATATTAATACCTTATATATAAGGTTAAGAAAAAAGGAGAGATAAAAAAATGAAACAAGAAACACAAAACCAAATAAAACAAATGCCAATTGAAAAAACAAACGAACTTGTTCAAGAGTTTTTTAAAAAGTTCAACCATGAAAAAATAACAAACTTTAGATCTTGCAAAAAAAGACAATCAAACGCGATTCAATTCACCAATAATTCATGGTTATATTTTAAAAATAATACACAATATTTTAGAATCAAAAATGATATAAAAGATATTATTTATTTAATAGATAATAACAATTATATTTTATGTTATTTAATAAAATAATTCAAAATAATAAAAGGAGGGTAAAAACCTCTTTTTTATAAGTTTTTTTGATTCGCTTATTATTATATATATTATATATATAATTGTTTTAAGTATTTAATGTATTAAAAACAATAAAATATATTTATAATTATATTTATATTTTCATTTCTATTTTCTAAAGGCATTGCGTCGGCATTGCCAATTGCATGCAATCGCATTGCAATTGCATTATTAAGTTTAATTAGTTAGTTTTTTAAGTTTCTTTTTAAGTTTCTTTTTAAGTTTTTTTAAGCTTAAAACAAGTTAGATTCTAAATACCAGGTGATTGATCAGTTTAAGTTAGTTTTTTAATTCAGTTTTAAAGCTCGTTATTCTTTCATATAGAGTTTTTTATCAAAAATAGGTATGATTATATACCTTGATAGTTAAAATCGCTTAGAATAGATTTTTTATAGATAGTTTGAAAAAAGTTTTAAAAAAGTTTAAAAATATCAATATTGTGGTTGATTATGCCATTTTAATATGATATTATGGTATTGCATAGGGCAAAACCCTCAAAGGAGAAAAAATGAAAATTAAAGATTTATTAACTTATGAATTAAAAAAAGATACAAGAAACAATAATAACCTACATGTTTATAAAATCAAGAATCAATTATCTAAAGAAGATTATATCAAGTTAAATAACAGTTTAAAACAACACGGTTGTTATTATTCAAGGTTTGTTAAAGGTTTTATATCAAAGACTGTTTTAGATGAAAACTTAGAACTTAACGAAAGCATAGAAACCGCAGCAAAGCCAAAATCTAAAAGAATAGAATATCACAAAAACTTACTAGATTATATCACTTTAGAAGATTACAAAGAATATTTAAAAGAATATGCAAAAGAAAATTTACATAATAGTTGGTATTATAGAAATACATCATTTAAAAATGATAACGAAGCACTTGAAAAATACACAGAAGATTTATTTAGTAATTTAGAAAATGCTTTAAATTATGGTTGTTTTGGTAAGTTGAATTATATCAGAGAATGTATTATCCACAAAAGTTTAGGTTATAACTTAGATAATAGATTTTCTTCAAATGGAGATTCAATTTATTATAAAGCTATTTGGGATAAATTACCTATCATTGAAGATTTAAAAATGACTGAACAAAGTTATAGCGCCGTTTGGGGATACGATCAAACCAATGTAGATATAGCATATAAGTTAAATAAAAAAGTTTGGGGTTTAGATGTTTTTGTAGATAATGGAAAATATTATCTTGTGAGAATGAAAAATGATAGATTTAATGACGGTGTTAGATACTTTCATAGAGATCACAACCCACAAGAAACGTTCAAAAGAGATGCAAGCCAAACAGGACAATACAGATAATTAAATAAAATTAAGTGGTAGGTGGACGGCAAAAGGAGTTTTAAAATGAATGTAAAGAATTATTTAAAGTTATTTGATTTAGAAATATTTGAAGACTTTAGTATCAAAGTTAGAACATGGGATATGTTTAACGGGTTTAGATGTTGGAATCATGATGATTTAGAAATTCAAAAAGCAAAAGTTCAAAATGTAGTTGTGTATAAAAAAAATAACGTAATTGAAATACAAGCTAAAATTGATAGGTAAAATACATGATTTAGTAATGAAAAAATCTAACAATTCAAAAAGTAAGTTGTTCATATCTTTTGAACCATTACTAAATGATCCGTTTGAACCAAATGGCACTAAAATTCATGAAGAAGATATTAAAAAGATTGATTGGTTTATTATCGGAGCTGAAACTGGTTATGGAGCAGATAAAGTTATTCCAACCACAAAAATGATGGAAGGAATATTGATACTAGCTGATATATTTAATATCCCAGTATTTATGAAAGACAGCATGATTCCAATAGTTGGTGAGTATTACATGAGAAGAGAATTTCCAAAGGAGTTGATTCATAAGTGATGTATGCAATAGTACAAGGATACGCATATCCGGATGAGGTAACAGTTTGTCCTTATTGCGGTGGAGAAATAGATGTAGTTTCATCGAATGGTTATTGTCACTGTTCTGAATGTGACAAAAGGTTTGCGGTAATAGAATACGTGAAACCAAACGAAGATGAAGTCAATGATTAAGAGGTGAAAGAATGAAGAAAGGCGACAAAGTAAAAGTAGTTAGTTTAACAAATAGTTTTTATGATCTTGGAAAAGCTAACGAAAAAATTAAAGCTTGCATAGGCAAGGCAATGACAGTTAAAAGAGTTTATCCAAATGGTTCAGTTACATTAGAAAATTGTTCATTTGTTTTCAGTGTTAAAGATTTAGAAAAAATTGAAAAAGAGGGGGAATAAAAATGTGGCCTGAAAGAAATATAAAACCAGATGGGACAAGAGTTAAGAAAGTTAAAAAGAATAGAAAGCAAAGAAGATTAGAAGCCAAAAGAAAAAGGAGAAAATAGAACATGAAAATTAAGAAAAAAATTAAGTACGTTTACAATTACAATAACATCAATATTATTAAAGCTAAATACAGATTGACAAGCGTAGATTTATCTAAGATTTTAGATATGAACCAAAACTCAATAGTTAAATATTGTAGGGGTAGAGTTACTTTGAGAGCTGAACAAATTGCAATCATTTGCAACGCAATCAATGAAATTGTAACAAACGATAAAGACTTATTAAGACCAAAAGATTTTTATGATGTTACGTACGAGTAAAAAAATAATGTTGTGAGTTCAGATATGATACAAAAATCGATTGATTTAAAAAATGAGCTAATCGCAGCAATTATATTTTAAGATATGTATAATTATTTTATTTTATTTTTAATATTTATATTATATATAATTATATATATTATTTTTGGCAAAAAGACTATATAAATAAAAGTTTTTCTATAAAAAAATGAAAAGCTGTTGTATAATGAAAAGGGAGAATATATGAAAACATTAGAGTATCAAAAAATAAGCTACAAAGAAAGCATTTTATTGTTTACACATAAAGACTTGCATATCGATCTAGGCGACAAAAAAATCATTGTTAGCGACTATGACAAGAAGAAACATAGGGCTTGTTATTTTCCAGCACTTGAGAAGTTAAGCCTTGATGAACTTGCTCATAAATATAGTGTTACAAATCTATCAATGCGTAGTTTAACAAAGCTATATATTGAATTAACAAATGAAAAAGAAACATTAAAAGCATTCACAGAAGAATGCATAGATTTTATAAACGGAGGTTGCGAAGAAAATGAAAATGTTTAAATTAAGAATAGAAGCACAAAAAGGTAGCGAAAACTACAATAAAGGAATTAAAGGTTCAATCGTATCAAGAGGAACAAAAAAAGAAATGGTAAGATTAGCAAACTTAACTTCATTAAAAGCAGAAGTTATAAGAGAAAAAGACAACGCAATCGTTTACACAAACAATCAATAAATATCGAAACGCCTTAGGGCGTCTAGCAGGGATAAGCTACTGCTACTGATGAGATAGCTTAAAGGAGAAAAGGAAATGGAAAAACAAAAAAATTATTTTATATTAGAAAACAAAGCATTTATTGAATTAAAAAGATTAGGTTACAAACCGCAAGGCAGAACACATAGTTTAAAAACTGTCGCAGTATTAAAAAATGGTAAAATATTAGAAGCAAGAGATTATCAAACTATTTTAAAAACAATTAGAGATAGAAACTTATAAGAGGTGATTAAATGAAATACTGCTTAAGCTAATCAATATCGACTTTCAATGATAACATTTATTGGTTGGCTTGCTGGAGTAATTTATCAGTACTGAACATGACTTCAAAACTGTTCTCTCCTTTTCTTTAGGAGATACGAAAGGAATGTGATGAACGAAGAAGTTAAAAAATGGTTAGAGTTTTATAAATTATATGACGATGAAACAGCATTGCGAAATGCTGTTGACAAAGCATATCCAAATCTAACGGAAGAAGAACGCGAAGCAAAATACAATGAAATCGAGGTAATTAAGTATGAATATTAAACAAAGTGAATTAGATAACATTTTAAAACTACATAAAAAATGGTTGAATTATGAAGACGGTGGGAAAAGTGCTAATTTAAGTGATGCTGATTTAAGAGGTGCTAATTTAAGTTATGCTAATTTAAGAGGTGCTAATTTAAGAGGTGCTGATTTAAGTGATGCTAATTTAAGTGATGCTAATTTAAGAGGTGCTGATTTAAGTGATGCTAATTTAAGAGGTGCTAATTTAAGAGGTGCTGATTTAGATTTTAGTGTATTACCTTTATGGTGTGGTGGGCTTAATTTCAAAATTGATGAAAAACAAGCAAAACAGTTGATGTATCATGTAATTAACTTAATGCAATATAGTAATATCAACACATCGAAAATCGTTAAAAAACAAATGTATAAATGGTTAAGTGATAGCCATTTAGTAACTAGACACAATTTACCTATTTTGGAGGAAAAATAATGCAAACAGATAGCTTACATTTAGAACAAGCGCACAGTGTATTTGGAAAGACTGGTTATAGTGGCGAGAGAGCTAAAAAAGATTACAGTGCGCATTATAAAGTCGTAAGGCAATGTATTAGAGAATTGAACAAAAAAGGCTTCTGCGAATGCTTTTATGAAGACCAAGTCAAAGACATTCAAAACGGAGTTAGCTTTGAAACAGAAGCTATTCCAATTGAAAACGAGATTATAATTAGGAGAATCATATGAATAAAGCATTATTAAAAATATCAAAAAAAATGTATGAAGATATACAATTAGATCGTAAGAATGTAGAAATCAGAAAGCTTAACAAAGACTACATTCAACAAGATATGGAAGTTCAATTTGTTGACATGGGCACAGGCAAGTTTTTAGGTTGGAAAACTGTGTTATCGAAAGTTTATATAAAACCTAGTGATATCAGAAATATTACACAACATCAACCAACAATAGACTTTGTGAAAGAAAACTACAAAGATGAATTGGTTATAGTAGCATTCTATCTTGGAGATTTATAGATAGAACAAATGAATAAATTGGAGGAAAAAGATGAATAAAAAAATATACGAATTACCAATTTCACAAAATTATGTTAGTAATTGGGGTTTAAATGAAGCTATAAGAGAAATCATGCAAAATGCTATCGACAGCGAAAAAGATGGGCATAAAATGGACATAATATATAATAATGGAGTTTTATCTATTAGAAATATAGGAGTTAATCTTCAAATAGAATCTTTAGTTTTGGGAAACACTGGCAAAAGTGGTTCTAAATATATTGGAAAATATGGAGAAGGTTATAAGCTAGCCATTATAGTTTTATTAAGATTAGGTTACGAAGTTGTAATAAATACAAACGGCCAAAAATGGGTGCCACAATTTAGAAAAAGTCGCAAGTTTAAAGTAGAAACAATTCACTTTGATGTCTATGAATCAAACGTTTCTTCTGAAGAAATAACATTTGAAATCAGTGGAATTGACTATGAAACTTTCAGTGAAGTAAGAGATATTAACATAGCAATGTTAAAAACTATGGGGCATGGAATTGGTAAAAAAATTGAAACCGACTACGGTGAAATACTTTTAGATAAAAAGTTTAAAGGTATGATGTTTGTTGAGGGGCTTTTTATTCAAGAAGATAAATCTTTTAATTATGGTTATAATTTTGATAGTTCTTATGTTGCCCTTGATCGTGATAGAAAAGCTATAAATTATTACAAATTACGCGAATTGACAGCTAAGGCTATGACAGCTCATAAAGATGTTCGTATAACAGAAACCGCTATCCATAATAGATATGTAGATGTCAGAGATATTGTAAATTGTATTGATGATGTTAGTGTTGAGTTTACAACTAATTTTGCAAATCATTTTATCAAAACTCACGATATTGATGAAGATACATTTGTAGGTTTAAAAAAAGAAACAATTATTTCAAAGAAAGAAAAATGTTTTGTAACAGAAAGCAATAGTATTGCTGAATTAGTTAATCGTGGTTTAGGTAAAAAAGAAGAGTATGCTAAGATTAAGAAAAAAGCAAAAGAGTTGTCAAAACAAGAAACCGCTTTTGAATACTATAATTTAAGTTCTTTAAAAGATTTAATCGAGTTCATTAAAATAAGAAAAGATAGATTTTTAGAAGAAGAACTAGAAGAATTAGTTGAATTATTAATAAGTGAAGATTTGGATCCATCATATTTTGGTGAAATCAAAGATTTAATTAAAGAAAGTATTTTGGAGGTAAAAGATGAGTAGGGACAAAATATATTACTCTGCACCAGAATATGAGCTGTATGACGAAGAGAAAAAAGAAACTGTAATGAAACATTATGATCAAATAAAAATCTTAGAGAAAAAAGAGGAGTTGGAAGATAATGCCTAATCTAAAAGAACGCAAAGAAGCTTTAGGATTTTACACATTTGTTTTGGTTTATTTGATTATGTGTCTATCTGTTGGAATATATTTAAAATCAATATTTATTATAATATTAGTAACTTTAGATATATTTATAATATTTGTAACATGGTTAATGAATATATTTGCGATAGTTGAGATTAAGAAAGGTTTAGACAATGACTAACTTCAAATACAGACAAGTAAAAACAGGATTTATAGTATTCTATCAAGGAATCATAGCAAAAGATAGGAATATAGCAATAGCGTTGCAAAGGGCGGTGAAGAAATATGAAGCATATAATAAGTTACAGTGGAGGACTAGCTAGTTTTTTTGAAGCTAAATTAGCTGTTGAAAAATATGGTAAAGATAATATTGAATTAGTTTTTTGTGATACTAAAACAGAAGATGAAGATTTATATAGATTTTTAAATGATACCGAAAATTATTTAGGTGTTAAAATTACCCGTTTAATTGATGGCAGAGATATATGGGATTGTGCATTTCAAGATAATTTTTTATATAATTCAAGAGTTGCTAATTGTACGGTTTATTTAAAGATGAGATTGTTTAAAAAGTATATAAAACAATTTAAACCAAATGAAATAATGGTTCATATTGGATTTGATTATACTGAAATTAATAGATACGAAAGAAGCAAAAAACATTATAGCCCTATAAAATTAGAGAGTTTAATTATGGAAACTGATTTGAATAAATCTAATATGAAATTAAGATTAAAAGAAATTGGAATAGAATTGCCTTTATTGCATCGTTTAGGATTTGCTCATAATAATTGTGGTGGTTTTTGTTTTAAAGCTGGGATTGGTCATTTTAAACAATTATATGATAAACTACCAAAAAGATATGAATATCATATGAATAAAGAACAAGATTTAATTAAGCAAATAGGGAAAGATGTTAGCATATTAAAAAGAATTAGAAATGGTATTAAAGTTAATTTAACATTAAAAGATTTAAAAAAAGAGTTTGAGCAAGGTGGGACACAATTATCATTTTTAGAGGAATTTGACATTGGTGGTTGTAATTGTTTTGAAGATTTTGAGGCAGAAATATGACACCACAAAAAGCATTAGAAAAGATAGGTAATACCGTAACACAAGTATTCGACTTACCGATTAAAACGTTGTGTAAGACAGAATACAAAGCGTTAGAGCAAGGATTAAACAAGCTAACAAGAATAGCAAACGAATTAAACAAGTGGCATGAATGCGCGAATGATAACGTAAAAAACGCGTTTACATGTATAGCAAAAATCGAAGAAATTATAAAGGAGTGATTAAAGATGAAAGCTAATTGCAAAGGCTGTAAGGCACTTAACGACGGTGAGTGTATACTAGGTTACCAAATCAAGCCAAACCTTTACAACAACGGTAAAATACGCTGTTACAAGCCGTTAGAGAATTGTCCTAAACCGAAGACATCGAGAAGGCTTGAAAGGTTAGCTTGGAAAAAATACAATAAAAAAAGAGAAAGGACATGATCATGACACAAAATAAAATTAACTTAAGAAAGCAACAGCAAGATATTCAAAACGAAATGTCTGAGTTGCTAAAAAAAATTAGAATCGATAACGGAATTAAAAACACCTTTATCATTACAAGAGAGTTAGGGCTATCAACAGCAACCCTAATAAAAATCGAGAACGGTGTAAACTTTCCTACAAGTCGCACATTAGCACTTTTAATGAAAAAGTATGTTATCACACCACAGGAAAAAGAAACGCTATTAGAACTTAAAAAAAGAATGCTTAGCGTAAGAAGAAAACTAAGACAAGAAAAATTAAATGGAGGAAGAATGTAATGTATAATCGTGCGATACTTATTGGTAGAATAACAAAAGAAATTGAAATGAAATATAGTAATAACAACAAAGCCATAGCAAACTTTACTTTAGCAGTAAATAGGCCTTATGCGAAAAGTGGTGATACAAATGCGGATTTTATCAGATGTGTTTTATTTGGTAAAGCAGCGGAAAACTTAAACAAGTATACTAAGAAAGGTTCGCTTATCTCAGTTGAAGGTAGCATTCAAATTAGTAATTACCAAAAAGATGGGAAGACTATGTATTCGACACAAGTCGTATGTGGCGGTGTAGTCTTTCTAGACACAAAAAACAACAAGCAAGAAGAAACAAAAAACGATCAAACAAAAGATGAGCCTAATGAAAATCATTTAGAAGATGATTCACCATTTTAAGAAAGAGGTGTGATTAAAGTTGATATATTTTGAGTACAGAATCTATGAGGTTGGTGGCGAAGTTAGTGAAACTATATTTGGTTTATCTAAACCTAGAACTCTGATAGAGCAAGAAAGTATTGTAGTTCTTGATAAAGAATCTTTTAAGGAACATATAAGAGAAACATATGGAAAAAACACAAAGTTTGCTCGAAGTAAAAAAATGGAAGATGGTCAACTATATTGTGTTGTTGTAACTAAAGGACCAGCTGAGCAATTTGGATATCTTAATGAAATGTTACAATTCAAGTGTGCTTATTGCGGTAAAGAGTTTAAGAAAACTAAACGTTATACTCAATATGATAAATTAATTAATCACAGTCATTATATGCTTACAAACAAAACGAGATATGATTATTGTTGCCATTATTGTCAAACAAAACACTATGAACAACTACGATTTGAAGAAAAAGAAAAAAATGATGGTGTAGATATAAATGATTGGATTAATAGAGAAGATTATAAATATGGTTTCATATATAAAATCACAAAAAGGTCTACAAAAGAGTTCTATATAGGTCAAACTAATTCTCTACCAATATTTAGATGGGCGCAACATCTAAGAACGGAAAGATTTCCAATAGAAAATGTTGATGACTACATTTTTGAAATATTAGAAACAGTAAAAAATAAAGAATTGATAAATGATATTGAAATGAAGTATATAAAAGAATATGCTGAAATATATCCTTTGCTAATTCTTAATAAAGTTGGAGTAACAACAAATAAAACGGAGGAAAAAAATGGATAACACATTAAACTTATTTAGTCAGGAATTAGAAAAACCAGTTGTTAATACTAGAAAGATTAAGAAAATCAGTATTAATAACTTTAGAAACATTGAATCAAAAGAATACATCTTAAACGGTGATAACATCTTACTACAAGGTGAAAATGGTATTGGTAAAACAAATGTCTTGGAAGCAGTCTATTGGGCTTTGACAGGTTATATCTTTAATGGTGATGCAAAAGCTGATTCACAAGGTTTAAAACCTAACGGGAGTCCAAAAGATGTTGTAACAAGTGTTAAGATCGATTTTGAATATCAATCATTCTCATTTGAGAGAACACTAAAAGAAAAGTGGTCAAAAGACAAAACTGAGTACAAAGGTACCGATACAACATTAGTTGTTAATGGTGCAAGTGAAAAAAATCAAAAGACAGCACTTAGCAAACTAGCTGAGCACTTGAACCTTGAAAAAATCGAAAACGTGTTTAAAAAAGAACCTACGTTGTCTAAAGTGAATCTATATGAATTGCTTTATAATACAAACTTTTTAAAAAACGGTATGGACTACAAAGAAATTAGAGCTATCATTATTGATATGGTTGGTGAAGTTGACTTTAAAGATATTATCAATGAAAAACCAGAAACTTATTCAAGCTTAGTAGAGCCACTAAAAGAACACGGATTAGATTTAGCTGCACTTAAAACTAATACTAAAGATAAAATCTTTAACAAAGCAAATGGTTATAACAAACGTATTGCTGACAGTGAAGCTGTAATCAAAGATTTAGACGAAAAATCTAAACAAGTAATTGACAAAGATGAGCTATTTAAAGCTAAAGAAGAAAAAGAAAAAATCACTAAAGAAATAGAATCTCTTAAAAAACAAAAAGTGTCTTCAGATGAAGATTTGATTAAAGACTATGAAAATCAAATAACACAACAAGAAAACTTAAAACTTAAGAGAGAACAAACTCTTAGAGAAGAACATCAAGAAAAAATTAACAATATGAAAACCTCTCACAACCAGGAATCACTTGTTGAAAAAGAAAGTTCATTATCTAAACTAAGAGATGATAGATTAACATTAAGTGAGAAAATACAAGATAGAGAAAAGTCTAAAAATGTATATGCTAATCTTTTAAGTCAAAAGAAAAACTCATTGGAATTATCAAAAAGTAATCTTGAAACTTTGAAAGAAAAACACTTAAGATTGACTAAACCTGAAAATGAAGAAACTTACACTTGTCCTCATTGTGGCGACACATTCAAACTTAGTGAAACAAAAGAGTACAAAGTTAGTGTTGAAAGCAAAATTGCTGATGTTAAAATGCAAGGCAAAGAAACTAATGAAACTATTCAAGGTTTGAAAGAGGGTATCGAATCACTTGAAGATGATATTACAATTGCTAATGATAAAATCCTTGAAGCCCAAGAAGAAAGAAATCAACTAGACACTAAAATCAAAGCTATTGAAGAAGACATTCAAAACTTAAAAACAGTAGTTGAAAATGAACAAAAAGAACTTCCTAAACTTGATTTAGAAAATGATCAAACTTTAAAAGAAATCAAAGAAAATATTAGCGGACTAGAATTAGCTAAGAAATCACTTAATGAAAAAGATGAAGATCGCATTGAAAATCTAAACAACGAAATCAAAGAATTGGAAGAAAAATTAATTAGAGTTAATCTAATTATTGGCAAAGAAACTATGATTATCGCTTATGCTAAAGATGCTGAAAAAGAACGTAAAAATAATAAAGTTCTTAATGAAGAACTAATGTTGCATGAGCAAAGATTTGAATTAATCAAACAACTTGAAAAAGAAACTTATGAAAGACTTGATGAAAAAGTTGGTAAAACATTTGGTGAAAATGTTAAGTTTAGACTTTGGAAACAAAATATTGACGGTACATATGACACAAGATTATGTGATGTATTTGTAAAAGATATTCATGATAATTTTGTAAATATCAAAACCATTAATACTGGAATGTATCCAGTTAGAGCTATTGAAATCTTAGGAAAAATCAAAGAACATTACGGTATCAACAAATCATTTGTATTTGTAGATGAACTTGGTAGCCTAGACGAAACTCACAAAAAGATGTTATTATCTTATGGGGAACAAGTTTTCGCAACGCAAGTTGGAACAACTAAGACTATTGAAGAAACTAGATTATAGGAGCTTTATATCGTGGTTGGGTAAATTATACTAAAACATAATAAAAACTCAGCCACGAGCCTATTATGGCTATTAAATACAAGAAACGGAGGTAAAAAATGGCTAAAGATCCTGCATTCTTATTCTATCCAAGCGATTTTCAAATGGGAACTATGGGCATGTCTTACGAACAAAAAGGAAAATATATCGATTTACTATGTTTACAACACTCTAAAAAAGGTTATCTCAAAGAGCGTGATATAAAGCGCATACTGAACTTTAATAATGAAGATGATGTTGAAGTGTTAGAAAAGTTTAAACATGATGAGAACGGATATTTCAACCAAAGATTACTTGAAGAAATTACCAAAAGACAAAAACATAGTGAACAACAAAGAGAGAACGCATTTAAAAGATGGAATAAAAATGAAAATAAAGTAGATGAAACTATGCAACCGCATAGCGAAAGCAAAGCTAACGCTAAGCCTTTAGAAAATGAAAATAAAGATACAAATATAAATAAAAAAGAAATTATACCTTATAAAGAAATAATAGATTACTTAAATGAAATAACAGGTAATTCTTATAGGCACACTACAAATGATACTCAGAAACTTATCAAAGCTAGATGGAATGAGGGATTCAAATTGATCGATTTCCAAAACGCTATCGATAACGCATGGAAACATTGGGGTGAAAAAGGTAAAGCTAACATGAAACCAAAAACATTGTTCAATGGTCAGTTTGAGAACCGCGTTACAGGGGACGCTTATAATTGGAACGAATCCAAAACAACAACGGGCAACAAACCAAAAGATGTTGAAGTTGAATGGTTAAATGATTATTTAGAAAAATTAGATTAGGAGTGAATTATGATTAATAGATGTTATTTATGTGGAAGAGAATTAAAATCCACAGCAGATGTAAACGGATTGTGTGCTGAATGTAACACGAAAGAATTCAACGAAGTTCCAGAATGCCCTTTTGCTGATTTTAAAAAAGTACCAAATAAAATAGAGCCATTAACTTGGCGCAATCAAAAAATTAAAAATTGGGACGGCGAAAAAATGATTGACACAGATATCTCACAACCACCAAGCAATATTGAAATCGCAAAAAAAATCAATGAAATAATTGATTACATAAATAATAATTAGGAGGAGTAAATTATGAAAATTAAAATTAATAACAAGTTTTACATCGATGTAGACACAACAGGGAACCACATATTAACAGAAATATGTGAAGGTAAGAAAAAAGAAACAGAAGAAACATTTACATATGAGAAAACTCATGGTTTCTTTTCATCTGTAAGATTAGCGCTTGAAAAGTATATCAAGTTAGATATTGCTAGCAAACACGAAATTATGGAAATCAAAGAATATCTTAAAGAGTTTAGAAGACAACTACAACACTTTAAAGAAAAATTAGAGATTTAAAATATTGGAGGATATTATGACACAAATGAATATTGATGATTATTTAGGCAACACATCAAAAAGAATGGTTGCTAAAGATTATATGAACACATTAGATTGGTATGTCTATGATACGATCAAATTACATCTTGGGAAAGAAAATGCAATTTCAGCAAAAAAATTAGCTGAAATATTCGAGATTAGTGAAAGAACCTTAAGAAAAATCATTGAAAAAATCAGGGGCAAACAACACGCTAAAATTATCGGTGATGATAACGGATATTATATTGGAACTAAAAAAGAGTTTGATATGTGGTTTAGTATTAGAATGAATAGAACTTTATCAAGTATCGAAACTACATTGAATATGAATCCGGAATCTAAAAGAATAATTTATTGGTATCTAAAAACATATCATAAAGACGCAATTCAACAAGGACAAACTCAACTACAATTTAACGGTTGGGAACAAGAGTTCATTAGACAATTTGCAGAAGATTATGAAAAAAAACATAAAGGAGAAAAATAAAATGGGAAAAGTAGGATCAAGCGCAATGCTAGTAACAGCTAATCAATATTTAGAAAAACTGTCAGCATTTGCAGAAACAACAAAATTAGAATTTGATAAGTATCAACAAACTTGCGTATCAAACGCAGTGAGAGCAATTTATGGGGTAGTAGGTAAGAGTAAGTACGAACTTGAAGATTTCAATGTAGATAACGTTGTAGAAGTTTTACAACAAACAGCTTTCTTGAGATTAAATCCAAGTGCTATTCCAAGTGAATGTTACTTTATTGTAAGAAATAATTACGATAAAACAAACAAGAAATGGTTAGCACCAACGTTAGAATTTGGAATTGAAGGTGCTGGTAATGATGTAGTGCTACAAAAGTTTGGTAGAAATGTAGATAAGATTAAGTCTTATATCGTTTATAAAGATGATGATTTTACACCGGGTTACATGAATGGTTGGGAAATGGTTTTACCTAAATATCAAAGAACATTTAAAACAAACATTCCAGAAAAAGTAGTTTATCTAATCAAAAAGAGAGATGGCGAAGTTGATGTGCAATATGCTGACACAAATGATGTTAAGAAATCATTGTTAGCTAACGCAAAACAAAATGGAGCTGATAAGAAACTATTAAGAGAACTTAACAAATTAGGTTTGTATGAAATTCTTAATGATGACAAATGGTTAGATTACAAAATTAAGAAAACGTATGGTGGCAATACAACAGAAACACCTTTGTTCAATCCAAGTTACACAGATCCTTCTGGACAAGCTAATATGATTGAAAGAAAGTTAAGGAATCACGCAACTAGAAAATACCCTAAAGATTTCAACCAAAAAGAAATTGCTACACTATACGAAAAAACATTTGAAGATGTCGATAGCCTAAAAGAAGTTGAAAGAGTTGAACCAAAAGAAGTAGTTGATGAAGCTGTTACTGAAGTTGTAGAACAAGGTAACCAAAAAGAATTAATTGTCGATGACAAAAGACCAACTTTAGATGTCGTTGAAGACACTGCGGAAGAAACAGTAGAAACAGTAGAAGAAAACCCAAAAGAACCACAAGTAACTGAAGAACCTAAAACCGAAGAAGAACCTAAAGCCACAGGAGATAATTGGTTTGATTAAAAAATATGCTCTTGGTAGAGTATTAAGTTTGGGTAGTTCAAGTGAGGGAAACTCATATTACATTGAGATAAATCGCAAGGGCTACCCTAACCCTTTCAAATTATTAATAGAATGTGGTTTCAGTTACAAGGTTTTAATCAATCGAATGAATCAAAATGGAATTAATATGCATGAAATAAATGCTGTTCTAGTAACTCATGAACACCATGATCATTGTTTAGCGGTTCCAAAATTAGTAGAAAAAGGTGTTAAAGTATATGCGCCTGCAAGTGTATTTAAACATTTTGCTTTAGAAGTTGAAAACAAGTATATTATTAAAGCTAATAAAAGAAAGCGTATAGCTGATTGCATAGATGTTGTAGGTTTTGAATTAGAACACAAAAATGATGATGATACTAAAACATATAACTTAGGTTACATAATTACGATAGACTCTGATTACAAAACTCATAGAATCTTATTTGTTACCGATACTCACTTTATTAAATACAATTTATCAAGTTATAAGTTTAATACTATCTTTATTGAGGCTAATAACCTTACTAGAAACATTATGTTTGCTCTTAAGCAAGCACAAGCTGATGGTAATGCTTACAAAGAGATACATTTTAAAAGAGTGTTACACTCACATATGCTAGTTGAAAATACTATTAAAACTCTAATTGGAACCGAAAAGCAAAATGGTTTTGATTTGAGTGAAACAAATACAATCTACTTAATTCACTTAACAGGCAGTGGAAATGCAAATCCACAAGAAATAAAAACGAAAGTTTACGAAGCACTTAATAAAAATGGTAAGTTTAGAAATGTCAAAAGAAACGGTAAAACATACGTATCGCCAAAGATATTTGTTTTCAAGAAAAATGGAGAACTTATTTAATATGAATCGGAAAATGACAATCTCTAAGATTATAAAACACAATAGCAGTTTGATAAAGAATTATGATGACGTTTATAAAACAAATGAATTGGGTGTTAAAGTAGCTAAGTTTAAAAATGATTATTTTATATGGTGTGATAAATGGTGGTGTGGTTTTAGGAGTAAAAAAGCTTTATTATTTTTTCTAGCCAAACATAATATCAAAATTAAAACCGAAAAAAATAATATTCTATATAAAGTTGGCGATAAAGTTAAAATCGTAGACATTAAAAATAGTTTTGCTCTACCTATGCAAAACCAAGAAAAAATTAGGTTATATGTCAATATAGAAACATATGTAGAAGACATCAAAAAAAATGGTAGTTTAATTCTAAAAGGTATAGGCTGGGCTTGGAACAAAAAAGATTTAAAATTAATTAAGGAGGAACAAAATGAAACTAAAGAGCAATATAAAAGTTGAGTATGATATAAATGGTTTNNAGATTTAATGGACTTACTGACAAACCTAAGAAAATCACCAGTAGGGCATTCCCAACACTTATAGGCGAAAATAAATGGGAAAGTGTAGGTAATTGTATATTAGAAAGATTTAAAGCGTTAGAGTTTGAACAAATCGATCAATTCTATATGGTAAGAGGTGAAATAGCAGAATTACTAGCATATGATTACATTAAAGCTTTTTACAAAGAAAAACTTAATGAAAACCTAATGCTTAGAACCTGGACTAAAGAAGAAGTTAGTTATGATAACTTCCCTAAAAACCCAAGATTCGGTGGACTAATAGATATTGCAATTCAAGCACCACAAAAATATCGAGCGGTAGTCGAAGTAAAAAGTAAGAATGAAAAACACTTAGCAAAAATCGAACAAACAAAAGGCAACCCAGAAGAATATTTACAAGGACTATTCTTAGGAAAAATGTCTTCTGTTGACAAATGTATTATGTGTTATGTATTCTTTACAAACAACCAAGAAGATATTATCAAAGATATTATGTCAATACCAACTCAAATGGAAACAAGAGCTTTAGCAAAAGAAATTATTAAAAGACAAAATTGGGCTTACAAAGATTTCACATTTAGACCTTTCAAATATATGGTTGAAGATTATCATGTAGAATCTAACATGGAAAAAGCTAGTGATATAATTGAAAAGTTCAAAGCCAAACATATCATCTGGGAAAAAGATTTGAAACAAGACGAAATTAATTACCTAAAAGGTCTAGCTGGAGTTGAGGTCAATGACAACCCTTTCTAAGAAACTCGAAAGAATCAACGAGATCAGACAAGAAATAAACAAGCTCTATGCCGAATTAAATCCGCTTAAGCAAGAAGTCATTAAGCATATGGTAGAAAATGACATGCAAAAAGAAGTCGTGAAACTAAGTGAAACACACATTGCAACTTTGAAATGGACTATTGAAAAGAAAATAGACTATGAAAAACTACAACGTTGTTACCCAGATGTTTATAAAATGGGTTTAAAGCCTGTTTTTAGTTCGACACAGGCACTTAATTCTGTTTCGAGTAAACTACTTAACAAAATACTAAAAGACTGTTACAACACGAATATGGGCTACAAACTAGACATTAAGAAAAGAGGTAAGCAAGATGAAAAACGACGCAAATAAGAGTGTAGAACAACATATTTACAATTTAGCTGCGATTCTTAAAAATGTTCGCAATGACATTCGCAAAGAAACTAACTATGCTAATTCACTAGAGAAAGAAATACTAGATTACTTGGAAGTCTATGACATTGACATCAAATCACTTAAAGGTATCAAGCTAGTTGAAGAGTACAAACCACAACAAGTTAGCCTAGAAAAAATCTTAGACGTGTTTCCAAATAGCGATATAGAATTAATCTTAAGAAACATAGTTGCTAACATTGAAATTGATTTAGATAAAACAGAAGAAAACTTGAGATATAGTTGTAGCTTACAGGACACATTAATCAAATCGATTATCAAAGCGTTATCTCAATTATCTCTTGATAGTGTAGTGAAAGTAGAAGTGAAGTAAATGCGAGTTCTATCAATAGACAAAAGCCCCTACTCAATTTCGTGGGCAGAGTTCGATTATGAAAAGAAGACATTAAAAGAGTTTGGTACTATTTATTTCAAATCAAAAGATGAGAATGAACGCATAAAGGAACTATGGAACGGTATCAACAATTTACTAGAAGAAATAAAACCAACCGTTATCTTAACTCAATTGATTGACATAGAAAAAACTATGAAAAAAGACTTAGTTAAGATTATTCCTGTAAGAACGGTTCTAAGAAAACTTTGCTTAGACAAAAGAATCTTATATAATGAATACAAAACGAATGGTTGGGAAAAAAGAATTACAAAAATGAAGGTACCTAGCAACAAAGGTAAAATACGCATAGCTAAAGAATATTGTAAAATGATCGATAGTGTAGAAATAGCAAATGCAATTATCTTAGGCGAAGGCTTCGTTTATAGAAGATTACAATTAGGAGGAAACTAATGCAAAGAATATCAATGGTTGACGCTTTAAGGGTTATAGTAATTGATTTTTCATTAGACGATAAATCTATTATTGCGATTCATAACAGAGTTAATAATCAAATTGAATATTTATATCCTCAAAACTTTCATGATGTATTAGCGATTTTAAAAATTAAAATTGTTTTATATCAAACCACTATAATAATTGATGGTGGCAAACATTTTAATAAAGCATTATCAATGTGGATTGATGAAGAATACAATATTAAAGTTGGTGAAAATATATATGAAAAAGTTGGTTATAGTATATATCCTCAAAGAAGAATCATAGAATTAGAAGAAATATTTGGAATGCATGAAGTACCAATCACAAAAGAAGCAAGAGAAATATTAGAAAAAATAAATAAATAAATAAATAAATAAATAAATAAATATAGAAAGAGGTAAATTATGCCAAAAAACAAAAGCCATATACTTGTGGTTAAAGTAAAAAGAAGAATGAAAACTGATGAGTGCATTAAAACCGCGCAAAGAATTGAAACACATTTAGACAACGAGTTTAAAGTATTAGTAACCGATAAAAATGTAGAAGGAATACATTTCTTTGAAGTGCCAATGCAAAATGAACCAAAAGAAGAAGTCGTAGTAGAAACAGAACAAACTAAAAAAGGAGAAAAGAAAAATGGAAAAAGTAGTAACTAAAAAAGAAAAGAAAGTAGAAAGAAAAGTTATTTTACAAGGAATGCCTCAAGAGGACATAGTTCGTGTTAATGAAATCTTATTTTTACACAAACAAGACGTTGAGAAAATGGTAAATGTTATTTCATTTTTAGAAGAAGAAGTTAAAATTATAGACCAAGAAAAATGGTTTGTTAATACTTCAAGATTCAAAGGTAACTCAGAAGATAAAAAAGCATGGGATAATTTCAAAACAAAGCAATTAGAAATATCTGACAAATCAATGGAAATGAAACAACAACAAATTGAAGCTCAAAAAAGCGAATTAGAAAAACACAACGCTATGTTAGACAACTTCTATTCACACATTAATATGTATGAAGGAGAGCAAGATGGAGAGAAAGTATTTTTCTCTGATTACGACGAAACGTTCTTTAGACCAATTTGTGATTTTGCAAGTTCTATCAATTATCCAGAACAAAGGTTGCAAAAAGGTATTTAAAACTATTAATCATGCAAAATGAAAAAATAATTACGATTGCAAGTAGCTCTTCTAATAAAATAGTTGGGCTACTAATCGTAGAAGAGTTCGAGTTTAGTTACATAAAAGAGAAAATTGTAGCATATGTTGACAACGAAGTTAAAATGTCATTATCGTCTGTTGTAGACGATTTAGAACAAACGTATATAAACATACAAACTTTATGCGAAAAACTTCGTGGCGAGCTTGTATCGAACTCTCAAGATGATATTTACAAAATATTAGAACCTTATGAATTAAAAAGTGATAATAAGAACAAATCAAGTCGTAACAAAAAAATGATTAAACAATTAAAATTAGAACATTTAGAAAGGTGTGTTTTCTATGTTAGAAAGAAAGACGATTGATATTAAAACAAATATCATTACTACTAATATTGCAATTACCTATATTCTAACTGAAGATGGTAAAGCCAAAAATCTAAAGTTTTGGGTTCAAGAAAACTTTAAAGATGATACAACAACGATATATGTTGTAGATGTCTTTGGGAAACATTTGTTCGATTATCGTGGAAAAAGTAGAACGGATTTAATCGAAGAAAGAGCAATTTTTAGAGAATATCAAGCTTTGTTTGGAAACAAAAGATGGTTGAATTATGTTATTAAAAAAGAAATGTTTAAAACTGAAAAACTTGCTAATGTAATGAAACCATATCGAGATTTTATCGAAATTGATACAAAATATTTAGACAAAGTTATTAAAAAGACATTTAAGGAGGTTGATGACATATGGACTCAATAGACTATGTGGAACAACAATTAGAAAAACAAGAAGATTCTCAGGAAATAAAAGAATTAAAGAAAAAACAACAACAAAAAGAAGAAAAAATTACAGAAGTTCAAACTAAACGCAGAGAAGAAAAAAAGCTATTAAGTGAAAGAATCAAAAGCACATTGCTTTATGTCGGTATATACGCAGCAATGATTGCTGGTGTGGCTTATATTGTACTTACTATTGTTTTAATTAAGGGTTTTGAAACTAAATTAGAACTTAATCAACAATTGTTATTTTCAATTCTAGGAGCATTGTTTGGCCTTGTGATTACAATATCTCTTAGGACACAAGGTGTTACATTAGCAAAAAAAGAACCGCATTCAAAAGAAGTCATGGCAGAATATCAAAAAGCTTTAAATAAAACAAAATCTTTGAAAAAATTACATACGATCAATTTCCATTTCTTTTGGTCAATTATTCGAGATATATTCTTTAAAGGTTTAACGATTGCAGCTTATACAACTTTATTACTATATATCTTTGTAGAGGGTAATGGAAATTGGGCTTTAATCGGCTTGGCTTTTGCAAACTTATCAATGTTCGCTGGATTTGGTTTAATGGCTTTATCATCATTCTATGACAAATACTTAGATGAACATATACCTGTAATTGAAGAAAGAACTGTAAAATTGATTCAGCAAGAAAAAGAGAAAGAGAAAGAGAAAGAGAAAGAGAAAGGTGAAGAAAATGAGAAAAGAAATTAAAGTAGGTTTGCTAGTCTTAATACTAGCTATTATGTTTTTCATGTTTGTGGGGTGTGGAAAAACAACTACACAAGAACCGACAAAAGAGTATTGGATACTCGAAATCATGGCTATTGAAGTGAATGAAGAAACAGGAAACAATATTTATTACATAGCGGAATACGGTGATTCATCAGGTTATAGAATAGAAGTATATATGAATAACGGTATTGAAAGTGAAGAAACATTTAATGTAGGTGATTTAGTAATCTACATTGAAACCGATTACGGAGATTATGAAGAATACATGCTTGTTGAGATCGAGAACTAATAAAGGAGTTATTATGAGCAAAAAAACAGAAGCTATTAAGGCTTTGGAAAGAATTCAAGAATATACAATAAAACAAAATGAATTAACCGTCATTTTAGATTGTGTATATAAACGAGATTTAAAACTAATCAAAAAAGCCCTAGAGCAATTGCCAAAAATCCAACAAGAAATAGACCAATGGCACGAAGTAGCAAATGACAACCAAGAAAACGCAATGACATGTATTAGCAACATTGAAAAGATATTAAGGAGTGATAGATAGTGAGTAAAACAGAAATTAGAAAGCAATTTAAAGAATTGCTAATGGGGAAGTTATATTATAAAAATGAAAACACTTATCTTGAAGCTGGTGATATGTTATACAATCACCCATTGATACAAGACTTAATTCAAAAAGCCCAAGCATATGACAAACTAATGTTTGCTGTTTCTAAAGATAATCTTGTAAATAAAATACTTAAAGATATTGATAACGATTTTGTTTACAAACTTGATATTTTATTTTTAGGAGAAAAATTAGAAAAAATCATCAAAGAGAATAGTAAGTTGAAGAAAACACCAACGACTGATGAAGTATGTGAGGCATTGAGTAAGTATTGGGGAAATCCTATACAATATGATAAAAGACACAGAATATTCGATATGTATGTTGGTGATAATATTTGGAAACCTATTGAATTATTAAGATTAAGAAGTGTTCCTCATCTAATAACCTTAATAGGTAGATTTTACGAGGGGATTAACAATGACTAAAGAACAAGAAACCCAATTAAAAGATTGGATTAGTTGGTATAATATGTTTGATATTGAAACGGCATTAAAACGTGCTGTTAAAAAAGTATTCAAAAACAAATCGCCTTTAGAACAAGAGAAGATATGCAATGAATGTGAAAATATAAACTATGGATTTTAGGAGGAAAGAAATGAAATACTATTGTATTAAAAAAAGAGGTAAATACTTATATGGAAAATTCACCGGATGTTATCATATAGTGCAATGGGTTTCTAAAGATTTTACATACTTTAAAACAACAGATAAAAACTATGCCAAAAAATTAACTAAAAGATTTGGTGGAAGAGTTGTTAAAATAAAATAATTAGGAGGAAATTATGACAGTAAAAGAAATTAATGAAAAGATTGAAGTGTTAGAGAAAGAAAGTATTGAGAGAGAAAAAGCTCATATTGAAAACGTTAAAAAGTTAAGAGAGCAAAAAGAAAAGTTAATCGATGGAATCAAAACGAAGATTAAAAAGATGTTTGGTGTCTTGAAAACAGAAGTTCGGTTTGATGAATACATTCTAACAGTCGAAACGAAAGATAATACAATATTCAAGTACAATTCAAATCGAATGGAATACGAGCAAATTGGATTAGAAAACGCAATGAAAATTAAAGAGTTATATGATAGCGTGTACGGTGCGCCTAAAGTAATGGGCATCATATTATGGAACAACTATAAAAATTAATGATTTACCATATTATCAATGAAAGGGACAACAACAAACAATTAACTTGACATAAAAAAACGTGTGATATATAATAAAGATGTTCCGCTTCTATATGAAGCAAAAATAAAAGCACTCAATTGCGAGTGCTTTTTTTATATATTATTTGTTTGTTGCTTTGCTTGATATTCTGCCATTAAGGTTTCGTAATCATTCTCTTTGGTTTTCTTATCTAGTTCTTCTTGAATAGCTTTTCGTTTAACGTTAAGCTTATCATAAGGTGCATAGAAATAAAGTGAAGCAAAAGTAGAAACACCATAGATACCAAGTATCCACATCAAATTATAAGAAATGAAATATGTGATGAATAAGATTAGAGTTATTATAAGAGCTGTCGTTCCTGATTTAGAACGTTGCCAAGTTTCTCCTAGTGATTCATCATATTTTTTAATCCATTCTCTAAACTGATCTCGAAAGATTAAACCTAAAACACAAGCAAAGAAAAATCCCCAACCTGTTATTTTGTACCCAGCGTTTGTTCCCTCAACGTAAGAAAACAAATTATATTCAACAGCTAAGTAAGTTAGCAAAGGTGCAAATTGTAAAGTTTTACCAGCAAGATTATAGAATCTAGCTTTACCAACAATTTTGACTTTATCACCTTTTTTATTAATAGCAAGGCTATCCGTTAGTGATTTCTTTTTTTTAGTTGGTGTTGTCATAATAGAACACCCCCATTACATGTTGTTGATTGTGTCTTCTAAAACGTTATTAGTTTCTACAATATCAGCTTGTTGTTGCTCTTGGATTTGAATAGCTGTTTCCAAATACTTAGTTAAGTTATCAGAAATGTTTTTAGACACCCTTGTAGCTTCTAAGAGAGCTTTTTTCTGTTCGAGTGGCATATTAGTAAGGGATAAACTAATAATGTTTAATTCCTTTAATTCTGCATTCTCTTTTTTTACTTCATCAAGTTCTGCTAATACTGGATTCACAACTTTAGTTATAATTTGATTTTGAAAATTAATCAATGCGTTATTAATTTTTTTCTCACTACCTTTAATAGCTAAATCAGCATTTGCTGAGAAATTAAATAGTTTCGTGTTTTTCTTTCCATTAAAGAATAGTTTAATAGCAGTTACTATTTTAGTTGTTATATCAACTCCAACATATGCCCCTAAGAAAATAACTATTTCATTTCCTAAACTTGTTAAATCTACCGTTTCTACTAACGTAATTAAATTAGATAATACCATTTGCTTTCAACTTCCTTTCTATTATGTTAATTCTTTCAATTAAACCTTTATTGATTTCTCTTTGCGTTTCAAACTTCTTGTTAAGTTCTTCGTTTTTTTCTAATAGATTCATAAACATTTTGTCTAAACTGATCCATTTAAACTTAGAAAGTTTAATATCACCTATTGGGTGCATGTCAACAATTCCTTTTGTCTTATCACCTTTTGAAAAATAAGCCATATTACCTGGCAACGTCTTTCTTTTTCTTTGTTTTACCATATGATCGATTTGTTGTTTGTTATCCATGAATTAACTCCTCCCTCAATTTTAATAATTTTACCCATATACTTGAAACACCTAGATAAGAACCAAAGAATAATAAAGTCCCTGTCCCACCAGCTGGAGCTATAATAAATGTTGCCCATGCACTAGCTTGTATCCAATAATTAGGTTCGTTTTGTACGATAGCAGCTAAACCAAAATAGATTGTTGGCGCAAAGGTTATAGCTAAAGCAATTACTCCAACTAATAACCCTCTCCACCATTTTAATATCTTATAATTGTTTACCGCTTTATTCTTGATCCAGATAGCCTTTTCTTTTAATTTAACGGCCAACGATTTTAGCTTATTCCACATAATTTAAAACATAGCCGTCATAAATACCGTTTAAAACAAAGTCATTGTAGTAAGTTTCAATAGCAATTCTGTCGATAGTTTCTTGGGCTGTGATGTATGATTCAAACTCGTTTCCAATAATGCTATCGTAATTTAATGTAAAAATACCGTTTGTTACAACAATTTTAGGTATTGAGAAATTGACTGTATGTGAATATGTCCCATCACTGTATAAAATATTCAAAATAATACCATTGCTTGATAAAGCATAATAATCATAACAAGCTAATTCTTCGATTAATAAAATCAATCTTGCAATAACTTCATCAATTGTAATGTCATAATCTGTAAAAGTGAATGTCATAGTTGCATAAGGTATCATAGCATAATTATCACTAGCACCGCTATAAGAATTGGCGTCAACATCTCCAAAATATTTAGCTTTTAATTTAATTGCTAAATCGTTAAAAGAAATGTAATCGCCGTTTTCATCTTGCATGTAACTTGGTGCTAAATCAGTGTCGAAATTAGCTCCCATAATTTCACTATCAGCTAAATCGTTGTCGTTTAAGAAAGCTTCGTAAGATATAATCATACCGTTAGCTTCCATAGCTGAATTCATACTATCAATAATTTCATGTAAATAAGCGTTCTCAAGCTCTAATTGGTCTATTGCCCTATCAAAGTCCTCTTGTAATACAAAGTCTTCTGTAACAGGCTCTACTGCGCTCTCACACGCAATTAAACTAAATGCAAGTAACATCATAACTGCAATTAATAATTTTTTCATAATTTTCCTCCTAATTGGAGGGAGCCGAAGCCCCCTAATATCTAACTCTTGTTATTTTAATAATGTCTATTCCACTTTCAATATATCTTGTTTTGCTAAATGGTGAATAAACTTCTGTTGTTCTTCTGCCTTGATAAGCATATACATCTAATCCATCAAAATCAATAAAGTATGATAAATCTTCTTGTCCTGCATCACCTCTTGAAGATGGCATTTCGATATAACGCCCTGCTGATACTTCTAAACCTTTTAATATATCAATGTAAACTCTATTTGATTTTCTACTAACAATTATTATATAATCTTGCGAACCATAACTTGCACTATCTAATGTCAATGTCGCACCTGCTGGTTGCGTCAATGAAGTTGATACATCAGCAACACCACTGTATAAATCTAAAAACTCTGCTGTTTTGTCTAAATCAACTGCTTCTGTAACTGTTAAGTATCCTACTTTTGTTACTTCTGCGTCAGTGTAGTTGTTATCACTTAATACTTTGTCGCCGTCAACATCTACTTTGTTTGCTTCTAAATCAGCAATGTCATCTTCAACATCAGTCATTTCACGTTGTAGTTTAATAATATTGTCAGTGTTAGTCTTTGTTTGTGCTGTCCTATTTAAATTATACTCTAAAATTACGTTTGTCGCAAGATTGCCATTTGATTGAACGATTGTAGTCGTTGTATCTTGAATTAAATTACCGTCTGCGTCAATAATACTTGTGACACTTTCAGGCAAAATATATCTAGCTGTTACGCTTCTTTCAGTAATAGTTTTAAATGCATCTAATAATGCTTCAAATTGCTCTTTACTAGGTTCATTACCAGCTCCGAATGTAGCTGTTAAATCAAAAAACATAATATTATCAAAAAATGTTTCATTACCTAAATACATATCATTTTGAGATAATCCATTGTCATATAATACAAAACTATTACCTGCTAAAGAAATATTAACAATATCACTTATATGATTCCATTCATTTAAAAGAGCCAATTTATTTAAAACATAACCTTTACCACTCAAAAACACTCTAACATCATGTGTTCTATATGGTTTAAAATCATATGAAATATAATAATTATGATTATCGTTATAATTAGAAAACCCTGTTTTAACAATACCAACATAATCTACTACTTGATTAACTGTATTAACTAAAACACCATCATTAACAGTTATAGTTGACACTAAACCATTTGAACCCCAACCATTAATACCGTCATTAAAATCACCATTATCAATTAAATTAGTTTTACCTGTTCCAAATAAACTATCACCGAAAATGTCTCTTAATGATAAACCGTTGTATATCGTTTCATCTATGGTTGATACAATACCGATATATTGTTCTTTCATGTAGTCGTTGTTATCTAGTATGATATTGTCGTGGGCTGTTCCTACACTTCTAAATGTACCGTTTAAAACTAACTCGCCTTTGATACGCTCTTCATAGTCTGTTGCGCTTGTTCCTTGTTCAAGTTGGAAAGTGTCAACATCAGCTATCGTATTTGCAAACGCTATATAATATGCGTTACTATCGCTTGTAACCGTTAAAGCTGTACCACTTGATAACTCATTACCGTTGATGCCATAAGTCTTATACGCAACGCTTTCGCTCCATACGTAATCTGTGCTTGATTTGATTTTGATTTTGTATGCGTAATCTGTGTCAGTATATTGTGATTTGTCAAACAAGTTTTTACCGTAAGTTTCAAGTTTCAAGTTTTCAATCGATTTTTCGCCCTCCCAATATTCGCTAGGGAGTTTACTTGCGATTTGTGAAGCTGTTAGACTTGCCCATGAAGTGTTTGTGATTGGGATTAACATTATTTTATTAATGAATACATTATCCCAACCGCTAGTTCGATTATCCCATATACCAATAGACATTCCTGATAATTCACTCGAATATGTAAACTTGCCATATAATAATTCATAATTTCCACTACCACTATGATTTACAAAATCTTCTTTTGCTAAACCTGGTCTTATTATTCCTGCGCTAATTTCATTTGAACTAGCTTTTACATTTAATATCCAAAAATAAGATTGACCTACAACAAAATCGATTGCTTGACGCATAGTTTGATTTTGAGCTGTTGCTAACCATGTCATTTCATTATTAGTTACGCTATATGTAGAAGTTCCTGATTTATCCCAATCAGTAGTTCCATCACTAAAATCACCATTACTTACTAACTGCTCTCTTGTCAATCCCTCTGCTGATACGAATGTTTGCGTTCCTTTTACGGCGCTGATTTGGTCGTATGTGCTATCTACTAAACTATCGTGTGTGAGTTCTGTTTTCAATGAAACTTCACCGTATAAGTTCAATGTTGTACCGTCACGATAAACCATGATACGTTTTTCGCTTAAATCTGCACTTGGTATTGAGCCACCGTTTGCTGTCAATTCACGATATGTTGTGCCGTTGTCAAAGCTCAATTGTGTTGTTGCTGTGTCGTCCGCGCTTGTATCTGGCATTTCAACAATCGCCATTAAGCTGTCTTCAATATCTTTAATACTAGCCTTATATTGTCCTGTGCTACCTGTAACAGCTATTACTGTATTAAAAGCCGACTTATAAGAACCTAGCCCTTGTGAAGCATAATCTAATCCGCTATTGAATATTTCGCCTGAAATTGCTAGGTAAGTTTTAAGTTCTAATGCTGTAATTTTCTTAATTTCTGTTCCACTTAAATCTCGAATTACAAATAAGTCGGTACCGTCAACATCACCGTGAACTATTGCTGACAAGACATTAAAATCTTTTTGTAAATATTGTGGGTGGTCGTCATCTTCTAATCCGCTTAACGAACCATGACTTGTTGCTGGTTCATTTATTGGTAACCCTGTTTCTGGGTCGATTAAGAAGTTATCAATTTGAGTTATTTCATAACCACCAACCGTTCTTTGAACCATAACTCTATACGCTACTTTTAATTCATCAATATCAATAGTTCCTGTTCTTAAACTTGCCAATCCATTTTCTTCAATAGCGTCATTTAATGTGTCTGCTTCTTTTTGGCCTAACCATAATTGAATAGGTGAATCAACATCTGTTGTTATAATAACCCAATAAGCACCATATTTATTTAACGTCATATTTGTTAATGAATAATTTGTTCCATCAAATGGGTTTACTTGTGGGATTCCGCCTACTGTATAAACTACGCTTGTGTCGTAATTATCTTTATAGATTTCGCTTTCACCAATTCGCCAATATTTATAGGCTTTCAATGGAGCTAATTCTTGTGTAAACTTTGCTGTTCCTAATGTACCATTTAAGATTGAAACTAAAATATCTTCGTCCATTACTCGCCCAGCTGTTATATCTAATGTTTCAGCGCCACTTGTTTGTGTTACACTTAATCCGCTTGTTACTGTTGTTTGGTCTGTAACATGCTCATGAAAATGGTCTAAAGGCATCATTTCCCAACTATGAAACTCATAATCGATTGTTACCATTTCATTTGTTGTCGAATTGTAGTAAGCTTGTGAAACCATTGCTTTGTCGCCTGCTCTAATATCCCATGCAACTTGACTAGCTGTGAATGTGCTAGAATCACCTGTAAAATAGAAATACCATGCTCCGCTTGTATCTGTAATATCAACTGTATATGTTCCTGCGCTTATTTCATATTTAACATTTTGGATGTAATATTCTAAATCAGTACCAACTGTCAATGTCATTGTCAATCCACTAAAACTCAAATCAACATTTGCAAATATATCTTTATCCCAACCAGTTTTGACTAGCTTAATATTTTCGATATTATAATTAACAAATACTGTTCCGTTCCAATATATAATATCTCCTACGGTTCTATCAGTTAGCAATACATCACTTAATGATTTTAATTTATCATGATATCTTAAACCTACTAATAATTTACCTTGTGTTGGATTCGCATACATTACTTGTGCAACTACTATAATATTAGTTGGTTGTGTTGGCATAACATTTGTTAAATTACCGTTAATACCTAAATATAATAAATCACCATCTGCCCATGTTTCGCCCTCTTCACTTCCTGTCGTATTAATTCCACGAACATTACCGCCAACGCATACAAAACCATTTGAATTATTATCTATTGTTTCAGTCACTAAAGCAATAGTTTTGCTTGCTATATCATCATCTGCATTTGTTGCTAAATCTATTGTTGGGTTTTGTCCTACCGCTCCACTAACATATACTATTTTTTTATTGGTTATTTGAGCGCCACTATTATTTCTTGTATATCTTAATGTTTCTTGGTCATGTTGAACTGTAACATCAGCTGTTACTCTAGTTTCTAAACATTTATCAGTATCATTCCATCTTGTTTCGCCAATGTTTAAAGTGCTTGCTGGTGATGTTGTATTGTATGCTACTTTCGTAAATGTTGTTACACCATTTAAAACGTTATCCAATTCTTCTTTAGTCGTGAACTTATTCCAACCATTAAATGTTGTGTTATCATGTGTACCATAATATAAATCGGTTGAAGCTTGATCACGACCATAAATAATTGCAGTTGCTTCTTGACTATTAGTTCCAGTTCTAGTTGCTAATTTTAAAACAGTTTCACTAACATTTGTCGGTACATCTGTTATTGTTACTGAGTTATTCACTACATTAGCAAATCCGTCTAACATATAATCTTCATTTGTTGCCAATTTATCATATACAGCATTAATATATCCCGCTGTCGTATAACTCCCTGTCAATTCTAATTCGCTTGTTAAATAATAACCTTTTAATGCATCAAAATCACCGATTATATTTTCTAAATCTGTGATTCTATTAGATTGTGCATTTAATTCTTGCCATATCAAACGATATTGTTCATCAGGCAATTCTGTTATACTTACTGGGTTTCCAAAACCAGCAAGTAAAGTAAAGTACCATGTATCATATTGTTTAGTATAAACTTCACTTTGGATTGAGTTTTCTTGTAAAACCCATTCATAAGAGCTATCTAATTCTACTTTATAGAATCCGTTAGCACCATTCTCATATACATATGCAATAGCCCCAGCTTGTGATAATTCTTCTAAGCTTTCCCATTCACCATAACTTGTTGGTAAATCTTCTACTGTTGCATAAGAACCAATTAAGTTAGTTCCAGATTGTTGTTGAATTGTAATGTTACCACCTAATGGTACTTGTGAATTTTGATTAATAACAGCTACAATACTTGGCATATATGTAATGTATTGTGCAAATGTTCTAGGTTCGCTTTCACCATCTAAGGTATGTTCTACTAACCCTCTAAAGAATAGAGGAAACCAATGGGAAGCCCACGATCTTCTTCTATCGGTATTGTAATTAATAGTCGCTATATTTTCCGCTACACCATCTTCTAAATAAATCTCAATGAGATTAGTTGTAGATAATGGGTGAAAACTATTTTCACCGATACTATCTCTTACACTTCCATCTGCCAAAAAATACGCTTTGGCTATTGTTGGTACAATTGTGTTTGTTGACATTTTTTCACCTACTTTTTCTAATTTATTTTATGTTAATTGTTTGTTACCTATTTCTTTAATTCCAGGTCTTATATGTTTTTTAGCCGTCTTCCAACCATTAAGATTTTCGTTACAAGCTATATATAAGTTTCCATCTTCATCACCAATAGCCCATGAAGTTTTATCTGTTAAATCTATATTTCCGCTAAATGTTATTTGATTATCTAGTAATGAATAAGAAATATTAGATGTAGTTAAAATTAATTGAGATACATAACCACTTTTGATTTTCAAATCTTCTAATAATTCATATTTTGTACCATCTTCATATAAGTAAATATAAGCTTGTTTTACATTGCCCTCATTTGGATTATTTACTACATAATTTTCAGTAAAGAAAGATTGACCCAAGACATATTGCCCCACATTATATGGAACAACATTTAATTGATAAGTCATTTCATAATTAGTTAATGGGTCTTTATCTACATACAATGCATCTGGCCCAGCGCTATTCATAGTTAAAGCACCACAATAGAAATATGGTAATCCAGTTAATAACAAATCATTTAATGTTGTTTTATTAATTTTAGGATATGTTTCATAATCATTTGTATCTAATACTGCATTTGCTAATATAGTAAAGCCAAACTCGCTGAATCTACCTTCTTTATTTGTGTATCTAACAGCTTGATTATAATACAATGGATTTCCACTGCCATCTGTACCTCTTTGAACTATTCCATCGCCAGCGATCAAGTTACTATCAAACCCAAAAGTAAATGCAAAACCTTTAGTTAACGGATAAGCTGATACAGGTGTTAATACACCGTAATAATCACCAGCTGTTTCTAAATCTACTTCAAACATTCCATCTGTTCTAATTAATGCGGTTGTTGCTCTAGTATTATAATTAGTCAATGTTTCATTTAATAAGAATTGAAAAATCATTTCTACTGTTGGAACGTTAGCAGCAATTTTTGTATTTTCATTTGTAATTGTTGCGCTTGGTGGATATATAACTAGATAATCACTATAATTTTCATGTCTATTTAATACTGTTGGAGCATAATTATCTCTCCAACGATATGTTTGGTCAATCACTGTTTGTCTACTTTCTCGATTATGATACTTAGTAACATAATAAGTAACTAACAAGTGGAATGGGTGCCATTCAATATTAATCATGGTGATTGTATAACCTTCACTATCTTTTTGCCCAATTTGATATAACTCGCTTAATGATGTATGCATTTTAGTAAATGAAAAAGCTGCATTCCCTGTACGTTGTAAATCTCCATATTTTTTTCTAGTAGAACGCACTACATTTACAATTGTTTCATCTTGATTTTGTCGCATTTCACTATAAAAACTAATTTGAGATAAATCTTCTTTATCATTTTTAACTACTAAATCTTCTAAAGATAGATACGAAAATCTAAATCTTAAATCTCTATAATCAGCTGGTGTGCTTAGAAATGATAAGTCAATATCTATATAATGTTGTAAATACGTTACATCAGTTGTTACTATTTGGAAGAAAACTGGATCAAACATATTAAGCATTAAATACTCATAGATACCCATCTTGATTACATTTTGTACTAATGTTTGATTAACTAATGTACCATATACATCTGAGATAGCTATTTTTTTAGAGCCTAATTCCCAGTATAAGTTTTCTACCATATCGTTTCTCAAACCTAATTCAGTATCCCAAAAATCTTTAGTTGTAGTTGTTGGGAAATTATCTGTAATTTCTTTTAATTTCCATTCTTCAATATTGATTAATCTTGAAGTTAACGGAACATCTAATTCACCTATATTATAACTATTAGGTGTTCCTGCTCCCAATAATACTCCTTCTATCTCAATATCTGGAACATATACACTAAAATCTTTAGGTGTATATATTGGCTTAGGTAATTTAATCTCAAATGTGCTATCAGTAAGTTGTAAATTACTTGCTCTTACTTGTAGATAATCATCTTGTGAAGGCGCATATATTGTTGGCTCACCGGTATTATTTGGAAGAACTTGTTTTAATGTACCATAACCCCTAGAACCAATTTGATTAGTATTTTGGTGCCCACTTTGCTCTGCAATATTTAGTTTTTCATAAGAACCTGTTTCTAAGTTAAATTGTTCGATTCCTAAAGTATCAAGTCCACTACCGTATTCTAATCTAGGCAACGAATTGACATAAGACAATGCAAAGATTAACATTTGTCTTGCTGTTGCTTGTTCTAAATACATTTGTGGTGCTGGGATAGAATATAAGAAATCACTTATTGTTGAATCTATCTCAAATATCCTTGTGCTATCAAACCACAGTTTACTTTCAACACCACCATATTTACTTACATTGCGTCTTACAGTTTCCACTAAATCTCCTACTGTTACTTGGAAATCGTCTATTACTCTAAAATAAAACTTCATTATTGCATAGATTCCATCAGTAATAGGATTTAATAAATAATCTTTACAACCTTCTGCATCAAAACCATATTCAATAGAATAATTACCTTTAGTTGTAAAAGTTATGTTTTGATTACTTGTACTAATATCTAACCAAGAACTCGTTGTGCTTGTATCTTCATTAGTATATCTCATATAAACAGGCCTAGTTGTGTATTCAAATATATATTCACCTGTAACAACTGTATCGCCTATTAATTGGTACGCTTCTCTTTCGACTGAGAAAGTATATTCTTTATCCACAAAATAAGTTTGAAATACCGTAAATGGTGGCAACCATACATTAGCTGTATATACATTACTAGCTGTTAAAAATCTATTTATGGTATTACCGTCGGTTGTTATTTCAAAACTTGCTGGTAAAACACTTTCTATCGATCTTGTCTTTGCTAAACTAGCCATAATATAAGCATCTAACTTAGCTGTATATTCAATTGCCGTTATCTCATGTCTATACACACCGTATTGTGAAGTGGTGTTTACTCTATCACTTGTGATAAGCATATCCATTGTTCGGCTCTCTATAATATTTCTATCTTCATAGCTATCTACTTCTTGTATATATATTTGTAATAAACCATATTGAGATACAGGTATTTCACTATCATAGAAAGGTAAAGCAAATCTAGCTTCATCTAATGCTTCTTCCCATTTTCTTGAAGTAGAAAAACCACTTTCAACATTTTCTAGTCTTGTATTATTTAAGTAAAAATCAAATAAAAATGGCATTAGAATCACTCTCTTTCTTGTTAAATCTTTTTATATTTGTTTCCATTTACGTTTATATCATATNNTTCTAAACCGTAATTCTGTCTATCGATAACCTTTTTAGTAAAGATTTCATTTTCTATTGTTGGTCCTATTAGATTCAAACCAAAACTTGTTGCAGTCTTAAGCGCAAATCTTGAATTATTAGCGGTTAAAGTATTACCTGTTTGAGCTTCGGTAATTCTAATTCCAAAACTACCAACTTTATCTACAACAGCCAACACGATACCAATAACACCTAAAGCTTTACCACCTTTTGAAAGTGCGCCACCTAACATTCCTGTCGATTTTCCACTAGCGACACTAACACCTTTATTCGCAGAGCTAGAAACTTTCTTTAAATTAGAATAAGCATTCATTGAATCTTTCTTTTTTTGCAGCGAACCCTTACCACTTAATTTCCTTTGTGCGGAAGTTTTATTAGAACCCATGTAATTGTTTATGTTTATATTAAAATTGTCAGCCATAGGCTCTCACGCCCCTCTCTATCTATATTATGACTCTGTTGAAACAAAATATGGAACTAAGTTTACTATATTTACTATTTTTTC
>NPIG01000140.1_pt2 | contig 49294 bp, 55 predicted proteins | sample 8637441 | NCBI WGS metagenome assembly NPIG01 (sample SAMN07420675, study PRJNA396082) | bioreactor metagenome | isolation source: sample BR6 brine-fed electro-methanogenic bioreactor BR | place: Japan: Kochi | collected 2016-06-14
GGATCAAGGGTATTGAAGAGCTGGATGACGTTTGAGATCTTCAGTTCAACACGGGCGATCTCATCCGGATCCTCAGGCAGGGATCTGAATTCCCGGTCAGGATACTCAAACTCCCGTGAATCCATATACAATTCACCTGCTTCCGGCGATGATCGCCTGCCCATATGAGATACAGCCATCACCAAGAGGGTACCCGGTATTGATGACCGGCTCGATTCCGGCTCTCCTGAGTTCTTTACAGATGGTGGATCTGATCATATGGTTGTAGCAGACACCTCCAGAGAGGGCAGCCTTTCCGATACCGTGCTCTCCGGCAACAGACACTGCCATACGGGCAATTCCACGGGCGAGATTGAACTGGAAGGATGCGGCGATATCCGCAACAGCACGCCTCTGTATCTCGTGGCTCTCATCTTTCAGGGGAAGATACCGCAAAAAGGCCTCTTCCATCAGGCGGGAAGTCGAAAGCACCTGCCGGCCGTTCTCTTCAGAGATGAGAAGCTCCCACTCAGCGGGTCTTCCCGATGCAGCCACCGCCTCAAGACGCATCGCGGGCTCGCCATCATAGGTTCGTTTGGAACAGATGCCAAGGAGGGCGGATGCGGCATCAAGTACCCTCCCGGTGCTCGTTGTGGGTATGGTGTTGAACCTTCTTTCAACCTGATGTGCAAGTGCCGAACAGGCGATATCATTCCATCCCCGCCCGGCAAGGAGATCCAGGACCTCAGGATTGGGGAGGATGCCATAGAGCATCCGTTCGGGGTTTGCGGTAGCGGCATCACCGCCCGGCATCAGGACCTGCTCAAGGTGTCCTGCCCGTGCATAATCAGGCGCCTGCCCGACAAAGATCTCGCCGCCCCAGACCGTGCCGTCATCCCCGTACCCGACACCGTCAATGGCGATACCGACACACCGCTCGCGGGTCGCAGCGGCAATATGTGCACGATGGTGCTGGACCGGGACCAGTGCTGCACCAAGCTCTTCTGCAAGGTCTCTTGCATATCGTGTCGAGAGGAACTGCGGATGAAGATCACAGGCGATGATCTCAGGAGTGGTTCCGGTTAAGCCCCTGAGCCGCTCCACCGTCTCCTCAAGGTAGCGGACGGTCGAGGGGTTCCTGATATTTCCGATATGAGGGGAGGTGATGCAGAAGCCATTATTGTAGATGGTGGCATTGGCATTCAGTTCCGGCCCGACAGCGAGGATGGGTGTTTTTCCAAGATCAATCCGGGTCCTCTTCGGTGCAATACCCCGGGAGAGGCGGATGATCAGGCCATCACGGACAACCGAATCATCACAACGGTTCTGGATCTCGCGATCATGGGTGAGGAAGTAGTCCACCACACCCCGAAGACGTGACATCACCAGATCGATCTCGGTTATCATCGGGTTGCCGGGAACATTCGCACTTGTCATCACAAGCATCGGTGACGTAAGGTGACTGAAGAGAAGATGGTGAAGACCGGTATAGGGGAGCATCATCCCGAGGGTGTGCAGGTTTGATATCGTCGGGTGGGATGTGTGATCGCGTTTTTCAAGGATGACAATAGGGCGTGCGGGACTTGTGAGCTGTTTTCTCTCCTCATCATGCAACATAGCAACCTGCTCGATGGTATCGGCTTTTGCCATCACTGCAAACGGCTGCCCGGTCCTTCCGAGGAAGGTTTTCAGCCGTTCTGCTGAAGATTCGATACATGCAATATGGAAACCCCCGATCCCGCGTATTGCGAGGATCTTTCCCATATCAAGAAGTTCTGCTGCCTTTTTGATCGGGTCTGCAACCGGCATGCTCCGGCCGTCCGGATCCATCAGGGTGAGCGCGGGGCCGCAGGCAGCACAGGCGATCGTCTGGGCATGGTGGCGCCTGGATCGCGGGTTCCAGTACTCCTCTTCGCATGAAGAACAGAGGGGGAAGTGATCCATTGTTGTTCTCTCCCGATCATAGGGGAGCGCGCGGATGATACTGTACCGCGGGCCACAATCCACGCAGGATGTTGCCCAGTAGTTGAAATAACGACCATCCACCTGATTAATATCATGGATACAGGCCTCACAGATGGCAACATCGGGGGGGATCAGGCCGGAGAGAGTGCCTGCTTTGCTATCAAGGATTATGAAACGGTCGGGGATTGAACCTGAAAGGGGTGAGACGATCACCTCATCTATGGCTGCAAGGCGCGGCCCTCTCCGGACCGCATCAAGGAACTCGTCAAAACGATCTCCTTCAGCGTGAATAAGGACTTCGCTGCCTAGATTGGTGACCGAGCCACGGATGGAAAGCGACTCCGCAGTTGCATAGACAAAGGGACGGAACCCCACACCCTGTACGATCCCACGGACGATGATTGTGCCGGATCTCCGCATGGATTATCAACAAAGGTTATAGAATTACAGAGCAATATAGTACATAGGGTTTTTGCAGTGACGGATCATCCTAAGACGAAAATTGTAAGCGACCCGGTGGAGCTAGTACCTCTGCTTGTTACGTTTAACAACTCAGGGTATAAAATGATTTATGAATTGCTCTCGAAGGCATGGGTTACTGAAGAGGAACTGAATCAGCAGTATGAAGGTGAATGTATCAATCATTGCCTGAAGATGCTGAAGAAAGGAAACCTTATAGACGAGCAGTGGAGAACAGTTCCGGGAAAGAAACCCGAGAAGGAATACCGGGTAAATTATCAGAAGTTCAGGGCAAATTTCCAGTGTACAATGGAGGATCTCGTCTCGATGCTCTATATATCCACATCTAACGACGAGACACTCAGGGAACTATCCGATAACATAAAGGCTGAAGTTGATTCAGGCAACACCTCCATCGGCGAGATCGCGCGGAAAGTTGGTGTAAAACCTATCTATGTCAAGGGCATAGCAAAGCGTCTGCCACATTTTGATGTCCGGGGACAGGGGTTGATACTCCTTGATGGAGAAAAGTAAAGATCCCCTTGGAAATCTTCTCAGAAGTAAAAGGGAGACGACCAGGTTTCAGGTTCTCGTCGAAGTAGCCGAGCACCAGCCATCAATACGCCAGCAGGAGATCGCCGAGAAGCTCGGGGTGACCCCGCAGGCAATCTCCGAGTACATCCGCGATCTCGCAGATGACGAGCTGATCACCGCAGAAGGGCGGGGCCGGTACAGTGTCACCCGGAAGGGAATTGAGTGGGTGCTCTCAAGTGCGGAGCAGCTCGAGAGCTATGCACGCCATATCAGGCGGGATATCATACAGCAGGTAGCCATATGGGCTGCAATTGCCGGAGAGGACCTGAAGAAAGGCGATTCTGTCGGCGTCTTCATGAAAGGGGGATGGCTGTATGCAGGAAAGGAGACCCAGTCAGCAACAGGCATTGCCATCGATGATGCTGAGAAGGGAACTGATGTAGGGGTTGCACGGTTGAGCGGGATCATCGAGCATACCGAAGGATCGGTCTTCGTCTGCAAGGTTCCCCGGATCGAACGGGGCGGGTCCCGTGTCGTTGAACGGGACCGGCTCTTCAAAATTGTGCAGAAGGCAGAGATCGTCGGTGCAGTCGGGGTTGAGGCATATATGGCACTGAAACGGTCAGGCATCAGGTCAGATATGTTCTATGGCGCACGTGAAGGTGTCATCGAAGCAGCATTTCACGGTATGAACTGTGCAATCATCGTTGTTGATTCTGAGTTCACCGACTTTATCAAACGTCTTGAAACCGCAGGACTCTCCTATACCATCCACGATCTGGCGGTGCAGTAAGCACCTATGAGCGCGATCATCCTCCCCTGGAAGAAAGCCTATCGGATCCTCTTCTTTGATGACCGGAGAATCCGCCATGTCGGCACCGTATCCCTCGCGAGAACGACACGGGGGATACGGCCCGATGAGTTTATGGTTCGAAAGCCGGGTGCATCCCATCTGAGAAAGACACCCACAAAGGATCTCCTTGTCGCTCTCCGCCAGGGTGACGTATACCTGACCCAGCATGATGCTGCTTTTGAAGATTTTCTGGAAAACCTGCAGATACCATATTCCTTTGTCGATATATGCAGAATCTGCCTCCTGGAAGATCAGATCACCCAGCTCTCCAAAGAGACAAAAATCCGATGCGGCCGTGAGCTGATCTGCCCGGATTGTGCAAAGAAAGAACTCTCACGCGAACTGTCTCATCTCAGAAAGCTTGGGAAGAAGACCCGTGCGCATATTGAAGATCTCCTGATGGAGCACCGGGATCTCGAGGCAGTCCTTGCGATAATCCAGCCGGAGAGCCTCGATATGAAGAAGACCCTCTTTGACAGGGTCGATGCGCATCCGGTTTCAGATACACAACGGCTGGAAGAGCTCCCGCTCCCCCGCGAGTTTGTGGATGCAGTCTCTATTACCACCCTGATGCCCGCTCAGCAGCTTGCGGTGGAGTCGGGCCTCCTCTATGGGAAACACCTGCTTGTCGTTGCAGCAACAGCCAGTGGGAAGACATTTATCGGAGAGATGGCAGGTCTCAAGAACCTTCTTGAAGGACGGGGGCGCCTCCTCTTCCTGGTGCCGCTGGTTGCATTGGCAAACCAGAAGTATGAGCGGTTCTCCGCGACCTACAAGAACCTGGCAAGCGTCTCCATCTCAACTGGCGTCTCCCGGCTGAACCTCCCCGAAACACGATCCCCTGCACGGCGGGATGCGGGATCGGATATCATCATCGGGACATATGAAGGGGTCGACAATATCCTCAGAAGAGGGCGGCAGCTTCGGAATATCGGGACTGTGGTGATCGATGAGGTGCAGATGCTCGAAGATCCGGAGCGTGGCCACCGGCTCGACGGGATGATCGCCCGCCTGAAGCATATCGCCCCAAAGACGCAGTTCATCTATCTCTCGGCAACAATCGGTGCACCCCATCTCCTCGCAAAGAAACTGAATGCGAATCTGGTCACCTATGCAGAGCGGCCGGTCTCACTTGATCGCCATCTCCTCTTCATTGAACGGGATGCGAAGATCCCAACGATCAAGCGGCTGATCTTCGAAGAGTTTGGGAAGACCTCTTCCAAAGGATTCAAAGGGCAGACGATCGTCTTCACAAACGCACGATCCCGCTGCCACCAGATCGCAGATGCAATCGGTCCCCGTGCAGCCCCATACCATGCCGGACTCACGGCACAGGAACGAAGAGATATCGAGTCCAGGTTCACAAAAGGAAAACTTGCCGCAGTCGTCACAACGGCCGCCCTTGCAGCGGGTGTTGACTTCCCCGCATCACAGGTGATCTTTGATGCCCTGGCAATGGGGATTGAGTGGCTGACTGTGCAGGAGTTCCACCAGATGATCGGAAGAGCCGGTCGGCCCGACTTCCATGATGCAGGGCGTGTCGTGATCCTGGCTGAGCCCGGCGGCTCATATTCACGTGAGTCGAAGGCGACCGAGGAAGAGGTGGCGATCAACCTTCTCAGGGGCGTGATGGAGGAGGTCGCGCCCGTCTACGGGATGGAGGAGAGCAGTGAAGAGTATGCGGCTAATGCCGTTGTTGCCCGCGGAATCGAGCAGGATCTTGAGTCCATGAACGAGCGGATGGTCGGAACACTCGAGGATGCCATCCCCGAGATGGAGAAGTACAGGCTGATCCATCGAAAAGGCGGTGTGATCGAGCTCTCGCCGTTCGGCAGGGTGATGGCAGAACATTTCATCGGAGTCGAACGGCTGAAGCGGATACGCAGCCTTGTCCGGGAAGAGGATGATCCCCTGATGATCCTTGCGGATCTCGAGTGCAGGACCGATGAGGACGAACAGAAGGGGAGGTAAAAACATCCCCTCTCACTCCGTCCTGAAGATACCGCTACAGACCACGTACTCTTTTCCGTCACTTCTGGCTAGAAACTATAAAACAATCAGGGAATACTGATGTAAACCCTTCACCATTCTGTGCATATCCTGAATTTGGAAGAGAGGTATTTATGTTTTCTGAAACAGTGATAAAAGGATGGATTCTTCTTGTGGAGAAGAGTGAGAATCCTCATCCCACACAGACCCACCGGTCATAGATCGGGTCACGGTCATTCTCAAAGACCTCGATCTTCCGGTCCACCGATGCACCCCACTCCCTGATCAAACCCGACTCCCGTTCGGTCCCAACAGTGATCAGCGCCTCCTCACAGAGATCAAAGAGTACCATAACAAGCTCTTCCCAGAGATCTGTTCCAAATGAGTGAATCTCACCGAGCATAATCCCAAGCCCCCTTTCTGCCGGAGGCAGGAAGACATCGGCAGTCCTGCCATCAATACAGAGGGTTCCTTCCGGATCCAGCCTTCCTGCAATCAGCCCCCGGGCGATGAGCGCCTCATCATTATCATAGGCAAGCGGATCCATCCCCATCTTTGATACAATGGCTGATCCGATCCCCGAACCACAACAGCAGTCGATGCATGGACCTGATCCGGTTGTACCCCAGACCTCGTGGATCAGGGATTCAAGTTTTACTGTCCTGTCCGGGGGGACATCCTCAAATGCAGGATCAACTACAGCACCGATCTCTTCGGCAAATGACCTTCGTACAGCCCGCTCCCAGAGATGCCGCTCTGTCTGGTAGAGATCACCCCCAACCTGCTCAAATCGTTCGATCTCATCGCCCGTCATCTGCCGGTACAGGCAGGTTGATGCCCACCAGGTTTCCCCGTCTTCTGAAAGGGCCAACGCCAGTGGTTCATCCTCGGTATCAATAAGAAGCCTGGCACAATCGTCTCTGGCGGGGAGGGCAAGGAGATCGGAAAGATACTCTGTCCCTGAAAGATCCCCCAATACAGGCTCAACAAATGAGAGGTTTTGAACCTCAAAAATCTCTTCAGCATTCATCTCTTCTTCCTCTGTATCGTCAGACCGCCGACCGATTTGATAACACCCTCAACGGTTGCATTCTCATCCATCCTCACCCGCTGCCCTTCCACATTTCCAAGTATCCGAACATCCTCTTCAATGACAACATCATTCCCAGCCTCCACATTCCCGTGTATTTCTGCACCAGAAGAGATCGCAATGGAATCTGTTGCCCGTATACTTCCAAAGAGGGTGGTATTCGATCCAACCGTTGCCTTCTCTCCCCTGATCTGCCCGTGGAGCCTGCATCCTGAGCCGATCATAATTGAGGTCTGCACCTGGAGCCGGGATTCATCAAGGTGGGTTTTTGAGGGAAGCATAAGTGGATGAGCATCATCTTCACAGATCTCCTCAATGAACCTGTCGATCTCTTCCTCATGTTCGAGCCTGAGCATCGTCAGGACATAAAGGAGGATATAGAGGATCACCGGCATCGGATTTCTGACCTCGATATCGCCACGAGCATCAAATCCCTTCTCGATCATGACGTTATCACCGATATCGAGATTCCCCATCACAGAGAGTTTGCCCCGGATCGTAACACCCTCGCCGATGAAGGCATCTGCATCGCAGACGAGGTTGCCGGCAATTTCACAGAAGTTGCCGATCCTGAGATCACCCTCTGCGATTACATCACCATTCAGGGTACAGGACTCTGCTATGAAGACATCATACCCTGATATCCCATAGTCGATTCGTGAATGATCGCCAACGATCACATCACCCGGTGCCTTGAGTATACGTTCCTGCAGCTCGGTATTATCAGGGATGACACATCCCTTTAACGTCAGCCGTTCCAGTTGAATCTCGTCAGCGACGGAACCATTCTGAGCCGGGACTGCATTCTCCTCCATACCAACCTGCACCTCATGCTCCATACTTTTCAGATCTATTGATCAGATCAACCAGTATCGGCATAAGATCTCCGCCACGGATCCTGCCAAGCCCACCTGTTGCAGCGGAGATCTCATCAAATAAAGAAACTAAATCCACCCGTACTCCGGGACCATGGATAATGATCGGCACCGGATCGCCCGCATGATCCATCACCGAACAGGGTGTCGTATGATCACTACAGACTGCAATAATGATATCGTTTCGTTCAAGGAGTGGTGCCAGTGCAGAATCGATCACCCCGATGAAATCACGTTTCATCAGGGGCTTTCCATCATGTCCAAACTCATCTGCGCCCTTGATATTCAACAGCACAAAATCCTTTCTCTCAAGCTCTTTCTCTGTATATGCAATTTTTGCCTTGAGATCGGAATCAGCCGATCCGGTGATCCCAGGCACAGGTACCGGCTCAAGGCCAACTGCTGATCCGATACCCGATATGAGGGCAGCCGCCGAGATAACACTCCCGGTCATCCTCCATTTCTCGGAGAACGGCTCAAACCGCCCCATCACCCCGGCACCGCGGATCAGAACAACATTTGCCGGAAGAAGCCCCTCGGCTATCCTCTGCTTATTCAGAGGGTGATCGAAGAGGATCTCCTGTGACTGGCGGAGGAACTCATTTGCCACCTCGGCGGTGCGGAGATCAGATCCGGCATCCGTCATCGGCCGGATTGGAAGCGGGGGGAGCTGTTCGTGTTTTGGATCATTGGAAGTTACACTTGCACCAAGCCCCTCACCACGGAATGCCAGAGCCGCACGGTGCCCTGCACCGGGTTCAAAGAAGAATTCCACACCAAACGCCGAGAGATCGACACCATCCCGGATCGCAGCACAGAGAGGTTCAGTTGAAGAGATCCGCCCGGCTCTCCTGTCGATGATCGTTCCGTTCGAATCAAGGCTAGCGAAATTGCCACGGAACCCGATCATCCCGGCTTCCATTTTTATTCCACATCCTTCAGCTTCAAGAGGGCCCCTTCCCGTATAGTAACGCTTTGGAGGATATCCAAGAAGGCTCAGGTGTGCGGTATCTGATCCCGGCCGGATACCGGGAGCAATGGTATCCATGATTCCGCAGACGCTCTCCTTTGCAAGGCGGTCTAAAACAGGTGTTGCCGCCGCCTGAAGAGGCGTCTTCCCATCCAGTGCATCACACGGCCGATCGGCAATACCGTCAAGTACCAGGAGAAGTATCTTCTGCGCAGTCATTCTGCATAGAGATACACCTCAATATGTTATGAGGATGCCCCTTTGTGGAGCGAAAAAAAATTATGCGGCAATGGCCGCAGCCTTCTCAGCTGCCGTCCTTACCGCTTCGGATTTGATCACATCGATTCTGCGAATCGGGAAGATCGTCCGTGATTCCTTAAAGATCTCGCGCGAGATATCGCCAGTAACCGCTGCCTTTGAGAAGGTATCGTAATCCATCTCAGAAGCAAGGCGGGTAACAACCTCAACCATCTTTGCCCTGATTGCATGGATATGCGAGAGTTTTGCCCGGTTCAGTGTGAAACAGGTGAGTGTCACCTGAATTTCTCGGCCACCCTGCACTTTCAGGGTCACGGTCGAGTCGATCCGTGATGTCCGCCGCTTTACATTTGAACGGATATAATCACGGGTTACCTCATGACCGATGAACTCGGTATAGGCTGCATCGCCTGCGACATTGTTAATCCGAAACTGCATCTTGATGTACTGTTTGGAGTAGTCCTGTGCAATCTCACCAAGTGAGACCTGCATAACGCGGCCCATCATGTTTGCGGGATCTGCCGAGACAATATCCCCGATAAACACTTTACCAAAGACCTCAGGGGTATAGACTTTGTACCAGCTCTTCGCCTTCCAGCCTTCGACCCTGCGTCCAACCTGCTTCTTTTTTGCCATCGTATCACCAAATTACCATAATCTACGATTTATGCCTGTTCTTGTTCCATCTTTTTCATTCTCTCAGAACAGAGTGAATCTGCAATCGAGAGGTTCATCAGGTAATCGTCAATAGTTGCGATTGCCGAACGCAACGGCATGTCGCGAATCACCATCTCAACATAGTCCTGAGATATATGCATCTCCATAGTGTCCGTATTGTCAGGAGAGAGACTCCCTGCAACACAATCGGGCGAAGCATGGTATGACCGGATCCGGCCACTCTCGATCTTCATGCCGAAATCGCCTCCATAACCGCCTGCCGGAAGAGTGTATCTGTTCCGGCAGGAATTGTTGCCCCTGCCCTTTTCATGTGCCCGCCGCCACTTCCGCCTACAGCGGCAGCAGCGGTTTTGACAATGGTATCAAGATCCAGGTGAAGACCAGGAGGCGTTCTGGCAGAGACAGAGCAAAGTTCATCATCTCCTGTGATCACAAAGACCGGGGATGACCGTGTGAGATCGGTTGAGAGGAGATCGGCAACATCGGACGAGACTGTCTGGTCATTCACCCGGTACCACCCCTCATCGATCTCTTCGGCTGAGCCAATTCCCTGAAGAATCCTCTGCCGGAATTCCGAGAAGATATCCCATGCTTCCTCCAGTCCGGCAGGATCACCCATACAGAGGGATACGGCAAGACCGCCACGTCCGGATTTTCCGCAGGCATCGATAACAGCTGACATCGCAGGAGCCCAGGGGATCACCTCACGCTCAAGCTGATAGCTGTCAGATACAAGCCTCTGAAGCGCAATCGCAGATGCGGTTTCATCGACACCGAGTACGAGCCGCGAGAGGAAGAATGAATCTTCTTCTGCAGGTCGATCCGGATGGACGAGCGCCGCCATCTCCCTGCACACAGTCTCATTGCCGGATATCCCCGGAAGATATGGATCTGTTGCCAGGAAGAGGCGATCATAGAGAGTCCGGCCGGCAGGCATGAAGCCCGGCCTGGTCGAGATCACCCCGTTGCCAATCCCTTCATTCAGGATCTCACGGTTTTGACCCAGAAACTCCTGCCTGTCCCCGATTGCTCCAAGGATTGCAAGCCCCGCGAGGTCGCGGTTCTCACCAAGCTCCCGTGCGACATAATATGCAGCTCCCGATGCCGAGAGTTCAAGATCTCCATCGATGCCCGATAACCTCGGGTTGACATGGAACTCACCCGAAAATGACGGAACATGATGATCAATGACCATCACCGAATCAGGGAGATCAGATAGTGACGAGCCAAAGTCACAGAGAAGAACCGGTGTGTCGTCCGCGATCATCTCTGTCCTGATTGTTGAACGAATATGAAGATGAAATGGAACGTGAATTCTTGTTAACGCCGTACAAAGAATTGATGCCGCTGCTACCCCATCGACATCGTGATGGGCATAGATCTCCACAAAGCCTGATGACTTCAGGTGTTGTGCAAGCAATTCAGTTGACGGCGAAAGAGGCATAATTTATCGTGAAAGGAGAATCTCTGCGGTCTCCGGTTTGTATGTCCACCCTTTCGGGAGCTTTCCTGACTTTGTATAGTACCTGACCAGTCTTCTGACTTTTGACTCGGTCAGCTGGAGCTGGCGCTTGTTGTGGATATCCTTCTTATTTTCAGAGAGATGCTTCCGCATTCCAAGAGCCTTCTGCATCAGGTTCCGAAGATCTTCTGGGATCTCGGAGACGAGATCGTTCTCCTTTAAGATTGTTCCGATACGTTTACCGGTCACCAGCTTGATATCGGGGACACCGTACTTGTCCCTGAGCGTCATACCGATGACAGAGGAAGAAAGGCCATCCTTCTTCATTCCAACAATCAGCTTCTCGATCTCAGCGAGATCGGTGTTGGACCATTCCGGAATATCCGTTCTATAAGGACGGACAGAACCCGACGATCCTCTCCGTCGTGCATGCATTCGTGCCATGTATACCTCATTTTTTGTTTAGCTGCCTGCAAGGGAGTGCAGGAGTGTCCGGCAGTTGCCATTCACTGTAAGTCACGAAAAGAGCCTAAACTGACTCGTCGTAATCCCAAGCCCCCATAACGGGCAGTGCCATCGAGCACGTCGGACTTACCTCAGCCAGCACATACTGTGCGGTATATTAATAGAACAGGCAAGACTTTAAGAGTATCGGAGGGGAGGGGGGAACCTTCACTCCGAGGGGGTATCGGCTTCCGGGGGTGCGCCGATCACCAGATCATTGCGGGGGTCATCCATTGAGGAGAGGGGGCATTCGTCGACGATCGATACGTAATCATCAAACCAGTATGCCGAGGGGTTTCTCCGGCAGACGACAACCTTGCCCATCTCTTCAGGATCTGCTGCCTGATGATACTTCATCACCACGTAATCCTTCGTGCAGGCAGCAATTTCGATCTTCCCGGTGGCATGCGACATCACAAACCGTGCACGCTTGGCAATGCCGGAGACCTGCGATCGTGCCTCCTCAAATATCCGGTAGCTCTCCTCGATGGGGACAGAATAGATATGATTTCCATGTGTCGGGCGGCACTGGAAGATATAGTAGGGGGACACCCCGATGAAGGAGAGTTTCCGGAAGAGTTCGGCCAGCAGATCACCAGAATCATTTATTCCGCGTAGAATCGGAGTCTGGTTCAGGATCATGACACCCGCATCAATCAGAGCGGAAATTGCCTTTTCGGCCTCCGGCGTGATCTCACGCGGATGCGTGAACTGGCTCATCAGGTAGATCCGCTTCTCAGGCAGGCTGTATTCGCGAAGGAGACCGAGAAGTTCCGTATCCTCTGAGATACGCATCGGATTATATGCCAGCATCTTGCTCCCGATCCGGATGATATGAACATGATCAATCGTTCTTATCTCTGCGATAATCTCGCGGAGTTTCTTTGTCGGGAGCATCAGGGGATCACCACCGGTGAGGAGGACATTTGTCACCTCGGGATGTTTCCTGATGTAGTTAATCCCGGCGGTCACATCAGGAGAGATCTCATCCGCCCCCTCAACGAAGAGGCGTTTTCTGAAGCAATACCGGCATAGGCCTGCACACCGGTCTGAGACGAGCAGAAGGCCGGTACGTGCATACTTATGCTGAAGACCAGGTACTACCGTGTATGTCGATTCGCCTGAAGGATCAAGATCGCCATCTTCTGCCTCAATCTCACCAGGATCAGGAATGATCAGCCTTCTGATCGGATCATATGGATCAGACCAGTCGATGAGGTTCAGATAATATTCACTTGCCTTGAAAGAGAACCAATTTTCAACTTTCCCGATATCTTTCTTCTCCTCAGTCGAGAGCCCCGGAATCTGAGAGACCGATGTGATATAGCGTGTTGTCATAGAATCACCTCCGTGACGGGTATCTGTCTGTACCAGTGTATGGTACATTCGATAGAAACGACACACCCCGGAACAAGCATACAAAGAAAATGCATGGTGCAGTCAGGTGGCCACTACTGTTAGAAATCCAGTTATCTGTGGCTCATCATACTATTTAAAGATTGGTGAGGGATTGGAAATAATGCGAAAATAAGGCTTTAAAAAGAAAATTGAGCGAATATTGATGAGATTACTTCTTCGTCTTCGGCTTTTTGCCTTTTGCCTTTGACATCGAGATGAGATCAACGACATAGCTGCCATCCTTGCCGACACCAATAACCCGCTCATCACTTCTGGCAAGTTTCTCAATATTTAACTCATAACTCCCAGGACCAACGATCCGGACACTCTCGACCCGATCGTACATATCTGCATGAGGTTTTTCAGGGGTTTTAACTTCAAGGATCGGTTCGTTCGTCTCTTCTGCGATCTCACTGATACTCTTCTCTTCAAGGACGTCCTTATGCCTCACCTTCTCGCTGACGTAGAAGAATTTCTTTCCGCCACAGCTTGGACACCCCCTCAGGATCTCGGTTGAGCCATCCCGAAACTCGCGGCCACACTGGGTACATTTGTGAGGCATGATACTGATTATCCTCCCGAAGTGAGCGAGGCCCATGCAACAAGCCGATCCCGCTCAATCTTCAGCATCTTCAACTGACCCGCAGGGCCGATCACGGTCATTCTTCCCTGCCGGGGTTTCTTCCCTTTGAAGAGCCGCCCAAATATGCCACCGGATTCAGCCTCTTTACCCGGATAGGTCTCCATCTCTATCCCTGAAAAGCCACCGGGCCGGATCTCCCTCATAGTCACCTCAATCAGCATGCTCTGTTCATCCGGCGTAAGACCATGCTCAAGGACAACAATGTTGCCGAGCATGACCGAGTCGAGGATCGTCCTGATCTTCTCCATTGTTGTAAGATTTGTAAGCCGGTCTGCCGAGATGAGTTCGATTTGTACTCCCTGTATCATTGAGATCACCTGAAGTGTTCGGTCATCATATCGTAGAGCTCTTCCATATTTGTCCCTTCAAGTCCCGATAATGAGATAACCGGGTGCTGAGGGAATGCACTCTTGATACGCGATGGTGCTGCATCGGGGAGGTCTGTCTTATTTGCGACGATCACCACCGGGAGATCCCGGCTCTCGATAATCCCGACCATCATGATATTCACCTGCATGAAGGGATCCAGTGTGCTGTCCATCACATAGATGACACCATGGATATCCTCCCTGAGCCAGTGCATTGCCTCTGCAACACCCTCGGTTGCCTCACGTGCACGGGAGATCGCTTCATCCTGCTCAAGGCCGTATTCCAGAAACTCATGATAGTCGATCTTGGTTGTCACACCAGGAGTATCGACAATATCCAGTGAGAGGGTATTTCCGTTTGCTCCGGTGATAACCACACCTTCCCGTCGCCGTGCCCGGCGTGTTTCATGCGGAATCTCTGAAACCGGACCAATTGCATCACCCGAACAGTCACGGACGATCCGGTTAGCCAATGTGGTTTTCCCTGCATTTGGGGGGCCATAAATGCCTATTCTGGAACGTTTCCTGCGAAAAATATTCTGAAAAAACTTGCTCAATCTTTTCTTAGCCCGAGTAATCATACTCATCTGTCAACCCCTGAACACTGGCAGTTTCCTGATCTGCCATGGTACTTGTACTCTTCTCCCAATTCTTATTAATACTACCCTCCTATTGCCAAAATAGTTCTGGTGAGGGGGCTCCGCAGACCAAAACCATCTCAAGGTGTCTGGTTTACGAATCTTTTAATATGGGCGTTGCATAGTAGATGTGTCATCAGAGAAGAGAGCAGAAAAGGAGGTGAAACGAAAATGAGACAGAATGACAACATGGACTTCGAAACCCGCGTCCCTGTACGGGAGGTGATGAAACTCAATCCGACTACAATCGATGCCAATGCAACAACTGCAGAGGCTGCATGTGCAATGTGCCGTGATGAGGTCGGGAGCTGTATCGTGCTACAGAACAATCTGCCTATTGGCATTGTTACTGAGGAGGATTTCAACTGCAAGGTTATGGCAAAAGACAGAAAACCTGGCGAGGTATATGTAAAAGAAGTGATGAGCACCCCGCTGATCACGATCGATTCAGATGCAGCTATTGCCGATGCTGCACGGATGATGGTCATTAACCGTGTCCGAAGGTTACCGGTCGTGAATACAGAGAAGAAAGTCATCGGAATCCTTACTGTACGGGATATTCTCAGCGTAGCAAATGAGATCAACGAGATTATGAACGATCTGATCGTCATAAACCGCATGAACGACTACCATGCCGGAGTCTGCGACAGGTGTGGAAGCATGTCTGACGATCTCATGTATCTTGATAACCAGAACATCTGCCCGGTATGCCGTGATGAGGAGTCTATCCAATGAAAGTCTCAGGCGATCTGCTGATAGAGGTGCATTCCCTCCATAAAGATGATTACGTCACCCATGCACGTCAGATCTTACGTGATGATGTGTATCGTGAGATTTATGTCACCGATGAGAAGGGACATCTCACCGGTATGATCGATATCACCGATGTCCTGAAGGTAACCGATACCCGATCGAACGTGACCATCTCGGGATTTATCCGTGAAGCACCATCTGTTACCATGGATACCTCCCTTGAGATGGTCGGATCGACTATTCTGAAAGCAGGTACAGACAGTGTTCCTGTCCTGAAAGAGAATAGTGTATTCATCGGAGCAATTCTGTTCAGGGACCTCTTTCCGGTTCTGGTATCACGCCATGAGATCACCGGAAACGTTTGCGATGCAATGACAAAGAATGTGATCTGCTCGGAAGCGGACTGGAGCATCCAGAAAGTATACTCAAGGATCGTCGAGAGTGGATACGCATCCCTCCCGGTTGTAACCAATCAGAAACTGATTGGCATCATATCACGCCGCGACCTCATTGAAAACGGCAGTATCAGGCGATCACTTGGAAACAGTACAAAAACATCCATATCCCGTGTCATGACAACACCGGTATTTACAACGAGCCCTGACGCCACAGTCTCCGAAGCTGCCAGCATCCTTGTCACCCATGACATCAGCCGCATTCCTGTGGTCGAAGACGGGACTGTCGTCGGCATTCTGGATCGCCATGATGTCCTGAAGAAACTTGTACAAAAAACGTAAGGGATCACCATGCATGAGAATACAACAGGCCAGAACAAAGGTGAACGCCACCTAATGATGCAGGGAAAGTTGAATCGGGGGCCGATAGAATTCAAATCGCGCCCGGCAGACAGGAAGGGCGGGATCATGGCCATTTCTACTGCAAACGTTGTCAGTGTTCCTCCGACGATGAGCATCTGCGATGGTGTTGCAACGATGACACGTGAGGGATTCCGCAGGTTGCCGATCACCGATGCCGGGAGCGGCCAGCTCAGGGGCATCATCACGGTATCTGATATTGTCGACTTCATGGGAGGAGGGGACCGGTACAACCTGGTAAAAACCAAGCATAAGGGTAATTTCCTCTCTGCGATTAATGAGAACCTCAGGACGATCATGACCGAACAGGTGATGACACTCCGTGAGACTGATGATATCGACGACGCAATCGACCTGATCGTCAATAAAAGACATGGCGGCGCACCAATCATCGATGATGAGACCAAAGTTGTCGGAATGGTGACCGAGCATGACCTCTTAAAAGCCCTCTTCATGGGCCAGAGCCTCCTCTCGGTTGAGGATGTGATGTCTGAATCGCCGCGGGTAACCAATCCCGACTGCTCAATTGCCGATGTTGCCCGGCAGATGAATAAATACCATTTCAGAAGGCTTCCGGTCGTATCAGATGATATCCTCTTTGGGATCGTCACGGCAACCGACATCATGAAGTATGTCGGCTCAGGCGACGTCTTCAGGACGATCCAGTCAGGAGATGTGAGTGAGGCTACAGCGCTACCGATCCGATCGATCATGACGGGGTCTCTCCAGACAACGACACCTGACAAGAGTATCAATGACATTGCACGGGAGATGGTGCAAAAGCGCATCGGAGCATTCCCTGTCACAGAAGATGCCCGGCTTATCGGGATGATCACAGAATTTGACCTTGTCAGAACACTCGCATCGAGGTGATGCACCATGATTGTACAAGAGATAATGTCAGCCCCGGTCTATGTTGTCAATACGCAGGAGAACATCGCGTATGCACGCAACCTGATGCTGAGACATAAGATCTCCCGGCTCCTCGTGATGGAAGAGGAGAGGCTTGCCGGAATCATAACCAAGAAGGATATTGCATACGGGTTCCGGCAGCATGACCCCATCTGGAGGAGAAGACCGATCGACAGGATTCCTGTTGAGGTGATGATGAGGAAGGATCCAATTACGGTATCGCCGGATCTTCCGGCTTCCAGAGCCGCGGGGATGATGCTTACTCATGATGTAAGCGGGCTTCCGGTCGTTGCCAGTGGGCATGTCGAGGGGATCATCACAAAAACCGACATCATGGCATCAGGAGAGGTTGACCGGATCACTGCAACAGTCGGCGATATCATGGAGGATGTGCTGACTGTTTCACGGTACCATTCGCTCAACCACGTCATTGATCTCATCAGGGAGAGGAACGACAAGATCCTGGTGATCAACAATGACGGAACCCTTGCCGGGGTGATCACCGAGTCAAACATAGCATTTTTCGATTCCTTTGACCAGAACGGTGTGCCGGAGCGGGACATTGTACACCTGAGAAAGGAGGAATCCGGAGGACCCAAGAACCGGCGGCATGTCCGGCAGTTGTCCGGGATCGCAGAAGATGTGATGTCGAGGCCTGTGATCACCATCAATCCGGCTGAATCGATATCAAGTGCGATTGCGTTGATGCGAGAGCACCATATTAACAGTATCATCGCCGAAGAAGCCGGTGAGATCAAAGGGATATTAAAAAGGGATGACATACTGAAAGAGGTAGCACAATGACGACGAAAACAACCATCAAAGATATCATGTCAAAACCTGTCAGTATTGCGAAATCAGCTCTCATCACAGAGGCGCTTGACAGGATGCTCAGCGAAGGGATAGATCCGATCATCGTTACCAACCAGGGCAAGGTCATCGGAACCGCATCACGCCGGACAATTGCCGAGAAGATCGGCAGCAAGAAGACCGGAGCCATCCCTCCAACCCAGATCCATGTTGCAAATGTGGTTAAAGAGGACTTTACCTTCGCATATCCCGACCAGGATATCGATCTTCTCATCCCCCTCCTCCAGAACTATAAGATCGTGGTTGTTCTGGATGCAGAACATAAGCTGATCGGAATGGTCACAATGGGCGATCTGCTGAAGGTCATGAGACCAGACTGCCCGCTTGAGGATGTCATCGAGCTCGCACCCAGAATCTCTCCAGAGGATCGGATTGTCCACCTTCACCGGAGAATGGTGGATGACTCGGCAACCCGGTTCATTGTCAATGACAACGGACGCGTCCTTGGTATCGTCACCGAGACCGATCTCGCCCTTGCCCTTGTGAAACTCAAGGAGATGGTAGAGGTGAAGCATCATGATAACCGGATTCGGAACCTGATTGCACAGGATATCATGAGCACTCCTGTCACATCCGTTCCAATGGGAACACCGGTCGGGGCGATCATCGACCTGATGACCGAGAAGAATATCAGTACTGTACTTGTAACAAATGATGAGAAGCCGATCGGCCTCGTAACCCGCAGATCGATCATCAGTGCACTCTGATCATCATCTTTTTTTGATCGTTTTCGCCATCATCCCTGCATTTAATACTTCACGCAGCAATGTAACTGGCATGGAGCTGACCCCCACCACTGCGGTGAAACCAACCGAGCGGATCGCCGATCTCCTCGATGCGATGAGCAGAACCGGTTTTCAGGGACGAAAACTGGGTGAAGCATACATCATCTGGAGAGAGATGATTGCCGATTCTGACTGCACAATCCTTCTTGGCGTCTCAGGTGCGATGGTCCCGGCAGGTATGCAGGAATGCCTTATTACACTTGCTGAGCGGCATTTCATTGACGGTATCGTCTCAACAGGCGCAAATATCTTCCATGACATCTGCGAGCATCTTGGTATCAGGCACTATCGCGGACATCACCATGTCGATGATGCAGCACTCTTTGAGAAGGGGATCGACCGCATCTATGACGTCTTTGCCTATGAGGAACAGTTCAGGGATGTCGACCAGCAGGTTGCTGACTTTATCGATTCGATCGCCCCGTTCCAGGGCTCAAGCCGCGAGCTGATCAAACGGCTTGGAGAATGGCTCATCGAGACCAGGCCGGAGGGCCGGTCCCTGACCGCCACCTGCGCCAGGGAAGGTATACCCATCTTTGTCCCTGCACTCGCAGATTCATCCATTGGGATCAGCATGGTTATGGCCCGGAGAGCAGGAACAAGCGTACATATTGATCAGATCTCAGATACCGATGAGATCACCCGGATCGTCGAGAAGGCAAAGAAGACCGGTGTCGTCTATATTGGCGGCGGCGTTCCGAAGAACTTCATCCAGCAGACACAGGTGATTGCATCCATTCATAAGAGCGATCTCGGCGGCCATGCCTATGCCATCCAGTTCACCACAGACGCCCCCCACTGGGGAGGGCTTTCAGGATGCACCTTTGAAGAGGCGATAAGTTGGGGAAAAGAAGCGATCACCTGCCCCCGTGTCCAGTGTTTCTGTGATGCAACTATTGCCATCCCCCTCATGACCTCAGCACTCGTCTCCTCAGGCAGTGTGCGGCAGAGAAAGGATGGCAACCCATAACCATTAATACCCTTTTCTTCCAATAGTATAGAGCACTCACTTTATGGAGCGGTGTCTATTCACGCACTGCGAGTGTCGAAAGATGCGAAATGACTCTGTTGAGGTAGCCAAGCCTGGTATGGCGCAGGTTTGCTAAACCTGTGTCCCCCTGGGACTCGAGGGTTCAAATCCCTCCCTCAGCGCTCCAAGGAGAATAAGAGGAATAAAACATGGAAGAATCAGAACTGAATTACTTCGTACGCGTCAGTAATACCGATCTCGACGGCACCAAGCAGGTCCAGATCTCACTGACGGGCATCAAGGGCGTGGGAATCCACACCGCGCTCGTTCTGGCACGCAAGGCCGGCGTCAACACCCATGATCTGATGGGAAAGCTCTCTGATGAAGAGGTTGACCGGATCCGCGCAGCTGTGGACGAGTACGTAGAGACAGTCCCGACCTGGATGATGAACAGACCAAAAGATCTCTATACCGGACAACCCCGTCACCTCCTCGGTGTCGATGTCTCCCTCACCCTTGATGAGGACATCAATATCATGAAGAAGATGCGCTGTTACCGGGGCATCAGGCATGAGACCGGCCAGAAGGTACGCGGACAGCGGACCAAGGCAACCGGAAGAACCGGAACAACGGTCGGCGTATCCAAGAAGAAGAAGTGAGGGGTGAGTACATATGGGATATCCAGGAAAGAACCACAAGCAGTACCAGTCTCCAAAACGCCGTTTTGAAAAGGCGCGGATTGAAGACGAACGGAATATTGCAATCACGTTTGGACTCAGGAACAAAAAGGAGATCTGGAAGGCAACCCACATCCTCCGTCGCCACAGACAGGGTGCGAGGGACATTCTTGCAATGAGCTCGGGCGGTGTTGATGAGGGACGGGTTGATGCACGCCGTGAAGAACTTCTTCAGCATCTGGAGAGATATGCCCTTGTCAGTGCCGGAGCCACCATCGACGATGTGCTCTCACTGAAAGTCAGCCATATCCTTGAACGTCGTCTCCAGACGATCGTCTACAGGAAAGGACTTGCCCGCTCACCAAAACAGGCCCGCCAGCTGATCAACCATGGTCACATCGCAGTCAACGGCAGGCGCATGTCAATTCCAGGATATATGGTTCCGCGAGCCGAAGAGGATCAGATCAGCTACTATGGAACATCTCCGCTTGCAAAGGAGAGCAACCCCGAGCGGGGCCGTATCAATAATGTGAGGGTCTGAAGATGGCAGCTGAGAATGACAAATGGGGTATTGCCCATATCTATGCATCCTTTAACAACACGATCATCACCGTGACCGATCTCTCCGGTGCAGAGACCATCTGCAAGAGCAGTGGCGGCATGGTCGTGAAGCAGGCACGAAACGAGAGTTCGCCCTATGCAGCGATGCAGATGGCAATCAATGTAGCACAGGCTGTCCGTGACAAAGGGTTCGTCGGTCTGCATGTAAAGGTCAGGGCACCCGGCCGCGGTAAGCAGCGGAGTCCGGGACCTGGAGCACAGGCAGCGATCAGGGCACTATCCCGTGCCGGTATCCGTATTGGCAGGATCGAAGATGTCACCCCGGTCTCACACGATAGTATCCGGGCTCGCGGTGGCAGGCGGGGAAGGAGAGTCTGATGGAGATCGTATTCGACAGGGTCGATGACTCAATCGTACGATTTACCCTGAGCGGTGCCTCCGAAGCATCTGCTAACGCCCTCAGGCGGGCGATGATCGGTGAGGTTCCAACACTCGCTATTGAGGATGTCAGGATCTATGACAACACCAGCGTCCTCTTTGACGAGATGCTTGCACACCGGATCGGCATGATCCCAATCAAGACCGATCTAAGCAGATTTGTCAGGAAAGATGCATGCAAATGCGAGGGGGTCGGCTGCCCGCTATGTCGGGTCATATTCACTCTGACCGTTGAGGGGCCAGGAACAGTCACCTCAGGGGATCTCGTCTCAGAGGATCCGGAGACAGCCCCTGTTGATACGAATATTCCTCTCGTAAAACTCTGGAAAGACCAGAAGCTTGTCATTGAGGCGGTCGCATACCTGAACACGGGGTCAGAGCATGCAAAATGGCAGGCGACCATTGCATGCGGATACAAACAATATCCTGTGATCGAGGTAACCGACCAGTGTGACGGATGCGGGATGTGTGTCGAAGAGTGTCCGCGGGCCGTTCTTGAAGTCAAAGGACAGACAGTTCGTGTCGTTGACGGGAGATTAGAGGTATGCTCTCTCTGCAAACTCTGCGAGAAAGCATGCATCGGAACCGGTATCGGGGATGAATCGGCCATACACGTCAAAACAGACAAGACGAAATACCTCTTTACAGTCGAGAGTGACGGATCGCTTCCGGCACAGCAGATCGTCGAAGAGAGCATCCGATATATCAGAAAACGTTCTGATGAACTCATAGAATCTTTACAGGAAATATCAATGGAGGGACAGTAGATGAAGAGAACGGGCAAGACTAACCCGCGCCTGACAGATCTCATCAGGATGCTCAGGAGTGTATCCTATGAGAGTGAGGCACAGATCTGGCGTGAGATTGCAAAGAGGCTCGACACGTCCAGCAGTAATTATGCTGAGGTCAACATCGGCAAGATCAACCGCTATGCACAGGAGGGCGAGATCATCCTCGTCCCGGGTAAGGTGCTTGGAAGCGGAGTGCTTGAGCATTCGGTGAGAGTAGCAGCATTAAACTTCTCCGATTCAGCCCGTGAAAAGATCGCACAGGCGAGCGGTGATTGTATGACGATTGAAGAACTGGTATCGGCAAATCCAAAAGGAAGCCGTGTCCGGATACTGAGGTGAAGAGCAATGGTAACGATCATCAATGCAGAAAATCTCCTCCTCGGAAGGCTTGCGAGCATCGTCGCAAAGCGGGCACGCAATGGCGAGGAGATCGCCATTGTCAATGCCGAGAAAGCGATCCTCTCGGGAAGCAGAGCCGAAATTCTCCAGAAATACCATCAGCGAAGGGTTCGCGGATCTGTTGAAGGCGGACCGTTCTTCCCACGCCGCCCAGACGATATCATGAAGCGGTCAATCCGCGGAATGATTGGGTACAAGACAGGTCCGGGTGCAGATGCTTTCCGGAGAGTCAAAACCTATGTCGGAGTTCCGGAAGAGTTTGCCGGGATGGAGATGGAAGTGCTTGAGGAAGCACACCGGAACAGGTTAAGCAAGCCAAGGTACGTTACGCTTCAGACCATAAGCCAGAACCTTGGAGCTAAATTCTAAGCAGAGGGATTGAATTGACAAAGATAATCAATACAAGCGGAAAGAGAAAGACTGCGGTCGCTCGCGCCACCCTGCGTGAAGGTAAAGGCAGGATCAGAATCAACTCGGTTCCTCTCGAAGTATATGGATCTGAACTGATCAGGATGAAGATCGCAGAAGCACTCGTCCTGGCACCAGGTGTAGCAGATACAATCGACATCGATATCGATGTATCCGGCGGAGGAATCATCGGACAGGCAGAGGCGATCAGGACGGCACTTGGCCGTGGCATCCTCGGCTGGACAAACGATCCGGCGATCAAAGAGGTGTACCTTGCATATGACAGGACCCTTCTTGTGAATGATTCACGCCAGAAAGAAGCGAAGAAGCCTCATGGACGCGGTGCACGGAAGAGATTCCAGAAGTCGTACCGTTAAATATAAGTAGACTAATAAGGAATCGGGGACAATGATACCTGTACGATGTTTCACCTGTGGAAAGGTCATTTCCACAGCATGGGATGAGTTTAAAGAGCGAAAAGCAGCAGGCGAGGATCCAAAAGTGATCCTCGATTCCCTCGGTTTGGAACGGTACTGCTGCAGAAGGATGCTCCTATCGCATAAGGAGATTATTAATGAGCTGTATCCCTACCAGTAAGGGGGGGTCGTGGGGTAGCCTGGACTATCCTATTGCGTTCGGGACGCAGTGACCTGAGTTCGAATCTCAGCGACCCCATTTCTGTTCAAAAAATTTTACGGATGATTATCATGATATCCTACACTCGATATGAGCGAGCCAGGATCATAGGAGCACGGGCTCTCCAGATATCGATGGGGGCCCCGGTTCTTGTGAAAACAGGACGCATTGATCCCCTGGAAATTGCACTTGAGGAGTTTGAGCAGGGACTTATTCCCATCACCGTCAAGCGCCATTTCGGGGAGAGGGAAGTCGTGGTGACATGACGGCAATAGAGGCAGTCACACTCAGAAGCATCCTCGACAGCCGGGGAAACCCGACTATTGAGGCTGATATATGGGTGGAAGGTGGTTTTGGTCGTGCAGCTGCTCCAAGCGGCGCAAGTACCGGAACCCATGAGGCTGTTGTACGGCCGCCTGAAGAGGCGATTCCTTTCGCATACACCACAGTCATCCCCGAGCTGATTGGCCTTGACTCCCATGACCAGAGGAGCTTCGATCGTATTCTCCGCGAATGTGATGGAACCGGCAACTTTGGATCAATCGGAGCAAATATCGCCGTTGCACTCTCTCTTGCAAACGCAAAGGCCGCTGCATCGGCATATAGCATGGAGCTCTTCACATATCTCGGGGGAGTCTTTGCCGAAGATACACCGCTTCCGCTTGGCAATGTCATCGGTGGCGGGGCACACGCACCAGGTGCAACTGAGATCCAGGAGTTTCTGGTCATTCCGATCGGGGCGTCCTCCACAAGAGAAGCCGTCTTCACGAATGCCCTCGTCCACAAGGAGGTCAAAAAACTCCTGACTGCACAGGGGATCACCTGTGGAAAAGGTGATGAAGGGGCATGGGCGCCACAGATCACCGACACGGAAGCCCTTGACCTGATAGGTTCAGCCATAGACACCGTCTGCGATGAGACCGGCGTTACCGTCGCCATCGGCCTTGATGTTGCGGCAACCGAACTCTGGGACGGGGAGCGGTACATCTACCGTGAACGGAGCCGGACCACCGAGGACCAGATCGCCTATATCGCCGATCTCGTCGATGAATACGGCCTTGTCTATGTCGAAGATCCACTCCACGAAGAGGATTTTGAAGGGTTCTCCAACCTCACAGACCAGGTCAATGACAACTGCCTCATCTGCGGAGATGATCTCTTCGTCACAAATCCTGAGCGTATCCAGAACGGCATCGAAATTGCATCTGCGAGTGCCGTTTTAATCAAGCCAAACCAGATTGGAACACTCACCGATACCTTCGAGGCAGTCCACCTTGCAGAGCGGTTTGGCCTGGAGACGGTGATGAGCCATCGGTCGGGAGAGACGACAGATGAGACCATCGCCCACCTCGCTGTTGCATTCGGGTGCATCTACCTGAAATGCGGCATCGTCGGAGGCGAACGAATAGCAAAACTGAATGAATTAATACGTATTTCGGAGAATTTTGAATGAGCGAGAATGAACTTGATATCGAACTGAACGAACCTCTTGTACCGGTTGAGGAGTACCTTGCAGCAGGCGTTCACATTGGGACACAGCAGAAGAGCAATGAGATGATGAACTTCATCTACCGGGTTCGTGGAGACGGACTCTACATCATTGACATCAGAAAGACTGATGAGCGGATCAAACAGGCAGCAACATTCCTCTCAAGGTTTGAAGCACCAAAGATCCTGGTAGTTACCTCACGACAGTACGGCCAGTATCCAGCACGCAAATTTGCTGATGTAATCGGCGCAATGGCCTCAACCGGACGATTTATTCCGGGCATGCTGACAAATCCGGCCTTAAACGAGACCACGCTGAACAAGTATATCGAACCGGATGTCGTTATTGTCACTGACCCGATCGGTGATGCACAGGTCGTTCGTGAAGCGGTGCAGAGCGGTATTCCGACAATCGCCCTCTGTGATACAAACAACAGCCTGCGAAATATCGATCTCGTCATTCCAACAAACAATAAAGGCAGAAAAGCTCTCTCCATGATCTACTATCTCCTTGCAAAGGAGATGCTCAGGATTCGCGGTGTTACAACATCGCTCACCCCGGAAGACTTTGAGACCGATATTTAAATAGTCTGAAGAACAACTGCCAGATGAGGTGGGGGAGACCTATGGAGATCCGTAACTGTAGAATGGCAGGGATGTTTTATCCGAAAGAGCCCGGGCACCTTGAACAGGTGCTCGAGATGTTCTTCAAGACAAAAACAGACCGGCTTCACCCCCTTGGCATTGTTGTACCACATGCCGGGTATCCATATTCAGGTGCTGTAGCAGCCCGTGGTTATGGGTGCATCGATCCGAGTTTTTCCGGTACCTTCATTGTCATCGGCCCAAGTCATCGCGGGTACCGCACCTGTGTCTCAACACTCCCCTGGGAGACGCCACTTGGGATCATCACCAATGATGAGAGGCTCTCTCTTGCACTTGAAATTCCGGTTGATGAGGATGCTCACCAGGAAGACGAGAACTCGCTCGAGACACAGATGCCATTCATCAAATACCGGTTTCCACGTGCCAGAATTACCCCGATCCTGATGGGCGATCAGTCTCCTGAAGAGGCAGAAAGACTATCAGGGAGGATACTCTCGGCACTTCAGACAACGAAGAAAGAAGCAATCATCGTCGCATCAAGTGATTTTTCACATTATATCCCACGAAGCGAGGCTGAAAAGCTCGATTCAAAGGCAATCGAAGCAATTCTTTCACTCGACAGCGATGAACTCTACCAGCGTATCACAAAGCTCGGCATATCAGCATGCGGCTATGGCCCCATTGCCACAATGATCCGTGCCACTTCCGATCTCGGTGCCGAGAAAGGTATGCTCCTCTCATATATGACAAGCGGCGATGTGACCGGAGATCCTGAAGTCGTTGGTTACGCAGCCATTGCGGTGGTATAGGTTGGCAACATGGAGCGCACCAGGTAAAGTCTTCCTCTTTGGTGAACACGCGGTCGTCTATGGGAAACCAGGAATCGCAATGGCGATCAAGCCCCGTGTCATGGTTACAGTCAGGAAGGCGAAACGACAGAAGAAACCAAACTCTACCTATATAGCCGAGTGTTTCAGGCAGATGGGTGTTTCGGGTTCGGTGTATGTCAGGTCCCAGCTTCCAAGCTCTTCCGGGCTTGGCTCATCTGCCGCTGTGACGGTTGCCACCCTTTTTGCTATCAACGATGAGTTTGATATCGGGAAAAGCCCTGATGAGCTTGCCCTGATAGCTCACAGCGTGGAGAAGAATGTCCAGAACGGACGGGCAAGCGCAACAGACACCTATGTCTCAACAGTCGGGGGCATGGTGCTCATCACCGGCAACACAAAACGGAGGCTCCCGCCGCCGCAGATCCAGCTCGTCATCGGAAACAGCCTCACCCATCACAGCACATCAGGGATGGTTGCACGGGTTGCAGACCTGAAGAAGACACGGCCGCAGATTGCCGATCCGATCATCGATGCAATTGCTGCTGTAACAAAATGTTCGATGCACCATTTCAATAACCCGCGTGAGCTTGGTAACCTGATGAATATGAATCACGCGCTGCTTGAGGCGCTCGGAGTCGGCCACCCGCAACTCTCCCGCCTCGTCCTTGCTGCACGGGCAGCAGGCGCACTCGGTGCAAAAATGACCGGTGCTGGCGGTGGCGGATGCATGTTCGCACTCTGTTCAAAGAGTGCCAGGACAAGGGTCGCCGGTGCTATCGAGGCATGTGATGCCCGTGCAATCATCACCAGCATCGATACCCAGGGTGTACGGAAAGAGAAAGATGAATAATATGCTTGTACTCAAACTCGGCGGATCTGTAATCACCGAGAAGCAGAGTGCCGGGGTGATCGACCATACCCGGCTCACCGCGATAGCGGAGAAGATCGCATCTCATCATGACCATCCGCTCATCCTCATTCATGGCGCAGGCTCATGCGGCCATCCCGAAGCAGAGAAATATGGAATTCAGGGTGGAGTCGGGCAGACAAATGCGATAGGTATCGGGGAGACCCACCGGGCGGTTGCAGGCCTGAATGCCACCGTAGTATCGATCCTGCGGGATGCCGGACTCGATGCGATCGGAGTCCATCCACTCTCCGGATCACTCGCCGAGAACGGCAGGCTTATCTCTTTTGAAACAGGACACCTGGCAAAGATGGCAGAACTCGGACTCGTTCCGGTGCTGCATGGCGATGTGGTGATGGACCGGGCAAAGGGGGCATGTATTGTTTCAGGGGACCAGCTTGTGCTCAGGATAGCAGAAGGCGTGGCCCCCTGCCGTGTCGGTCTTGCAACAGATGTTCCCGGTGTCCTCTCGGGCGGGAGTGTTGTCAGGACGATCAGCCGCGGTACTTTGAACGGAATTGATCTTGGCAATTCACAGAAGACCGATGTCACCGGCGGGATGCGGGGGAAGGTGGAGGAACTCCTCAGCCTCGCAGATGCGGGGATCATCTCTTCAATATTCCATGTTGACCGCCTCGGAGCATTTCTTGCAGGAGAAGAACATGGAGGAACCACCATTATGAGGGCAGATGTATGATCCGGAATGAAACCACCACATCACGGAAGCTCGATCACCTCAGGATTTGTAGTGAGGAAGATATCGAGGCAGGTTTAAGTGGTTTTTCTGATATACGGATCGTCCATGCCGCCCTTCCCGAATGCGAGATGGACGGAATCGATCTCTCATGCCAGTTCCTTGGACATTCTCTCTCTTCCCCCCTCTTCATTGCTGCAATGACGGGTGGCCATCCCGGCACAACAGAGGTTAACCGCCGCCTGGCACGGGCAGCAGAACAGTATGGGTGTGCCATCGGGGTCGGCTCCCAGCGTGCGGCACTTGAACGGCCGGATCTTGCCGGTTCATTCAGGGTTGTCCGTGAAGAGGCGCCAACAGCATTCATCGCAGCCAATATCGGGGCAGTCCAGCTCCGTGAACAGGGAACAGCATGGGCAGAGCAGGCCATCTCCATGATCGATGCTGATGCAATTGCAATCCACCTGAATTTTCTTCAGGAGGCAATTCAGCCGGAAGGTGATCGCGATGCAACCGGGTGTCTCGATGCGATCGAAGAACTCTGTTCCGACGCATCTGTCCCGGTGATCGTCAAAGAGACTGGATCAGGTATCTCACGTGAAACCGCACGCCTCCTCTGGAATGCTCGCGTGAAGGCGATCGATATCGGCGGCCACGGGGGAACCTCCTGGGCAAAAATAGAAGGAATACGGGAGAGGGAGATGAACGATCCCAAACTCACCCGTCTCGGTGATGACTTCATTGATTGGGGTATACCAACGGTGGTAAGCCTGATCGAAGTCAGAGAGACCGGAGGGCCGGTTATTGCAACCGGCGGCGTCAGAAGTGGCGTTGATATTGCAAAGGCCCTCGCACTCGGAGCTGATATGGCAGGGATGGCACTCCCGCTCCTCGCACCCGCGATGGAGAGTGATTCTGCACTTGCAGGTGCCATCGACCATATCCACAGACAACTGAAAGCAGCGATGTTCCTCTCGGGGGCACGGACAGTACGCGAGATGCGGAGAGTCCGGACCTATATCACCGGAGAGACTCGCACAATGATACAAAAATACGATTAGAGGTACAATTTATGGAGATAGAAGTAATTACCGTCGGCGGATACGAAGAAGTCGGTCGGAATATGACCGCAGTTCGTTGCGGTAAGGATATTGTCATCTTTGATATGGGCCTGCGCCTTGACCGGATCATGATCCACGAGGATGCCGAAGTCGAGAATATGCATTCTCTTGACCTGATCCAGATGAAAGCAATCCCTGATGATACTGTGATGAACGGGATCGAGGGAACAGTCAAGGCTATCGTCTGCACACACGGGCATCTTGACCATATCGGTGCACTTCCAAAGCTTGCACACCGGTACAATGCCCCGATCATCTCAACACCGTACACCACCGAGCTGATACGGCAGCAGATTGCAGGAGAGCAGAAATTTGGTGTGAACAACAAGCTCTTTGCCCTGAAGTCAGGCGGCAGGTACACCATATCACAGAACCTGACACTTGAGTTTGTCCGGACACAGCACTCGATCATTGATGCCGTGATGGCGGTGCTCCACACACCCCATGGTGCAGTCATCTATGCAAATGACTTCAAGCTCGACAGAACACCGGTCATCGGGGAGCCGCCGGACTTTGCCCGCCTCACCCAGATCGGAAAGGAGGGCGTCCTCCTTCTCATCACCGAGTGCGTCAATATCACCTCAAAGGGAAGGGCACCAAGCGAGCGGATCGCCCGCGATCTTGTACGCGATGTGATCACCAGTTTTGAGGATGATAAAAATGCGATCCTGGTAACCACCTTCTCCTCCCATGTTGCCAGACTGAAGACACTCACCGAATGCGCCCACGAGATTGGAAGAAAACCTGTTCTTCTGGGCCGTTCGATGGAGCGGTACTCAACGACTGCCGAACAGATGAAACTGGTTGCATTCCCACGATCCACCTCCGTCTTTGGAAACAGGAGGACGGTTGACCGCATATTCAGGAGAATGATGAAGGAAGGGAAGGAGAAGTTCCTGCCGATCATCACCGGCCATCAGGGCGAACCGGGATCGGTTCTGACCAGGATTGGTGCAGGAGACACGCCCTACCGTCTGGAGAAGGGAGACAAAGTCCTCTTCTCAGCAAAAGTGATACCAAACCCGATGAACTACGGGCAGCGGTACCTCACCGAGACACGGCTCAGGATGACCGGGGCACGGATCTTTGACGAGCTCCATGTCACCGGACATGCATACCGGGAAGATCATTATGATTTCGTTCATATGCTCAACCCCCAGCATATCATCCCGGCACATGGCGATCTCAAAATGACTGCCGCATATGCGGAGTTTGCATCAGAACTCGGGTACACGCTCCAGAAGGACGTCCACCTGATGACGAATGGCCAGCGGCTTCTGGTCCACAAATAATCCGAGGAGAAAAGAATGGATCTACAAGAATACCTTAAATCAGTTGAGAGTCTCGTAGACAAGTCCTTATTCAGGTACTTCGGGGATGCACCCGGAAAACTGGATAAGGCAAGCGCCCATCTCCTTCTTGCAGGGGGAAAACGGCTCAGGCCTGCAATGGTGATGCTCGCAGCCGAAGCGGTGCAGAAGAGATCATCAGATCGGATCTTCCCTGCTGCACTCGCACTTGAACTGACCCATACCTTCACACTCGTCCATGACGACATCATGGACAATGACTCATTCCGCCGGGGTGTTCCAACAGTTCATACTGTATGGGATGAACCGACAGCAATTCTCGCAGGTGATGTCCTCTATGCACGGGCATTTGAACTGATCTGCAAGGCAGAGGCAGATCCGGCTTCCAAGGTGCGTGCTATCTCGATGCTTGCCAAAGCATGCGAAGAGATCTGCAGCGGCCAGTCTGATGATATGGCATTTGAAACACAGGATGAGGTCACACGCGGCGAGTACCTGGATATGGTCAGGAAGAAGACCGGGGCACTCTATGCGGCTTCTGCCGGGATCGGAGCGATCCTCGGCGGGGGTTTACCACAGCAGGCCGAGGCACTTCATAACCTTGGCATGACGACCGGGATCGCATTCCAGATCCAGGACGATCTGATCGATCTCCTGACACCGAAGGGCACAAGCGGGAAAGACCGGGCATCTGATCTCAGGGCCGGGAAGAAGACCCTGATCGCAATCGTTGCAGCAGAGAAGGGGATCGATCTCGCTCCATACAAGAGGAATCTCACTGATGATGAGATCGATCATGTCATCCAGGAGCTTGAAGCAGCAGGTGTTATTGACGAAGTCCGGCAGATCGCTCTTGATCTTGTACGTAAAGCAAAAGCAGGATTATCAGTCCTTCCCGAGTCCGAAGAGAAACAGCTGATCATCGAGATGGTCGATTTCTTCGTGACCCGGGGGTTCTGAGATGGACGGAGAGATCCGCCGGATCCTCGAAGAGTATGCACTCCAGAATGCAGTAAAGCATAAGAGTGTTCCGCGGGCCGGGGCTGTGATCGGGGCTGTCCTCGGATCGCATCCCGAACTCAGGAGCAGGGCACAGGAACTGAACGGAATGATCCAGTCGGTGCTTGCCGATGTCGAAGCACTCTCCCCCGAAGAGCGGGAGGCGAAGCTGCTTGCTCTTGCACCCGATCTTATAGCCTCGATGCACCAGAAGAAAGAGCGGTCTTGCGAACTCCCCCCGCTCCCTGATGCCGATGGCGGGGTGGTGATGCGATTTGCACCAAACCCTTCTGGTCCGCTCCATCTCGGCCATGCCCGTGCATCCATCTTAAATGATGCCTATATCCGCCGATATGGCGGGAAGTATATCTACCGGATAGAAGATACCGATCCAAAGAGGGTTGATCCCGATGCCTACCAGATGGTGAGGGAGGATCTTGAATGGCTTGGGATTGGGATATCGGATATCATATACCAGAGCGACCGGCTCGATATCTACTATGAGTATGCCCGGCAGCTGATCGAGCTCGGGGGGGCCTATGTATGCACCTGTGAGGCTGAGCGGTTCCGCGAGCTGAAGATTGAGAAGAAAGCATGCCCATGCCGCACCCTTACACCTGAAGAGAATCTTCTCCGCTTCGGGCAGATGTTCGATGGTACCTTCGTCGAGGGGCAGGCAACAGTCCGGATCAAGACCGAGATCGACCACCCCGATCCGGCGATCAGGGACTTCTCGGCGATGCGGATCGTAAACAGCACCATCCATCCCCGTGTCGATGCAACCGTCTACCCCCTGATGAACTTCTCAGTGGCAATAGACGACCATCTCCTCGGGATGACTCATGTGATCCGGGGAAAGGATCATATTGCCAATACCCGGCGGCAACGGTATATCTTTGATTATTTCGGGTGGAAACCACCACACTATCTCCATTATGGGCGGATGTCCATCGAAGGGCTTGTCCTTTCGACCTCATCGATGCATCAGGGAATCAGTGAGGGAATCTACTCGGGATGGGATGATATCCGGCTTGGAACGCTCCGTGCTCTCGCACGCCGCGGAATCCGTCCTGAAGCGGTGCGTGCTGTGATCACCGAGATCGGGATCGGGGAGACCGATATCTCGTTCTCATGGGATAACCTCTTTGCAAAGAACCGCGACATTATCGACAAGGAATCGAACCGCTACTTCTTCGTTCCTGAGCCGGTATCTCTCCGGGTTGAAGGAGCCCCAAACCAGATTGCTGAGGCACCCCGCTATCCGGGTGATGAGGAACGGGGATTGCGGAAGCTTCACTTCACGGGAGAGGTGCTCATCCCTGCATCCGAGATAAAAGATGGTGGCGGGATGATCAGGTTAAAGGATCTCTTCAATATCAGGATCACCGGCGATCAAAATGCTGAGTATGCCGGGGATTCGCTTGCCGATGCGAGGGCTGCGAAAGCCCCAATCATCCAGTGGCTCCCGCCGGAGGCGGCAGTTCCCTGCCGTATACTCACTCCGGAAGGAGTTCTTGAAGGATATGCCGAGGCTGAGGCGGCAGACTTTGCAGGCAGAACCATCCAGTTCGAGCGGGTTGGTTTTGTCCGGATCGATTCTGTGGAGAAGAACTCGATCACTGCCTACTTCACCCACAGGTGAACTCTTTTTTCCATGGATGCCATCTGCCTGCTGAGAGAGACAGGAATGGACAGGGGAGAGGCGCTCCGTGCACTCCGGCACCTTCCGCTTTCGATGCGGGACGCGCTGCTCTCACCCGATCATGAAACACGCAGGCGGGCTCAGGGGAGGTTCTTTGAGGCGGCAGCCTATGAACTCCTCAGAAAAGCGGGAGACAAAAGCCGGTGTATCGAAAGAATCGCTGCGTGGGGAGCTGATGTTGGTGACTATGGCGGATCAAAAAAAGGGATCTGGTACTCACGGGATGGCGGGCTCCGGATCTGCGCAGATGGTGCGATTGCCGCTGAAGTCGATCTCCTCTTTGAAGATGATTGTGGGGTGGTATTCTTTGCTGAAGCAACAATCTCCCACCCTTCTGCATCTGCGTTTTTCGGGGAGGTGGAGAAGAAGAGAGCGCTTCTCTCTGCTCTCGCCAAAGGACGTACGGTGCAGTTCCTCTATATCACTCCTACTCCTCCGCCACAGGGACTCTCCCCCCTCTTTGCAGCAGGCGGGGAGGTTATTGTCAGGCCAGATCTCCTTGCCCTTGTCGCTGAGGTTGAAGACGTGCTTCAAACACCCCGGAAGAGGCGGGCGGTTTTCCATCCAAAGGTGGTTTCCGGAACTGCGTTCTTCCGTGAGGATGCAGGGCCCGAAAAGAGGAAGAGAAGAGATCTCCTCTCCTATATCCAGCGTTTCTTCCTGAAATAGCCGAGCATCAGAAGAGAGAGACAGAGCATCAGGAGAAGGGTTGCCGGGTACCCGATCTCCCAGTCAAGCTCAGGCATGTATGCAAAGTTCATCCCGTAAATTCCTGCAATGAAGGTGAGCGGGATGAAGATCGTCGCGATGATGGTGAGCACCTTCATCACTTCGTTCATCTTAAAAGAGATGGTGGAGAGGTAGAGATCGAGCATGCCTCCGGTGAGATCACGCTGGGTCTCAACAGCATCAATCACCTGGATCGTGTGATCATAGATATCGCGGAAGTAGATCCCGGTTTGATCCGAGATGAGCGGGGTATCGGATCTCTCAAGTGAGGAGAGGGCTTCCCTGAGTGGCCAGACCGCTTTTCTAAGGGCGATTAGATCACGTTTGAGGCGGCGGATCGAGACGACGGTATCGGGACCAGGGTTCTGGATAAGGGTATCTTCAAGCACCTCGATATCTTCGCCAAATGATTCAAGAACCTCAAAGTATGCATCGACGATCGTATCAATAAGGGAGTGGCAGAGGAAATCAGCCCCATATTTGATCATCTTCCCTTTGTTTCGGATCCGCTGCCGGATGGGATCGAAGACATCGCCGACCCGCTCCTGGAATGAGAGGACACAGGTTTTTGTGACGATCAGGCTCACCTGTTCGGATCGGATCTCGCCATCTGATCGTGTGAGCATCCTCTGGACCAGGAAGAGGTATTCGGGGTACTCTTCGTACTTTGGCCGCTGGGTGGTGTTCATCAGATCCTCAAGCGTCAGCGGATGGATCGAGAAGATCTCGCCTATCATCCTGATGATCTTCGTGTCATAGATACCATCGATATTGATCCAGGTGACCGACGGGCTGTCCCGGTACCTGCTGATGATCGCGGGATCACGGGCACACAGTTCGGTGACATTGCCTCCTGCATCGTAATCCATCACCGTTATGGTGATGGGATCACCCGTTTTTTCGCCGATATGAATGAGTGAGCCGGGGGGCATCCCGGCCTTCTTTGAGATCCTTGGGAAGAGGGGCATGATCATCTCCGGTTGTAAATTGTACAGGAGTTACTCTTCTGTGACCTCGCTGATGTACGCCACCCCGATCTTTCCACGGCGGAACCGGGTGCTGTTTAAGAGGTGGCGCATATCCGCAACCTCAGCTTCCTGGAGCAGGGTCTGGATCATCTTCTCAAGAGGTGCGTTTTTGTCCCATGGGACTCCCCGGAAGATAACGCCATGGTTATGGAGTATTTGATCGGCGGTGCCTTTGTGTGCCGGATGGAGATAGGCGAGGGAGTGGAGGGCAACCGGATCATAGAACGAGAGATCGGCGGTTGTATCCACCCCAACCCCGAATGAGACGAGAGTATCACCGGTATGGTGGGGGATCGAATTCACCGTGCACCAGTCTTTGATTGTATCCTCATCCATGATCGTTCCTTTGAGCCCGCCGGAGTACTCTTTCAGGGGAGAGCGGGCAAGCCCTGAGCCGGTCATCCCGGCGGTGACTCCGGCGATCGCAAGGGCGATGATGCCTCTGAAGTCCTTCTGTTTCTCCTTTGCACGCGAGAAGAGCTGTCGGTAGAGATCTTCAAGGGAGATGCCATCCGGATCCTCGGACTCAAATGAGATGTACTCATGGAACGGCCCTTCCAGCGTGATATTAAAGGCGGTATAAACAGGTATCCCAGAATCCTCTCCTGCGGGTGCGAGGAAATCCGGGGTATCATTTCCATCGGTCGGAAGCCAGACCATCGCACCATGGAGGGTGATCATCTCCCCAAGGAGCGGGAGTGCGGATTCTGCATCAGGACTGAGCGCACCAAGACCGATTGAATACCGGATCGACGAAAACATGGATTCCACCAGATCATCCCCCGTGATCCGTGCATGGAGAAGGGTGGATAAGCTCCCCCGCACCTTCAGGCGGGCGGCGGTGCCGGTTCCTGCACGCTCCACCTGGTATGAGACAGTGCCGTGCTTCTCAGACGATGCAGAGAGTTCATCGATGAGGGAGAGGACAATCCCGTCTTTCCCGCATGCCAGAAGACCCTCAGGAACGGTGGATACGATTCGAAAGACCGAATGAAAACCCGCCATCTTCAGCACTTTCATCGGATACTCCTGTACCCCGGCAAGTGCCATGATACCTCCACGCCTTTTCACCTCCTTTGCAAGGGCAAGAAGGGTGCGGATGCCTGCACTTGAGAGATACTCAACCGACGACAGATCCACAACAGCCGCCGAATCGTCGTCATGGAATCCCGACTGTATCGCCTCATCAAAGATCCCGGAGCCGTGTCCGTCAAGCCTGCCATCCGGTGCAAAGACGACCACCCCATCCTGTCGTGAGATTGCAATATTCATCGTTATCATGGTAGCTTGGAGAGGAAGAGATAAATAATTCCCCTTCACTTTCGCACTCCGGACATTGCCTCTCAATACCCCGGGCATCCAGATCTGTTGGTATGGAGATCAGACTTGCACCATATATCACCCTTGGAACCGGAACATTTGCAGCGATTGTTGCCCCGGAAAAGGAGATTTTAAGGCTCTTTACAGAGCATCCCGAACTGAAGCGGTACCTGTTCCTGTATATCTCAGGCAATGGCTCCCGCCTGCTGACACGGGCCGGAGACAGGAGCGCCACCTTCGATGTCAGGCGGGCATTCACCGCTCACCAGCTCCTTACGATCCTCAGGGAGGCAGGCCATACGATCGTCTTCATCGAGCATGATCCAACCCTCTTTGAATCCGGGGGAAGGGGTATGGCTGCTACAATCGGGAAGGTGATCGCGGAGGTTGCCACGGGATCACTTGTGATCCTGTACACACCCGCTCCCGATCGCTTCTTCGGTGAGATGGCAGCCTATGCTGACCGGATCATCACCCTTGCACCCGAAGCAGCACCGGTGCGGAAGCAGAACATCCGGGCCAAGCGTGCCGGTCAGGCAACACTGGAGGCTTTCTGATGGGGAGGAGTATCGGGAGTGTCCGGCAGGGAGTCAACGAGATTGCCCGGCGATGGGAGCGTGCAGGCAGGGCACTGCGGAGAGAAGACCAGCTCTATGCCGCCCGTCTCGCTGCAATGGCCCGCGCCCACACAGGTGAGGGGTTCTATGCATTCGACGATCCACTGGAAGCGGCGATCTTCTCGGTCTTTATCGAGCTGTTGAAGGAGCACGATGTGGATCCTTGATGCCGCGGCGGAGAGGGGAGGCATCCGGTTCTGGGGAAGGGGCGGTGAGTCGAAACGGGTTGCCTATACTCCTTCATTTCTCTTCACCCTTGATGATCCCCATCTCCACCGGGATCTGCTGGATGGACTTGATGAGCGGTTTGGTCTTGCCCCATGCCGGGTACAGACGATCTTCTCAGAGGAAGAGGGATATTCGATCGCTGCGTCCCGGAAGGTTGCCGGACTGATCGAGGAGCAGAGCGGGTACAGCGCAAAGATCTACAACCTTGATCTCCGACCCGAACAACGGTTCCTTGCCGAAAAAGGGCTTACCGCCTGCTCACTCCCGGGAGAGGACCGGTTTGCCACCTCCTTTGACCGGAGCCTTGCGGGGATGGAGATCAGTGTGGCTGATCCCCCGTACCGGAGCCGGGTGGTGAGCAGGATGGCAGTGGATGGGAAGACGATCACCGGATCTCTTCCGGAGATGCTTCAGGAACTTGCCACAGCCCTTGATGATAGGAACCCGGATCTGATCCTCTTTCCCCATGCCGACTACTGGATGCCGTTGCTCGTCTCTTCCTCAGAAGAGCATGGGATACTGCTCCCGTTCAGCAGGACAGGGAGATACAGCCGCCTCTCGGCACGGTCATACTGGAGTTACGGACGGATGGTCCACCGGGAAGGGGCGCTCATCCCGGAAGGGCGGTGCCTCATCGATTCGTCCCGGAGTTTCACGTACCGGGAGAGTGGGATCGCCGGGGTGCTGCTTGCCTCCCGGATGACCGGGCTTGCCCCAAACCTCACCGCCCGGCTCACCCCAGGCACCCTCATCTCCGCATACGAGAACTACGAAGCGATCAGGCGGGGTATTGCGGTGCCATTCCGGAAATGGGATCCTGAAGAGAGCCGCCCGATTGCCCGCCTCCGTGAGGCTGATAAAGGTGGGATGATCTTCCAGCCGCATCCGGGTGTCTATGATGATGTCGTGCAGGTCGATTTTACCTCGATGTACCCCTCGATCATCGTCGGCAGGAACCTCTCCCCCGAGACGGTTGGCGGGGGTGGGGAGGCGGGGTTTCCTCGCTTCAGTGCTTGCGCCGGTTGTAGGGCTCAGGCTGAAGACGAAAGCCCTGAAGAAGGAGGAGAGACGGTATGCGGGTATGGACAGCCTCCTGAAATGGATGCTGGTCACCAGTTTTGGCTATACGGGCTACCGGAACGCGAAGTTCGGGTGTATTGCAGTGCACGAGGCGATCACCCGGCATGCCCGCGAGATCCTGATTGCGGCAAAAGAGTGCGCCGAGGAGTGCGGATGCCATGTCCTCCACGGGATCGTCGACTCGCTCTGGGTTGCGGGTGGTGATATTCCACGGTTTGTCCGGGAGACTGAGGCAGCCACCGGGATTCCAACCGAGTCGGAGGGATACCGCTGGATCGCGTTCCTCCCGATGGCTGATGGGACCGGTGCCTATAACCGCTATTTCGGGCGGCTTGCAGACGGTACCATGAAGATCCGGGGGGTTGCCGCCCGGCGGGACGATACACCCCCGTATGTGCGATCGTTTCAGGAGGGGATCTTCTCGCTGCTTGAGCAGGCGGAGTGTGCAGCAGAATTGGACGATCGTGCCGGGGACGTGCATGAGCTGTTCCGTGAGGCGGTATCCGGCCTTTCATCTGCGGCGATTGCGGATCTCGTCATCACCCGGCGGGTGAGCAGAACCGAATACAAAAACCGGTGCATCGAGGGATCGGCGATCCGTGCATATGGAATGGCGGGTGTTGCTGTTGAAGCCGGGATGGAGATCGGGTATGTGGTGCGGGACGGGAAGCGGCTGATTGCCGATCCCCCCTGGGAGGCAACGACTGCGGACCCTGCATACTACCGGGTGCTGCTGGAACGGGCATATGAGGAGGTGATGCCGGTATTCTCTTGGGAGAAGAGAGGTGAGCTAAGAAGAGGAGGGGGATGAGTGGTGGCAGGTTTTAGCCTGCCAACAGAACTCCTTTATCTCTTTTGGAGGATCTCCTGCATCTCCGGGGTCAGTTGAACAAGAAGTTCTGCATTATATGCCCCGGTAGGCATCATCTCTACTGGAGCTTTGAATATCTGTTGGGCTGCAATAGCATACGAACGGGACTTCGCAGCGGGGGAATCGTCTCTGACCGCCGGATCAACATTGGTCGTGAAGATTGAGAGCGTATTGTCGCTGTTGTAAACGAACTCGAAGTTCCGGAACTGCTGGGGGAACTCCCGCAGTGGTGCGGTTTCAACCTGCCAGAAACCAAGTTCAGGACGATCGGAATCCGGAGATTTGATCGGTATCACGGTATTTTGATGGCGATGCCCAGAGATCCATGCCACAAGATTTGGATAGGTATGGAGTTTGGCTATCAGATCAACATCAGATACCGCAGCGTACTGACTCCATTTCATGAGCGAGCTGAGACCACCTTCATTCTTTTTTATGACAATCGGGATGTGGGCTGCGATGATCATGAGCTTTCCTTCAGCCTGACCACTCTCGAGTTCCTGTACAAGCCAGTCGTACCGCTCCTGATCGATTGAACCAAATCCAGAGTGTTTTGCACTGGGGTCATCGTCCCTTTGGGTATTATCAAGCACAATGACCTTTATCGGGACATCTGATCGCGGTTCGAATGAATAACAGGCAAATCCCGTTGTTCTGGCTGACTGGCTGAATCCATGCCCTTGTGGGCTTGAAGAGGAGTTGAAAAATTCATCGATCCACTCTGTTCTCGATAGGAAACGGCGATCTTGATCGGCTGGGACTGTCGGGGGACCATCAGGGAAGCTGGTGACAGGCCCTGCACCGATAATATCGCCATAGGGTGTCCGGCCATCGATTGCTCCCATATAGAAACCACGGCTTTTGAGACGGAGAGGGTCAAAGAAGATATTACCTAATTCGAGCACTTCAGTGCCGGTCATCGCACTCCTGACATGATCATCCGGAGGGAAGAGACCCATCCAGAAGTGATCGTGGTTGCCAAGAACCTGATACCAGTTGATCGATTCATCAAGCCCTGCTGCACGGTATTCGTCCTGATAATCGTTGAGAGGCCCGGGGATTGGATCGTCCTTGTCACCGGAGTCGGGGTTGACTATCCTGCCGTCAAGTACATCGATATACCATCGCAGTTCATTGTACTGACCGCTGTTAATTGCATCACCTAGGAATAGACCAAAGTCATATGGATTCTCTTTATGAAGGGTATTTGCCGTCTGGACTGCTGCATCGAAGATATGGGTGGTATACAGCATAGCCGGAGAGTATCCCGAAATGACACCCCATTTATAGCCATAATAGACCGCCTGTGCAGGAGACTCTTTGTCGGTGAGATGGAGATCTGTCATGGCAAAGAAGGTCAACAGTTTCTCTGTACTGGTATCTGATGCAGGGGTGTATCCATCCGGCATGAGGTCCAGCCTCATCTCATGCTCCAGCCCTTCACCAAACTCCCAGACGCCATATCCAAACTCTGAAAAGCTTTCAATCTGATCCGGGCCCTGGGCGGGTGACGTTGATGGAACGGGAACGGGAAGAACAGTTCTGTCAACTGTTGTCAGAACCACGGAATCTATCGGATAATCCGGTTCACTGTCATCCGGAAGCGTGGAGTTGGGAGCAGTACATCCCGCTGCAGTGATGAAGAGCACAAACAGAAGAGCGAGGAGAATACCTGCTTTGAAATGATACATAAGGAGTATTAAATATGCTTGGATTTAAGGGTGTATGAATTGCGGCGAGGATAATGTGGATGAAACGAACACCCATGAGATGATGGTGGTGGCTGGGCAGAGTGGAGAGAAATAGAGGGGAGAACTTGGGATCTCTCCTGGCTTTTTTTGTTTTTCAGAAGAGGGCTGCAACCCGGTAGGTGATGGTGATCAGGAGGGCAACCGGGATCACGTACCTGCAGAGGATAGGTACTGCCCGGATTAGGGGAGAGCTTTCTGACAGGTCGCCCCAGAGGGCTTTCTGGTCAAAGAGCCAGGCGAAGGCGATCGAGAGGAGAAAAGCAGATGCAGAAAGACCGATTGTGCCGAAGACCTCATCCATCGCATCCAGGATGGGAATACCCTGGAATGAGAGGGAGAAAGCGCTATAGCTTGCCGCAGCAGGCAGACCGATGATGATAAGAATTATGGTGACAAGAGTAGCCATTGATCGTCTGGATTTTCCGAAAGCTCCTGCAAGTGCGGCTGTTGGCACCTCGATGAATGAGATGGCAGAGCTTGTTGCGGCAAAGAAGAGGAGAAGGAAGAAGAAGACCGCAAATACAGCACCAAACGGCATCAGTTCAAAGGCATAGGGGAGGGTGGTGAAGACGAGCTCGGGTCCGGCTGCGGGTTCGAGGCCATAGGTGAAGACGATTGAGAAGATGATGATCCCGGCTAAGAGGGAGACACAGATATCTGCGAGGGTGACGGTCGCTGCAGATGCCGGGATCTTCGCAGCTGATCCCAGATATGCCCCATAGGTGAGGAGTGTTCCATACCCGACCGAAAGCGAGAAGAACGCCTGCCCAAGGGCTGCTCCCCAGATGAGGGGGTCAGTTAAGACCGAGAAATCAGGAGTGAAGAGGTACGCAAGGCCGGATGCAGCACCTGGGAGCCTGATTGTGAAGAAAAGCATGATAAGGAGGAGGATGAAGATCAGCGGAACGAGGATGGTCGTCGTCCGCTCGATCCCTTTTGTGACCCCGGCTGAGACGATCGCCCCACAGAAAATGGCAGCAAGAATGAAGAAGAAGATTGGAAGGTACGATCCCGTAAAGCCAGAGAAGGGCTCAAGGGTTTCGGTTGCGGAGAAGACAAGGTACCCACATGTCCATCCCGTGATGACAAGATAATATGAAATGACCCCGATTACGACGAATAAGACGATCCAGCCCGCCCACCTGAGGGAGGCTTTCTCGAAGGCGGCGATGATGGCACTCCGTGTATGCTGGCCAGCCTGCATCTCAAGGATCATCAGCGGCAGGCCGACGAGGAGGACGGCGGTGAGATATGGTATCAGGTAAGCGCCGCCGCCGTTCTGGCCGACAACAGTTGAAAAACGCCAGATATTCCCGATGCCGACGGCTGATCCTATTGCTGCGAGGATGAAGCCGGGGCGGGAGGACCAGACCTCCATACGATTGGATAGATCTCCGGAGAGATATTGGTTATGGATCTGAGGTCATACCAATGGGGAACAATCCTTATGATAAAGGATATCCAGACAATCAAACAAAGAGATAAATCCTTAATGCAGAGTTCTGGCAGCACAATCCCGTGCACCAGGAGCTAAAGAGGTGATCGGAGGCATCTCAACAGGATCGATGATGGTGATTCCGACAGCAGCAAGCGACCCGGCAGTTTTTGCGAAATCGATCCGCCTGAAACCCAACCTTCCCTACATTACCCTCTTATACTCCTCTTTTATTTTATGGGCATAGATCCGGGTAATATCCCGACGGGTTATCACTCCTTTCAGTAAAAGATTGCCATTCTCTTCTTCCACAATAGGAATATGTCCGATATCGGCCGAAATCATCTCTTTGAGGATTGTTTCAAGGTCAGTTTCAGGTTTTGCGGTTATCATGTCACGAACCATAATATTTTCAACCTTTTCATTATCCTGACAGCCAATCTTGTCCCGAACGGTAACCAGACCAACTAAAAAACCAGTTTTATCGATGACCGGGTATCCATAATGGGTAGAATTCTCAAGAAGAGTCATTATTTTGTGGCTGGGATCATCCGGAGATAAGAAAACCAATTGATCTGTTGGTGTCATCGCTTCCATGGCGGGTATTTCCTTGAGTATATGGGCATCAAACTCGCCTCTATGTGCTCCGGATAGCGTTTTATTTGGGATTTGTGATTTGTAGATTGTTTGGTTACCAACAAGGACAACACTGGCAGCAACAGCCCCCATCGCCGGGACCAGGAGAGAGAAGTCCCCAACCATCTCAATGATCATAATCAGACAGGCGATTGGGGCATGGGAAATTCCTCCAAAAAGAGCAATCATACCACAGATAGCAAATACCGGAATTGAAGTTACAGGAACAAGATCTGGCATGAGGATATTCATTATCATTCCAAAGGCTCCACCAGTTGCTGCTCCAATCGTGAGTCCGGGAGCAAATACTCCACCACTACCACCCGATCCAATTGTCAGTGATGTCGTGAAGATGCGTGTAATCGGAATGAGCGCCAACACCGTCAGAGGGAGCATATTAAATATTGCCAACTGAATAAATCCATATCCTGACCCTATACTTCCAAAAGCTACCAGAAACATGTCAGGAGAGATATTTGCAAGAATAATAACGAGCAGACCAATACAAGCTGCACCAATCACCGGCTTAAAGTAAAGTGGAATCCCGTAATTATTGCATAAATCTTTGAAAAAGGTCGTGGTTCGATCAAAAATAACCACATACGCAATACCAACTATCGCACATACAACCCCGAGAAGGACGAAGAGAGGGATTTCAGGCACTGACCATAGGAGATCAGCTCTCGCAAAAATCGCTTCATAACCCTCAAAATATCCAAAAATACCATATCCAATTATTGATGAGAGAAAAGCAGGAACGATAGCCTCTGATTCAAAATCACGAAGATAAAGAATTTCAGCAGCAAGAATTGCTCCTCCCAGTGGAGCTTTGAATATTGTCCCGACTCCCGCACCGATACCTGAGGCAATTGCAATCCTTCTGTCCTTTTCCGGCAATTTCAGGAAGTCTGCTGCAATAGATCCAAAGCCTGCAGCAATCTGGGCTGTTGGACCTTCACGTCCGGCACTTCCACCGGTCGAGATCGTGATAAGTGATGATAACGCTTTTATGATTGGAATCCTCCGGCGGATTCGCCCCGTGGTATGAAAAGCTGCAATCGCTGCATCCGTACCATGACCTTCTGCTTCAGGAGCGAAACGGTAGACGAGAAAACCAGATAATAGAGCTCCAAAACAGATGATCGGAAGGAACAACCATACTTCTGTTGGAGGTGACCAGGTCGAAATGCTATCAAAAGACATCCCATCAACTGGGTAATTATACCCCCATAGATCACCCATTATAAAACGGGTCGCGTATTTTATCCCATTAAAGAATAATAGTGCCCCAAACCCCGAGATGGTTCCAATGATGATAGAAAGAAAGATGGTTTTTCGAAAATGATTAACCTCAGGTGAGATCATTATAAAATTATTTAACCGCAATTCATTTATGAATTTCTAAATGGATATAAAATAAAAGATGCAGGATAATGGGGCAAGCGGCGGACTGTACCTGAGGAAACACTTTATCATTCCAACCGGAGAAGTATCGGCTATGGAGATGCAGGCGGATATCCTCACCACCTTCCCCGGACTCTTCGTTGCAGAAGGCGATATCGGACCCCTCACCATCGGAGTGGATAGCTCCCGGATCAAAGCCTGTGCAGATGAGATCATCGGATGGGTACAGGAGCGGTATACACTGGATGGTATCAGGAACGAGCCGCTCTTCCGGGCATACCGCGACTTCTTCTGGAGTGTCGGTGTTGACCCGACAAAGACCCGGCCCGCATCCGAGGCACTCCTGCGGAGGGTGCTTGCAGGAAAGCCGCTCCCAACCATCAACACTGCAGTTGATGCCTATAACCTGGCATCAATCCGATCAGGGATCCCCCTCGCTGCATTCGATGCTGATCGCTTAGAAGGCGATCTGACCATGCGGTTTGCAGTGGATGGGGAGGAGTTCCTTGGAATCGGAATGAAGAATCCTGTCATCTTAAAGAGCAACCAGGTTATTCTGGCTGATGCAGATGATATCGTCGCCATATACCCCTGTCGCGACTCGGATGCAACAAAGATCACTCCACAAACAGAGACGATTCATCTCATCGCCTGCGGGGTTCCGAAGGTGGAGCCCGGGCAGGTGAGAGAGGCATATGATCTGGCTAAACAGTTTCTGGAAGAGTATGCAGGATAACGAGGTTATTTCTACAACAAAGAGCAGATATCCCGATGAAAAGTTTTATGCCAGAAGATAAAGGAGGTATCTGCTATTGCGCGCCAGATAGTGTAGCACTGCGGGCCGATGGCTACTATCCCGTTGATATGCACCTGCATACAATCCATTCTGATGGCAGAACGAAGATACCTGACCTGATCCGGTATGCGGAGAGAGAGAAGATTGGTGTTGCAATCACCGATCATAATGAGATTAGCGGATCAATCGATGCAATCGCAAAGAATTCCACTATCCTTATTATTCCGGGCATTGAACTTGAAACAAGGGAAGGGCCCCATCTCCTCTTTTATTTCTATACTGCAGGAGATATGGAAGATTTCTTCCATGATTTTACGGTTGAGCGGAACCGGCAGACCCCCGGTCTTCTTCAGAACCTGACGGTCCGGGAATGTCTGGATGTGGCTTCAGACTATGACTGTCTCAGGATCGCTGCCCATCCATATGGATACTTTGGCATCAACAGAGGGATCCTCAAATGTATCGAGAAAGAGATGCTCCCCGGCGTTCTCGATCATATTGACGGAATCGAGGTGATATGCGGCGGGATGATGTATGGCCTCAATGAGAAGGCGATTATGTATGCAAAAGGCCATGATATCCCCTATACCGGTGGATCAGATGCCCATATCCTCTCTGATGTAGGGAATGTGGTCTCTGCTGTTGCAGCAGAGACCGTCGAAGAGTTTCTGGATGGGATCATCCGGAGAGAAAACCTCGTTATCGGTTCATCCGGCGGATATATCGCAAGATGTACAACAGCAGGAGTCATAGCATGGAGCTTTGTGCCATATACCTTTGAACAGGCAGGTCTTCATTACAGGTACCAGAAACGCCGGACGAAAGATCTGGTATCGTCCCATCAGACGAAAATTTCATCCTACCGTTCCAGACAAAAAGAAAGAGAGGATGACTCAGAGGAGCGGAGAGAAAAGCCGTGAAATCGACTTTTTTATCTTGATCTTCAGAGGAAGGGCTGCAAACCGATCGGGTGTCAGCTCAGTACAGACATGAAGATCCAGGAGATACTTCTCTTTAAGTTCCTTTGCAATCTGCTGATCGTACATGATGGCATTCGTCTCAAAATTGAGCCGGAAACTTCGTACATCCCAGTTTGCACTCCCAACCGATGCTGCAGCCTCGTCAACGACGATCGTTTTGGCATGGATAAACCCGTTGTCATAGGTATATGCCCTGACACCTGCATCCAGGAGTTGTTCGATATACGAGTATCCTGCCCAATAGACAAAAAAGTGATCGGGTTTTGAGGGCATCATGATCCGAACATCAATTCCGGAGAGGGCAGCCATCCGAAGAGCGTCCATGATACTCTCATCAGGGATGAAGTACGGTGTCTGGATATAGACCGACTCTGTTGCAAGACTTATCAGCTTGAGGTATGACTCTTTGATCGGATTCCAGTAGGTATCAGGCCCACCTGATACCACCTGCATCGGAAGGAAGGCCTCTGTTGAAGCGGCAAAGTCGGGGAAATAACGGGAGGAGAATTCGATCGTATCTCCTTTTGATGCATAGTTCCAGTCCAGGATAAACCGAATCTGCATCGAAAAGACCGCGTGACCCTCTACCAAAACTGCGGTATCGCGCCAAGGTGCCCACTCAGGGACACGGCTCAGATAATCATCACCGATATTAAAACCACCGATGAACCCGGTCTTTCCATCAATCACTGCGATCTTGCGGTGATTTCGGTAATTAATCCTCGGATGCCGTATATGCAGGAGCGAGGGGAAGAAGAAGGCGAGCTTTCCTCCCGCCTCAAGATAGGATGCGAAGAAGGATCGCTTCGGGCCGGCCGCACCAAGTCCGTCACCAAGGAATCGTACCGTGACACCCGCCTTCGCCCGCTCGGTTAATGCTGCAAAGACTTCTCGTCCAATCTCGTCATCTTTGAGGATATAATATTCGAGATGGATGTGATCCTCGGCTTTCCGGATGGCCTCAAGCAGAGCGTTGAACTTCTCATCTCCATCTGTAAAGACGCTGACCGCATTATCTGTCGTCACAGGTGCCCTGTTGTTCTCCATCAGCATCAGCATCATTCGCTTATATGCATCAGAAACCGTGTGTAATTGTGAGATCTGGTGGCTGAAGAGATCCTTCTTTTGGGATTCGATCAGATTGGTCATGGTCTCATCATACTCTTTCTTCACCCGAAACATCCGATCCCGATGAAAACTCTGTCCAATAAAGAGGTAGAGAATAAAACCGACGACCGGAAGAAAGAAGAGAGCCATGAGCCATGCTATGGTTGCCGTCGGATTCTTCCGTTCGATAAAGACGACGGTCAGGGCAAAAATGATGTTTGCAATGATGATGAACGGGTAGATGAAATCTATGAGAAACTGAAGCAGTTCGAAGATCATGAGTTGTACCTGTCTCCAGAGGTAAGATGAACCTTAATCATATAGAATCCTGACGATGGCACGTGTCAGCCTGACCAGAGGAGACTGCTCACTCACAAATGGTAAATCCTGAATCAAATTGAGGGGAGAAGATATTTTTACAATTATGATATTCATAGAGCTTTAATATAATTTCCCGTAAATTTCGGAGACTTTCATCGATAACGTATTTCTCTATTGATCCATAACTAAATACAATAATCATACGAGTATAATGCATGGACATGAGGATATACTATGGATAGACGATCGATTTTCACACTCACCCTGCTTTTATTTGCTGTAACCCTTCTGGCAACAGCCGGATGTATAGCCACGACCGATACCACTCAACCTGCAGAACAGGAGATCCCGCAGCTCCCGGTTGTATCATTCGATGAAACCCCCATTCAGTATGCAGATGTAAACGGCGTTACCCTTGCCTATCAGGAATTTGGATCAGGGGAACCTCTCCTGTTGATCGAAGGATTTGGCGCTACCATGGGAGGCTGGAACGAGACCTTCATCAGTATCCTTGCATCGAAGTACCATGTGTACACCTATGATCACCGGGGAATGGGGCAGAGCAGTGCATACACAACAACCCCGTCAATTTTCCAGTTTTCAGATGATGCTGCTGCACTGATGACTGTGCTGGGCTATGACAGCATGCATGTCTACGGTGTCTCCATGGGATCTACCACCGCCCAACAGCTTACAATCGATCATCCCGGGAAGGTCAGGAAACTCATACTGGATTCATCCACATACAGCATCCAGCTTCCTGAGACAAAGACGCTTCTCGGTATCATTGAAGCAACTGCTGTCGATCCCACAGCTCCTGAAGGAAAACGGCAGGAGGCAGAGGCAAACCTTGCATGGAATGGATCGTTTGACGGTCTCTCGAGTATCGAGAAGGATGTTATGCTCATCGTAGGTACAGATGATATTCTGACTCCTGATGCGGTCTCAGTCAGGATTGCAGGTGAGATCGATGGATCATGGCTTCTCCGGTTCAAGGGCATTCCCCATGCCGGCTATCATTATGCACCTGTTGAGTATGGAGAGAGTGTGCTCTTCTTCCTGGGAATGGATGAATCCCCTGGAATGTAATCTTTTTTTTGATGACCAGCATCCCCATAGAGCAGAGGTTGTTAGCATTCAATCTCTTCTCATCAATTGATAGCCCACTACCGGAAGTCGGCAGATATGATCCTCAATGGTACAGCAACTCTATTCCGGTTCTTCTCTCATGAAGAGAAATGTTTCAAGGTGGAAATTGATGAAGCTGGAATTGTACGAAGGATTCTTGAAGAGACATTAAAAGCAGCCAATATCGGATTAAACAAAAATTATCCTGATTCGCCAACAGTAAAGAAGAGCCATCTTCACTTTCACACCCCGCTCCTTTTGTTTATATATCCTCAAGTGAGAGTAGTATATGCCGGAGCATTACGGGAGTTCCGCTTCATTGATCCCGTGCTCTGGTCCGGGTTTCCCGCTACAACCCGATACCAACATCCGACCCCTCTTTCTTTTCTTTATTTTTGTGATGAAATGAACATCCGGCATTGCATCCGTCATATTCAGGAGCAGAGAGAAGAAAGAGACGCAAGCATCATGTGTTGGTAATCTGAGAAGAGTAGTTTTTCATAATAAGGGGGGTGGTATTGGCAGCGT
>NPIG01000285.1_pt1 | contig 49115 bp, 42 predicted proteins | sample 8637441 | NCBI WGS metagenome assembly NPIG01 (sample SAMN07420675, study PRJNA396082) | bioreactor metagenome | isolation source: sample BR6 brine-fed electro-methanogenic bioreactor BR | place: Japan: Kochi | collected 2016-06-14
GTGCAGGTTTTCTTCCGCCACCGGCCGCCCCGCGGGCAGACCAGCCTGCAACCGCGTAAGCGCCGTACAGACCTCAACAGGCAGGTCGATTGCGAGAAAGGCGCGCACGCGTCAGAGCATGCCGGGCACCACCTGGTCGGGCGGGCGGTGGCCGTCCTCGAAGGTCTTGATGTTGATGATCACCTTCTCGCCCATCTCGATCCGGCCCTCGAGCGTGGCCGACCCCATATGCGGCAGCAGCACGACGTTGGGCAGCTCGCGCAGACGCGGGTTCACCTCGGCGCCGCGTTCATAAACGTCCAGCCCGGCACCGGCGATCTCTCCGGCGCGGATCATCCGGGTCAGCGCGTTTTCGTCGATGACCTCGCCGCGCGAGGTGTTCACGATCACCGCGCTGGGCTTCATCAGCCGGAGCCGGCGCGCGTTCATCAGGTGGAAGGTGCTGGGCGTCGACGGGCAGTTGATCGAGATCACGTCCATCCGCGCCACCATCTGGTCCAGGCTGTCCCAATAGGTGGCCTGATGGGCCTCTTCGATCTCGGGGCGCAGACGGCGGCGGTTGTGATAATGCACCTGCATGCCGAAGGCGGCGGCGCGGCGGGCCACCGCCTGGCCGATCCGGCCCATGCCGAGGATGCCCAAGCGCCGGCCGCTGATCCGGCCGCCCAGCATCGCGGTCGGCGCCCAGCCGGTCCAGTCGCCGCGCTGCATCATCGCCAGCCCCTCGGGGATGCGGCGGGTCACGGCGAGGATCAGCGCGATCGTCATGTCGGCGGTGTCGTCGGTGACCACACCGGGCGTGTTGGAGACCAGAACACCGCGCTGGCGTGCGGTCGCCACGTCGATATGGTCGATACCAGATCCATAGTTGGCGATCAGCTTGAGCTTGTCCCCGGCCTGGGCGATCAGCCCGGCATCGATCGTGTCGGTCAATGTCGGCACCAGGACGTCGGCGGTCTTCACGGCCTCGACCAGCTCGGCCCGGGTCATCGGCGCATCGTCGTCGCGCAGACGCACGTCGAACAGTTCGCTCAACCGCGTTTCGACCGCCTCCGGCAACCGTCGCGTCACGACAACACTCAACCGTTCTCTTGGCACTGATGCTCCTCCGATGCTTTTCAAACCGCCCTGCGCCATGGCATCGTGGCGCAGGATCCGCCGGGGCACAAGAACCCCATGCGCAAATGACGCAGGCAATTCCGCAATGAGGCAAACAGATAGATCGGGCAGGCCGTCTGTGAGAGTTTCAAGTCAGGTGAAACGCCGCGTCGTGGCGTCCGTTGCGGCCTTGTTTCTGGCCTCTGCCGTGCAGGCGGACCAGGGCGACGGGCGCGGGCCGGTGACCAATCTGCCGCTGCCGCGCTTCGTGTCGCTGAAGGCCAGCGAAGGCAATGTGCGCCGCGGGCCGTCCCTGACCCACCGGATCGACTGGGTGTTCAAGCGCCGGGACATGCCGCTGCAGATCACGGCCGAACACGGGCATTGGCGCCGGGTGCAGGACCGCGACGGCGCCGGCGGCTGGGTGCATTACGCGCTGCTGTCGGGGGTGCGCACGGTGCTGGTGGAACAGGACATGCTGGCCCTGCACTCCCGCCCCGACGAAACCACCCCGGTGACGGCGCGATTGGAGCTGGGTGTGGTGGCCCGCCTGGGCGATTGCAACCGCGACTGGTGCCGCATCTCGGCCGGCGGCTATCGCGGCTGGGCGCGCAAGGATACCCTGTGGGGGGTGGCGCCGGACGAGATCCGGGACTGATCCCCGCAGGCACCTTCGCCCGCCGTCAGAGCGGTGTGCATTTTGCCGAATTTTTTTGTCAGATGGGCCTTGAACACGCCGAACAAGCCGCGTAATTAGCCGCTCACCGTTGGGGTGTAGCCAAGTGGTAAGGCAGCGGTTTTTGGTACCGTGTATCGTAGGTTCGAATCCTACCACCCCAGCCATCTTCCTCTCGATCAGCAGAACAAGCAGACAGGACCTCACCAGGTCCGGGAAATGCCCCTGTTTCTTGCCCCGGTGCCACAACCGGGCAGACACCTAGACCGACCGGATCCGCGATCGGCCCTTATCCAGGGGCCCCAATCAGTATGGCGCGGAAATCGTTCACGTTGGTCAGGGTCGGTCCGGTCACCACCTGGGCGCCGATGGCCGCAAAGAACCCATGGGCGTCATTGTCGGCCAACGCCCCCGCGGGGTCGATGCCCGCCGCGCTTGCGCGGGCCAGCGTGTCCGGGCCGATGATCGCACCGGCCACCTCGGCGGCCCCGTCCACCCCGTCGGTGTCGCAGGCGATGGCGAAGATCCCTGCCGCCCCGTCCAGCGCGAGCGCAAGGGCCAGGCAGAACTCGGCATTCGGGCCGCCGACGCCCTGCCCGGTTCGCGTCACCGTCAACTCTCCCCCTGACAGCAACAGGACCGGCGCGTCCCCGGCGCGGTGCTCGGCGGCGATCCGGCGGGCCAACCCCGCCTGATGCGCGGCCACGTCCCGTGCCTCGCCTTCCAATGCATCGCCCAGTAGCTGCACCCGGCAGCCGGCGGCGCGGGCCATCTCGGCCGCGGCCGCAAGCGATTGCGACGGAGCGGCATAGATCCTGTTCTCGACACGGGACAGGCGGGCATCCCCGGGCGGGACAACGCCGCTTGGGCGATCCAGCGCGGCGGCCACGCTTGCCGGCACGTCGACGTTCCAGCGCCTCAAAACCTCACGCGCATCGCCGGGCGTCGAGCCGTCGCCGACCGTCGGTCCAGACCCGATGAACGCGGGATCATCGCCCGGCACATCCGAGATCATCAGCGTCAGCATGCGCGCCGGATGGGCCGCGGCGGCAAGCTGCCCCCCTTTCACGCGGGACAGGTGTTTGCGCACGGTATTCATCCGGCCGATCGGCGCGCCGGAGGCCAGCAGGGCCGCGTTCACCTGCTGCTTCTCGGCCAGGCTCACCCCCTCGACCGGAGCGACCAGCAGCGCCGAGGCGCCGCCGGAAATGAGCGCAAGCACGAAATCGTCCTCTCCCAGCCCCTCCAGCAAATCCAGCATGCGGGATGTTGCGGCGGCCCCGGAGGCATCGGGCACCGGGTGCGCAGCCTCGACAATCTCGATCCCCTTGCAGGGCCGGGCATAGCCATAGCGGGTGATCACCAGCCCCTCGCAGGGGCCCCAGGCGGCCTCGACCGCCTCGGCCATGCGCGCCGATGCCTTGCCGGCGCCGATCACAACCACGCGACCTGTCGGACGCTCCGGCAAATGCCCGGCGAGCGAGCGCATCGGATCGGCCACCTCGACCGCGCGGGTGAAAAGCGCGCGCAGGAACACCTCAGGCTTGTCCATCACCAATGCTCCGAGCTGCCGATGTTCCGGGATGACAGGCACCATCGCGCCGGTCCGGGTCCGGGGCGGGCGCGCTTTTCAGATCCGGCCGGACCCCTCTGCGCCAGCCGGCCCGCGAACCCGGCGAATCCACGGCGCTCCGCGACTGAGACAAGGTGAAGTGGCGTCATTTGTCGGCCCATAGCTGTCTGTTCGATCCCAATCAGAGCCGGACCTATGCGCATGCCGTGCATGGCCAGATCGGGGTTGACGAAAAGGCCGGCCGCACAGGCGGGCCGGACCACGGCCGCATCATGCCCGATAGGGCGGCGGGATTGGAAGACCGTCCGTGCGGAGAAATCCGCCGGAGCTTTTTGGGGGGCTCGGTCAGGAGGTTGGAACGCGCCGAAACGTCCCCCCTATCCGATCAACATTTCACCCGTTCCATCGCCGGGTCGAACAGCGGTTTGAGCGCGGCGGTGGCGGGCACCCTGTCGCCGGCCACGTCAATTTCCCAGGTTCCTGAATTGACGATCTCGGCGGTGAGCGGTTCATCCAACCCGGCAAAACCGATCCCCACGGCGCCACCCAACGTATGGCCATAGGCGCCGACCTGAAGATGGCCGACCTCTTGCCCGTTCAGATAGATCAGCTCATTGCCGTAGAGCAGCGGCTCGGGATCGCGCAGCAGGAATTGCAGCATGCGGGTCTTCGGCACGCCCGCCGATTTGATCGTGGCCAGTGCGTCGCGGCCGATGAAGCCGCCGGGTTTGTCCAGCTTGACCGCAAAGCCCAGCCCCGCCTCGATCGGGTTGTCGGTGTTGTCGACATCAACCCCGAAATCGCGATAGGCCTTTTCCAGCCGCAGCGAAGACAACGTCTGCATGCCGGCGTTGCGCAGGCCGAGGTCCTGCCCGGCCTCGGTCAGCAGATCATAGACCTGGACCGCATGCAGGCTGGGAACGTGCAACTCCCACCCCAGTTCCCCCACATAGGTCACCCGCAGCGCCAGAACGTTGAAGTAGCCGACATCGATCTCCTGCGCCGTCATGAACGGGAACGCCGCGTTGGACAGATCGGCAGAGCTGACCTTGCGCATCAGATCGCGCGCCTTGGGGCCGTGAATGTTGATCTGGGTGATGCCAGCAGTGGTGTCGGTGATGGTGACGAACTCATCCGCCCGGATATGCCGGCGCATCCGCATTTCCGTGTGGCCATGGGAATTTTCACCCACCACGACCAGGAACTTGTCCTGTTCCAGCCGGGTCACCGTCAGGTCGGCCTCGAAGCCGCCCCGTTCGTTGACCCAGGCGGTGTAGACCACGCGCCCCGGGTCCACGTCCACCTCGTTACAGCTCAACCGGTTGAGCAGCGCGCAGGCATCGCGGCCCTGGACCAGGAATTTCGACATCGAGGACATGTCCATCAGGATCACATCCTCGCGCGCCGCGCGATGTTCTTCGGCGTGCCAGTCGAACCAGTTCTGCCGCGACCAGCTGTAGGTCTCGATCTTTGCCTGTTCCGGTGTCGGGGCGAACCAATCCGGAAGTTCCCAGCTGTGGCTTTCGCTGAAATAGGCCCCGGCGGCCTTGAGCCGGTCATAGAGGACCGAGCGTTTGACGCCGCGCGCGGTTTCAAAGCTCTCGTTGTGGAAGTGCTGGCCGAACATCTTACCCAACAGCTCCGGCCCCCGGTCGCGGCGAAAGGCGCGCGTCGCTTCATTCCGGGTGAACCGGTTCACATTGATGCCGGTCACATCGATCGGGGGTACGCCATCGACCATCCAATGCGCCAGAACCATGCCGGTGCCGGCACCGTTCAGGATCCCCAGGCTGTTCATGCCGCAGGCGACCCAGCAATGGCGCAGTTCGGGCGTGGGGCCGACCAGCGGCGCCAGATCCGGGGTAAAGCTCTCGGGGCCGCAGAACAGCTTGCGCACCCCGACGTTCAGCGCCGAGGGCACCCGGCTGTAGGCCCGTTCCAGATGCGGCCCGACCCGGTCCCAGTCCGGTTCGATTTCACCAAATGAGAAATCCTCGGGAATGCCGTCGAGCTTCCATGGCGCGGCGCCGGGCTCGAACAGGCCCAGCATCAGGCCGCCCACCTCTTCGCGGTAATAGGTATAGGTCTTGGGGTCCTCCAACACCGGCAGATCGCGGCTCAGCCCGTCGATCTTGTCGGTTATGAGGTAATAGTGTTCGGCCGCCTGCAGCGGCAGGTTGATCCCCGCCGTTGCCCCAAGCTGACGCGACCACATGCCCCCGCAGATCACCACGTTCTCGGCAGCAATGACCTGGCCGTCGGCGGTGCGCACCCCGGTTGCGGTTCCGTTCCTGGTCAGGATCTCGATCACCGACGTGTCTTCGAAAATCCGCGCCCCGCCCATCCGCGCGCCCTTGGCCAGGGACATGGTCACATCGACCGGGTTCGCGCGCCCGTCCTCGGGGATGTAGAACCCGGCCAACACGTCACCAAGATCGCCGATCGGGAACAGCTCGGCTGTCTCTTCGGGCGAGATTTCATAGATGTTGATGCCATGGCGGCGCATGAAGGGCGCAGCGCGGCGCATTTCATGAACGCGCTCCGGGTTGCTGGCGATCTGCAGGTAGCCGACGTCACGAAAACCGGTCGGAACCCCGGTTTCCTGTTCCAGCCGGGCATAAAGGTCCCGGCCATGGGTATAGATCTCGCATTCGGCCTCGGACTTGAGCAAACCGGCGACGATCAAGCCTGCCGCGTGCCAGGTCGTGCCGCTGGTGAGCCTGTTGCGCTCCAGGACGACAACGTCCCGCATCCCGAGCTTGGTCAGATGGTAGGCCGTGTTGCAGCCGATGGAGCCGCCGCCGATGATAACGGTCTGCGCGTGCGCGGGAAGGGGATTTGCCATGGGTTCGGTCCCTCCGAAAGATTTGATCAAATCCTGCCGGAAGCTGAACCAAATTGCAATTAAATGATTGAATGAACATTCAATGGATTGGACGAAACCGAAACTTCCGCGGCGCGACGCGGATCGTGTCGCGCAAACCTTCGCACCTTGATGTGCCAAGGTGCAACGCGTTCGGGGGGGCATCCGTATCCCGCCCGAACGCGTTTTCGATGACGATATTTTCGTGGCCGACGCCGGTTCCCCGGCGCCCGGCGAAAGGGCGACCGGAGGTCCGCCGGCCCATCCGGCGATTATGACTTCGGCAGCACGCGGGACGCGAGTTCGGTCCAATAGGCCACGCCATAGGCGATCGCCCCATCGTCGAAATCATAGCCCGGATTGTGCAGTGCCGCGCTGTCCCCGTTGCCGATCAGCACATAGGCCCCCGGAACCTGGCGCAGGATGAAACCGAAATCTTCCGAACCCATCACCGGGTCAAGGTCATCGTGAACCTTGTCCTCTCCGACGGCCGCACGCATGGCCTCCAGCGCGATCTCGGTTTCGCCGGGGTGGTTGACGGTCGGCGGATAGGGGGTGAGCGGCGGGCGCTTGACCTCGACACTGACACCCAGCGCCTCGCCTGTCTTTTCACAGATCCGCCACAGCTCCTCCTCGATGACCTTGCCAACATCTTCCGAGAAACAGCGAAAGCCGCATTTCATCTCGACCTTGTCGGGGATCACGTTGAACGCCTCGCCGCCGTTGATCGCGGTGATCGAGACCACCGCCTTTTCGAACGGGTTAACCACGCGAGAGACAATCGTCTGCACCGCGCCGACGATCTGGGCGGCGGCGATAATCGGGTCGCGGGTGGTATTGGGCTGCGCCGCATGGCCGCCCTTGCCCTGTACGGTGATGAAGACACCGTCGGCCGAGGCCATGGCCGCACCACGAATGACGCCGAATTCGCCCACCGCCATTCCCGGCCAATTGTGCACCGCATAGGCGCCCTTGACCGGAAACCGTTCGAGCATCCCATCGTCGATCATCGCCTGGGCACCGGCGTGCCCCTCTTCTGCGGGCTGGAAACAAAACACCAGGGTGCCACCGAAATCGCGGGTTTCCGCCAGATGGCGGGCGGCGCCCAGCAACATGGCCGTATGGCCGTCGTGACCGCAGGCATGCATCCGCCCCGGAACCTCCGACGCATGCTCCGCGCCGCTGGCCTCTTCGATCGGCAGCGCATCCATATCGGCGCGGAACAGGACGCGCCTGTCCGCCGTCGTCGCCGGTCCGGTAGCGCCGTGCAGAATACCCAGAACCCCGGTCTTGCCGACGCCTTCGATGACCTCGTCAAAGCCGAATTCACGCAGCCGCGCCGCCACCAGGCCGGCAGTGCGCGGCAAATCGTACATAAGCTCGGGGTGGCGGTGGAAATCCTGCCGCCAGGCGATCAGGTCCGGCAGCATCGCGGCGATCGAGTTTTTCAGCGGGACGTTCATCAGGGTCTGCTCCTTGTTCAGATGACACGGCGTTCTGGGTCGGGTGTCCCGGCGGGAAACCAGGTCTGGCCGGGAATTGCCGCCAATAGTTCCTCGACATAGGCATGCCGCCCGGCCGACAGCACCTCGTCCGGCGTTCCCTTGGCAACGACGACGCCGCTGCGCATCACCACGATGTGGTCGCAGATTTCGGCGGCGACACGCAGATCGTGGGTGATGAAGACGATCGAAAGCTCGCGCTGTGCCTTCAGCTCGCCGAACAGCGCCAGCATCTGCTTTTGCACGGACACGTCGAGCGCCGAAAGCGCCTCATCGGCGATCAGCACCTCGGGGCCGGCCGCCAGCGCGCGCGCGATGCAGACCCGCTGACGCTGGCCGCCCGAAAGCTCATGCGGGAAGCGGTCGACAAGCTTGCGGTCAAGTTTCACGTCGTCCAGCAGCGAAAGCGCACGCGCGCGCAGCTCGCCCCGCGAACAGCCGTTCACGCGCAGGACGTCCGCCAGGGTCCGTCCGATGGTGTGGCGCGGGTTGAGCGCGGCGGTCGGATCCTGAAACACCATCTGCATCATGTGGCGCCTGCGCCGCTTCCGCGCCGACGGCAAGGCCAGGATATCGGTGTCCCGAACGACAATCTCGCCCTGATCCGGCTCTTCCAGCCCGATCAGGCATTTGGCGAATGTCGACTTGCCAGAGCCGCTTTCCCCGACGATGCCCAGCGTTTCGCCCGCCCGCAGATCCACCGAAACATCGTCCAGCGCGGTGAAGCGCCCCTTGAACACCTTTCGCAGCGACCGCGCCGAGATCAGCGCCGGTGTCGAAAGACCGCCGGTTCGCGGGTTCCACGCCGGCACCGCCTCGATCAGCGTTTTGGTATAGGCCTCCCGCGGGGCGCGCAGGAGGTCGGTTGTCGTTCCCTGCTCGACGATCCTGCCGTGGCGCAGGACCACCACCTCGTCGGCGATTTCCGCGACCACGCCGAAATCGTGGGTGATGAACAGAACCGCGGTGCCGAACGTCGTTTGCAACTCTTCGATCAGCTGCAGGATCTGCGCCTGGGTGGTGACATCCAGCGCGGTCGTCGGTTCATCCGCAATCAGCAGATCCGGGTTCAAGGCCATCGCCATCGCGATCATCACGCGCTGCCGCTGACCGCCGGAAAGCTCGAACGGGAAGGCATTGAGGATCCGCGGCGGGTTCGGCAGATGCGTCAGCTCCAACAGCTGAAGCATGCGCGCCTCGCGTCCGCCTTCCGGCTCGATCCCATGCGCCGAGAAGACCTCGTCGAACTGTGTGCGGATCCGCCGAACCGGGTTCAGGGCCGACATCGGGTCCTGAAAAATCATGCTGATCCGCTTGCCGCGCAGGTCGCGCAGCGCCTGGTGATCGTGCTGCCTGAGGTCATCCCCCCGGAACCGGATCTGTCCGCCGGTGACCGCCAGCTGCGAACTCGGCAACAGGTCCATGATGGCGTTTGCAATCATGGATTTGCCCGAACCGCTCTCGCCGACGAGGCAGACGGTCTGCCCCTGCGCGACCGAGAAAGACACATCGTCGACGATCGTCATGCCCTGCTGCAGACCGACGCTGAGGTTCCTGACGTCAAGAATGGGCACCGTCATCATTCGCTCTCCTTGCGTTCGAAATGCGGATCCTGGCTGTCGCCGATCGCGTCCCCCAGCACCGAGATCGAAACAATGGTCATCATGATCGCCACCCCCGGCAGGAAGGTCAGCCACCAGCTGCGCGCCATGACACCGCGTCCGGCGCTGATCAGGTAGCCCCAGCTGACGACCTGCGGATCGCCAAGACCAACAAAGCTGAGCGCGCTTTCGAACAGGATCGCCATCGACACCATCAGCGCCGCCATCACGATCAGCGGTGACAGGATATTGGGCAGGATCTGCGACCAGGCCACCCGCAGGTTCGACTGCCCCGACAGCAACGCCGCCTGAACGAATTCCCGCCGCCGCATCGACAGGAATTCAGCCCGCGCCAGCCGCGCCACCGGCGGCCAGCTGACCGCGGCGATCGCGGCCATGATCGAGGTGAGCGAAGGCGAATAGATCGCCACCAGAAGGATCGCCAGCGCAAAGTTGGGGATGGTCTGGAACATCTCGGTGCTGCGCATCAGAAGGCTGTCGACGCGGCCACCGAAGAACCCCGCGATGCCGCCGATACTGGCGCCGAAGAGGATCGCCGCGCAGGTCGAGACCAGCCCGATCTGCAACGATGTCCGCGCCCCATAGACCAGCGCGGCGGAAAGGTCACGCCCCAGGGCATCGGTTCCAAGCGGGAAATGCGTATCGGTGAACGGCGCGATGAAGGGGCGCGCAACCATCCGCCAGGGTCCGTCGGGATAGAGGGCCGGCGCCAGAAGCGCAGCCAGAGCGATCACGCCGAGCAGGGCAAGCGCAAGAATCGCGTCGGGCCGCGAGAGCAGGGATTTCCAAATTGGCATGGGGGCCTCCTCAGGCGGCGCGGGTGCGCGGGTCGACGAAGCGGTACAGCAGGTCGACCAGAAGATTTGACAGGATCACGATCAGCGAGGTCACGATGAAGACGCCGATCACCACATTGTAGTCGCGCGCGCCCAGCGCCTCGTACATCAGCCGCCCGATACCGGGCCAGGCAAAGACCGTTTCGGTCAGGATGGTACCGGCCACCAATTGCCCCGCCTGCACGCCCGCCATCGTGGTGATCGGCAGAAGCGAGGTCCGCAGGACATGGCGGAACCAGATCCGCGCCGGCGCCATGCCCTTTGCATGGGCGGCCTTGACGAAGAGCGCGTTGGCGGTGTCGATCATCGAGGCGCGGACAAGCCGGGCATAGATTGCCATCGAAAACAGCGCCGAGGCGGTCGCAGGCAACACCAGGTGGTGCAGATAGTCGAGCAAGGCGCGCAGCCCGCTGTACCCGGCCCCGATGGTTTCGGTTCCGTGCGAGGGGAACCACCCCAGCTTTCCCGAGAACAGCAGGATCGCCATCAGCGCGACCCAGTAATAGGGAGAGGAGAAGAACAGGACCGAGCCGACACTGATCACCCGGTCGATCCATCGGCCGCGGAAGACCGCGGCGACGAAGCCCGCCGTCGTGCCCATCACGAGGGCAAGGACAAAGGCCGCGCCGGCCAGGGCCAAGGTGTTTGGCAGCCGCTCCGCGATCATGTCGAAGACAGGCCGGTTTTCCCGATAGGACTGCCCCAGGTCAAAGGCCGCGAGGTCGCGCAGGTAATAGCCCAACTGCACCGGCAGCGGCTTGTCCAGGCCCATCTGCACCCGCAGATGCGCAATGAAGTCCGGATCGCCCGACCCGGCCTCGCCGGCCATGAAGGCCGCCGGATCACCGGGCGCGGCCCGCACCAGCAGAAAGGTTCCCGTCACGACAAACAAAATCACCACGATACGCTTGGCGAATTCGGAAATAGCGGTCTTTAACACCATGCAAACTCCCTGTTCGGGTTTGGCAGGCCGGGCCATGTGTCCCGGCCTGCCGAGGCTCCGTCTACTGCTCGATCCAGACGCCTGCAAAACTGTCGCTCAGGCCCAGAGCGGTGGTGATCAGCCCCTTGACCTTGGACCGGTAGAGCGTCGGGAATTGAAGCTCGGCCGTCCAAATCTGGACTGCATCCTCTGCCAGGATCTGTTGCGCCTGGGCGTAAAGCGCCGCGCGCTCTTCGGCATCGTTGACCGAGTCCGCCTTCTTCAGCAGCGCATCCAAGTCGGCGTTCTGGTAGCGGCCGACATTGTTCCAGGGCGAGCCCACGACGTCGTTGAAGGAATAGAAGTTCCGCGTCACGCCGACCGAGGGATCCCCGTATTGGTAGAGGTAGATATTGCCCAGGTCGTAATTGCGTTCGGCCAGCTTCTTCAGATAGCCGCCAACATCGTTGTTATCCAACTCGACATTGATGCCGACATCTTTCCAGGCCTGAACCTCGTATTCCGCCAGCCGCGCCCAGGCCGAGCCCACCGGCGCCGTACTGAGCTTGAGAACCTCGCCGGAATAACCCGATTGCGCGATCAGGTCACGGGCCTTGCCCGGGTCGAAGTCGAAGGCGTTGACCGCCGGATCAAAGAACTTGGTGCGGGAATCGAACGCCCCTTTCGGCGGTGTGGCCAGACCGTTGAACACCACGTCGCGGATGAAGGCCTTGTCCAGCGCATAGTTCATCGCCTGGCGCAGCGCGGGATTGTCCAGCGGCGCCTTTTGCGTGTTCACCCAGAGGAAGGCATGGGGGGCCAGCATCTCCCAGCCGTGGTTGGTCGATTGCACACCCTCCAGCGCGGCCAGGCGGGACACGTCGAACCCCTCGAGGTTCGATGCCGAAACGACGTCGACGCTGCCCTCTTCGAAGGCCACCGCAACGCCCTGGGCATCGGGGATGGTCACGAAATAGAGGTCGTCGAGATAGGGCTGCGCGCCGCCGCGGTATTCATCGAAGCGCACCAGATGGATGTAGCTGCCCTTTTCCCAATCGGCGAGCTTGAAGGCACCGGTCCCGATCGGGGTGGCGTTGGCCGGATTGTCGCGAAAATTCCCCGCCGAATAGAGATGCGCGGGGATGATCGGCAAGTTGCCGTAGTTCAGCATGTAGATGAAGGACGGGATCGCCTCGTTCAGGGTAAAGCGCACCTGGTGGTCGCCGACCGCCTCGACCGACGCGATCTTGCCCGAGATCAGCTTGAGCCGGTCGTTCTCGACCGAATAGACCTGGTACGAGGTCACGACATCAGCCGCGGTGAACGGCGTTCCGTCGTGCCACTTGGCGTCCTGGTTCAGGTCGAAAGTCCAGACCAGACCGTCTTCCGATCTCTGCCAGGATGTCGCCAGCCAAGGCTGCGGGTTGAGGTCGAAGTCATAGGTGACAAGCGCCTCGTAGATTTTGCTCGACACAATACTGGCCGAGCCAAGGCCGGACAGCCCGGCCACCACCGTCGGCGGTTCGGGGAACAGGGCAACCTTCAGGCTGCCGCCCTTTTCCTGCGCCGCCAGCGGGGCCGCCAGGGCCAGCACTGCCGCCCAGATTGCAAAAAGGAATGATCGAAACTTCATGGATACCTCCGTTGGATAGTCGCCCAGCGTTCGTCGGGACTGGTTACGTTTCTGGTCTTGATCAATCGTCCGAGACCCGGAACGGCGCCGGATCGAGGAAGCGGGTGATGACATTCCTGGTCATGCGGGCGACATCGTTGCGTCCGGCCCCGTCGCCGCCATCGAGCAGCGCCCCGACCCAGGCCATCGAACCGACCGAGAACACCGCGCCGCTGTCGCCGGCCAGGCGAAGGGCCACGTCCGCGCGCGCCTTCGGATCATCAAAGGGCATCACGTTCGAAAGCATCTCCTCCTTGGTGCGCAGCATGGACGTCGGGTGACCTTCGCTGCTGGCGATCAGGTAAATCTCGGCATCAGGGGACAGCCGGTGATCGACGCGGTCGATCTCCTGCCCCGCAGCGCCACCGCCCAGCCAGCCATGCCGGCCAAAGGTTTCGTCCACCCCGTCCAGCGCGAAGGCGGCCGGGCCGGAGCGGGCCGTATCGTGAACCCGATAATACCCGCTGGCATCGAAGCCTTGCGCGGCAAAGCCGACGCCGGCCAGCCGGTTCGGCGCGCGTCCAAGCCGCCGCCACAGCCCGCCGTAACCGCCGTCCATCTGGTGATGACCTTCGCCCGGCTCGGCGATCCAGGCGCGGGTGCCGTCCTCGGTCCGGCGGACCTCGATCTGGCCCGGGACACGGTCCGAAACGCTGACCCGCCAGTAAAAGCCGTTTCCGCCCAGATACATCATCCGCCCGCCGCCATCGCAGTAGGCCTCGAGCGCATCCAGCATTTCGGTGGTGTAGTATTCCGGGTGGTTTCCCGTGATCACCACCTGGTGACCGTTCAGCGCTCCGGCCCCCTCGCGGTGCAGATCCTCGTCGGTCAGTATGTCGATCTGACCGAAATTCTGCTCCAGCCAGGTCAGCAACCAGGTATCCGGAATGATCCCCCAAGGCAGGCTGCCAAAGCGCATCGACACCACCGGCCGAAGCCGCGAAGACAACATCACAGGTGCGCCGTCGTCATGGCGGTCATAATGCGAACGGCCAAACCTGGGATGGCCATCGATCGCGACCTCGTCCGGATAGGCGCGGATCTCGTGATCCGGTCCGCGCATCGGCAGCGGAGCATTGCCGTAGGACAGATAGGTGAAGGTCGGAAGCAGAAGCGCGATCGGCGCCCGCTGGTCCGGCCGCGGGCGCACCACAAATGGCACAACATCCGTGGATGTTTCGGTTTCAAGCGCGACCGCATAGAGGCCTGATGGACAGGCATCGGGAACCTCGACGGCCAGCGTGTCGGGCCAACGACAATCGGACAGGTCGTCGGCGTGGAAATGCACCGCGTTGTAATGCTCGGGGCGCTGACGCCAGTCAAAGCAGCTGCCATCCCAGAACGGCCCGGTAATGGCGCGGCTCGGCGTGTTGAACACCTGCGCGTCACAGCGGGCGGGACCGGCATCGGCGACCGTGTCGCTTTCGGGAGAGCGGGCGAAGTCCCAACGCGAAACGATGGCGCCCGCGCCATGCGCATGGGACAAGCGGCGCCACCCCTGAAGCCCACCGGCCAGGGCCGCCGCGGCCTCGTCCGCTTTTACCGTGGCCAACATCGGATCAGCCATGCGGCCGTCCAGAACCGCCGCAGGCACCCCGGCGTCGATCCGCGCACCGAGAGACACCTCGGACGCCTGGCCGAGCCCGGGCAAGGACGCATTCGAGCGGATCAGGCTGACGTCACCGAACACCGGGGCAACCGCGAGCATGGTGCCCCGCGATCCGCTAATGAAGGTGGCCGAAACCGCCACCCACTTTCCGCGCTCCAGCGGCACGCGGCTGCACAGCAGCGCCTCGCCCTTGGCATCGAAGATCGCGACATGACCGTCGACGCAAAGTTGAAGCCCGCCCAGCGATGCACCGGTACTGTCGCGGAATTCGACCAGCGTCTGCAGCCGATCCTTGCGGGCCGTCGGCATGAGCAGGGTGGCGAATGTACGGGTTTCCGCAGTTCGAAATGTCTGGGACACCTCGGCGACGGCGTATGACCCCAGAGGCACCGGATGATGTACCCCCTCGAGCTTACGAGGCTCGAACGCGTCGGCGGGTGCTGTCTGCAGGCTTGGCCCGGTCTCAGGCGACCAGCCGCCGCCGGCAACACGCCGTATGCCGACGTTCATCGATGATGCGGTCGTGGACGCCTTGATGCGCAGCATCTCACCCGGCTCGACGGACATCGGATCCGTGTAACCGACAATGTCCTTCCTTGGCGCTTGTCTCATGGCAACCTCAAAGTCTTTTCATGTAGTCCGGCAGGTCCGGCGCCAGATGCGCCAAGCCGTAAACCCGGCGGGAGGGGTAATATTCAGCGTTGTGCTGGACCGAGGCCGCCGCATCGCGGCCCGCGATTTCGGAAATGAAATGCAGCATCAGATCGATGCCAGCGGAGACACCGCCGCTGGACCAAACGCGCCCGTCGCGGACGAAGCGTTCTTCGACCACCTCGACACCGGCGTCCCGGAGTTTGCCGAGGACCTTCCAATGCGACGTCGCGCGACGCCCCTCCAGCAGGCCCGCAGCGAGCAGAATGAAACTCCCGGAGCAGACCGAAAGCACGTGCCGACCGTCGGTTGCCGAGGCCCTCACGAAATTGACCAGCACCTCGTTTTCCATCTCGTGAAAGGCCGCAAAACCGCCTGGCACCACCAGTGCGTCGAGCGGCGGGCAACTGGCGAAATCGGTGTCGGCGACCAGTTCGAGCCCCTTGGCGCATCGCACCGCCCCGGTTGTCTGGGCGACCAGCACGCATTGCGGTCCCCCCGCATAGTCGCGCCACATCGTCGCCATTTCCCAGGGGCCGACGAGATCCAGCTCCTCGACACCGGGATAGGCGAGAAATCCGATCCGTTTCATTGTTTCTCCGCACCGGCAATTTCGGGCCGACGCTCCAGTTCCGCGCCGTTCACCACCATGAACAGCCAATCGGCCACCAGTGCGGGCTTGTCCTGGTTTTCGATTTCGACCGTCATCTCGATGCAGACGAGGAACCGCCCGGCGCCACGGCTTTCGGTACGTTTCAGCCGGGCGATGCCCCGGATCGGCACACCGACCACAACCGGCGACATAAGCCGGACCCGGTCAAAGCCGTAATTCAGCTTGTACGCCTCTTCCGAACCGCGCCCGAGGATCTCGTTGATCATCGAGGTCAGCATCGACAAGGACTGAAAACCGTAAACGATGGTGGCGCCGAACGGGCTGTGCTCACGGGCCCAATCGGGATCCATATGCATGGCGTCGACATCGCAGGTCAGCCGGCCGAAATCGTCGATGTCCTCCTGCGAGATGGCATGCCAGCTCGACCGGCCAATCTCCTGGCCCAGATTCTGCTCGAGGGATTTTTGATCGGAAAGGTCTATAGACACACTGTTCTCCTAGGATTCAAAGGCAAGGGACGGCAGCCAAAGGGCCAGGTCCGGAAAAACGAGAAGGATCAGGATCATCACGAAGATGACGGTGACAAAGGGGATCGACCCCAGGATTACGTCGCTGAGGGGGCCATCCCCGCGCACGCCCTGCACCACGTAGAGGTTCATCCCGATTGGCGGGGTGATCAGCGCGGCCTCGAGCAGTAGCGTCAGCACAATGCCGAACCAGATCGGGTCATAGCCGAGCGAGGTCACGATCGGCACAATGATCGGCACCGTGACCAGAAGGATGGAAAACCCCTCCATGAAACAGCCGAGCACCAGGTAAAAGACCACGATCGCCAGCATCAGAAGAACCGGGCTGAGGTCGAGCGATACGACGACATCGACGATCTGGCGCGAGATCCCCAGAAAGGTCATAACGAAATTCAGGATCAGCGCGGTCATGATGATCGCGGTGACCATCGCCGTCGTGCGCATGGTCCCTTCGATCGCTTCTCCCAACATCGAGACCGTCAGTTTCTTGTGCGTGGCGGCCAGCCCCAGCGCGCCGACCACACCAAAGGCCGCGGCCTCGGTCGGCGTCGCGATGCCGACATAGATCGTGATCACCACCAGGGCGAAGATCAGCAACGGCGGGAACAGATCGGGCACCGCCCGGATACGTCGCGCCCAGGTCGTCTTGATCGGCGTGCCGCCGGCCTTCGGACGGATCAAACAGCTCCCTGCGATCAGCGCCATGAACAGCACGGCCAGGACGATACCGGGCAACATCCCCGCCATGTACAGCCGCGGGATCGACGTTTCGGTCAGCGCACCGTAGACGATCAACGATACCGACGGCGGAATAAGAATGCCCAGCGTGCCGCCGGCGGCCAGCGAACCGAGGAACAGTCTCGGGCTGTACCCGTGTTTCTCGATTTCAGGGGCCGAAACGGTCCCGATGGTGGCGGCGGTGGCGACGCTGGAGCCCGATGACGCGGCGAAGAGAGCGCAGGCGCCGATATTGGCGTGCATGGTCCCCCCCGGCAGCCAGGACAGCCATTCGACCAGCGCGGCATACATACGCTCAGCGATGCCGGCACGCAGCAGGATCTCGCCCAAGAGGATGAAGAACGGGATTGCGACCAGTGTCTCGGAAGACATCGATTGCCATGCGATCTCACCAATCATGCGATCGAGCGGCACGTCGGTGAAGAACCAGATCAGCGCATAGGCGAGCACACCCAGCGAAGCGGCAACCGACACCGAGAGCGCGAGCGTGCCGAGCAGCAGAATGATTGTGGAGGCGATCATTGGGTATCTCCGGCGGGGCTGGCATCAGGCGCGTCGTCCTGTGACACCGCGATATGTGACAATTCCTGCGCGACCTCGTCGGATGGTGAGAGCAAGGCCAGCGCGGCGTCCCGGTGCCCCGCCCGGAACAGCCCCACCACCCGCACGGCAAGCGACAAGGACGCGATCACGCTGACGAGCAGGCCCAGCGCCCAGAGCCCCTGCGGTATTGCGAGATAGCTGCGCAGCGGTGTGATGGAGCGCGCGCCCTCTTGATAGGACTGCAGGGCCAAAAGGCAGGCGCGATACGTGATCAGCGCGAACACGAGCGTGAACGACGCCCAGGCCAGCCAATCGAGCGCAATGCGAAAGCGCGCGCCGAACAGGTTGCGCACGATATCGATGCGGATGTTCGCGCGGTGCAGGATTGCGAAAGGAAAGGCGAAAGTCGTTGTGACGGCGAAGACATAGGCAGTGATTTCGTCCACGCCGCCGAAGGAGTGGCTCAGGAACTTTCGCATCAGGGCCTCGACGGTGATGACGAACGACATCACGATGAGGGCACTTCCGCAGACCCAAACCAGGGCTCGAGCCGTACGCATAATTGTACTGTGCCCGCGATGCAGGTGTCGTTTCATCATCACCGATTTTCCTTGATGGATGTTCCCGGAAGGCGACCCGTATTACGGGTGCGCCTCGACCCCGATCACCGCGCCGGCGGTCTGGTTCCAGCGCGCGGTGCATGCCTCTCCGCAGCGATCCGCATAGCGTTGAAGCACGTAGTCCGTGAGCAACTGCTTGCGGATGCCATCATCGGCATCGCTCGCACGGACCAGCGTCATATCCGCGGCCTCGCCATAGCGGCATGCCTCGCCCTGACCGGTGAGACAGGCGATTCCCTGGGCCTCGGAGTCGGACAGCGCCGCCCAGGCCTTGTCGACGAACTTGTCGGCTTCCGCCTGGATCGTCGCCTGGGTTTCGGCATCAAGCCCGTTCCAGCGGTTCATGTTCATCGCGAGGAAGGCGATGCCGGCCGAAACCGGGGTTTCATAGACGTATTTCACAACGTCCTGCCACTTCGCCGTGTACATGCTGATACCGCTGGACACGCCGCAGTCGATCACGCCGCGCTGCAGGGCCGGAACCACATCGCCCAGCGGGATCGTGACGCTGACCCCTCCGAGACCTTCCGCCATATCCCCCAGGGTCGTCGAGTAGACCCGGATCTTGCGGCCCTTCAGGTCGCCAAGGCCGTTGAACGCATCGCGGCAGACGAGAATCTGCGCCGGGAAAGGATAGCTCGCCAGCAGCTTCACGCCGTGGATTTCCTCAAAGGCGGCCGAGACCACCGGCTCGTAGGCCTCGACAATGCGTCGGTTTTCCTCGGTCGAGCCCGACACCAGCGCCAGGTCGATACCTTCGAAAACAGGATCACCCGAGGCGATATAGGTATAGGCCCCGAAACCTGCGTCATAGACACCCGTTTGCAGCAGCTTGATGGTTTCAAAGCCCTTGAGGCCAAGATCCGTCATCGCCTGGATGTCTGCGGTGATCGCCCCGCCGGAAGCCTCCGGCAGTGACGTGTTCCACAGTGGCGCCTCGTGCTCCGGGAACATCGCCCCCGATCCCCAGGTGCCCACAACTTTGAAATGCTCTTTGCCGGCGTCAGCGGCGGCAACACCCGCCATCAGACAAACTGCGCCGATCGTCGTTACGATTCGCTTCATGGAAACCCCCCTGTGTTGTCCCATGGAGGCGATCTTCGATTCTTTTTACATCTGTGTCAATTATTTTCCCGCAGGTGGGGTGATCCGGTCTAGCCGGGCTCCACCAGGCGACTGACCGAGCGCACCGCTTGCGCCGCAACAGTGTTCGCCACGGTCTCTGCATCCGTCTGCCCCTCCGGGCGGAACCAGAACACCGCGTAGGACAAAACGCCAAGCACGCCAAAGGCGGCCATGGTCGGCGAGCCGGCGGCGAATTCACCTGCCGCCTGCCCCGCCACGATCACATCGCGATAAAGCCCCACGATCCGCCGCTGCATGGCGAGGATCTCGGCCCGCTGTTCGTCGGACAGCTTGGCTGCATTCCGCAGCGGCCCATACAGGAACGCGTTCACGAAAGGCACATAGGAACGACCATCCAACTCATGAAAAACCTGAGCCTTTGCAAGAGCATAAAGCTGAAGACTTGGATGTGCAGGCAATCCCTCAAGCGCCTTTTCCATCACCGCGATCTCATCTCCGATCGCCTTTTCCACGGCCTCGTAGACGAGCTGCTCCTTCGATGGAAAATAGTGATACAACGCCGGGTGCGTCAGCCCCATGCTGGTCGCGATTTCCTTGATCCCGGTCGACTCCAACCCCCGCTCCGAGAACACCCGAAGTGCCTCGGTCAAGATGTCATCGCGGCGCTTGGAATAACGCTTCGACGGTTTCGCTTCACGCGCCATTTCTTTCCTCCTGAACCTGGTCCTGCCGGTCTTTTTATCAGCGCCGCCCACCAAAAACGCAACCCGCTGCACCCGGTGGCCACCAGAACCCAAAAGTATTGACAAATTTGTTAACTCGCTACCAATATCGCTGCCACACCCGACAATCCGGCAGCGAGGCGCAAATGACGAAGGCCAATCGAATCACCGCGACCATCCAGCGAACGAAAGCAATCGGTGCGGCCATTCCCCACAGCACGATCGGCGCCGCCGTTTCCGCCGCCTGCGCCCGCCACCCGGAGCGCACCGCGATAGAGGTCTTCGACCGCGGCGAGCGGGCGAGCTTCGCGGAATTCGAGGTTTTGACGCACCGCTATGCACATGCCCTGGCCAAGATGGGCATCCGCGCCGGCGACCGGGTGGGCATCATGCTGCCCAATCGGCTGGCCTATCCCGCCCTCTTCGTGGCGCTGATGCGCCTGGGCGCGGTGCATGTCCCCGTGAACACCCGCTACACGCCGCATGAGATCGAATATGTGCTGACAGACGCCGGTGCGAATCTTTTCCTGCATGACGCCAGCTACTCGAACGTGGTGTCGGCGCTTCCCGACAGCCTGCGAAAGACCATCCAAATTTCGGCTGTCGGCGATGGTGACACGACCTTCGATCAGAGCGTGAAGAGCTGCCCCGAAACCCCGATCGACACTCAACCGACCGACCCCGACACGCTGGCGAATATCCAGTACACTTCGGGCACCACCGGCTTTCCAAAGGGCTGCATGCTGACCCATGACTACTGGCTGGTCCTTGCCCATGCGGCAATTGCCTGGGACGCCCAGCCGGCGCGCCGGATCCTGTCGGCCCAACCCTATTTTTACATGGATCCTCAGTGGATCACGCTGAAGGCGCTGCTGACCGGCGCCACCCTGGTCATCGCGCCGGGGCTGTCCTCATCGCGCTTCCTCGGCTGGCTGCTCGATCATCAGATCGAATGGTGCATGTTCCCGCTCTTGATGACGCGGCAACCCGAGGACCCGCGCGAGTCCGCGACCCGCCTGAAACAGGTGGCTACCTTCGGCTGGCCGCCGGAAACCTGCCGCACCTTCCGCAGGCGTTTTGGCACGATCGCATGCGAAGCCTTCGGAATGACCGAAATCGGCCTCGGCACCTGGGTCCGCCCCGAACTCGACATGATGTATGACAGCGGCAGCGTTGGCTTTGCCGCCCCCTGCCGCGAAACCACCATCCGCAACGAAGACGGCCTGCCGGTGAAACCCGGCGAGACAGGCGAGCTTTGGGTGCGCGGCCGGTCGATCTTCAAAGGGTACTGGAACCGCCCCGAGGCCAATGCCGACGTCTTTCGCGACGGCGGCTGGTTCCGCACCGGCGACCTGTTTCGCGCCGACGACGCAGGCGCGCTGTATCTCGTTGGACGGCTCAAGGACATGATCCGGCGATCACAGGAAAACATCGCCGCGCGCGAGGTCGAGGCCGCGATCTGCACCCTGCCGGAGGTCGAGGATGCCGCCGCCGTCCCGGTCCCCGATCCGAAACGGGGCGAAGAAGTGAAGATCTACCTTCAGCTGAAAGGCGGGGCTCGCCGTGAGGATCTGCCGGTCCAGGCGGTCCTGGCCCACGCCCGCACGCATCTCGCCGCGTTCAAGGTTCCGCGCTACATCGCCTATGTCGACCAGTTCCCTCGCACGGCCTCGAACAAGGTCGAGAAAAAAACCCTGACCGCCGGCGTTTCCGACCTGCGCGTCGACAGTTTCGACGCCGAGGAGGGCATCTGGCGCTAGGTCCGCTTACCCGAGAATATCACGCAGCACCCGGTGGAAGATCCGGGCACCGACAGCGATGAGATCATCGGGAAAATCATAATCGGGGTTGTGCAGATGCGGGCGGTTCTCGCCCGCGCCAAGCAGGAACAAGGCGACCTTGCTGCTGCCCTTTCCGAACCCGCCGAAATCCTCCGAGCCGCGCAACGGCAAGTCCCCGGAATCGTAATTGAAACCTTCCGCCTCAAGGGCCCGGCCAAGGCATGCGACCGCCTCAGGGTGGTTCGAGCAATCCGCAAAGACACTGTCATAGTCAACCGCGACACCAAGGCCCGCCGCCTCGGCGGCCTCTCGTGCGAGCCCCTCGGCACCGTCACGCAGCGCGGTCATCGCCGCGTCGGTCAGGGTGCGCAGGGTCACCCAAACTTCGGCATGCCCGGGGGCGACGCCGAATACAGGCTCTCCGACCTCGACATGTGTCACCGTGGTCATCGCGAAATCCGGCGACGGCAACGCGCCGGAGTTGAGGCGGCCGAGCGCAGACAGCAAGAACGCCACGGCGGGCACCGGCGACACCCCTGTTTCAGGCATCGACGCATGTGCGGTGCGCCCGGTCAGGATGATTTTCATCCCCCGGGAGGCACAGGTAATCGGCCCCTCGGCCAAGGCGACCCGCCCCAGCGGCATGCCCGGCATGTTGTGGTAGGCAAAGGCATAGTCAGGCGTCAGCGCGGCAAAGCGCGGATCCGCGACCACCGCCGCGGCACCGGCGCCATTCTCCTCGGCGGGCTGGAACATCAGGATGACCCGGCCGCGCTGTGGCCGCTGGCGCGACAGGCCGCGCGCCAACGCCATCAGGGTCGCCATGTGCCCGTCATGCCCGCATTGATGTCCCTTGCCGGGCACGCGGGACCGGTGCGGAACATCCGAGGTATCCTCGATCGCCAACCCGTCCAGCTCGGCGCGGAACATCACGGTCGGGCCGGCCTCTGGCCCCTCATAGACGGCTGCGACGCCGTGCCCGCCCAACCCCTCGACGATCTCATCGGGCCGGGTCTCGGAGAGCATGGCCACGACTTCGCGTGCTGTCGCCGCCTCTTCGCCGGACAGGTCCGGCATGGTGTGAAGCCTGCGCCGCCAGGCGACAAGCTCGATCAAGTCCTGATTTGTGAGAAGCATTGTCCCGCCCCAAGTTTTTCTTTGCGACCCCGTCCCGGCCTATCCGGCCGCGGCGTCGATATGCGCGCGCAGACGCTCCGCCAGCATCTCCGGCGCCTCGACATTGGGCTGATGCCCGATACCATCGAAAACCTCGAGCGTACTGCCCTGAATGCCCGCGGCGATGGTTCGGGACTTGTCCGGGGGATTTGCACCATCGAGCTCCCCGACGAATACATAGGTCGGGCAGGACACATGCTGCAGCATATGGCGGATATCCACCCGGCGCAGGATGGGTGCGGATGCACGGGCGACGGCAGGCCCATCATTGTCCACGATCAGCGCGCGTTCGCGCGCAAGACTGTCGGCGCGGGACGGATCGGTTCGAAACGGCGCGCCATAGAGGATCGGCAGAAGCCCATCGACCACGCTCTCCGGATCCCGGGCAAAACCATCCAGCAACAGGTTTTCATATTTCACCACCTTTTCGATCGGCTCGGCCTCGGCCGACGCACCACCGATCGCCAGTGACTTGAAGCGGTCCGGAGCCTGTGCGGCCAGCCGGATACCCACGACACCACCGACCGACATCCCGACCCAATGAAACCGCTCGACGCCCAGCGCGTCAGCAACCCCAAGCGCATCATGGCAGAGGTTGTCCACGTCGTACCCGCCCAGCGGCTTGCCGCTGCGGCCCATGCCGCGCCAGTCAAGTGTGATACAACGGTACCGGTCTGCGAGTCGCGCAATCTGCTGTTCGTACATGCGCCCGCTGAAGAACAGTGCATGGGTGAAGATGATCGCCTCGCTGCCGGCCCCAAATTCCTCGACGAAAAGATCGGCGCCATTCACGTGAATCAGTGTCATTTTCCCTCGTAATCCCTGTCGTTTGTTTCCGGTTGTCGTTTTTTTACAAGTATGTTAATTTTTTTCGAAAGTCAATCACCACCGTGATCCAAGATGGACACCTAAGGTTATGGAAATGCCCACCATCTCTCCCCAATTCGAGACACTGGACGCCGTCGTCAGCCACTTTTCCCGCGCCACACCGCAGGCGGAGATCGCGGTAGAAGACAAACGATATACGTACACTGCATTTGAGGATCTTGTCTCCCGCTACGCCAGCTGGATGAAATCGCAAGGCATTTCCCCAGGGGATCGGGTCGCACTGGCCGCGGCGCCGGGCATTCCGTACCTCTTGACCCTGATGGCGTCATCGCGCGCCGGCGCAATTTACGTTGGTGTCAATCCTCGCTACTCCAAGGACGAAATCTCGCACGTTTTGTCGGTCACCGGCCCGAAACTGGTACTGCACGCGCCGGTCTTGCGCGACACCGATTTGGCAACCCGCGTGACCGAGGCCGCAACCGGGATACCGGTGTTCCCGGTACCCGCGCCCGACAGCCTGCCGGCCTGCGACGCTCAGGAAGGCAGCCCGGCGACTCCCGATGACGTCGCGGTCATCGTCTTCACCTCGGGGTCCACCGGAAAGCCGAAGGGCGCCGCCCTTCACCATAGCGGCTTGATCAGCGCGGCCCTCGGCCAACACGACCACCTTGATGGCGAACCGCGCCGCTATCTTTCAAACCTGCCGATCAACCACGTCGGGGCGATCATGAACACCACGATGGGCTGCCTGGTCGGGGGCGGAACGCTGATCTTCCAGTCCAAGTTCGACGCGGCCGGGGTGCTCGATCTGATCGAGCGCGAACAGATCCAAACCTGGCTCCAGGTTCCGGCAATGTTCACGATGGCGGTCAACCACGAAGACTTCGCACGGCGCAACCTGACTTCGCTGCGGTCGATCTGCATCGGCGGCGGCGCGGTTTCGGCGCCGACCCTCGCCCGCCTCCGCGCGACCGGCGCCGGGATATTCGTGGAATACGGCCAGACCGAGGTGATGAGTTCGCTGTCCTATTCCGATCCCGGCGCATCCGATGAAATTCTGTTGAACACAATCGGCCGGTTCGACCAAAGGTTCGAGACCCGGATCGCGCGGGAGGATGGAACGCCCTGCCCCGAGGGCGAAACCGGCGAAATCCAGGCGCGGGGCGATTGTGTCCTGCGCTGCTACTGGGGGGATCCCGACGCCACCCGCGATGCGTTCACGGCGGATAGCTGGCTTCACACCGGCGACCTCGCCTTTCGCCGTCCGGACGGCAACATCTCGATCAAGGGCCGGTCGCGCGAGATGATCAAGTCGGGCGGCTACAACGTGTACCCGCGCGAAGTGGAGGCCGTCATTGAAACCCACCCGGCCGTCGCCGAGGTGGTCGTTTACGGTGCCAGCGACGAGGTCTATGGCGAGACCGTTTGTTGCGCGATCGAATGCAACCCCGAGTGCGATCTGTCTCTGGAGGATCTGCGTCGGCACTGCGCCGCATCCCTTGCGAACTACAAGATCCCCAAGCGGGTCGCCATTACCCCTTCTCTGCCGCGTCTGAGCAACGGAAAGCTGGACCGCGCATCGATCCGTGCAGGAGAATTCTGAAGGCATCGGCTTCGACGCGATTTCTCCGATCACCCCGGCAGCCGGCCGGGGTGATCGCGCTCGGCGCTTCTTGTCGCGTGAAAACGCCCGCCGGCCTACCCCGACGCCTCGGTCAGAAAGGCATTGACCGCCTCGAACACCGAGGGTGCCCTTCGCTCGGCGCTGATGAAATGCGCGCCGTTCGCGATTTCCAGGTAGCGCCGATCCTCCGCATTCCGCAGCGCGTCGAACAACGCCAGCGCATCGCTGCGGGTCGACGTCGGGTCCGCCCCGCCGCGTATCAGCATCACCTTGCTGGCAATCTCCAGGGGATCGTAAACCGGGCGGCCATTAAACGCCTCCCACAAGTCGAGCAGGGTTCCGTTCGGCGCACGAAAGGCGGGTGTCTGCCCTTGGAACGCAATCGGATCGTCCGCCAGAGAGGATTGCACCAGCGCCTGGAAGACGCCCTCGTCCCGCCAATCGGCGCCTGCCGGTATTTCCGCGTCCCAACGGGCGCGGGTTCCGTCCTCGGTGACCTGCCGGAACCCACCGAAATTCGGATTGAACGCGCCCGGGTTTGCCGGATCGCACAGGAATTCAAGCCATCCCGGGTTAAACTCCGCATAGATCGGCGCGTACAGAACCAGCTGGGCCACCTTTTCCGCACCGATCGTCCCGGCATAAAGCGCGGTGGTGATCGACCCCCAGGATCCGCCGACGACCGACAGCCTCGATACAGTGTGGCGGGCCAAAATCCAGTTCACCACATCGTCGATATCACGCACCGCCTGCGCCGCGCGGGCATAGGGTTGCGCGGCGCTCTCCATCGCCGGTGCATGCGAAAGACCATAGCCGCGGACATCCATAGCATAGGCGGCCAGGCCGGCCTGCGCCGCCGCATCCAGCCAACTCATCCCCGGATACGGGATGTCGTACAACCGGCTTGCATATGTCGCACCGTGGACGAAAAGCACCGCCTCACGCGCCGACGCTGCGCTGCGCTCCCGCACATGGAGCCGAAGGCCGGGCTCATCCGTCGAGGCCACGAAATGGGATTGCGCGGTGTCATGCGTTCGCCAACTCATCGCAGCAATCCCGGCACAAAGGTTACGACCTCGGGGACCACCCACAGCGCCCCCATGCCGACGACGAAGATCGCCACAACCGGCCAGGCGGCCCGGAACACGTCCGAGGTACTGAGTTGGTCGCTCGCCCCCTTCAGGGCAAACAGCGTATAGCCGAATGGCGGCGTCAGACTGCCGACGGTCAGGATGATGAGAAACAGGGTCCAGAACCAGATCGGGTCATATCCCATCGTGGCCACGACCGGCTGGTAGATCGGGATTGCAAGCAGCATGAAGGCGATCTGATCGATGAACATGCACAGCACGAACGGGATCAGCATCATGATCAAAAAGGTCAAATCGGCCCCCAACCCCATATTCCCGACCAGGCTGACCAGCCCGCGGGTGGCGCCGGCAAGCGACAGCAGCTGACTGAACAGCTTGGCCGAACAGACGATCACCAGGATCGAGCCGCTGACCAAGACGGCAGAGCCGATCGAGTCACGCAGCATCGCGAAGGACAGCCGCCGGAAAATCGCCGCCACAAGGACCGCTCCGATAACCCCGGTCGCGGCACTTTCCGAGGGCGTCGCAACGCCCAGCAGGATAAGCCCCATTACCGAAACAACCACCAGGAGGAAGGGCGTCATCCGCAGAACCGCCGACAGAACCGTGCCGTCCGCCGGGCCGGGACGATCCATGACGTCACCCTTGGGGGATTTCGCGAAAACATATCCAAGCGTCAGGGTTGCGAACAGGATTCCGGGCAGGATGCCTGCCACCAAAAGGCCGGCGATCGACACATCGGCCAGTGACCCGACGATGACGGCCAACAGGCTCGGCGGGATAATCGGCGCAAGGCTGGCTCCGGCCAGAACGGTTCCGGCCGACAGTTTGCTGTCATACCCCCGCTCTTGCATCAGCGGCAGAACCGAGCGCCCCAACATGGCCGCAACCGCCACGGCCGAGCCGGACAGCGCGCCGAAAACCGTCGACAGCGCGATGGTCACCACATAGAGCCGCCCCGGCAACCGGCCGACCAGGCGGTCGATGCTGTCAAACAGCACGCCAACGGTCCCGGAGCGGAACAGAATTTCGCCCATCAGGACAAACAGAGCCACGGTCATCAACGACGGAGAGGTGGCAGTCTCGAAGATCGAATTCGAGAATAGGCCAAAACCGCGCGGGCCCAGCAGGATCGCCAACCCCAGAAGGTTCAGGACCAGGAATGCCGCAAAGATCCGAACGCCTGCAAACAGCAGGACGAGCAAGAGCCCAAAGGCAAGGATCAGAAACAGTCCCCAGCTCATTTCGATCCCCCCGGGATTTGCCGCGCGAAGTGGAGTGCGGCACTGATCAGGCCCACCGCGATCAGCGCCGTGATCCACCACCGCGGGATCGGGTTCGCTGCATTGGTCATCAGACCCCTTTCGAACTGCTTCAGCGCCTCGCGCGCCACGATCACGCCCGCGGCAGAACTGGCAACCGACGCGACCAGAAGGGTGAGCCGGCCCAGCCAAAGGGCCGCCGGACCGGTCAGGGCCTCTGGGATCATGTCAATCGCCACATGCGCCTTGCGCCGGGTGATTTCTGGCAATCCACAAAAGACCATCACCGCGAGTGCATATTGAACCGCCTCACCGGACCATGTCGTCGGGGCATCGAAGACATAGCGCGCCAACACCTCGAAAACATAGAGGACGACGGCGGCGGACAGGCCCCCTCCCGCAAGCAAGAACAGTCCGCGGGAGGTGCCATCATGCAACCTGGCAAGCCAAGCCATCATGCTGCGGATCAGTCCGACAGACCGGCGCTCTGCGCGAGCTTGCGCAGACCTGCGACCGCCTCGGGCGCGCCTTTGCCGGCAACCTGCCAGACCCCGTTCGACCACAGGCTCTCAAACTGCGCCGCCTCCGCATCCGAGAAACTGGTCACCTTCATCCCGAGGTCCAAAAGGTCCTGCTTTTCGGTAGCGGCCAACGCGTCGAACCGGTCGATACTCTCTGTTTCCAGCCGCAACGCCGCGCGCTCGACCCCCGCCTGCTCCTCGGCGGAGAGACCGTTCCAGGCATCGAGGTTCATGAAGATCATCACCCCGACCTGGCCGAACACCGGGTCCGCCATGTAGTCGGCGACCTCATACCACTTGAAGTCCTTCGCACCGGTCAGGCCCCAGGCCGCCCCGTCCACGACGCCGGTCTGCAGCGCGGAGTAGACCTCGCCGCCGCCGATCACCACACCGGTGCCGCCCAGGGCTTCGATCATCGGGTGATAGGAAACGGTGCCGCGGATCTTGCGCCCCTCCATCCCCGGCTCGCCGGTGATCGGCTCTTTCAGGAAATACCGGAACCCCTTCGTTCCCGTCGCCGGCGCCGCGATCAGTTTCATCCCCTGCGCCTGATAATGCTGATCGATGTAGTCGATGATGCCCCCCGCGCGGCGCGCCTCGGGATCGGTGGCGATCGCATCGATGGCCAGCCCCAGCGAGGTCGTTCCGGCGTGATAGGCCGGGTGCGTGAACAACAGATCAAAGGCGCCGGCCTGCACCGGCTCGAACTGCTCCAGCGCCGGCACCGCATCGGGCCCGACGAAGTTGACGGTAACCGCGCCACCCGTCTCTTCCGCGATGAGGTCCATGAACGGAAGACCGATCTCACGGGTGTAGACAAAGTTTTCCGGAAATGCCCCGAGCATCTGCAGCTCGGCCGCCTCGACGGCAGCGGACGACAAACCAGCAGCCAGGACCCCGGCCCACAGCATATTCATTTTCATTTTTTCCTCCCTTAGCGCTCCCACTGCGCTTGCGAAAATCTTTATAGTGCCATATGGAACTATTTGTAAAGTTCTGTTTGGAACTTTTTGCGGCTAGGGTGGAGAACATGAAAAACGCAACCGAGATTCCCGACACGACCCGCGATGCGCTGAAAGAGCGGTTTGGCGCCTTGTCATTGAAAATGCTGAACGACACGCCGCTGGCGGCGGCGTGGCGCGTCAACTTTCTGGCCAACTTCTTTACCGGCCCGATCTACCGCGACCTCGGCACACGGTTTGGCCTGTCCCGGCCCGGCTTCGTGATTCTGTTCAGCCTGTCTCATCAACCGGGGCTGGTCGCCCAGGATATTGTCCTTGTCACCGGCCTGCCCAAAAACTCGATCAGCCGGGCTGTGTCCGAACTTCTCAGCCGCGGACTGATCCGGCGCGAAACCGATAGCGGCGACCGCCGCGCCAAGGTCCTGACCCTGACACCCGCGGGCCAGGATCTGCTTGATCAGGTCGTGCCGCTGTTCAAGGCGCGTCAGACCGCGATGTTCGACGCGCTCACGCCCGAGGAGGATGCGATCTTCTTCCGGCTTCTGATGAAGGTCATCTACGCAATGCCCGAATGGGTCGAAAACGACTGAGACAGGCAAAGGGGGGAACCAGAATGCTTGATAACGAAACCCGCCCCAGTGATGGGGCGATCGAATCCGTATTGGCCGAGCTTTCCGAAATACTGGGCGACCGCCTGCAAACCGGGCGACCCATTCGCGAGCAGCACGGCCACACCACGACCTGGATCGACAACCAGCCGCCTGACGCAGTGGCCTTCCCGCATTCGACGGAAGAAGTGGCACAAATCGTGCGCTGCTGCGCCACCCAGGGCGTGCCGGTCATCCCGTTTGGCACCGGCACCTCGCTCGAAGGTCACGTGAACGCGCCCTTCGGCGGGATCTCGGTCGATCTGAGCCAGATGAACCAAATCATCGCAGTCCATGCCGAGGATCTCGATTGTGTTGTCCAGCCCGGCGTCACCCGGGAAGAGCTGAACACCTACCTGCGCGATCAGGGCCTGTTCTTCCCGATCGACCCCGGCGCAAATGCCTCTCTCGGCGGGATGGCGGCAACCCGGGCCTCGGGCACCAATGCCGTTCGCTACGGCACGATGAAGGACAACATCCTGTCGCTTCAGGTGGTGATGGCCGACGGCACCATCGTGCGCACCGGTGCGCGGGCGCGGAAGTCCTCGGCCGGGCTGGACATGACCCGGCTGTTCATCGGCTCCGAGGGCACCCTCGGGATCATCACCGAGATCACGTTGCGGCTGCATGGCATCCCCGAGGCGATGTCTTCGGCGCGCTGCTCATTCGAAACCGCCGAGGACGCCTGCAACGCGGTGATCATGACGATCCAGATGGGCATCCCGGTTGCGCGGATCGAACTTCTGGATGCGCTGTCTGTACGTGCCGTGAACAGCTACTCCAAGCTCGACCTGCCAGAGGCACCGCATCTGCTGCTCGAATTTCACGGCTCCGAATCCTCGGTGGCGGAACAGGCCGAGATGTTCGGCGAACTCGCCGCCGATTGTGGCGGCACCGGGTTTGTGTGGTCCGCCAATGCCGAGGACCGCAACAAGCTTTGGCAGGCCCGGCACAATGCCTATTGGGCGGGCCTCACCCTGCGCCCCGGTGCCAAGGGAATTTCGACCGATGTCTGCGTGCCGGTGTCGCGCCTGGCCGAATGTGTTGCCGCGGCCCAGCGCAAGGCAGACGAGCTGACCCTGATCGCCCCCATCGTCGGACATGTCGGGGACGGGAATTTCCACACCTTGCTCTTGATCGATGTCGATAGCCCCGAGGAAATCGCCCGCGCCGAGGAATTCATCGGCTGGCTGAACGATCTTGCGATCTCGATGGAGGGCACCTGCACCGGCGAACATGGCATCGGCCAGGGCAAGAAACGCTATCTCCGCAAGGAGATGGGGCCGATGCTGGACTATATGGCACAGGTCAAATCGGCGCTCGACCCCAAGGGCATCATGAACCCGGGCAAGGTCTATCCGCAGAGCTGATCAGCCAGACGCCGAAGCCGCTGTCGCGGCCTCCAATCCGGCGGCATCGCAAATCCGTTCCCCTGACCGGCACACCGGTCAGGGAGGCCCAAAGGGGGCACGAGGCCCCTGCCCGCCCGCCCCAGGCACAGAGCCGCTAGCGGATCGAACTGATGCTGCTCTCCAGAAGGTGCCGGGTATAGGGGTGATCGGCCTTCAGCCGGCGCATGTCCTCCACCCCCAGCAGCTCGACAACCTCGCCGGTCTGCATCACGGCAACCCGGTCGCACAAATGCCCGACCACGCCCAGATCGTGGGACACCATGATGTAGGTCAGGCCATGCTCGACCCGCAGATCGGCCAGCAGGTTGAGAATTTCCGCCTGTACCGACACATCCAGCGCCGAGGTCGGCTCGTCCAGCAAAAGAACCCGCGGCTCGGGCGCCAGGGCCCGCGCGATCGCCACCCGCTGGCGCTGCCCGCCGGACAGCTGGTGCGGATAGCGGAACCGGAACCCCGACCCCAGCCCGACATCGCGCAGCAGCCGTTCGATCCTGGCGTCGATATCGTCGAACCCGTGCAGTTGAAGCACCTCCGACAGCACCCGGTCGACCGTCTGGCGCGGATGCAGCGAGGCATAGGGGTCCTGGAACACCATCTGCACCGTGCGGTAGAACTCGGCACTGCGGCCGCGGCGGCCCAGGGGCTGGCCCATGACCCGCATCGTCCCCTGCCAGGTCGAAATCAGGCCCGCCAGCGCGCGCAGCACGGTCGATTTGCCCGACCCGCTTTCACCTACCAGGCCAAAGCTTTCGCCCTCGGCCACCGTGAAGTTCACGTTCTTCACCGCATCGACGCGCTCGGCGCCGTCGCCGAACCAGACGGTCAGGCTCTCGATCTCCAGCGCGCTCACAGCAGTGCACTCACAGACGGGGCCTCGCGCCAGGCGGGGTCGCGTTGCAGGACCTCGAGCCGCGGCCGCGGCGCCTCGAGATTGGGAACCGAGTTCAGCAGACCCACGGTATAGGGATGCGTCGCCTCATGCAGGCGGCCGGCGGCACAGACCTCGACGATGCGGCCGGCGTACATGATCACGATCCGGTCGCAGAACTTGGACACAAGGTTCAGGTCGTGACTGATGAAGATCAGCCCCATGCCGCGCTCGCGCACCAGCTTGTCCATGATGTCCAGAACCTGCAACTGCACCGACACGTCCAGCGCCGATGTCGGCTCGTCCGCGATCAGGATCTCGGGGCCGGGAACCAGCATCATGGCAATCATGATGCGCTGGCCCATGCCGCCCGAGACCTCGTGCGGATAGAGGTCATAAACCCGCTCCGGGTCGCGGATCGCCACCGCGTCCAGCATCTCCAGCGCCCGCTGGCGCGCCTGCGCCTTCGAGGTCTTCTCATGCGCGCGCAGGGCCTCGGTAATCTGCTGGCCCACGGTCATCACCGGGTTCAGCGAGAACTTGGGGTCCTGCATGATCATCGAGGCATGATGCCCGCGCAGCTGCCGCATGCGCGTTTCCGGCGCGTTCAGAATATCCTCGCCGTTCATCTCCATCCGGTCGGCCTCGATCACGCCCGGTTTGCGGATCAGCTTCAACACCGCCCGCCCGGTCATCGATTTGCCCGAGCCGCTTTCGCCGACGATGCCCAGCCGCTCCCGCCCCAGCGAGAACGAGATGCCGCGCACCGCATCGAACATGCCCGACCGGGTCGGGAACCGGACCCACAGGTTTTCCACATCAAGCAAGTGCGGTGTGCTCACTGGCCGCTCTCCTTCGGATCCAGAACATCGCGCAGCCCGTCACCCAGCAGGTTGAACGCCAGCGAGATGGAGAAAATGGCAAGCCCGGGAATGGTGGCGACCCACCAGTAATCCAGGATGTACTTGCGCCCTTCCGAGATCATCGCACCCCATTCCGGGCTGGGCGGCTGCGCCCCCAGACCCAGAAAACCAAGTCCCGCCGCGGTCAGGATGATCCCGGCCATGTCCAGTGTGACCCGGATCACCAGCGACGAGATACACAGCGGCCAGACATGGCGCGTGATGATCCGCAACGGGCCGGCCCCCTGCAGCTTGATCGCGTGGATGTAATCGGTGTTGCGGATGGTCAGTGTTTCGGCCCGCGCGATCCGCGCATAGGGCGGCCAGGCCGTCAGCGAGATCGCCAGAACCGCGTTCTCGATCCCGGCCCCCAGCGCCGCCACGAAGGCCAGCGCCAGAACCAGGCGCGGAAAGGCCAGGAAGATATCAGTGAACCGCATCAACAGCACATCGACCCAGCCGCCCAGATACCCCGCGATGGTGCCGATGATCAGCCCCAGCAGCGGCGCCACCATGGCCACCAGCAGGACAATGTAGATCGAGATCCGCGCGCCATAGAGCAGCCGGGAATAGATGTCGCGCCCCAGGCTGTCGGTGCCCAGAAGATGCCCCTCCCATCCCGGCGGCTTCAGCCGCTGGCCCAGGTCCTGGACAAAGGGATCGTTGGTGGCCAGCAGCGGCGCAAAGATCGCGGCCAGGATGATCACCGCAAGGATCGCCAGACCGATCATCGCCAGCGTGTTGGACCGCAGCGACAGCCAACCCTGGTACCAGGCCGCGGCCCGGGCCTGCCGGCGCGAGGTGGGTTCCTCGGCCAGCAGCCAGGCGCGCAGGCTTTGCTTTGATGTGCTCTGGGTCATTTCGACCTCGGATCGAAGAAGCGGTACAGAAGGTCGGAAAAGATGTTCAGCGCCACAAAGATCGTGCCAATCACCACCGTGCCGCCCAACACGGAATTCATGTCATTGGCCAGCAGAGAGGTGGTGATGTAGCTGCCGATCCCGGGCCAGGCAAAGATGATCTCGGTCAGGACCGACCCCTCCAGCAGGCCCGCATAGGACAGTGCGATCACCGTGATCAGCTGGATGCGGATGTTGCGGAACGCATGGTGCCAGATCACCTTTCTCTCGCTCAGGCCCTTGACCCGCGCGGTGGTGATATATTCGGCGCTCAGCTGTTCCAGCATGAATGAACGCGTCATCCGGCTGATATAGGCCAGGCTGTAATACCCCAAGAGCGAGGCCGGCAGAATGATGTGCGAAAACGCATCGCGGAACACCGCGAATTCGCCGCGCAGCAGGCTGTCGACCAGCAGCATGCCGGTGATCGGCTCGACCACGCCCTGATAGAAGATACCGACGCGCCCGGGCCCCGCGACCCAGCCCAGAATGCCGTAGAACACCAAAAGCCCCACCAGGCCAAGCCAGAAAATCGGCATCGAATAGCCGACCAGCCCCAGCAGCCGCGCAAGCTGATCCACCCAGGAGCCGCGGCGCACCGCCGCCACGACGCCCAGCGGCACGCCGATCAGAACGCCGATCAGCGTCCCCAGCGTCGCCAGCTCCAGCGTCGCGGGAAACACCCGCGCGATATCCTCTGACACCAGCTTTCCGGTGCGGATCGAGGTGCCGAAATCGCCGCGCAGCACATCGCCCACATAGCCGATGAACTGCATCAACAGCGGCTTGTCCAGGCCCAGGTCACGAAAGGCCTGTTCGTATTGGGCCTGCGTCGCCCGCTCCCCGATCACCGCCAAAACCGGATCGATCGGCATCACGCGGCCGATCATGAAGGTGATGAACAAAAGCCCCAGCAAGGTCGCCGCCACCGTGGCGGCCGTCGCGCCGGTCTTGCGCATCCAAACAGGGACGGGCGGTTTGCGCCGCCCGCCCAAAGTGTTGTCCAGGCCCGCCACTTACTTGGTGACCACCCAGTAGGAGACTGCCGTCGTCGCGCCGCCGGCGACGAAGTTCTCGACATTCGCGGACATCGCGTTCTGTTCGATCTTCTGGAACATCACGCCGAAGGGACTGACCTTCTGATGCTCGGCCTGCAGGTCGAGGTACATCTGCTTGCGCTTCGCGGTGTCGTTTTCGACCACCGCCGCCAGGGCGTCCTCGCTCATCTCCGGGATACCCCAGGCGTTGCGCCAGGCCAGCAGACCGGTTGCACCCGCCGCGTCGCTGTTGTCGGGGTTATAGGCAAAGGTCCCCGCATTGGTGTTCGGGTCCGGATAATCCGGGCCCCAGGCGCCGAGATAGATGTCATGCTCGCGCGCACGGTAGCGGTCCAGCGTCTGCGCGCCGGTGCCCACGATCAGCTCGGCCTTGATGCCGGCCTGGCCCCAGGTGTTCTGCAGCGACTGCGCGATGTCGATCCGCTCCTGCGCGTCGCGCACCGAGATCTTCACCTCGAACCCGTCGCCATAGCCCGCCTCGGCCAGCAGCGCCTTGCCCTTTTCGGGATCATAGCCATAGGGGTTGTCTTCCAGCGCGCCGAGGAAGGTCAGCGGCAGGAAGGCCTGATGCACCGTGTACTGGCCGTTCAGGAACGAGTTCGCCATCCCCTCGTAATCGGTGAGGTACTTCATCGCCTCGACGACCTTGGGGTTGGACAGAACCTCGTTCTTCTGGTTGGCCGACCAATACATGATGCGGCCGCGCAGCTCGTCGACCACCTTGATGTTGTCGTCGCCCTGTACGCCGGCGATATCCTCAGGCGACAGGTTGCGCGCGACGTCGATATCGCCCCGGCTCAGCAGCAGGCGCTGGGTCGCGCTTTCCTGGATGTGCTGAACGATCACCCGCTCCATCGCGGGCTTCTCGCCGCTGTAATTCGGGTTCAGGTCCATCAGAACGCTCTCGTTCGGCTTCCACTGGACCACCTTGTACGGCCCCGACCCCACGGTGTTGGTGCGCAGCCACTCGTTGCCCATGTCGCCGTTGACGTCATGCTCCATGGCGACCTTACTGTCGACGATCCCGCCGATGGTCGAGGTCAGACAGTTCAGCACGAAGGACAGCGCATAGCGCTTGTCCAGGGTGATCTGCAGCGTCATGTCGTCGGTGGCGACGATGGTCTGTTCGACATTCTCGGGGGTAAAGCCGAACTGGGTCAGGATGAAGGACGGCGTCTTGTTCAGCAGCACGGCACGGCGCAGCGAGAACTCCGCATCCTTCGCGGTCACCGGGTTGCCGGACGAGAACACATGCCCCTCGGCCATCTTGAAGGTGATGGTCTTGCCGTCCTCGCTGATCTCCCAGCTTTCGGCCAGTTGCGGCCCATAGCCCGCATCCAGGTCGAGCGGGTCGAAATTCACCAGCTTCTCATAGACGTTGCGGCTGACATCCGCCCCGGCAAACTCAAAGCTTTCGGCCGGGTCAAAGGTCTTGATGTCGTCGATGCGGTTGGCGATCACCAGCATGTTGGACGGCGTTTCCGCCAGCGCCGGGGTCAGTGCCGTGCCGGCCAGCAACGTGGCGACGGCAACGGCCTTAATGCTTCGTACAATGGTCATTTTTTTCTCCCTGTGGTGTGTGAACTGATTATCTTCGGATGGTTTTTTTCAACCGCCCCGTCTTTTTTACAACTCGTCAATGCCCCCAAGTTTTGCGCAGAACACGCAACCAGTTTCCATAGGCCAGCTTGCGCATCAATGCGTCATCCACCCCATGTTTGCCCAGGGCTGCCCGAAGATTAGGCAAGCCCGCACAGTCACTTATCGGTTTCGGGATGACCGCGCCGTCGAAATCCGATCCGAATCCGACCCGGTCCTCTCCCAGAAGTTTGATCAGATGGTCAAGATGTTGCATCATGACGTCAAGACTGAAATCGCCATCCATCTTTCCGTCCGGCCGCAGAAATGCGGCAGCGAAATTGATCCCCACCATCCCGTCGCTCTCGGCGATCATGGCAAGCTGCCGGTCGGTCAGGTTCCGGGCATGCGGACAGATCGCCCAGGCATTGGAATGGGTTGCGACCAGCGGCGCATCGCTGACCGCTGCCACATCCTCGACCCCAGCGGCATTCAGGTGCGACAGGTCGATCATGATCCCAAGGCGGTTGCATTCGCACACCAGCGCCTTGCCCGCCTCGGTCAGCCCGGGCCCGGTATCGGGGTCCGAGGGATAGCGGAAGGGCACGCCATGCCCGAAGATCGTCGGGCGGCTCCAGACCGGACCGAGCGAGCGCAGCCCGCGCGCATAGAACTCGTGCAGAACCTCGAACTCGGGATCGATCGCCTCGGCGCCCTCGATATGCATCACCGCCGCCATCCGGTCGCCTGTCAGGGCCGTTTCGACCTCGCCGGCGTCGCGGCAGATGGTCAACGCCCCCGCCGCCTCCAGCGCCTCCAGCGCCTCAAAACCTGCACGGGTCTGCGCCAGCGCCTCGGGCTGCGGGATCGGATCGGGCAGCGGCAGGTCATAGGCGGCCTTGCGCATTTCCCTGTCGTGGTCGGCGGCGATTCCGGGGCTTGGCACGAAGACCGCAAAGAACCCGCCGCCCAGACCGCCTGCCCGCGCCCGGGGCAGGTCGATATGCCCGTCCGGCAGGCCGTTCCTCACCCCCTCGGCGGTCGCCGCCCCCCGCATCAGGCGCAGGGCAAGGTCATTGTGGCCGTCAAAAATGGGCGGGGCGGAGGGAAGGGCTGTCATCGCGGACCTCATGTGCTTGCGGAGCTGCCAGAACACCGGCGTTCGCGGCTGCACCGGCGGGATCGCCGCCGCAGCCGGATCGGGTGCCTAAATTGTTAGTACACAAGCAGCGCCCGATCCATCGGGATGATGCCTTCCGCCACGCAAACGCGGAAATCACGGTCCGGTGATGCCGTCCGCCGCATCACTGCCCCGCCCGGACCGCGCGGAAGAAACGCCGCCGGTCCGCCCCATTCTGTACATTTCAGCCCGCGAAACGGGGAGTTCGGCTCACGGCCACTTGGCGATCGGAGGCAGGCTCATCAGCACAGCATTGGCGTCATGGCCGGTTTCCAGCCCGAACTTGGTGCCGCGGTCGTAGACCAGGTTGTATTCGGCATAGAGCCCGCGGTGGATGAGCTGGGTGTCGCGGTCGTCCTCGGTGAAGCCCTGCACCCGGCGCTTCTCCACCAGCGGCAGGAAGGCGGGCAGGAAGGCGCGGCCGATATCCTGGGTCAGGGCAAAATCCGCCTGCCAGTCGTCGGTGCAATAATCGTCCATGAAGATGCCGCCGACCCCGCGCGCCCGGTGGCGGTGGGGGATGTAGAAATATTCGTCGGCCCATTCCTTGAGCCGGGGATAATGCGCCGCCCCGTGGGGGTCGAGATGGGCCTTTTGCGTGGCATGGAAATGCGCGGTGTCCTCGTCATATTCAATGCAAGGGTTGAGGTCGGAGCCGCCGCCGAACCACCAGGCGTGCGGGGTCCAGAACATGCGGGTGTTCATATGCACCGCCGGCACATGCGGGTTCTGCATATGGGCCACGAGGGAGATGCCGGAAGCCCAGAAGCGCGGGTCGTCCTTCATCCCCGGCAGGCCCTTCCTGGCCATCATCGCGGCCTGGGCGCGTTCACCCAACTGCCCGTAGACGGTGGAGATATTGACGCCCACCTTTTCGAACACCCGGCCGCCGCGCATCACGCTCATCAGCCCGCCGCCGGCGTCCGAGCCGTCGTCGGAGGCGCGCTTGGTCTCGCTCACCTCGAACCGGCCCGGGGCGGCCTCGGCGAGCGGGCCTTCGGAGTGGCTGTCCTCCAGCCCTTCGAAGGCGGCGACGATCTGGTTGCGCAGCTCACGGAACCAGGCGGATGCGGTGGCTTTTTCGGTTTCGAACTCGGTGCTCATCTGGGCCTCCCCCCGGGGTGTGGTCTTTGGGGCGCCAATCTAGCGGCATGGGCGGCGGGGGCCAGCGGTTTTCCCGGGGGGTTCGCGATTTGACGCAGGGGGAAATGTCACCCGCCGGGTCGGCAGACCCGCGCGGCTGCACTGGGGCGCCTTTTGTCATCCCGGGCCTGACCCGGGATCTTTCCGCATCGAGCGGGACGCCGGATCATGTCCGGGGTGGCGGGACTGCTGACCCCGGATCACCTCCGGGGTGACAGGGGTGACAGGGGGGACGGGGCGTCGGGGCGGGGCGTCGGCGGGAGCCGCAGCCTCAATGCGCGGGGGCGGCCACCGGGTCGAGCAGGGTGCGGCCGCCGTCCAGCGTCAGGATCTGGCCGGTCATGAAGCCCGCGGCGTCGGAGGCCAGGAACTGGGCGGCGTCGGCCAGTTCCGAGGGCGCGGCGATGCGCGACAGCGGGGTGTGATCCTCGATGTCCTGGCGGTATTCGCGGTTGTCCTTCAGCGTCGATTTGAGCGAGGCGCTCATCACCGATCCGATCGCCACCGCGTTGACCCGGATCCGGTGCGGCGCAAGAGCCACGGCCAGCGACCGGGTCAGCTGATCCAGGGCGGCGGTCGACACCGAATAGGCCATCAGGTCGGGATGGGTGCGGCGCGCGGCGATCGAACTGAGGTTGATGATCGATCCGGCGCTGCTGCCCTCCTCGCGGGTGCTGGCCTGCTTGATCATGCGCTTGGCCACCATCTGGCTGAGCCGCAGCGCCGGCATCAGGTTCTGGTTCAGCAGCGCGATCACCGACTCGTCGTTCGGGTCCAACGGATCCGAGGGGATCACCTGGCGCGCGCCGTTGACCAGCACATCGACCTCGTCAAAGGCGTCCAGCGTGGCCGAGAGCAGGTTGGCAATGGTCAGCCTTTCACGCAGGTCGCCCGCGAAATAGCGCACGTTGCTGTCCTCGGCGCGGTCGCCCAACTCGTCGATCAGCCGGGCCTCGTCCATGTCGGCGAACATGACATTGGCGCCCTTCTCGGCGAATTGCCGTCCGATGGCCAGGCCGATGCCATTGGCGGCGCCGGTCACGATGGCGGTCTTGCCAGCGATGGAAAAGGACATTGGAGGTCTCCTTGGGGATAAGGGCGGGTCAGCCGCGCTGACGCCGGGGCCGCCTGGCGTGCAACACCTTGAACCGGGTGTCGCCGGCGATCTCGCGGGTTTCGGCAAAGGCCGCCTCAAGCGCGGTTTCATAGGGCAGATGCCGGTTGGCCACCATCCACAGCTGGCCATTCGGCCCCAGCAGGCGCGCGGCGGCGGCGATGAAATCGCGGCCCAGGGCGGGATCGGCGGCCCGGCCGGTATGGAATGGCGGGTTCATCACCACCGCATCCAGCGGACGCGCCGCCTCAAAGCGCGTCGCATCGGCCCAGTGGAACCGGGCGCGCGGATCGCCGACATTTTCCTGCGCGCAGGTCAGGGCGATGCGGTCGGCCTCGACCAGATCGAGCGTTTCCAGCCGGTCATCCTGCAGCAGGCGCGCCGCAAGATAGCCCCAGCCGGCGCCGAGATCGGCAACATGGCGCCCCAGGTGCGCCGGCAGGTTGTCGGCCAGCAGTTTGGACGCCGGGTCGATCCCGTCGGCCGAGAACACGCCGGGCGCGGTCACGAACCCGTCGACCTGCTGCCGCGCGGGCGCGGTCCAGTCGGCGAAGGCCGCCGCATCGGCCTGGAACCAGAAGATGCGGCCATGGGATTTCGACAGCGACCCCAGCAAGGGCACCCTTTTGCGCACCTCGCGCATCACGCTGTCGGCGCCGTCGGTCTTGGCCCCGTCCACGATCACCGGCCCATCGGTCACCGCGGCGGCCCGGGCGATCAGGGCCTGGGCAAGCTTCTTGGCCCGCGGCAGGAAAACCAGAGCGGCGGCAAAGCGCCCCGTATCCGGCAGGGTCCAGGAGATGTCGGAATAGCCCGCAGCGGCCAGCGCGTCGTGATCGGGGCGGAACGGCTGGACCAGAAGGGCGCGATCGGCCGGCAGCGCGCCCAGATCCGCCCCGGCGCGGGGATGGAACACCACGATCCGGCCGCTGTCCGGCAGCGCCAGACCGCCCTGTTCGACGGCGAGGGTCAAACGCGCGGACAAGGCGCCGGTCAATCCTCTTTTTCCATGGTGCATTGCAGCGGGTGCTGATGCCGGCGGGCGAAATCCATCACCTGGCCCACCTTGGTTTCGGCGATCTCATGGGTGAACACGCCGACCACGGCGACCCCCTTTTTGTGCACGGTCAACATCACCTCGAAGGCCTGGGCATGCGTCATGGAGAAGAACCGTTCCAGCACGTGGACGACGAATTCCATCGGCGTGTAGTCGTCGTTCAGGAGCAGCACCTTGTAGAGCGGCGGCCGCTTGGTCTTGGGCCGCGTCTTGAGTAGGGTCGACGCATCGCCCTCGCCCTCCGGCTTGTCGGTCATCATCAATGGCTGTAGCAGCATCGCGAAGCTTTCGTCCGGTTCCGGTGCCTGTGGTGATTGGTCGTTGCTGTTATATAACCTTCGGGCCGGTTTAGAAAAGGGATAGCGGACAGGCAAGCCGATGACGCAAAAACTGACCCTTCTCGGCTTTGATGCCGACGACACGTTGTGGCACAACGAGCGGTTCTTCCGCCTGACCCAGCAGCGGTTTGCCGAATTGCTGGCAGACTATGCCGACCCCGATCACCTGAACGACCGGCTGCTGGCCGCCGAGCGACGCAACATCGTCCACTATGGCTATGGCATCAAGGGGTTCACCCTGTCGATGATCGAGACCGCCATCGAGGTGACCGAGGACCGGGTGCCCGCCCGCATCATCCGTGAGCTGATCGGCGCGGGGCAGGAGATGCTGGCGCATCCGATCGAGCTGTTGCCGCATGCGCGCGCGGCGGTCGAGGCGGTGGCGGACACCCACCGGGTGGTGCTGATCACCAAGGGCGACCTGCTGGATCAGGAACGCAAGCTGGCGCAATCCGGGCTGGGCGATCTGTTCGACGCGGTCGAGATCGTCTCGGAGAAGACGGCACAGGTCTATGAAGAGCTGTTCGTCCGCCATGGGCAGGGTGCGGAGCGGGCGATGATGGTGGGCAATTCGATGCGCTCGGACGTGGTTCCCGTGATCGAGGCCGGCGGCTGGGGGGTGCATGTGCCCCATGACCTGGTCTGGGGCATCGAGCATGCCGAACCGCCCGAAACCGCGCCGCGGTTTCGCTCCATTCCGGACCTGGGCGCGCTGCCGGATCTGGTCGCCGCCATCGAGGAACACTGACCGACGGGCCGGGAGCGGGGGCGCGATCGCCGGTCTTGCGGGCGTGCGCGCCACGACCCCTACATGTTGAAACCTGGCGGCGGGGTAAATGAAAAAAACCTCACAACCTACGGGTTTATTTTGATTATTCCCTGTGTTAGCCTGTCTCCAATAAACACAGAAAAGCCGTCGAAAATCGGCGGCGTTGAGGCAGACAGAGGCAAAATCGTGCAGGTCCGGCGTTCCCGTCCGGCCCGTTCCGGGCCGAGTCACATTTCCCCGCATCCGAAGGCCGTTCTATGGGCCCTGATCCTGGCGCTTGTGCTCGGGGTTTTGCCCTGGGGCGCGGCGCGCGCCGCGCCCTATGCGGCGATGGTGATGGATGCGCGCACCGGCGAGGTGCTGCATTCGCGCAATGCCGACACCAGGCTGCATCCGGCGTCGCTGACCAAGATGATGACGCTCTATATCACCTTCGAGGCGGTGCGGAACGGCGAGATCACCATGGACACAATGGTGCGCGTGTCGCAGAACGCCGCCAGCGAACCGCCGTCGAAACTGGGTCTGCGGGCCGGGCAGAAGATCGCCCTGCGATACCTGGTGCGGGCGGCGGCGGTGAAATCGGCCAATGACGCCGCCACCGCCATCGGCGAGGCGATCAGCGGATCCGAGGCGGCCTTTGCCCGGCGCATGACGCGCACCGCCCGCGCCCTGGGGATGACCCGAACCACCTTCAAGAACGCCAACGGCCTGACCGAGGCGGGGCACCTGTCGACCGCACACGACATGACCATCCTGGGCCGACACATCCTGTACGACTATCCCGAGTACTATAACCTGTTCTCGCGCCGTTCGACCCATGCCGGGATCAAGACGGTGAACAACACCAACCGCCGGCTGCTGGCGGCCTACAAGGGCGCGGACGGGATCAAGACCGGCTATACCCGCGCCGCCGGCTTCAACCTGGTGGCCTCGGCACAGCGCGGCAACGAACGGATCATCGCCACCGTGTTCGGCGGTAAATCCTCGACCTCGCGCAACGCCAAGGTGGCCGAGCTGCTCGATCTCGGGTTCCGGCGGGCGCCGTCGCAGGCGCCGCTGCGCAAACCGTCGCGCCCGCTCTATGCCGGCAACATGGAAGACGGCGAAAAGGCGGGCCGGGTTGTGCGCCTGGTCGGTGCCGTCGAGAAAAGCCGCCGGCCCTTCGCGCGGCCGGGCAGCACGACCGCCGCGACCGTGATCGCCGCCGCCGCGTCCAACGCACCGGACGCCGAGATCATTGCCGCGGCCGTGGCCGAGGCGATGTCCGCCCCTCCGCAGGGCGACAGCGACGCGCCGGCCGAGGTGCCGCGCCCGGCGCTGCGGCCGCAGGACCTGGTCGCCGAGCTGGTCCAGGATGCCCCCCCCGAACCGGAGGACGAGCAGGAGATCGTCACCCGGCTGTCGACCTCGGGCGAGCGTCACTGGGGCATCAATGTGGGCCGCTATACCAGCCGCTACCAAGCCGAAAAGACGCTGCTGCGCACGGCCCTGTCCGAAATGGAAACGCTGGACGGAACATTGCGCAAGGTGGTGCGCACCCAGCGCGGCTTCGACGCCAATTTCATGGGCATGACCGAGGACACCGCCGATCTGGCCTGCCGCCGGTTGAATGCGCGCAATGTGACCTGCAAGCTGCTCAGCCCGTCGTCGTGACCGGCTGACCCCGAGAGGCCGACGCGCCTTTGGCGCGGGCCTCCGGCGGGGATATTTCCGGCCAGAAAAAGCCCGGCAAACGCCCGCCCGCGCGGGGACGGGCGGTCAGGGTTTCGGGTGGTCGTCCCACTCGTCGGAGAGGATGCGGCGGCTGTCGCCTTCGGGGTCGTCGTACTGGCCACTTTTAACCGTGTAGATGAAGGCCACCAGCCCCACCGCGCCCAGAACAAGAGAGATCGGGATCAGGTAGGACAAAACTTCCATCGGGTCACCTCAGCCGCAATGCGTTCAAGGACACGGTAATCGAGGACGAGGACATCGCCAATGCGGCAATCAGCGGCGTCGCCAGCCCCGCCACCGCCAGCGGCACCGCGATGATGTTGTAGACGGTGGCGATGCGGAAGTTCTCGCGGATCCGGCGGGTCGCCTTCTTGGCGGTATCGCAGGCATCTGCGATCGGCGTGAGATCCTGGCCCAGCAACACGATGTCCGAGGCCACACGGGCGGCATCCAGCGCCGAGGCCGGTGAGATCGAGACATGGGCGGCGGCAAGTGCGGCGGTGTCATTGAGGCCGTCGCCGACCATCAGAACCGCCCTGCCCTCGTCGGTCATCTTGGCGATGCGGGCCGCCTTGTCCTGGGGCAACGCCTCGGCCACCCATTTTTCGATACCCAGACGGCGCGCCAGCGCCTCGACCGCGCCGGCGGTGTCGCCGGAGATCAGCAGCACCTCCTTGCCCGACTTGCGCAGTGCGGCAACGGCCTCGGCCGCGCCGGGGCGCAGCGCGTCGGAGAAATAGAACGGGCGCGGATCGCCCTCGCCCACCGACAGCCAGGCGGCGGTGCGCGCGCCCTGCTCGGCGCCGACCCAGGCGGCGCGGCCCAGCCGGACCCGGCGGCCGCGCCAGGTCCCTTCGGTGCCAAAGCCCGGCACCTCGGCCAGATCGGTGACGGTTGCGGGCTTGATCCCGGCCTCGCGCGCCGATTTGACCAGCGCGGCGGAGAGCGGGTGCGACGACCCCTCGGCCAGCGCCAGCGCGATCTCCAGGTCGGCGCGGGTGTGATCGCCCATATTGGTCAGCTCGGGCGTGCCGGCGGTCAGCGTGCCGGTCTTGTCGAAGACCACGGTGTCGACCTGCGCCAGCCGCTCCAGCGCGGTGGAATGCTTGATCAGCATGCCCTTGCGGAACAGCCGCCCCGAGGCGGCGGTGGTCACCGCGGGCACCGCGAGGCCCAGTGCGCAGGGACAGGTGATGATCAGCACCGCGGCGGCGATGTTGAGCGCGGTGCGCATGTCCCAGCTGTAGAGGAACCAGCCCACGAAGCTGAGCGCGGACAGGATATGCACGCCAGGGGCGTAGAGTTTCGCGGCCTTGTCCGCCAGCGAGGTGTAGCGCGAGCGGCCCGATTCCGCGATCGCCACCAGATCGGCGATGCGGTGCAGCGATGTGTCCTCGCCCACCGCACTGGCCCGCACGGTGAGCGGGCCGGTCAGGTTGACCTCGCCCGCGGACACCCCCAGCCCCGGCTCGGCATAGACCGGCACGGTTTCGCCGGTCAGCAGCGAGCGGTCCAGTTCCGAGCGGCCTTCGGTGATCTCGCCGTCGACCGGCATCCGCCCGCCGGGGCGGACCCGGATCAGATCGCCGATCTTCAGGTCCGCGACCGAGACCTCTTCCTCGCTGCCGTCCGCGGCGATCCGAAGGGCGCGCGGCACCTCGAGCGCGGTCAGTTCCTCGGCGGCCGAGCGCGCCACGGCGCGGGTGCGATAATCGAGGTAGCGGCCCGCCAACAGGAAGAAGGTAAGGGTGAGGGCGGCATCGAAATAAGCGTGTTCGCCCGACAGCGAGGTTTCCCACAGCGAGGTGACCAGCGCCAGAACGATGGCCAGAACGATCGGCACGTCCATGTTCAGCCGCCGCACCGACAGCGCCGCCCAGGCGTTGCGGAAGAAGGGCTGGGCCGAAAAGGCGATCGCCGGCAGGGTGATCGCGGCGGAGATCCAGTGGAACATGTCGCGCGTCGCGTCCGTCGCCCCGGACCAGACCGAGACCGACAGCAGCATCACGTTCATCGAGGCAAACCCGGCCACCGCCAGCCGCATCAGCAGATCGCGCCCGGCCCGGTCGGTCTGGGTCGCCTGCAGGGTACCGGCATCGAGCTCATGCGCCTCGTAGCCCGCGCGTTCCAGCACCGGGATCAGGTCGGCGGCACGGATCTCCGGGTCGGCCTCGATCATCGCGCGTTTCAGCGTCAGATTCACCCGCGCCGATTTCACGCCGGGGGTGACGGCCAGCTCCCGCTCGACGGTGGCGATGCAGGCCTGACAATGGATGCCGGGCAGCGACAGCGCGATGCGGGCGTCCTTCGGCGCCTCCTCGACCGGCTGGGGCGGGGCGGCAAGGCATCCGGGACAGGCGGCGGCCGAGGGCGGGCGAAGTTCAGCGGTCATGTCAGCCTTCCACGAAGAAAACCAGGCGTTGCGTGAACTCGGTGCCATCGTCGGCCAACGCCGTGAGCCGGAGATCCCATTTGCCGGGCCGCAATTCGACCGGCGCGACATAGGCCGTGCCGTCGAATTCGAACGCCGGCCGGACATCGTCCGTGCGCTCGGTGGCGCGCCCGACGGTGGCGTCGATCTGCGCCGCGCGGACCGGGTGTCCATTGGCGTCGGTGATCGCCATGATCACCAGCCCGCCGGACTGCTTGACATCGACGGACCATCCCAGCGCCTCTTGCGCGGCGCGGCGCCGGTCGAATTCCTGGCTGGCGATATAGCCATTCCTGACCTCCAGCCCGGGAAAGGTACTGATCGCGCTGTAGGCCAGGGTGATATTCACCGCGGTGATGATCCCGAAGGCCGTGACAAAGAGCATCAGCGCGTGGCGCCCGGTGAATTTGCGCTCTGCCATGGCTCAGTTCCCCCGGCCGTTGAAGGTGCTGTCTTTATACGCCCGCTCGCCGCTGGACAGATCCTCGACCCAGAACCGGATGTCGGTCGCTTCGGCGTTCGAGGGCTCGGACCCTTTCGGCGAGACCACGTAGACCCGCTGAAGATAGGTGGTATCGGCGGGAACTTCGACCGATTCGTAGGGCGTGCCTTCGATCTGGATACGCAGGGTCGGATCGCCCACCACCGAGAGTTTGAACGGGCGCGGCTCGCCATGCTTGTTGCGCAGGCGCACGTCATAGGTGTTGCGGATCGAGCCATCCGACAGCGTGACATAAGTCGGGTTGCGCACCGGCGCCACGGTCAGGTCGATATCGGAGCGGATGAACAAGGCGAAGACCAGCCCGATGCCCACCAGCGCCCACAGCGTGGTATAGAGAATGGTGCGCGCGCGCAGGATGTGTTTCCAGATGTTCTTCGGCGGGTTGCCGGCGCGTTCGGACGGCTCGTCGGAGAGCGCCATATAGTCGATCAGGCCGCGCGGCTTGCCGACCTTGGCCATCATGTCGTCGCAGGCGTCGATGCACAGCCCGCAAGTGATACAGGCCAATTGCTGGCCGTCGCGGATGTCGATGCCCATCGGGCAGACGTTGACGCAGGCGCTGCAGTCGATGCAATCGCCCAGGTTCTCGGCGCCCTCGGCCTTGCGGTGTTTGCCGCGCGGCTCGCCGCGCCATTCGCGGTAGCCGATGGTGATGGTGTCCTCGTCCATCATCGCGGCCTGGATGCGCGGCCAGGGACAGGCGTAGATGCAGATCTGTTCGCGGGCGAAGCCGCCGAAGAAGAAGGTGGTAAAGGTCAGCACCGCGATGGTGGTGTAGGCGATCGGATGCGCGTGCAGCGTGAACAGGTCGACGAAAAGCGTCGGCGCATCGGTGAAGTAGAACACCCAGGCGCCGCCGGTGGCCATCGCGATCAGCAGCCAGGCCACCCACTTGGTGATGCGCAACCGTGCCTTGCGGAAATCCAGCTTTTTCTGCCGGTGCAGGCGCAGACGGGCGTTTCGGTCGCCCTCGATCCAGCGTTCGACCAGGATGTAAAGGTCGGTCCAGACCGTCTGCGGGCAGGCATAGCCGCACCAGACCCGGCCCAGCGCCGAGGTGAACAGGAACAGCCCCAGTCCCGCCATGATCAGCAGACCAGCGACGAAATAGAATTCATGCGGCCAGATCTCGATCCAGAAGAAATAGAAGCGCCGGTTGGCCAGATCGAGCAGCACCGCCTGGTCGGGCAGGCTGGGACCGCGGTCCCAGCGGATCCAGGGGGTCAGATAGTAGATGCCCAGCGTGAACGCCATGAGGATCCACTTGAGATTTCGGAATTTTCCCGACACGCGACGGGGAAAAATCGGCTCCCTGGCTGCATAGAGGCTAGAGGCTGGGTTGGTTTCGCTCACGGACTCACTCCGGCTGGTCTTTGGGATTGTGGCCTTGTCACATCTGGCAGGACCAGACTCTTTGACATGGGTCAAGATGAGGGCAAAAGACGGGTTTTGAATGCGCCTTTGTGCCGCGCGGGTCGCCGCCGGGGGCGGCGCGCGACCGGCCCTCGGGTCGGTCCGCGTCATTCCACCGCACGCAACCGGCGGTGACACCAGGCCGCCCGATCCAAGATCTGGTCCGCACACGCGCGCCGCCGCGCGCGGTATTGATCCAGATCATACTCTTTTTTCGCAACCGGTCGCCAAGTCAAACTATGGCCGGCGTCAGCCCGTACATGGACTGCAGCCTGGTGGGAGAAAGGGAATTCTCATGGCAGTTTTCAATATCACAAACTCTGGCAACGTGACTGGCGGTCCGGGCGTTGACACACTTAATCTGACCTACAACACGACCACGAACGGCGTCTGGCTGACCGGCAAGATCGCCAATCCCGCAGGCGGCTATGACGGCCGGTTCGACGGCTACCTGAGCAATGACACCAATTTTACCGGGATCGAGAACTTCGGGTTCACGGACCTGTCCGGCGGCGACGACATCATCCGCACCGGCGACGGCGACGACGTTCTGAACGGCGGCGGCGGCAATGACGAATTGCACAGCGGCGCCGGTGACGACAGCGTCGATGGTGGGGCCGGCAACGACCTGTTCGGTGCCGACCTAAGCGGTGAAACCAAATCCTTTACCGTCAACCTCAACACGGTTTCGACGCTGCTGACCGGCACCGTGCGCAATGTCGAGGCCTTCAAGAATTTCGCCACCGGCTCGGGCAACGACAAGATCACCAACCACATGACCGCCGGGATCGGTGACAGCCTGTCGACCGGAAAAGGCAACGACACGATCACGCTGTACAGCGGCGGCACCGACACCGTCGACGCCGGCTTGGGCAAGAACGACCGGCTGATCCTGATTTACCAGTCGACCACCAACGGCGTCTGGCTGACCGGGAAGACAGACAACCCGAACGGCGGCTATGACGGGCGCTTC
>NPIG01000172.1_pt2 | contig 48936 bp, 45 predicted proteins | sample 8637441 | NCBI WGS metagenome assembly NPIG01 (sample SAMN07420675, study PRJNA396082) | bioreactor metagenome | isolation source: sample BR6 brine-fed electro-methanogenic bioreactor BR | place: Japan: Kochi | collected 2016-06-14
GCCAGTTGAGCTAACGATCCACCATAAAGCTATGGGGTGAACGAGGGGACTTGAACCCCCAGCCTCTGGAGCCACAGTCCAGCGCTCTAACCAATTGAGCTACGCTCACCATCCACAAACCTTTTTCCTCATGGCGCGCCTGAGAGGAGTCGAACCCCTGACCTACGGATTAGAAGTCCGTTGCTCTATCCAGCTGAGCTACAGGCGCGTATTTTGTAAGTTTTTACATGGAGCGGGAGACGGGATTCGAACCCGCGACCTACGGCTTGGAAGGCCGTTGCTCTAGCCAGCTGAGCTACTCCCGCATTGCACTATAACAACCCCTGCCACCAAGATTTTCTCAAGAGGCTTCATGGCTGACGCGAGAGTATTTTACAGTTTCTAGTCCAACTGTCAACCCCCTCTCGGAGAATTCGCCCGGGAGGCGAAAGAATTTAGCGGTTGGTGTGGCGGGTTCTCGGTCTCCTCAGGGCTCCTCCAAGGGCAAAGAGAAGCAGAATCCCCACTCCTCCCAGAGGAGCGGATCCCACCATACATCCGCCGCCCCCGCCGCCGCCGCCGCCGGAAGAGTGGCGCTGCAGAGTAAAGGAAATCTCCGTACCGGGAACCGCATTACCCCGGCTATCAAAAGCGGCAACACGAACCGTTAGGGGTTTTTCGAAATCCTCCGGAATGGGAATATCATGCCGGAATTCGTAGATGGAGGGGTTATCGTTTACGCCTATTCGGGTAAGCTCCACCCGTTTATCCTGCACAAAAAAAACCTGCTCCGAACCGTCAAAGAAACCATAATTCAGCGTGGCAATCCGGTTGTTCACCGTGAAGGTTCCGTCTTCCGAAGCAATCACGTCCTCCAAAGCGGGCTGCAGAGGTTTTACCACACCGAAAAGGCTCAAAAGCTGCCGGGGCTTCACCGTAACACCATCCGCCACGTTCCAGTCCACGCTCTTATCTGTGTGTTCGGGATCATAGACGTAGTCCGAGGGGATAATTTCCGTTTCACCGCTCCCCCGAATCTCTCCCCGGGTCATGACAAGACGTCTTCCCTCGGGAAAGGGAACGATGGCCCCGGATTTGGAGCTCACCTGACCGCCCCCGGCATTCCAGCGCACTTCCATGTCGCCAATGTCGTAGTGGTACCAGCGCACCACATCCGATCCGAGACGGCCCGCATGAGCCAGTCCTCCGATTTCCACGCTTTGCGAAGAGGAGGTTGCATTAATGTTATACACGACCCCTCGAATAGTTCCGTTAAGATACTCCACAAGATCGTTCGGACGCCACCGCCGGGTGATCTCGTAGAAGAGAGTTCCCGCCACACCCCCGTGGGGGAGCTTGGAGGCATCCCAATAGCCGGGAAAGAGATCCGTGTAAAGGTGTGCGTTGTTGGTCTGGGCAAAAGCGGTGACATTCTCCATGTGTTTTGCCGGACTGAAGCGGGAGAGTATTTTATCCGGCACACTACCGAAGGTCAGGTCAATGCTGGCGGCGTGAAGCTCCGCCCCTGCGGCCCCCACGGCGGTGACCTTGAGGGTGTACTCTCCCTCCTCAAGATCTTGGGTGTAGATGGTACTGTAGTTGGTGTCGAACTCCTTCGTCCGTCCTCCCTGAATAAGTGCCGCCGCATAGTGCCGCATCACCACTGCTTTGATGGCCCCATCATAGATGGAGACCGGCAGCGCAGGATTGTAGACCAGATCCGGGGGCGGGGAAGCAAGGATATCCAGAGCGGTGCCAGGAGTCCAGCCGTGGGGATAGTCCGTCTTGATGGCGGCCAGCGGCGTAAGCCCCGTGCTGTCATCCACGGTACTGGTGACGGTGCGCACAGGAGCGAGGATTCCCTTCCGGTAGAGTTCGAAACGAACATTGAAGGGCTCCTGTTCCGGATTCTTTCCCTCCCGGTCGATGCCGACGATGGCGTAAAAATCCCGGGTAGGAGCGAGGATTCTGGAGCCTTCCGAAGGAGCCGCCACGGAGAGGGTAACCGCCTCAATCTCGGAAACTCCCAGAAGGAAAGCCGCACACGCATACAGCAAGAGCATAAAACGTTTCATTTCCCAGACACATCCTTTCGCTTTACGTTGCATGGTTCAAATCAACCATAATGATACCATTCTGCATACAGGTACAAAAAAACCGCCCTTTCCTTTTCGGGAAGAGACGGTTATTTTCGCACAGATCAAACTGCAGAACTTTTTAATTTTGGTCGGGGTGAAAGGATTCGAACCTTCGACCCCCTGCTCCCAAAGCAGGTGCGCTAACCAAACTGCGCTACACCCCGATAACCGACCTGCACTGCAGAGCCTTATTCAAAATCTTGGTGGAGCTGGGGGGACTCGAACCCCCGACCTATTCCTTGCGAAGGAATCGCGCTCCCTCTGCGCTACAGCCCCACAGCGTAACGGCGACCATTCTAGTCAGGGAAGGATCTATTGTCAAGAGGCAAAGTACATGGTAGTCTCCCTCTGCCACACCATCCCGAAGGGAGATTATGCACCATGCCGATGAATCCCGAAATCATTCCGCTCCTTGTACATTCCCTCTCAGAGGTCTTTTCCAAACAGCCCGGAGCCCCCGGAGAGATCTCTTGGGGAGATTCCTGGCTCGCTCTGGGATTTCGCAAGGGGAAACTTGCCTCCAGAGCTCTCTTTTTCTGCTGGGATCCCCTCTCCTATTGCTGCACCCTGGCTCCGGAAGAGGATATCCGGGCACTTTTGGAACAGCGATCCGCCGCCCTTCCCATAGGGCATGCCGTTAGGGCCCACCTCTCGGGAGCCCGGATAACCCGGGTGGAGCAGCTTTTCCAGGACCGCATTCTGCGCTGCACCTTTGAAAAACTTCTCGGGGCGGGATTTGTGCAGAAAAAATATCTCCTTCTGGAACTCACGGGACGCTACAGCAACTGCATTCTCCTGGATGAGGATGAGAAGGTTCTGGAGACCGCCAAACATATTCATCCCGAAGATAACAGCTACCGCCACATTCTGCCGGGGCATCCCTACTCCCCTCCCCCTCCGGGGGACTTCATTTCTCCCTCTGAAGCAGCCCGGGCTCTTCGGGAGGGGCAATCCGAGGCCCTCAAGAAAACCCGGGGGCTGGGAAAAGCTCTTACCCGGCATATACTGCAGCATTATGCTCAGGGCTCCCCGGAAGAGTGGGCGGAAGCCCTCGAAAAGATAGAACATCTCTCTCCGGGGGAGCTGCGGCTTCAGAAGATCCACCAGGAGCTTACCGCTTTTCCGGAGCTTCTTCCGGAGGCTCTGGAAATACAGAAAGAGCAACTTTTTCCCGAGCTCTGGAAAATCTCTGGAAGAGAGCTCCTCCGCCGCTGTGTGGAGGGGAAAAAGTCCGGGCTCTCCCGGGAGCTCCGCCAGAATCTCACAAGAACCCGCCACAAAATCCGGGGGATGGAGAAACGCCTGGCCAGGGCAGAGCATGCGGATCTGTGGAAGAAAAAGGGACAGCTTCTTCTGGGGCTCTCCCAAGAGATCCCTCGGGGGACCTCGATGGTAGAGCTGGAGGACTGGGAGAACCCGGGGACCTTCATCTCCGTGGATCTGGAGGAATCCCGGGGAATAGCCGCCAACGCGGAGCGTTATTTCCAGAAGTATAAGAAGGCCCGAGGGAGCGTGGAGGAATCCCACAAGATCCTGGAAGGGCTGCTGCAGCAGGAGGAGGAAGAAGACACCCTTCTCTCGCTTCTCCAATCCTGCGAAAGTCTGGAGGAGCTTCGGGCCTTCGAGGCGGAGGCTCCTGTGCAAAAGAGCCTGAAGAAAAAACGGGAACGGCAGAAAGCTAAAGGAGAAGCCCCCTCCCGCCCCTATCTTGAGCTGGATCTCCCCCATCTGGGAGGACATATCTATCTGGGAATGAATACCCGGGGAAATCGTCGGGTCACCTTCCACGTGGCATCCTCGGGGGACCTCTGGTTCCACGCCCAAAAAATTCCCGGAGCCCACGTGATTCTCCGCTCTTCCCGGTCGGAACACCATCCCGAGGCCATAGCCCTGGCAGCCTCTCTGGCGGCGTTCTACTCCAAGGGGAAGAGCAATCTTACAGTACCCGTAGATTACGCTCCGGTACAGCACGTAAAACACATCCCCGGCAAGGGCATAGCCCACGTGCGCTACACCAATTTCGCCACCCTTCGGATAGAGCCCAAGTCTCTTACGACTGTTGCCGCAGAATACGCACAAGCTCCGGATCCAGAGGAGCCCGAAAAGAGATAACCTCCCCCGTTCGGGGATGCTCGAAGGCGAGTTTCCAGGCATGAAGAAAGATTCGCTCCTCCGAGGGGGTTCCCGGTCCATACCCGTAAAGAGCGTCCCCCCAGAGGGGGTGTCCCAGATAGGCCGCATGAACCCGGATCTGATGGGTCCGCCCCGTATGAAGAACGCAGCGAAGCAGGGTGGTTCTGGGATAGTTTTTTAGAACGTAGAAATCCGTCTGGGCGGCCCGCCCCCCCCGAATTACCGCCATGCGGGTTCGATGATGGGGATGCCTCCCCAGGGGGAGATCCACCAGATGCTCCGCCCAGGAGATCCGTCCCAGAGCAAGGGCAAGATACTCCTTCCAAACCCGGCGCTCCCGAAAGGCGCGGCTGAGCCGGTCGTGGGCCCACATGTTCCGGGCCACCACCATGAGCCCCGAGGTTCCCTGATCCAGGCGGTGCACGATTCCCGGCCGCTTCTGACCGTTGATCTCCCCGATATCGGGGTAGCGATGCAGAAGCCCGTGCACCAGGGTGCCCTCCCAATTTCCCGGGGCGGGGTGCACCACCACCCCCGAGGGTTTGTGCAGCACAATACAATCTTCGTCTTCGTAAACCACCCGAAAATCCACCTCCTCCGGCATAATCTCCAGAGACTCCGCCGGAGGAAGCTCCACCGTCACCACCGTGCCGGGAAGGCACTTCACCGAAGGTTTGATGGCACAGGAAGGATCAAGGGCAACCTCCCCTTTGCGTATAATCTTGGTGGCATAAGAGCGGGAGATCCCCACCACCCTCGCCACCAGGGAATCCAACCGCTCGGGCTCTCCCTGCCACCGGAAAACCAGGCATTTTCCTCCATCCTCACGCTCTTCGTTATGAAGCCATACCACGACATGCTCTAAATCTTCCACCCTGCCCCTCCTTTCGTCTCTCCACGAAAACCAGGAGAGCCGCACTTCCTTGCAGCTCTCCTGAGATTGGATTATTCCTTCATCATGATACGCACAGCTCCGAGGCGGGGCTTCTTACGCCTTCAGAGACTCCATTACCCGGGCACAGCGGGGGCAGAGAGCCTCCTCTCCCTGGGGATCCTCGGTATACTTCCAACAACGGGGGCACTTGGTTCCATGCGCGGAAGCCACGGAGATGGAAAGGCCGGACTCCTCGTCTTGGTGTATCAGCACTCCTTCTCCTTCGAGAGGAGAGGTAGACCAGCGGGAAATGATACAGAACTCCTCCCAGAATTCAGCTCCGTACCGCTTTAGAAGCTCCTCATGCTCCGAAGAGGGCTGTACGTAGACCGCCGCCTCCAGAGAGTGTCCCAGAGAACCGCCCCCTCGAGCCTTTTCAAGGGCCCGGCTTACCCCCTGGCGTACTTCCAGAAGGGACTCCCAGGTTTTGAGGAATTCCGGATGCACCCTCTCGGTGTTCACCTCGGGCCAGAGGGCGAGGAAGACGCTCTCCTCGAGCTCCGGATCCAGGGTGCGCATCTCCTGCCAGATCTCCTCGGCGGTAAAGCTCAGGATGGGAGCCAGCACCTTGGTGAGCCCCAGAAGGAGCTCCCAGATCACCGTCTGGGCACTCCGGCGACTCTTGTCCTCGGCTCCGTCCACATAGAGCCGGTCCTTGGCGGTATCCAGCAGAATAGAGCTTACTTCATTCACACAAAACTGGTGCAGCACAAAGGTGGGGACGTGGAACTCGTAATCTTCAAATCCTCGGGTGGCCTTTTCCAGTACCTGCTGGAACCGCATGGAGATCCAGCGATCCAGCTCCGTGAGCTCCTCCAGAGGAACCCGGTGCTTGGCAGGGTTGAAATCTCCCAGATTGCCCAGAAGGAACCGGGCGGTGTTGCGGATGCGCCGGTACATCTCCACCAGATTGGCGATGATGGTCTTGGAGATCCGCACATCGTTGCGGTAATCCGTGGAGGCCACCCAGAGCCGCAGGATATCCGCCCCGTAGGCATCGATGATCTCCTGGGGAGCGATGACATTTCCCAGGGATTTGGACATCTTCCGTCCCTCTCCATCCACGATGAAGCCGTGGGTAAGCACCGCCTTGTAGGGAGCTTTATCCTTCACCGCCACGGAAGTGAGAAGGGAGGTCTGGAACCATCCCCGGTGCTGGTCGCTCCCCTCCAGATAGAGATCCGCGGGCCAGCGAAGATCCTTCCGGGTCTCCAGCACCCCCACGTGGCTGATGCCGGAGTCGAACCACACATCCATGATATCCCGATCTTTCACGAGATGCTTCCCGTTGCACTTGGGACAGAAGGCAAGATCCCCCAGAAGCTCCTCGGGGGAAGCGGTCCACCAGAAGTTGCTTCCGTGGATGCGTACCTGCTCCTGCACGGCTCGCACCCGATCCGCCGTGAGCACCAGAGAACCGCAGTCCTGACAGTACAAGGCGGGAATGGGGATTCCCCAGATGCGCTGGCGGCTGATGCACCAGTCCGAACGCTCCCGTACCATGTTGGAGATGCGCTCCTTACCCCATCCGGGGATCCACTGAACGTTGTCGATCTCCTCCAGAGCCTTTTCCCGGAAGGCTTCCACCGAGACGAACCACTGTTCGGTGGAGCGGAAGATCACGGGCTTCTTACAGCGCCAGCAGTGAGGATAGGAGTGGCTGATGCTGCGGCTTCGCAGAAGGGTGCCGTTCTCTTGAAGCGTCTCCAGAACGACCTTGGAGCCCTCATGGATGGAAAGATTCGCCACCAGAGGGGTGCCGGGCTTGAAGACCCCCTTGTCATCCACGGGGTTGTAGACTTCCAGGCCGTAGCGGATCCCCGTCTCAAAGTCTTCCACCCCGTGCCCCGGAGCGGTGTGCACGCACCCCGTCCCCTGATCCAGAATAACGTAATCCGCCAGCACCAGGGGGAGAATTCTTTCAGGGATAAAGGGATGTTGCGCCTTGGCATGCTCCGCCTGCCGGCCCGGGAAAGTCTTGAGGATGGAGGAAACCGAAAGCCCCGTCTCGGTGCAGAAAGATTCCAGCAACTCCTTGGCCACCATGAACTTCCGGCCATCCTCCACCTGGGCGATGACATACTCGTAGGCGGGATGCAGAGCCACCGCCATGCTGGCGGGCAAGGTCCAGGGGGTGGTGGTCCAGATCACCACAAAGAGATCCTCATAATCCTTCTCTTCCAGCCCCGCCACTCCCTCCAGGAGAGGGTAGGCCACGAAGATAGAAGGAGACTTCTCGTCCTCGTACTCAATCTCTGCCGTGGCGAGGGCGGTCTGGCAGTCGATGCACCAATAGACGGGCTTATGCCCCTTGTAGACCAGACCCCGATCCACCATCTCTGCAAAAACCCCCAGCTGGGCGGCTTCGTACTCGGGCTTGAAGGTAATATAGGGGTTTTCCCAGTCCCCCAAACCTCCGAGGCGGCGGAACTCCTGGCGCTGAATGTCGATAAACTTCTCTGCATAGGCCTGACAACGCTCCCGAAGCTCTTCCGGAGGAACTTCTTCCTTGTGCTTTCCCTCCTCCTTGAGCACCCGCAGCTCAATGGGAAGGCCGTGGGTATCCCATCCTGGAACGTAGGGAGAACGATACCCCCGCATCCATTTATACTTGGGGATAAAATCCTTGAGAATTTTATTGAAAGCTGTGCCGATGTGAATATGCCCGTTTGCGTAGGGAGGTCCGTCATGAAGAATGAAAAGCTCCTCCTCGGTACGCTGCATAAGCTTGCCGTAAATATCCCGCTCTTCCCAGAACGCAAGAAATCCAGGCTCCCGCTTGGCAAGGTTCGCCCGCATGGGAAATCCGGTCTTCGGCAAATTCAGGGTGTTTTTGTAGTCCTTTGCCATGCTCTATCTCCTCCAGTTCATCAATACAGCCCTGCCGCCCCTTTGGGAGGGAGCGGCAGAAAGGTGCTCTCTAGTATAGTACAAAATAGGAAATTGCAAAGAATGGGGGGAGAGAAAATACTTTCTCTCCCCCGAAACATCGCAAAAACCCTCAAAAAGCTGCTCTTCTCTGCACCGCTGCTCCTAAGGCTGAGTCAAAAGGCTTTTCTTCTCCCGGAAACTCTGCACCAGGTAGAGCAGCACGAGAGCGCTCAACCCTGTGATATCTGAAAGCACTCCCGGGACGAGAAGCCCCAGAGCTCCCGCCATGGCGATACCCCGGAGCCAGAGAGGCATGGAAACCTTGAAGAAACCCACGGTGCTCATGCCGAGGAGGAAAACTCCCATAAGAGCGGTCATGAGGGCCATGGCATACCGGAGAGGCACCATTTCCGCAAGCACCAGGCCTGTCACGCAAAGCACACCCACCCCCGCAAGAACTGCTCCTACCATACGAGATCGGGAGGACTTTTCCTTATTCAGGGCCGTAAGGGCCGCAAGACCAAAGAGAATCACCGAAAGGATGGTGAAGAAGGCTCCTTTGAGAGAGACCCCCACAAGCACCAGCATGGGGTTAAACACGTAGATATAGGGCACCAGAAAGCCCGCCAGGGCAAGCTTCACTGCGGTCATGCCGGTTTTCATGGGATCATCCCCGGCGATACCCGCCCCCGCATAGGCCGCCAGCGCCACGGGAGGGCTGAGATCCGCCGCAATACCGAAGTAGAGCACGAACATATAGGCCGCCATGGGAGGCACCCCGAGCTTAAAGAGAGCCGGCGCTGCCATGGTACTGGTGACGATGAAGTTCGCCGTGGTGGGAAGCCCCGCCCCCAGGAGAATACAGGCCACCATGGTGAGAAGCAGGGTGGGAAGCATGAGCCCCCCGGCGATCTTCACGATGGCATTGGCGATGGAGAGCCCCAGCCCCGTAAGGGTGGCGGTACCCACCACGATTCCCACGGTAGCGCAGGCACAGGCGACACCAAGTGCCCCACGGGCACCACCATCGAGGGCCTCAATGAACTTCATGGGGGTAAGCCGGGTCTCCTTGCGGAAGTAGGAGACCACGATGGTAATGACTATGCCGTTAAAAGCTGCCTTAAGCGGCGTAAATCCCGCGATGAGGTAGTAGATAATGCCGATAAGAGGAATCAGGAGATGCCCCCGCTGTTTGAGAAGAGGAAGAATCCGGGGAAGCCGCTCCCGAGGAAGCCCCTTGAGCCCCAGCCGGGCGGCTTCGAAGTGCACCTGCACCAGTACCGCAAAGTAGTACAGCAGAGCGGGAACAATGGCCGCCGCCGCCACGTGAAGATAGGGAACCTCCATCATGGTAGCCATGATAAAGGCTGCAGCCCCCATGACGGGAGGCATAATCTGCCCTCCCGTAGACGCCACGGCTTCCACGGCTCCCGCAAAGTGTGGCTTATACCCCACGCTTTTCATGAGGGGAATGGTGAACATTCCGGTGGTGCAGACATTGGCTACAGAAGAGCCCGAAATGGAGCCCATAAGCCCCGAACTCAGCACCGCCACCTTGGCGGGGCCACCGGTGGAATGCCCTGCCAGAGCCATGGCGAGGTCGATGATAAAGCGCCCCATGCCGGTCTGTTCAAGAAAGGTTCCAAAGAGGATGAACATGAACACAAAAGTAGAGGAGACCGCCAGAGGGGTTCCGAAGATTCCCTCGGTTCCCATGTACATATGGTTGATAATCCGGGTAATGGTATACCCCCGATGGGCGAAGAGCCCCGGAAAGGATCGGCCGAAATAGCAGTAAAGTAAAAAGCATATGGCGATGATGGGAAGTACCGGATTGGAGACCCGCCGGGTGGCCTCCAATATCAGAGCGATACCGAGCACCGCCACGATGAGGTCATGGGTGCTGGGCAGACCGGGGCGCGTAATAAGCTGATCGAAATAGATTACATGGTAAAAGACACAGTAAAAAGCAAGCCCCGCAAGGACAAAATCATACCAGGGAATCTTGGCCATGGGAGACTTCTTGAACCCTGGATAAAGGAAAAAGACCAACACCAGCACAAGGGCAAGATGCACCGACCGCTGCTTCATGGCATTGAGAAGCCCAAATCCTGCGGTATAAAGATGGAACAGGGAAAGCCCCACCGCCACAAGAAGCACCAGCTTGCCCATCCACCCTGCAAGTTGCCGGAACCGGGCCTCCGTATCGAACTGGCGGCGTAGCTCATCAAGATCAATCTGACTCTCATCCTGAAGCTGGGCTACCGGATCTTCATGGTTTTTCTGCATTTCTTCAGTCATAATATCCCCCCACTTTATGGTTCTGCTTTCTCCATAAGATAACGAACATCCCAACGTAAAGATCCCCGCTTTCCCTCCTTAGGGGAAGCGGTATTTCAAGTTGCCACGGCTACCTCCAAAAGCATCACTCCTCCATCGCAATCTATGGAAACCGTAAAACCGCCAGGCCCAACGGCACCTCTTTAACACATAAAATCATGGGCTTCCCCGGAAAGATGCGAAAAAGATCCCACGAAGCAAATCCGGGAAGCTCCATCTGGTTTCTTCCGAATTCCTCGGTTCCTACTCGAAGAGAGATGGAAGCATACCGAGATCCCCCGCCACGAAAATGCATCCAGGAGGCATCCTGAAAAAAAGTGCCTTGAGGGCGTTTCAAGAAGGGCAATCCCGCATTGTGGGAACGCACCCGCTCCTCCCACTGCCACAGGGTGCCGTGGGAAGCATAGTATTCGTCTTCCACGGGAGTTCTCTCCACCGAATGAATATACCGGGTTACCACGGGCTGAAAAGGCGCAAGCAACACCCCTATAAGAACCTCCCCCTCCCCACGCTGCTCCTCCACCACGAGTACGGGAACAGGGGCCAAGAGAAGAAAGAGCATTCCCAGAAGGATCACGCTTCCCAAACCCCTTCCCAAGAGGGAATTCATGTTTAATATCCTTGACAACAGACGCATATTCTGGAGAGATCCTTTCCCCAGCCCTTTCGAGAATACAAGTATACATGGTAATACTACGTGCTGCTCCCCGGAAAGGCCAGTTTTTTTCTCATATTTCTTTCGGCAGAAAAATCCGGAAAAAGAGTTATGAAGAGAGCGGAACGGGCAAAATGCCATGAGGAGGTTTTGCACAATTGGTATCCAAAACCGACGGAAGAAGCGTACACTACCCATCCGGAAAGTGTCAATCGTAAAAAGTATTTTTTACATCGGAAAAATATTTTTCAGATACGCCATTCCTGCTTTTTGTCGTACAATGGAAAAACTCCAAAAAACGTTGAAAGGAACGAAGCTCACCATGCCTTGTAGCAAAAACACGCCTCCCTCAGCTCCAAAAACTCGCACCAAAAGACAGGCCTTCTTACAAGGGGGAACTTCCGTGCTCCCTATCCTTCTGGGGGTATTTCCCTTCTCCCTGGTATTGGGCTTTGCCATGAGGGAGAGCGGCCTCTCTTCTCTGCAAAGCGCCTCCTTCGCTGCGTCAATTCTGGCGGGGACTGCCCAGCTCGCCACGGTACAGCTTTACGCCGCCGCCACTCCGGGGATGATCATCGTGCTTACCGCCCTGGTGATCAACCTCCGTTATGCCATGTACGGCCTCTCCATGGAGCCTCTGGTACGCAATAAATCCATCCCTCTCAGGGTCTTCTACGCCTACATCATGTCGGATCAATCCTACGCCTTCACCATGGCTGAGGCGGAGGAGCACCCGGAACGCCCTCACATTGCCTCGTTCTTTCTCGGAGCGTCCCTGGTAATCTATACCTTCTGGCAGGGAGGCATCGCTCTGGGATATCTTCTCGGAAGCGTGATCCCCTCCTGGCTCTCGCTGCACTTCACCATTCCCCTGGTCTTCCTCTCCCTTCTGATACCGCATCTCAAGGACGGAAAGCGCCGTTTTGCCGCAGGATCCGCCGCCCTGGGGGCTCTGGTACTGGTCCCCCTTCTTCCTCTTCAGACGGGGCTTCTCGCAGCCATTCTCATGGGCATGGGAGGGGGCATTCTCTACCAGACCTTCGCCCCCTCCGCCAGAAACTCCCGAAATCGAAAGGAGGAGGAGAATTCATGAGATACTACGCCATTATTTTGGGGGTGGCCCTGGGAAGCCTCCTCATCAAAAGCATCTTTCTCTGCGGTTTCTCCTCCCGCCGCCTCCCGGGATGGATCATGAATAACCTGGATCTCATCCCCCCGGCGGTTCTTGCGGCCCTGGTAGCCCCCGCCCTTGTCTACGCCAAAACCCCTCAGGGGCTGCAGATATCCCTCCCCCAGGTTCTTGCGGGCATGGGCGCTTTCGCAGTGGCCCTCTACGGGAGGAACGTCTTTCTCACCATTCTCGGGGGCATGCTGCTTCTGGGGCTCTTTTCCGGACTTTTTGGGCTCTTCGGATAAGGCGGGGTTACGAGAGATCTCTGCAGCTCTTCAGCCCCCCCAGGGATGTGGCCTGACGCACCCCCCGAAGCACCGCCTCCTCCATGGCCCGGGCGGCGAGAAACCCCACCACGCTCAGATCCGCTTCAAGGGATCCCGTGGAGAGGGCAAAGACCGTATCCCCGTCAAACATGGTATGGGCGGGACGTATGGTACGGGCATAGCCGTTCTGGGCCATGGAGGCCATTTTACACATCTGGCTCTTGGAGAAAGCTGCGTTGGTTACCACCACCCCAATGGTGGTGTTCCCCGCAAAGGGGTTCCCTTTTTTGTTCCAACAGGAGGCCATAGCCTCCTCCGCATCCAGCACCGCACCTTTTTCCTCATCAAGAGCCCCCGCAAGGAAGGCCCCTTTTCGGGGATCCCAAATGTTTCCCAGAGGGTTCACCGCCACCAGAGCCCCCACCTGAAGCTCCCCCACTTGAAGAGCACAGGCCCCCAGGCCGCTTTTCATGGCCCGATCCATGCCGAAGACCTTTCCCAGAGTAGCCCCGGTACCGGCCCCCACATTCCCCTCCCGGGTTTCTTGATTATTGGCATTGCAGCAGGCCCGGTACCCCATCTCTCGATCAGGGCGTACTCCGGGATCTCCGAAGGCAAGATCGAAGAGCACTGCTCCGCAGACGATGGGCACCCTCGCTACCTGCACATCGAAACCTATCTCTCGTTCTTCGAGATAAGCCATAACCCCCGCTCCCGCATCAAGGCCGAAGGCGCTTCCTCCGGCGAGAAAGACCCCGTGTACCCGTTCCACCAGGTTCACCGGGTTCAGCAGATCCGTCTCTCTTGTTCCCGGAGCGCCCCCCCGGATATCCACGCCCCCCACAGCCCCCTGGGGACAGAGCACCACGGAAACCCCGGTATAGGCCTCGTAATCCTGCTCATGCCCCACCATGATTCCTTCAATTTCATGAAACGGTATGGAACGCATGCTATCTCCCCCTGGATAAAAAAATTTTCAGGCAATCTGTGTATCATAAACACCATGCTAAAAGACCACCCTCGCCGGAGGCTGTCTTCGGACATGCGGATACCTCCAGAGTACCCGCGTTCCAAAAAGCGCCTTTGCCCAGCAAAAGTGGCCTGTACGTTCTACCTGTTTCATGCTCTCCTGTGGCGGAGGCGAGTGGGAATCGAACCCACCGAGGCCGGCTGAACCGACCCCCACCAGGTTTGAAGCCTGGACGCAGCACCAGCTACGAAGCGCCTCCCCTTGAACCACAGGCTATTGTAAGGGGTTCTGTTCTATCTGTCCAGATCCTTTTGAACCCCCGCCGCCTTTTTGCGCATCCGGTGCAGAGCATTTTCCACTTTTTTGATGGGCCAGTCGAGAAGTTCCGCTGCTCCTTTCGGCGTTCCCGCAGCAAAGACTGCATCAAGTACCGCTGTCTCCAGAGGCGAAAGCACCTTAATGAGAGAGGCAAGAAACTCCCGATCCTCCAGACGTTCCTCCAGGAAAGATCCCTCGTCAAGGATTCTGAGGGTCCGGAGCTTTTCTTCTATTTTGCGGGGACGCCCTCGCTTGCGCAGAAAGGAGAGCATGGCGTTGCTTATGCAGGTTTTGGCAAAATTTGAGAGAATTCCCCTACAGGGATCGTAGAAGGCAAGCCCCCGATAGAGTCCGATAAGCCCCTCCTGAACCAGATCATCCTCCAGGTGGCGATCCCCTCTCCCCAGAGTGCGGGCTCTCCGCCGGGCAAAGGGAAGGTACGCCGCAAGATACTCCTCCATCCGGTAGGGATCAAGGTGAATGTTTCGAGGGTTCTCGGAGATCTTTTCTCTGGTATCATGATACACGAAAAACCACCGCCTTCGGACCTGCCTGTACCCCATGGGCTTCTCTTATTTTTGCAGAAAGGATGTGCTCTTATGAATCACGCTCTTCTTGAGGAACTTTTGGAAGAACACCGGATATCTTCAGGATCCTCTCTCTCGGAAAGCCAAGCCCGGGAGATGGCAAACCGTTCCGGCCTATCCTTCCGGGAGGTATACCGGAAAGCTCTGGAAAAATCCTGCGTCCCCCTGCGGTATGCCCGGAATATGGGTATCTTCGGCATCTCCGGACAGATAGCGCTTCTCAACTCCCGGGTTCTCCTGGTGGGGTGCGGAGGGCTCGGGACCTGGATCATCGAAATTTGCGCCCGGGCGGGGGTGGGAGAACTCCACCTTATGGACGGGGATGTCTTCGAGGAGAGCAATTTAAACCGCCAGCTCTATGCCACCCCCGCAAATCTGGGAAGCTCCAAGGCGGAGGAAGCCGCCAAACGGGTGGCTCTGATAAATCCCGCCTGCGAGGCCACCCCCTTTTCCCGACGACTCTCGGAAGAGAACGCTTCCGGCCATCTCTCCGGGATGGACGCGGCGGTGGATGCCCTGGATAACAACACCAGCCGCCGCATTCTTTTCGAGCATGCCCGCCAGGCGGAGGTTCCGGTAATCCACGGAGCTGTTGGAGGGCTCTGGGGGCAGTGCGGCATCCTCTTTCCAGAAGATCCCTCACTGCTCAAGCTCTTCAGCTCCTCGGGAGAGGAGGCTCCCGATCGGGGAGTGGAGACGGAGAAGGGCAATCCCCCCTGTACAGTGGCATCCGTCGCAGCGCTCCAGAGTGTACTGCTCCTGAAGCTGCTGACGGGGCAGAAAATCCACCGGCGGCGCTACTGGTGGCTCGATTTCGAAGAGGAGCTGGTGGAGTTTCTCAAGATCTAATCCCTCCTGAAAAGATCCCTAAAGCTTGCGCAAGAAGGCTCGAAGCAGCTTTTCCAAGGAGGCTGCGGCTTTCCCCACCTCCTCCAACACCTCTTCATGGGTGAGGGGGTTCGGGGTAATTCCCGCAGCGTAGTTGGCCACGCAGGAGATAGCGCAGGTGGGGATGTTCATGTGCGATGCCACAAGAGCCTCGGGAACCGTGGACATCCCCACCACATCCGCCCCGAGAATCCGGGCCATGCGAATCTCTGCAGGCGTTTCAAAGGAAGGGCCGGAAAAGGCCACATAGACCCCCCGCTTGAGAGGTACTCCGGTCTCCAGAGATGCCGCCTCAAGACGCTCCAGAAGCTCTTTGCGGTAGATATTTCCCGCATCGGAGAAGCGGGGCCCCCAGCTCTCCTCGTTGGGCCCCATGAGTGGATTTCTGCCGAGAAGATTGATGTGGTCGTAGATACCCACCAAATCCCCCGGAAGCAATCCCAGATTGATCCCCCCGGAGGCGTTGGTAAGCACCAGATTTTTCGCCCCCAGAACGCCGAAGACCCGCACGGGAAAGGTGACTTCCTCCATGGAGTATCCTTCGTAGTAGTGGGCTCGCCCCTGCATGACAACTACCCAACGCCCCTCAAGGCGGCCACAGACAAGACGCCCGGAATGTCCCGGAGCAGTAGAGATAGGCCAGTGCGGAATCTCCCCATAGGAGAGAACCACCTGGTTTTCCACCGCCTCCGCCACGCCCCCCAACCCCGAGCCAAGAACCATCACCGCCTCGGGAGTTTCGGAAAAGCTCTTACGGATGTACCGGGCCGCCTCTTCCACTTTTTCTCGATAGGTCATCTACATATGCTCCTCTCTAAGAATTGCTTATTTCGACTTCTCATATCCGCACAAAGCAAAAAGCAATGAAAGAGAATCCGGAAAGAGGATTACTGCTCCCCCGCCTTCCCCGCTCCTCTCGGATGACACTGATCATAAACGTTCCGAAGCTCCATATCAAGATGGGTATACTGCTCGGTGGTGTTGATGGAGGAGTGCCCCACGATCTCCTGAAGCGTCCGCAGATCTACCCCCCGCCGAAGAAGGTGGGTGGCAAAGGAGTGACGCAGAATATGGGGATAGAGACGACTCTCGGGAATCCCCCCTAGCTTTCCCCTTTTACGGACAATACGCCAGAGATCCCCCCGCCCCAGGGGCTTGCCGTTTCGGGAGAGAAAGACCTCGGAGACTCCCTGGGGGTTCACCTTTCCCCGGGCCTGCTCAATATAATCCACCACAGCGGCAGCTACATTCCCCACAAAGGGGACCATACGCTCTCGCTCCCCCTTCCCCCGGATACGGAGAAGTTTGTTTCCCTGATTGAGATCCTCCAGCCGTACCGATACCGCTTCGGAAGCCCGAAGGCCGCAGCCGTAACAAAGCTCCAGAATTCCTCTATCCCGGAGAGCCAGGTAGGTATCCCCCTCCCAGCAGGCATCCAGAAGCCGGGAGACCTCGGGTTCCGTGAGAATTCTGGGGAGCCGCCGCCCCTTCTGGGGGATATCGGGCTTCCAGGAGCCCCTTTCGATAATTCCCTCATCCATGAGAAAACGGCTCCAGGATCGGAGTGCCGCAAGACGCCGCTGGATGGTGCTCTTGGAAAGGCCCTGACGCTGCATCTCCCGGGAAAAGGATTGGGCATATTCCGGAGTCACCGGATAGAGGGGTATCTTCCGCTTTTCGCAGTAGGATTCCCAGTTTTCCAGATCTCTTCCGTAGGCATCCAAGGTGTGGAAGCTCATCCCCCGTTCCAGCAGAAGATGATCCAGGAAGTTGGCGATCATGGGGTTTGACGACGTCTCTTTCATATCCGGACCTCCTTCGCAACGTGCCCCAGGAGAAGACAGATGTTCTTCTCCTGCAGAAAAGAGCATACCGGAAAAGCCGGCAAACCTGAAGGTCTGCCGGCCCATAAAGATTTCACCGGAAACGATGAAGAGGACAATCCCCTTTGAGGTTTCTCAGGAGAGAATCTCTTCGCCCTTGAGAAGATACCAGTAGAGCGCCATCAGGGTTTTGCCGTCCTGGAATTCCCGATTTTCAAGCCCTTTCACAAGGGCCTCCCGATTCCAGGACTCTACCCGGATGGTCTCATCGTCATCCCCCTCCAGAGGAGATGGAAAGAGATCTCTGGCTAAGAAGAGGATGATCTCCTCATCGCAGAACCCAGGAGAGGTATAAAAGCGGATTATTTCTTTCATGCTCCGGGCATCCATCCCCACCTCTTCCCGAAGCTCCCGATGGGCGGTCTCCAGAGGATTTTCTCCGGGCTCCACCACCCCTGCGGGAAGCTCCAGCACCGCCCGTTTCACGGGATAGCGATGCTGCCGCACGAAGAGGATCTCTCCATGCCCGTTTTCCGCAAGGATACAGACCGCCGGGGCGTGCTCCACCACCTCCCGGAAAGAGGTCTTTCCCGAGGGGAGGAGCACTTCATCCCGCCGAAGGTTCAGTATCTTGCCGGAGTAGATTTGCTCCGTAGAAAGCTGCTTTTCAAAGCCGAAAATGGATGAACAACCCCTTACTTTTTGCCAAATTCCTGGCCAAGGGCGAAGGCTTTGACGTTGAGATCAAGGAGATGGGCCTTTTTCTTGCCCAGTTTTTCCTTGAGCGTATCCAGGCAGACCCCGGGATCTACCAGATCTGTGGCCTCCGCCAGAGCTCCCAGAATGATCACGTTGGCCACCCGGTCGTTGCCAAGCTCCTGAGCTTTGCTGTTGGCAGGCACCGGAAGAATGGTAATGTCCTCTCGGGGATTTTCGTAACGTACGAGATCCTCGTTATAGATCAGCACGCCTCCGGGCTTGAGAGTTTTCTCGAACTTTTCCAGGGATGGCTGGTTCATAATAACCACCACATCCGCCTCGGTTACCACGGGGGAGCCTATCTCCTCCTCGCTGAGCACCACACTGCAGTTGGCGGTGCCTCCACGCATCTCCGGGCCGTAGGAGGGAATCCAGGTTACATTCCGCCCCTCTGCCATGGCGGTATACGCCACAAGCTGCCCTAGAGTAAGCACTCCCTGACCACCGAAACCGGCGGCGATGAAACTGCGGAAAAAGGGTGCCATCAGTTCGTCACCTCCTGATCGGGAACCTTGAGCTCTCCAAGGGGATAGTAGGGGATCATCTTCTCCTCCACCCAGTTGGCGGCATCCACAGGACGCATCCCCCAGTTGGTGGGGCAGGTGGAAAGAAGCTCCACCAGAGAGAAGCCCTTGCGGTCGATCTGGGTCTGGAAGGCTTTGCGCACTGCCTCCTTCGCCTTGGCCACATACTTGGGCTTGGCCACGCAGGCCCGGGCGATATATGCGGGGGCCGCCAAAGTGGCAAGCATCTCCGAAACCCTCATGGGATAGCCGTTCACTCCAGGTTCTCTCCCGAAGGGGCAGGTGGTGGCCTTCTGCTCCAGAAGGGTGGTGGGAGCCATCTGGCCCCCGGTCATACCGTAGATGGCGTTGTTAATGAAGATTACCGTAATATGCTCTCCCCGGTTAGCGGCGTGCACAATCTCCGCCATACCGATGGAGGCGAGATCTCCGTCCCCCTGGTATGTAAAGCCGATCATGTCGGGACGTACCCGCTTTGCCGCCGAGGCCACTGCAGGAGCCCGGCCGTGGGCGGCTTCATACATATCCGTATCAATGTAATTGTAGATAAACACCGAACAGCCCACGGGGGCTACTCCGAAAGTTCTCTCCTGGATCCCCAGTTCGTCGATCACCTCCGCCACGAGACGATGGGCCACACCGTGGGTACATCCCGGACAGTAGTGGGTGATAACATCGCACATGGATTTGGGGCGCTCGAAAATTTTAACCTCACTCATGTCTGCTCCCCCCTATCCTGCAATTTTCCGGATCTGATCCTCGATCTCCTTCACCGAGGGGGCAATGCCCCCGCAACGGCCGAAGAAAGAGATGGGGATATCCTTGCCAACCCCGATTTTGACGTCGTCAATCATCTGCCCCATGCTCATCTCCACCACAAGAATATCCTTCACCTTCTCGGGGGAGAGATTTTCGAAGGGAGCATAGGGAAAGGGGAAGACCGTAATGGGGCGAATCATCCCCACGGGAACCCCTTCTTTACGAAGGTTCATGATGGCGGAACGGGCGATACGAGCGGTGGTGCCATAGGCGGCGAGGACGATCTCCGCTCCCTCCATCTGGTAGCTCTCATACCGTACTTCGTTCTGCGTCATGGCATCATACTTCTTCTGGAGTTTGTGGTTATGCTGCTCCAGCTCCTCCGGGTCGAGATAGAGGCTCTTCACCAGGGCCCGTTTCCCCCGTTTGCCCATATATCCCACGGCCCACTCTTCAGCGTCGGAAGAGTCTGTGGAGGAGGAGGATTCTTTGAACTCCACCGCCTCCATCATCTGCCCCATGAAACCGTCTCCGAGGATCATCACGGGGTTACGATACTTCTCCGCCAGATCGAAGGCGAGGGTGGTAAGATCCACCCCTTCCTGAAGGGTGCTGGGAGCAAGAACGAGAAGGCGATAATCCCCGTGACCGCCTCCCCGGGTGGCCTGGAAATAGTCCGACTGGGCGGGAAGAATACCCCCCAGACCTGGCCCCCCTCGAACGATGTTCATGATGACACAGGGAAGCTCAGCTCCCGCGAGATAGCTGATCCCCTCGGACATCAGAGATATACCGGGGCTTGAGGAAGAGGTCATCACTCGTTTTCCCGTGCCCGCACCGCCGAAAACCATATTGATGGAGGCCACTTCGCTCTCCGCCTGGAGATAGACCCCTCCCACCTCGGGAAGACGGCGGGACATATATTCAGGAATTTCATTCTGAGGGGTGATGGGATAGCCGAAGAAGTATTTGCACCCCGCACGAACCGCAGCTTCCGCCAACGCCTCGTTACCTTTCATTAACATACGGTCTGCCATGATACCATCACCTCCTTATTCGTCGTTCCGGTAGACTTCGATAGCCACATCAGGACAGGTCTTTGCACACATACTACAGGCAATGCACCCTTCCTTGAACTGCTCCACCGGTCGAAAACCCCGATTGTTGATCCGGTCTGATATACGGAGCACCTTTACCGGACAGGCTGCCACACAAAGCCCACAGCTCTTACACCGGTCTTCCAGCACTGCGATACGACCTTTAGCCATTCACCACACCTCTTTCCCAAGGTAAAAGAATTGTACGACGCAAAGGCCAGAGGGGAACTCCCTCCAGCTCTTCTGCACCATCAAAGGATTGATACCACAACTCTTTATCCACCGCCGCACAAAGCAACGGAATACGTAAGCGCTCCGAAGCCTCTTTACAGAGGTCTATTCCTCGAAGCACATCCTCTCTTTGGGTTTCTTTCATGAAATGGGTATTACTTATAAGGGCGGTAAGGGGAAGTTCCGCCACCCCCGCAAGTCTATCCGAGAGGGAGCAGAGAGCATCCAGGGAGGATGCGGCGGGACGGGAAGCATTGACCACCATAAGAAGGGCGTATCCGGCGGCACAAATTTCCGGAGCAAACTGGGTAAGCGCCATGGCCCCTCGTTCATCTCCCCCCACATCAAGAAAAAGCCGGGCCTCTCCGGCGATGGCTCTTCCCACCGCAGGAGAGAGAGCAGGAATGTCCCCCCAGCGGGTGTCCCCGGGAGGGTTGATAACCGTAAAGCCCTCGGCCTGGAGAATTTCGGTGATCTCCCGTACCGAGAAGTAGGGGTTAATGATGTCGATATCCGCCAAGGTAGTAGCTTCCCCGGCCTCTTTGAAAGCTCGAGCGAGATTGATAAGGCATTCGGACTTCCCCGACCCGAGAGCCCCCACCACACCGATGATACGTTTCGGAAGGAGGGATTGAAAACACCTCGTGATAATGCCGTCTATGTCAAGGTCACTTTCCAAGAAAGACATCCTCCTTTATGCGGGCTCCTCGAGCCCAGGAAGCCCCATCCTGACGTCCCTTTCCCTCATACTGCACCTCCAGAAGCCTCAGGGAACCCGAGGCGCACCCCACCAAGGGATACCCCTCACAAAGGGCTATCACTCTTCCTGGCTCTCCTCTTTCTTGGCTCGGCTGGGTCTTCCAGATTTTCAAGCGTTTTCCCTGAAATTCCGTATAGGCGGAAGGGATCGGATTGAAGGCCCGGACTTTGTTGTGCAAGGATCGGGCTGGACAATTCCAGTCTATCCTCAGCTCCTCTTTGGTAATTTTAGGAGCATAGGTAGCACCCTCGTCCCTCTGTATCCGGGAAGGACATTGTTCCTTCTTTAGCAATTGTAAAACATTCAGAAGGTTTTTTCCACCTTTTTTTGCAAGGGTTGCAAAAAGATCTCCTGCGGTGGCATCTTCGGAGACTGTCATCTCCTCCTGATGCAGGATGGGGCCTGCATCCATGGCTTCCTCCAGACGAAAAACTGTAACCCCCGTGGAGAAGACTCCATCAAGAAGGGCTCTCTGAATCGGGGCAGCTCCACGATAGAGAGGGAGGAGGGAGGGGTGCACGTTACAGCATCCCCAGAGCGGAGCGGAAAGGTAGGGTTCCCGAACGAACTGGCCGAAATCAATCACCACCAACGCCTGGGGAGGGTTCTCGGAAAGCTCTCGTAAAAGTTTTTCATCTTTGTTGATATTTTCCGTATGATGTACAGGATAGCCCCATTTTTGGGCTTCTCCGTCCACCGGAGTATTTTGAGGAAGAAGCTTTCGCCCCATGGGACGGGGAGGAAGGGTGATAACTTTGGAAAAAGCCACGGAAAGACTCCCCAGAGTTTCCAGGCAGAGAGCCCCGAAAGGGCCCGTCCCGGCATACCAGAGAGGGTAATCGCTGTTCTGCACGAAAGCAACACCTCCATTGCGGCACTCCCCCTTCAAGCGGACACCGAAGAGTCGGAAGCGCGCTTCTTAAGAAGGGGAGGAGAAAGGACTTCTCTAGAGGGAAAGATCAGTCTCGTTCAGCCACCTCCTGTTTTTTGAGTCGCCGCTTTATGATTCCTCGTTTGAGGGGTGAGAGATGATCCAGAAGAAGAACTCCCCGGAGATGGTCAATTTCATGAGCAAGAGCCCGGGCGAGAAGTCCGGTTCCTTCGATTTCGCAAGGTTCCCCCCGCTCGTTCAGAGCCCGAACCCGAATCCATTCGGGACGGCAGACTCTTTCGAAGATTCCCGGAAAGCTCAGGCAGCCCTCTTCTCCCACCTGCTCCCCCCGCTCCTCAAGAATCTCGGGGTTGATGAGAACATAGCGGTTCTCCTCTATCTGAATCACCGTAATTTGAAGAGAGATCCCCACCTGGGGTCCCGCAAGCCCCACCCCGTCGTGGGCCAGCATGGAATCCCACATATCTTGAAGAATCTCTTCAAAAGACTCTCCAAAATCCTCAATGGGGCTGGTCTCCTCCCGCAAAACCGGATCCGGGAAGACCCGGATATCCCGCACCGCCATGACAGATCACCTCACGTAAAAAATCATGAAAAGGCCGCCGCACAGAGCGCACGGCGGCCTTTTGCTATGAACGGAAGACCCTCTATTCCTGATCCTCAATCTTCTGATTGACCAAATCTCCCCACACATCTCCCAGGGTAACCGCCGTCTCTTCCTGAGGGAAGGAGGGAGCAGAACCTCTGCCGCCTCCGCGTCCCCCCCGGGGGCGTCGGTTGTCACGATTCCCTCCGTCACGACTCCGGGGAGAGGAGGACCGTTCCGGCCGTCCCCCATCTTCCTCACGCTGGGCAGGCTCATCCGCCAGGGGCTCCTGAAGAGCGCTGAGGCTCAAACGGATGCGACGCTCCTTGGGATTCACCTCAAGGATCCGGGCAGTAACCTCTGCCCCCTCAGCGATAACATCTTCGGGCTTCTCCACCCGCTCACGGCTGAGCTGAGAGATATGGATAAGCCCCTCCACGCCCTTTTCAAGTTCCACAAAGACGCCAAACTCCGCCAGCCGTACCGCCTTGACCTCAAGATCCTGACCGGCCTGGTAGCGCTCTTCCACACCGTTCCAGGGATCGTGAAGCTGCTTGTACCCCAGGCTGATGCGGCGGCGATCCCCGTCCACCTCAAGGACCTGAACTTCCACAGTGTCTCCCTTGCGGAGCACTTCCTTGGGATGCTTGATGCGGGTCCAGGAGAGATCTCCGATGTGCACGAGCCCCTCCACGCCGGGCTCGATCTCCACAAAGGCACCGAAGTCCGTCAAGTTGGTAACGGTACCCTCCACCCGATCTCCGCTGTTCCAGCGATCTGCCACGCTCTCCCAGGGATCCGCCATGGTCTGTTTCATGCTGAGGGAGATCCGGTTTTCCTCTTTATCCATGCCGATAACCTTCACCTTCACCTCGTCGCCCTTCTTCACCAGATCCTTGGGCTTGGCGTTCCGCTTCCAGGAGAGCTCCGAGAGATGCACCAGCCCCTCCACGGGGCCGAGGCTCACAAAGACCCCGAAGGAGGTGAGGCTGGTAACCACTCCAGAGAGCACATCCCCCTCGGAAACATCTTCGTAGAAGGTTCCCCGCTCCTCCTGCATCTCCTCTTCCAGAACATTCCTCCGGGAGAAGACCAGCCGCCGCTTCCGGCGATCCTTATCAAGGAGCTTTACATCCAGAGTCTCATCCACAAACTTACCGGGATTAACCCCCCGCCCCTCTTCAGCGAGATGCGACACGGGAACAAAGCCTTCAATGCCGCAGCAATTTATGATCAATCCGCCCTTGACCTTGCGAAGCCCCTTCACACTGATGGGAGCATCCTCCGCAAGAGCCTCCTCCACCGCGTTCCACCGCTCGTCAAAAGCGGAGCGCCAGCGGCTTACGGTAAGCTGAGAATCCTCGTTCTGGGTAACGTTAACCACCTGAACCCGAATGGTATCGCCCACGGAGGGCTCCTCCACGTCTTCCACCAGAACCCGGTGTGTCCACTCACGCTTGGGCAGAAATCCTTCACATTTGTAGCCCACGTCCACAAGCCAGCCATCGTCGTTGGCCGCCACGATAATGCCTTCGAGCTTTTTGCCTCGATGGACTTCCTGGGCTTCGTACTCCTCCATCATGCGTTCCATGTCCATGGTTTCCATACTCTCCATCTGCTCCGAATCGAGGTAATCTTCCTCTTCGGCAACTTCCTGGTTCTCCATGGACTCCTGCTGCGTACCCTGAACTTCTTCCATTGTGTTTTTTTCTCCATATACTTCCATCATTAACCATCCATCCCCTTTGACAACCGACTTAATTCCAATTTGTGATGCAATTCATGGATCAACCAATCCGGCGTACTTGCTCCGGCGGCGATACCAAGAGTACTCTTATCTTTTACCCACCTCCAGTCCAGATCTTCCGCTTGCTCTATCCACTGAACGGGGGTGCCGCTGCTCTGAACGATCTGCACCAGCTTATGTGTATTGGCGCTGTTCTTGCCCCCCATGACGATAATGCCGTCCACTTCTTTCGAGAGCTTCCGTACCGAATCCTGCCGGAGCACCGTGGCCCGACAGATGGTATTGCATATCCGCAGCTCCTCGGTACGGGTGAGAAGCCCCGAAGCTATCTGTATAAGAGATTCCTCCCGAAGAGTGGTCTGACAGACCACCCCCACCCGGGAAGCGGGGGAAAAATCCGGTTCCACCGGAAGTGCGGGATTCACCACCGCCACATCTCCCTCCACATGCCCCCGGATTCCCTTTACCTCGGGATGATCCGTATCTCCTACGATAATAACAAAATATCCCTCTTGAGAGAGCCGTTTCGCCTGCTCCTGGGCCTTGCGCACAAAGGGGCAGGTACCGTCCACCAGAAGGGTATGCCGCTCTTTGAGAAGCTCCAGATCCTCCGGAGGAACTCCGTGAGCCCGAATAAAGACCGCCCCTCCCGGGGGAACCTCTCGAGGACGTTGCACCACCCGAAGCCCCCGCATCTCAAGACGCCGTACTTCTTGAGGATTGTGAATAGGACTTCCCAGGGCGTATACGCTGCCGTGAATCTTCAGAGCCTCTTCAAGCTGATCAATGGCCCGGCGAACTCCAAAACAGAGCCCCGTGGGATCCGCCATGATGTAGTTCATGGGCTTCCCCCTTCAAGAAAAAATGCACACCTACTCATTAATTCCGAAAAAACCTTCTGATCCCCAAGCCGAGAAACATGATACCATAAAGTCGGAGAAAATTTTCGAAACCAGGTCATTTGCCGACGAGAAAAAGCCCGGGTAGCCCGGATATCCCCCTCCAGAGCCTCCTGAAGAGAACACTCCCCTTTATGATAGCATACCAGTTCACGATAGCCAAAACCCTGAAGGGCCGGCAAACGTGGATCATATCCCATTTCAAGAAGTTGTGCAACCTCTTCTACAAATCCCGAAGAAAACTGCTGCTCCACCCGTCTGGCGATGGTGGCACAGAGATCCTCCCGTTCCTTCCAGAATCCGATATAGAGAGGACGGAAGGAACGTTTGCTCTTACCACGCTCTCGAAAAAGCTCCGAAGGAATTGTACCGCAGAGCTGCCAGAGTTCAAGCCCCCGAATGATGCGATGCAGATCCCGAGGGTGAATTTTTGCGGCATATTCGGGATCTGCCCGGCGGAGCTCCTCATGGAGCAGCTCCGCTCCCTCTCGCTGAGCTCGCTCTTCCAATCTCTCCCGAAGCTCCCAGGACTTAGGGAGGTCCTCCGAGAGGAGAGGATCCGTGAGAACTCGAAAGTAAAAGGGGGTCCCCCCCACGAGAAGGGGAGTTTTGCCCCGGCTTCGGATATCCCGGATGGCTCGGGAGGCGAGCTCTCCGAAATCTGCCGCCGAAAAGGGCTCATCCGGATTCACCACATCCAGAAGGTGGTGGGGGATCCGCTCCCGGGTGGCTACGTCGATCTTATCCGCCCCCACATCGAGATAGCGATAGACCTGCCGGGAATCCACGGAAACGATCTCCCCACGCAGGGTCTCCGCCATCCGGAGGCTCCAGGCGGTTTTCCCCACCGCGGTGGGACCGATAACTCCTATGAAGGGTATCTTTTCTTCTGCTGTATGTATATTCATAAGCACGTCCGGTTTCTTCGGCAATCCGATCTTTTTCCAACTCTCTTATACAGAGAAACCTCCGGCCTGTCCACCCCTTCGAGTTTTTTACCGGCGATGGAACTCCTTTTCCAGAAAATCCGCCCCGTAACAGAGCAGGGTGGGCCTTCCGTGGGGACATGATCCAGAATGGGTACAGGCGAAAAGCCTCTTCCAGAGCTCCAAAGCTTCCGAAGGCTCCAGAAGATCCGTGAGCTTCACCGCCGCCTTACAGGCTTTGAAGGCCCAGGCCTTCCAGAGGTGTTCCGAATCCTCCTCTTCCATCTCCTCCAGAACATCCAGAGCCATGCGCAACCCCTCGGGAGGGGAGATGTGCAGTCTTCCGAAGGATTCGGGGATTCCTGAAAGAACCGGGCCATCTTCGGTCTCCTCCAGAAGAAAGCCGAGCTTCTTCAGCGACGCCCCCTGTTCCAGAGCACGCTCCCCCAGGCTGGGAGGGAGCCCCAGAGGGATGAGAAGCCTTTGGGGTTGCCTCAGATGAGAATACATGGCGGCAATCTCCTCGTAGGCCACCCGCTCGTGCGCCGCGTGGGGATCCATAATCACCAGATCCCCATGGCGATCGAAGAGCAGATATCCCGAGGCGAGACGCCCCATATACCGGGGGAGCTCCGACAGATCCGGTATGTCCTGCATATCCTGCATATCCGAAAAGACCGGATCCTTTTCCGGGGCACGGGGAAGCTCTCCTACCCGGTAGGGCCTTTCGGAGAAAGTCTCCGAGGAAGTTTCACCGGAAGGAGGTATCCGGGAGGGGGGAAAAGGGGCATCCAATCTCTTGTTGGGAAAGAGGATGGGATCCCTCTCCCAGGGAAAGGAGACATTTCCCCCGGACTCTTTCCGGGGGGCCTCGGAGTAGCCTTTTTCTCCAGAAAGGCCTTCAAGAGGATTGCGGTCTCCCCCCAGGCGCTGCACGCTCCGATGGAGCACCCGAAAAACCTGCCGGGGAAGGCGAAAACGAACTTCAATTTTGGCGGGATGCACGTTCACATCCACCGCATCCTCGGGAACCTGGAGAAGAAAGAGCCACTCCCCACCGGGGCGGGGGCTCCCCGCCTTCAGGGCGCCGAAGAAAAGAGGATCCTCACAGCGTCGGCCGTTCACGAAGGAGACCACCTGAGCCTTCTCCGCATGTTCCTGGGGAAGGTGGTAGGCCTCCACGGCATATCCCTCCATCTCCTCCCGGCACTCCCGGATCGGGGAATCCCCCCAGAGATGGGCAAGAAGAGCTGTCCGGTTCCCATCTCCAAAGGATGTAAAAAGAGATTTCCCCTCGGAAAAAAGCATGAAGGCCACCTCGGGGTAGGCCAGGGCATATTCCCGAAGAAGCCGGGAGATGCGCCGCGTTTCGGCGGATCCGGACTTGAGAAATTTCTTACGTGCCGGAATAGAACAGAAGAGATCCTCCACCTGGATGAAGGTCCCCCCGGAGCAGGGTACCCGTTCATGAAGGGTGCACACCCCCTCCTCCACCCGGATTCGTCCCCCCTCCTCTCCGGAGGAACAACTGCGGATCTCCATGCGGGATACCAGGGCAATGCTCGCCAGAGCCTCTCCACGGTATCCCAGAGTATGAATGGCGTAGAGATCTTCCAGGGTGGCAAGCTTGCTGGTGGCGTAGCGTTCCACCGCCAGAGGAAGCTCCTCGAAGGGGATCCCCCTGCCGTCATCCTCCACCACCAGAGAGATCTTTCCCCCCTGCACAAGACGCACATCAATCCTCGAAGCTCCCGCATCCAGAGCGTTCTCCACAAGTTCCTTCACCACCGATGCGGGACGCTCCACCACCTCCCCAGCAGCAATGCGGGAGGAGAGGGATTCCGGAAGTTTGCGTATCATCATGTGAGCTCCTTTACCACCTGAAGGCTCCGTTTTTTGAGCATATAGAGCGTCTCCAAAGCTTTGAGCGGAGTCATGCCATCGGGATTAAGCAACGCAAGCTCATCCAGTATGGCCTGTCCCTCAGCGTGGGGAAAAAGTTTTTTCTGTACCGGCTCCTCACTCCGGGGAGGAAGTTCCCCGGGAAGCCCCTCGGGAGAACGCTCCTGCTCGAAACGTTCCAAAAGCTCCTGAGAACGGTGAAGCACCGCTTCGGGAATCCCCGCCAGCCGGGCCACTTCAATGCCATAGGAGCGGTCTGCAGGATAGGGCACCACCCGATGCAGAAAGGTAATCCCCTCCTCGCTCTCCTCCACCGCCATGCTCAGATTGGCGATCTCCGGATACTCCTCTCCCAGCCGGGTAAGCTCATGGTAGTGGGTGGCGAAGAGCACCCGGGCCTGATGCTCCGACCGAGCGAGGTACTCCAAAATGGCCCAGGCGATGCTCATGCCGTCGTAGGTAGAGGTGCCCCGGCCGATTTCATCGAGCACCACAAAGCTTCGGGAGGTGAGGTTGTGCAGAATATTGGCGGTCTCCAGCATCTCCACCATGAAGGTGCTGTTCCCCCGATCCAGCTCGTCCCGGGCTCCTATGCGGGTGAAGATCCGATCCGTCAGAGGGATCCGGGCGGATTCGGCGGGGACGAAACTTCCCATATGGGCCATGAGAATGAGCAGCGCCCCCATACGAAGATAGGTGGATTTCCCCGCCATGTTGGGCCCTGTAACGATGGCAATGCGCCGGCCCTCCTGAGAGAGCGTCAGATCGTTGGGCACAAAGAGGCGGGTTTCCAGAGAGGCCTCCACCACGGGATGCCGTCCCTGAATCACCTCAAGGACATCCTCCGAAGAGAGAAGAGGACGAACGTATTTCCGCTCCCACCCCACCTCTCCGAGGGAACGAAGCACATCCACCTCCGCCACGTTCCGGCCAAGCCCCTGAAGTTCCCGAGCCCGGGCCAGGCTTGAGGAACAGAGTTCGGCGTAGAGAGCTCTCTCTCGCTGCTCTCCCAGGCTCTCCGAGGCGAGAAGGGTCTCCTCAAACTGCTTCAGCTCCTCGGTGATATACCGCTCCGCCGAGACCAGGGTCTGCTTCCGCTGGTACTCCGGAGGCACCGAAATATTCCCCGCCCGGCTCATCTCGAGATAGTATCCGAAAACCTTATTGGAGCCGATTTTCAAATTACGTATCCCCGTACGCTCCCGTTCCCGGAGGAGATAGTTCTGGAGCCACGCCTCCCCCTCCTCCTGAGCCTTCCGGTGACGATCCAGCTCCTCGTCGAACCCCGAAGCGATGACGGCTCCGGTCTTCCATGAGGGGGGAAGATTTTCCTGAAGCCCCCGGGAGAGGAGGTTCCCGAGCTCCTCAAGATTCGGGGAAGGCGGGAAAAAGGCCTCCAGAGGGGTTCCCCTTCCGAGCTTCTCAAGTTGGGGATATATTTTCAGCGTCTGCCGCAACGCCCCGAGATCCCGAGGATTCCCCACCCCCAGGGAGAGCCTTCCCAGAGCGCGCTCCACATCCTGACACTCTCCCAAAAGAGACCCCGCCCTTTGGGAAAAGGCAGGGTTTTGCACCACATACGCCACCCTATCCTGACGCTCCCGAATGCGTTCATCATCCCGAAGAGGGCGGAGAATCCACTCCCGGAGAGTACGCCTTCCCATGGGATTTTTGCACCGGTTCAACACGGAAAAGAGGGTCTCCCCCTCCCCGGAGAAAAGCTCCAGATTCTTTCGGGTGGTTCCGTCGAGATAGAGGAAGGTTTTGGGCTGATAGGGACGAATCTTCTGAATGTGAGGGGGGAGAGCAAACTGGGTCTCCTCCACATAACGCAAGGCGCTCCCGGCACATCCCAGAGAGAGATCTCCCCGGGAAAAGCCAAACCCCTCCAGGGAGGCCACCCCGAAGGAACGGGCCAGATAGGCCTCTCCCCGGCGGGGATCGAAATCCCCCCGATCCCGGGGAACCAGCTTCTTCGCAAGGGAGGGATCCAGAGAGGCCCCCAGAGCCTTTTCCTCCGAAGCGGGGCAGAGAAGATCTCCGGGCTCGAAAGAACGGATCAAAGTGAGAGCCTCCCTCTGAGGGAGCACCCCCGCCTCGAAATCCCCCGTACAGGGTACGAGAAGGGCAAAGGCCATGCAATCTCCCCGGGGAGCAAGAGCTCCCAGACGGCCGTCCGAAGCGCCATCGGAAGACGCATAGGTTCCGGGGGTCACCACCCGGATCACCTGGCGATCCACCAGTTTTTTTCCGTCCGGCTCCTCCACCTGATCGCAGATGGCCACCCGATACCCGGCATCCACCAAACGGCTCAAATAGTTTTCCGCCGCATGGTAGGGCACCCCCGCCATGGGAATCTTCTTTTCGGAATCCCGGGCGGTGAGGGTGATATCGAGAATTCGGGAGGCCTTTTCCGCGTCATCAAAGAACATCTCGAAGAAGTCTCCCATGCGGAAAAAGAGGAGGCACTCGGGATAGCGCTCCTTCCAGTAGCAGTATTGTTCAAGCATGGGAGTTATTTTGACATCTTCGGGAATACCCTTCACCATATCCTCCTCTGTAAAACCGCTCTCGTTACTGTTTTATGGCATCCAGATAGCTCTGGAGAATCACCGCCGCGGCGGTTTTATCCACCACTCCTCGGCGTTTCTCCTCCGATAGGCCCCGTTCTTTGAGATTCTGATGCGCCGTCACGGTGCTGAACCGTTCGTCCCAGGTACGCACCTTCACCGAAGGGTAGCGCTCCTGAAGTGCCCCCGCCATGTCGAGAATCCGTTTTGCCTCGGGGCCCTGGGAACCATCTGTCCGAAGGGGAAGCCCCACCAAAAGCACCGAGACACCGTACTGCTCCATAAGAGCATCCAGCTCAAGCTTCCACTTTTTCTTGGCGGACCAGACAGCAACCCCCTGGGCAAACATCCCCAGGGGATCGCTGAGAGCCACCCCGATGCGAACAGCACCGATATCGAGACAGACCACGCGTTCTGCCATGATTATCCTTTACTCAGAAGCCCCCGGAGAAGCTCCGGCACGGCTCTGAGGGCCTCCTCGGTTTTGGCGGGGTTCTTGCCTCCCGCCTGAGCCATGGAAGCCTTGCCGCCTCCGCCTCCCCCGGCGATCTTGGCGGCCTCTTTAATGATTTTTCCCGCATGGGCTCCCCGGGAGACCGCTTCGTCATCCCCCACCGCCACGAACTGCACCCGATCTTCGAAAACTCCCCCGAGAACCATCATCACGGGGCTGAGGCGCTGCCGCACCGCATCCGCCACCTGAAGGAGCACCTCGGTACTCCCCTCGGGGAAGATCCCCGTCACAAGAGAAATTCCTTCGATCTCCACCGCCCCCTGAAGGAGGGTGTCAAGGCGATCCAGACTCCCCTGAAGACGTTCTTTTTTGAGAAGCCCCTCGGCCTCCCGAAGCTCCTGCTGCAGCTCTTCCAGCCGGGTCTGGAGAGAGGAAACATCACATCCCAGGCTGTGCCGCAAAACTTCCGTTACCTCCTGAAGCTCCTGATGATGCCGCAGAGCCTCCATTCCGGTAATGGCGGTGATACGCCTGGTACCGGAGCCCACGCTCTCTTCCCGGAGAATCTTAAAGCTTCCGAGCTCCCCCGTGGCAGCCACGTGAACCCCGCCGCAGAGCTCCGCGCTGGTATCGGAAATGGCCACCACCCGAACTTCATTCCCATATTTCTCTCCGAAAAGCGCCTTGGCTCCCCGGGATTTGGCCTCCTCCAGAGTGGTCACCGAGCTCTCCAGAGAGAGATTCTGAAGAATAGCCCGATTCACAAAGTCCTCCACATTCTGGAGATCCTCTTTTTTAAGGGCCTCAAAATGGGTAAAGTCGAAACGCAGCAGATCCGGAGCCACCAGAGATCCCGCCTGACGCACATGCTCTCCCAACCGCCGGATCAATCCTTCGTGAAGCAGGTGCGTGGCGGTATGGTTCCGGGAGATGGCCTTCCGGCGTTCCAGGTTCACCCGAGCCTCCAGCTGATCCCCTACCCGGAGCACTCCCGAGAGCATGGTACCCTGGTGCATAATGAGATTCCCCGCAGGATGCCGGGTATCTTCCACGGCAAAACGTCCCGAAAGGTTTTCCAGAACCCCCGTATCCCCCACCTGACCACCCTTTTCGGCGTAGAAGGGAGTACGATCCAGCACAACCTCTCCGGACTCCCCCTCCTGGAGTTCCTCCACGGGTTCTCCCCCCCGGAAGAGCCCCGCCACGGTGCAGGAGCAGGCCACAGAGAGATATCCTTCGAAGGGGGTATCCCCCAGATGGTTCAGCAGCTCCGTAAAGGCATCCCCACAGACCACCGAGGAGCTCTGTTTGCTCGCCCCCCGGGCCCGCTCTCTCTGGGCGTTCATGGCCCGGGTAAAGCCCTCACGATCCAGGGGAATGGAGGCCTCCTGACAGATTTCCTCGGTAAGCTCCAGAGGAAATCCGTAGGTGTCGTAAAGCTCGAAGGCCACCTCCCCCGGAAGAAGAGCTGCTTCTCCCCGGGGCATTTTACGAATCTCCTCATCCAGGAGAAGGCACCCCTGGTCAAGGGTCCGGGTGAAGCGCTGCTCTTCCAGCTGCAGGATCTGCTCGATGGTGGAGCGGTTGGCCCCCAGCTCCTCGTAGACCCCTCCCATGAGAGAGATCACCGAGGGGAGAAGATCCGCCAGAAAGGGACGTTCGATCCCCACAAGGCGACCATACCGGGCAGCCCGGCGCAGAAGGCGCCGCAGCACGTACCCCCGCCCCTCGTTGGAGGGGAGGATGCCGTCGGCGATCATGAAGGACACCGCCCGAAGATGATCCGACACCACCCGGGCCGCCATGGTCTCCTGCTTTCCCGCACCGTAGGATATTCCCGCTAGGGAGCAGAAATCATCAATGAGGGGGCGGAAGAGATCCGTCTCGAAGTCCGTCTCCACCTCCTGCACCACCGAGGCGAGGCGTTCAAGCCCCATGCCGGTGTCGATATTCTGCTTGGGAAGAGGGGTAAGCTCCCCCGCCTCGTTCCGGTTGAACTGCATGAACACCAAATTCCATATTTCAAGATACCGGTCACAGTCACACCCCACCGCACAGTCCGGAGAGCCGCAGGAGAAGGATTCCCCCTGGTCGTAGAGAAGCTCCGAACAGGGGCCGCAGGGACCCACGGGACCCACGGACCAGAAGTTGTCATCCTCCCCAAGCCGGACGATGCGGTTTTCGGATAACCCCACATCCCGATGCCAGATATTGAAAGCTTCGTCGTCATCCAAATAGATGGTGGCGTAGAGTCTATCCGGATCCAGCCCTATGTGCTCCGTAAGAAAGGTCCAGGCCCAGGGGATGGCCTCCCGCTTGAAGTAATCTCCAAAGCTGAAGTTCCCCAGCATCTCGAAAAAAGTGTGATGCCGGGCGGTACGTCCCACGTTGTCGATATCGTTGGTGCGGATACACTTCTGGGATGTGGTGGCCCGAAGAACCTCGGGGTTCCGAATCCCCAAAAAGTAGGGTTTGAAGGGCACCATGCCGGCGATGGTGAAGAGGATGGTGGGATCCTCCGGAAGCAGGGAGAAGCTGGGATACCGCCGGGAGCCCTTCTCTTCAAAATATTTCAGGAACATTTCGCGCAATTCGTTGCCGCCACGCCATTTCATCATATGTATACTCCTCCTCCAGGGTAGATCCAGAGAACCCTCAACGCTAAGCCTCCACAAGCTCCTTCCGGCAACGCCGGGCCTGGGGGAGAATCTCCTCCTGTTTCATGCAGCTTCCATGGGCACCCCAGACCCAGCGCCCCTTCACCATGGTGGCCTCCACGTCCGCACTGCTCCCGGCGTAGACCAGATAGGGGATCAGATTTTCTTCATTCCAGCCATTATAGTGAGGCTGATCCAGATTGACCAGCAGGAGATCCGCCTCCCAGCCTTCTTTAATGCGCCCCACCTGAGAGAAGCCCAGGGCCTTGGCCCCCTCCAGAGTGGCCATGGCAAAGGCCTGGGAGGCGGAGACCACCAGGGGATCCTTATTCGCCCCCTTGTGCAGCAGGGCGGCGGTGCGCATCTCCTCCCAGAGATCCAGGCGGTTGTTGCTGGCGGCCCCATCCGTGCCCAGAGCAACCTGTACCCCTTTTTCCAGCATGGCAGGCAGCGGAGCGATGCCGCTCCCCAACTTGAGATTGCTTCCGGGGTTGTGAAGCACCGTGACGTTCTTCCGGGCCAGCTCCTCCACTCGGTCTTCCGGAAACCACACGCCGTGGGCCAGAAGAAGCCGGGGGGCCTCCATAAGTCCCGTCTCCTCCAAAAGTTTTATGGGATCCTTTCCCAGTTCTTTCTCAATGTACTCCCTCTCCCAGGCGGATTCCAGCCAGTGCACGTGCACTCCCAGCTCCTTGTCCGAGGCCTCCCGGGCGAGAAACTCCAGATGCTCCGGAGAGACCGTATAGGGGGCATGGGGGGCATACATCACCTTGATCAACCCCTCCCGGCCGTGCCATTTCTCTGCGAGATCCCTCTGTTCTGCCAGAGAGACCGGGGGTTCTTTCTGAGAGGCCTCCCAGAGGATCCCCCGGCTAAGCCCCGCCCGCATGCCCATATCAAGGGATGCCTGGGCCACCTGATCCATGAAGAAGTACATATCCCCGAAACAGGTAGTGCCGGTGGAGGCCATTTCAAGAAGAGCCTGGCAGGTTCCCCAGTAGACATGCTCTCCCGTAAGTTTTGCCTCCACGGGCCATATTTTTTCATGCAGCCAATCCAGCACCACCATATCCTCCCCCAAACCCCGGAGAAGTACCATGGCCGCATGGGTATGGCTGTTCACGAATCCCGGCAGCAGGGCGGTATGGCCTCCGCCATCAATGCGCTCCTCCGCCTCTTCCGAGGAGGGATCTTCCACCAGGGAGATTTCGCCGTTTCGGACGAGCACGTGCCCCTTTCGGGCTCCTTCAAGGGGATCTACGAGTATCATATTCTGCAAAAGGGTTGCCATAGAGTTCTACCTCCTCGGAATCTCTTTCGGGAATGCTCCTCTTTGCGCTATTCCCGCCACTCTTTCATGTACTGTTCCTGCTCGGGGGTAAACTTCTCCAGGGAAATGCCCAGGGATTCCAGCTTGAGAATCCCCACCTCCCGGTCCAGCTCCTCCGGCACGTTGTACACTCCAGGCTCTCCCGGGGTGTTCAGCACGTGAAGGGCCGTGAGAAGCTGCATGGCAAAGCTGAGATCCATGATCTCGATGGGATGCCCATCTCCCGCAGCAAGATTCACCAGACGCCCCTCCGCAAGGAGGTAGATCCGGCGGCCATCCTTGAAGGTATACCGGGTAACCCCGGAGCGGACCTCCTCCACCGAAGAGGATCGCTCCTCCAGATCGGGTTTGGAGATCTCCACGTCAAAATGACCCGCATTCGCCAGAAGCACCCCGTCTTTCATGGAATCCATGTGCTCCCCCCGGATAACCGAGATGTTCCCCGTAAGGGTGATAAAGAAATCTCCCAGGGGGGCCGCCTCTTGCATGGACATCACCCGATGGCCGTCCATGAGAGCCTCCAGAGCCCGGTGGGGATCCGCCTCTACCACGATCACCGAAGCCCCCATGCCGGAGGCCCGGGAAGCCACCCCCCGGCCGCACCAGCCGTATCCCACCACCACCACGGATTTTCCTGCCACCAGGCAGTTGGTGGTATGCATCATGGCATCCCATACGGACTGCCCCGTGCCGTAGCGGTTGTCGAAGAGGTACTTGCTGTAGGCATCGTTCACCGCATACATAGGGAAGGCGAGAATTTTTTCTTCCGCCATGGCCTTGAGGCGCTTCACCCCTGTGGTGGTCTCCTCGCACCCTCCCAGAATTTTGGAACAGAGCTCGGGACGCTCCTCGTGGATCAGGCAGACCAGGTCACAGCCGTCGTCGATGATGATCTCCGGATCCCAGGCCGCAGCGGAGCGAAGGTTTTCCATGTACATCTCCGAGGTCATCCCCCGGGTGCTGAAGACGTGAATTCCCTCCTCAACCAGGGCGGCACAGACATCATCCTGGGTGGAGAGGGGGTTGCTCCCCGCAGCCGCCACGGTGGCCCCGAGACGCTTGAGGGTTCGAAGCAGACACGCCGTCTTGGCCTCCAGATGGAGACATACGGAAAGGACCTTTCCCTCCAGGGGCTTCTCCGGGGCAAGGCGATCCTCCAGCATGCGGAGCACCGGCATGTACTGCCAGGCCCAGTCCATTTTGGCTTTCCCCTGGGGGGCAAGGCTTCGGTCTGCGATGGTATATTCCGGTCGGGTCATAGTTCATATCCTCTTTTCATGTAAAATAATAGAATCTGTTCTCTCTTCCTGCTTTGCCTTTACTGCCTTTGTCTTTACTGCTTTTGTTTCTCACTAGCCACTAGCCACTAACCACTAGCCACTAGCTTTTTTCATGCACTCTCGAAGAGACTCTTCATAGGGGGGGCGCAAAACCCCCTTCTCCGTGATAATGGCAGTCACCAGCTCCGGGGGGGTCACGTCGAAGGCGGGGTTCCACACCGAAGACGTTTTTCTGCAGGATGGGGCTCCCTGAAAGGAACGCACCTCGGCGGGATGCCGCTCCTCAATGGGAATATCCTCTCCCCTCTGAAGGGACATATCCACGGTGCTCCGGGGGGCCGCCACATAGAAGGGCACCCCGTGATGCCGGGCCGCCAGAGCCAGAGCGTAGGTCCCGATCTTGTTCGCCACATCTCCCCGGGCGGTAATGCGATCCGCCCCCACAATGACCGCATGGATCTTCTTTCGGGCCATGAGAAAGGCTCCCATGCCGTCGGTGATGAGGGTTACGGGAATGTTATCCTCCTCCAGCTCCCACACGGTAAGCCGGGCCCCCTGCAGAACCGGCCGGGTTTCGTCTGCATAGACCTGAATCTTTTTACCCTCTTCTACGGCGCTCCGGATAACTCCCAGAGCGGTGCCGTGCCCCGCCGTGGCGAGAGCCCCGGCGTTGCAGTGGGTGATCACATTTCCTTCTTCCGGGAGCAGGGAAGCCCCCCAGGCTCCCATGGCACGGCAGGAGGCGAGATCCTCCTCAAAAATCTTCCGGGCCTCCGAAAGGAGAATATCATAAAGCTCTGAAGACTCCCCAACTTCCGCTACCTCTTTCATCCGCTCCAGGGCCCAGAAAAGGTTCACCGCCGTGGGGCGGGTTCGGGCAAGCCGCTCCGAGGCGGCCCGAACCGCCTCTTTTCCTCTACGGGCCTCCAGCACCAAACCGTAAGCTGCAGCGATGCCGATGGCGGGAGCCCCCCGGACCACCATGGTTTCGATGGCCCGGGCTACATCTTCCGCAGTGTGGCACGAAAAAAAACGGACCTCCTCGGGGAGCGTCCGCTGATCGAGGAGAACAAGGACGTTCTCCCTCCATTCTATGGTCTGAGGCAATGCCATAACGCTATCCCTCCAAGGTAGAACTCCTCTGAACGTGAAGAACCTGAACTGTGGCGGCACCATCCGCAAAGGTTAGATATACTGTATCTCCTTCCCGGAGATCCTTTACCGAGCCCAGGGGCTCTCCCTGGGGGGAAGCACAGAAAACATATCCCCGGGAGAGCATTTTCTGGGGGTTTTTAGCTTCCAGACGCTCCGTCCCCCGCTCTACCCGTCGTTTCCACTCCATGAAAGATCGATTAAAAGTCTGGGCAAGCTGCTTTTCGAGCTGTTTTTCCCTCTGGATCTCCCGATAGAGTATGCTCCGAACAAATCCTCCCCGGAGCACCTTCACCGCATGCCGTACCTCAAGCTTTTTCCGTTCCACTCTCCGTCGTCCCAGAGACTCCAGACGCTTACGGTACTGCTCCAGAGAAAAGAGCAGCTCTTCCCGATCCGGAAAGAGAAACTCCGCCGCCCCCGAGGGGGTGGGAGCATGAGCATCCGCCGCCAGATCCGCTAGGGAGAGGTCCCGTTCATGCCCAATACCTGTCACCAGAGGAACCGGAGAGAGCCGAAGGGCCCGCACCAGCTCCTCGTCATCAAAGGGAGAAAGCTCATCCTTCGCTCCCCCACCCCGAACGAGCATGGCCGCATGGAGATTCGGCAGGGATCGCAGCACCCCCAGAGCCCGGATCACACTGGATACGGCTCCCGCTCCCTGAACGAGGGCGGGGATCACATAGAGCCGGCTTCGGGGAAAACGACGCCCCGCCACCGCCATAACATCCCGCACCGCCGCCCCGCCCGGAGCGGTAATAACTCCCACATTCTCCGGAAAGGGAGGAAAGGGCCGCTTCATGCGGGGGTCGAAAAACCCCTCTTTACGGAGCTTCTCCTCCGTCACCGCTCTTGCCCGGGCCTTGGCTCCCTTGCCGAGGGGGAGAATACGCCGGGCGTAAAGCTGATAGGAACCCCGGGGAGCATAGACCCCGATACGTCCCTCCACGAAGACTTCATCCCCCCCCAGAGGAGTATAGGCCTGCCGCCAGGCCTCTCCCTTGAAGAGGACCCCCGAAAGGACCGCCTGGTCATCCCCCAGAGTAAAGTAGGTATGCCCGCTGCGATGGCGGTGAATCTCCCGGATTTCTCCCCGGACGATAATATTCTGAAGGGGATCCGAACCCTCAAGAAGCAGGGTTATCTGCCGGGTAACCTCCCCTACGGAGAGGGGGGAAGGGTTTCGTTCCATGAGGGACTCACCACCTCCCCGGTATCTGCATTTTCTTCTGAGGCTTTTTCCGAGGCCTTTTCCGCCTCAAGAAAGCGGACGATCTTTCCCAGCACTCCGTTTACAAAACGCCCGGAGTCCTCGGTACCGAAAATCTTGGCAAGCTCCACGGATTCTGAAATGGCCACCGCCAGAGGAACCGATTTGGAGAGCACCCCCTCAAAGAGGGCCATCCGGACCGCCAGAAGGTCTACCCGGACCATCCGTTCGGGTCGCCACTTCACCATGTAGGCTCTTAAAAAATAATCGATCTTTTCGCGATTCTCCGAGACTCCCCGGATAAGAAAGAGGGCATACTCCCGCACATCCTCAGGCTCCTCTTCGTAGGGGAGCATGCCCAGGGCCGCCTCGGGGGTGTTATGGGTATTCGCCGAAAGGGCATAGAGCACCTGGAGAGCAATCTCCCGAGCCCTGCGGCGTCTTTGGGAAAGCTGGGAACTCTTCAACGCCCCCTCATCCCTTCAGAAAACGCCGGCACCACTGAAGGGTCTTGCGTCCCCCTTCTCCCAGGGCAAAGCGGGCAAGAAGGTATCCCAGACATCCCCACAGAAGAGCGTAGAGGGTTTTGAGAAAACCGAATAAGAAAAAAGCCGAACCCCCTGCAGTAACCGCCCCCCAGAAGAGAGGATGCTGCACCATTTCTTTACCCAGCCCCGAAGAGAAGGATCCCGACTGTCCCCAGGTCACGAAAACCTCTCGAAAACCCAGGGGACGAAGAAAGCGTTTGAGATCCTCCGCCACCTGGTTCAAGCGATCATCCTCACGAAGAAAAGACCTTCCGGGATATCCCAACTGTACGTTCAGCGCATTTTGATCATCCCAAAGGGAGATATTTTCGCACCGATACCCCTCGGGAAGAACGTGTTCCATCAGGTGCAAGAGGCTTCTCTCGGAAACCCACAGCTTCCCCGACATGGTTTGTTTCCAATAAAGGAACATAGGTCTCACCCCGCACAAAAAAGCCGGACCATGGCCCGGCTCGCCTGGTTCATCCACACTACTCGGTCTTTTCCTCCACAGTTTCCACGGGGGGCTGAGGCCGCACACCCTCATGGTGCAAAGGCTCAACCTTTTCAACCTTTTCTTCCGTGGGCTCTTCGACCTTTTCGGGAACTTCGTGAAGATGGATACCCTGAATAAAGACATTGACGTATTTCACCCGATATCCGGTGAACTTTTCGAGATGCATCTTTACCGCTTCCTGCACTTCCCAGGCCACATCGGGAATGCGCAGACCATATTTAACGGAGATGTAGGTATCCACCATGATGGTGGGGGGAGTACCGTCATCCACGTTCACCCGAACACCCCCAGAGGTCTTTCTCCCCAGCCCGAAGGATGCAAGAGCGCTTCCTCCGGCGGGGCGCACCCCTTCCAGAGAGTGAAGAGCCTGTCCCGCCAGCTGCAGGATTACCTCTTCGGAGATCTTAACCTCTCCCTCCATAAGTCCCTTTCCGTCGGCGGAGAGATTCGCAACCTTCTCGGGGGCAGGAGTCTCTCCCTCCTTCACCTCGAAATTTTCCACCGCACCTTTTTTCTCAAAAACCTTATCCTGTTCCGTCACACCAAGAACCTCCTTTCCGGGGCCCATCCCTTACGCTCTCCTTTTCGGAGGCAGAGGATAGTCTTTCCCGCATTCTGGACACAAAAGATTGTCTTCCGAGCCGTAGGCCTTTCGCTGAAAAAAGAACCGCTCCCCACAGGCACCGCAAGGAAAAACCTCGTACTCTTCCTCCCGGGTCTCCTCCGTAGGGGGGGGTCCCCCCATACAAGCCAGAAGATCTCGAAGCCACGCCCGCTGCTCCGGAGAAAAAGAAAGACCTTCCAGGCGCTCTGCCAAAAGTTTCAGCTCCGGCATGGCATCTTTTCGGGTACTTTCAGGGGCCTTCAAAAAGCTAGCCCTTCTTGGCTCTTTCCAGGTACTCCCCGGTACGGGTATCCACCACCACACGCTCCCCCACGTTCACGAACATGGGAACCGCCACGGTAAGCCCAGTCTCCAGAGTGGCGGGCTTGCCGCTGCCGGAGACGGTGTCTCCCTTGAATCCGGGGTCCGTCTCCACCACCTGAAGCTCCACGGACTTGGGAAGCTCCAGAGCCATGATGCGCCCCTCAAACATCTGCAGAGCCACCTCAAGATTATCCGTAAGATAGTTCACCGCATTTCCCAGGACATCCTTGGGGATATAGAGCTGATCGTAGCTCTCCATATCCATGAAGATGTAGCTGTCGCCGTCCTGATAAAGATACTGGGCGGGCTTCTCCTCGAAAATAATCCGCTCGAAACGCTCTCCGGAGCGGAAGGAGTTCTCCACGATGGATCCCGCCACAAGATTGCGAAGCTTGGTTTTTACGATGGCTCCTCCCCGCCCCATCTTATGGTGCTGACAATCAAGGATCTCCCATATGCCGTCCTGCCATCGAATCTTCATGCCTGAATGAAAATCACTCGTATCCACTACCTGAGCCATGCTACAACCCGCTCCTTCTTCGACAAAAAATAGTGCTTCGCATTATACCAGCTAATAGCCCTGCATTACCAGTTCGTTCTTGAGAACCGTCTCATTCTCCACGGGACCCTCGGGAATATCCAGCACGTAGGGCACCACAATAATGGCCACCTCGGTAACGGTGTCGCTCTTGGTACGCCATCGGAATATTTCCCCCAGAAGCGGAAGATCTCCGAGGATGGGAAACTTTGTTTCGTTTTCGGATTTGTTATGAGAGAAGAGACCTCCGATGACAAAGGGCTCTCCGTTGCGCACCCGGATCTGGGTATCCACCTCCCGGGAGGATTTCTCCGGAAAGAGGGCGGAGCCGCTCTGTTTGAAGGTCACGCTTCCGGTGGAGACCTTGATCTCCAGATTGATCATGTTCTCCCGACCGATGGTGGGAAGAAATTCCAGGGTGGGCCCCGCCTCCACATCCCCGTAGGTGGGGTTTCCCGCCTCGTCCTTTCCGGAGATGTACTTGGTTTGGGTGGTGAGCTTGATGGAGGCCTTCTCCCCCGCCACGGTGATCACCGAGGGCCGGGCAAGAACTTCGCCCTTGTCTTCCTTTACCAGAGAGTTTAACCCTGCATCAAGCATCCGCATGGTGTTGGTGGTGATGTTGTCCACATCCACCCCGTCGGGAATGGGAATGATTCCCTCCCCATCCTTATCGGGATCGTACTCTTGCCAGAGATTGGTGTCAATGTAACCCAGGGTGGCCCCTCCGGCGCCGTAGGCGAAGTGCCAGTGCTTGTAGACCCCCGCAATGACCGCCTCCAGAGAGTCGCTGTTGTCGTTTTTGGTCTCCACAATCCGGGCCTGAATCATCACCTGTTTCCCCGGATGATCCACCTTCTGAAGAATCCGCTCCACCTCAAAGAGTTTGGTGGGAGAAGCGGTAACATAGAGCTCCCGAAGCCGCTCATCCACGGTAACCCGCTCCACCCGAACAAGCTCCTTGAGCATGGCCGCCACCGCTGCGGGATCTCCGTAGGCCACCCGGTAGCTCCGGGTGACTTCCTTGCCCAGCGTTCGGGCAAGATCCGTATCCCGGCCGATAAGAAGGGTCTGCCCCATCACCGCATAGCGAATGTCGTACATGCGCATGAGGTAGGAAAAGGCGTCCCGGAGAGGCACATGCTTGAGGCTGAGGGTTACCGGTGTATCCGGGGTGGAGGGATCGAGAATAACGTTCATGTTCATGGTCTTCGCCAGCATGCGGAAGACATCCCGCAGATCCGCTCCCTGAAGCTCCAGCGTTACGGGGGTCCGGTTTCCCAGAGGGTCGAGAGAGGAGTAAGCCTGCTGGGGAGGAGCCACGGGGGTTACCCCCGAGGAGGCCCGATTCTTCAGGGAGAGCTCCAGCACCAGCTTATTCGCCGGAGGCGTTCCCCGAAGGTTTTTGAGTATCAGAGCATCTTCGGTCTCCACCCGCATCACCAGCCCCCGGGCCTCCTGATCAATGGAAATCCGTCGAACCAGGGGGAGATGATAATCCTTCTCCCATCGCCCCGAGGGAAGGGAAACATTATAAAAGAAAAATTCCAGCTCGTTAGGACGCTCCCGGCGCAACTCCGGCCGGGGAAGAGAGGTTCCGGAGATCTCCACCGACACCAGCCCATCCCCCACCTGATGCACCGTAAGCCCTGCCAGGACGGGCATATCAAGAAGAGGGTCCGCCCCTTCCGCAGCAAAAACCCCCAAGCTGAAGAGAAAAAACAGAACCACACAACAGAGCATTTTTGTTCGGACAATCCAACGCATGTCGCTTCCTCCTCCTATTGCAGCAGGGGAAGAGTGATCTTTTCCCTGGACCATTGTATCACCACCCCGCTTCCGGAAATCTTGAGAACCTTGCCGAGTCCTCCCCCGAAGGAATGTCCCTCCTCCACGATAATGCCCCCTCCCTCACTCTCGATATCCATGAGGGCGGTTTTTTTGTTCCCCACGATAAAGATGGCCCGAACGGTCATGTAGGGGGGGAGAATCTCCGGAACATAGGCCTCGGAAGCGCTTCGGGAGGCGGCGGAACTCTGCTTGGGCAGGTCCGCCTTATAGGGCTCCCGGGAGATGGCAAGAATCACCCGGGCATACTCCCGACTGTGCTTACGGTAGAGCATGATCTGCCGAAACTCCCGATCCGTCTGCTGCAATCGGGTCTCCTCGGCGGCGATATTCACCGGAAGATCCCTCCTCAGAGGGGGATTTGCCCTTCTGCCGCTGTAAAGAAGGTAGAAATAGTATCCCTGAAGCACCGTGGCTCCTATGACGAGGAGAAAAACTCCAAAAAGAACCACCTTTTGAAGCGAACGATCTCCCCGGAGCCACCCCCAGAGATTTCGGGACTGCGCCGCCATTCCACGGAACATCACTCCACCCCCCCTCGTACCCGAGTCTCCAGAAGGGTGGTGCCGGAGATGCCTCCGGAGCTCTCAAACTTTATGGAGAGGGACTGCATCCGCACGATCTCCTCCATGGTGCGCCATCCCGCTATTCCTTCCAGAACCTGGTAATAGGGACCCGTGAACTGCACCGTGGCGGTAAGCATCCCCCCGGTATTCACCCGGGTGGAGGTGATACTCACCTTCTCCACCCCCACCTCGGTGAGCTGCTTCTCCACATTGGAGAGAAAGGCCACCTGATCCTGGGGGAATGCCACAGGCTGCCGGGAGAGGCTGGAGAGAATCCGCTTGTAGAGTTGCAGCAGGGATTCATCGGTTTGCACCGCATGTTTCACGCTCTGCTCCTGCCGCCGCACGCTCTCCTGCCGCTTCTGCACGCTCTGGAGGGTGGTAAAAAGATAGTAGTGCCCACCCCCCACACCCCCCAGAAAGGCCAGGATCAGCAGAGAGAAGAGGGTTTTTTGAAAGGATTCGGATCGAAAAAAGTCGAAAGCCATATCAGGATCCCTCCTTGGGAAGGGTAACCTCGGTGATGTCATAGAGCGTGCAGTCCAGCACAAAGGAGACCGTTTTTGAGGTTCCTCCCCGGGAGCGCCCCACCTTGGGAACCACCACGCTCTGGACGATGCTGGCCTCTCCGAGATTGTTGCCGAACTCCACCACGTCTGCCTCGGAATAGGCCTCTCCCTGCATGGAGACCGCATTTTTGGAGATGCTCAGAGATGTAAGCCACACCCGGGCGGGGAGGGATCCCTCCAGGGCCGCCAGAACCTCCAGAGAGGGAAGTTCTCCCTTGAGAAGCCCCAGAATGGCCTGATATTCCTTTTCCTCCTCCTGCAGGCGGGTGAGTTCGGTTTTCAATGCCCGGGCCTGACGCTCCAGCACCCGAAGGCTCTCCTGCCGCACCTGAAGAAGATCCTGCTGCTCCCGAAGACGAAGCCAGGAGTAGCCCAGAGAGAGGGCACTGGCCCCCACGAGAAGAATCACCAGAAAGAGAAAGAGCCCCCCCAGAATATCTTTTCCCTTGCTTCTCTTCTTTCCCGCATCGCTGTTTTTGTACTCCTCCGGGCGAAGATCAAAACGCATCATGCTATCACATCCCTCAAGGCAAGCCCCAGAGCGGATTCCCACCCCCGGGGATTTTCTTCCGGGGGTGTCATTCCCCAGGTCTCCCACAGGGGGAAGGAGAGCAGGGAGAGATCCGAAATCTCCTGACGAAAACGCTCCTGCAGCTCCGGATCATCCCCGTAGGGCCCCGCAAGAATCAGGGAGTTCACCGGCACATCCCGGAACTGCCCCTTCACGAATCCCAGGGTGGAACGCACCTCCCGCAGTACCGAATCGAGAGACTCCTCCCGGGATCCCTCTCCGCCAATTCCCACCAGAAGGGTTCGGAAAAGAAGGGTGGAGCCCCCGCTTCCCAGAATAAGCTGAGTGCTGTTTTCTTCTAGAAGGAGCATGAGATATCCCCCGGAAAGCCCCGGCACGGGGCCGAGGATGGAGCGGAAAGCTCCCACCAGAGAGGGCTCCACGGAGCTCACGGGAATCTCCAGAGGTTTCAGGAGCTCCAGAATCTGCTCCACCAGCCGGGATCGCACCGCCGCCACCATGAGCTTCATCTCCCCCGCAGGCCCCCCCGCATCGGGGGTGATATCCGCCACATCGTACACCGCCTCCCCCACGGGAAAGGGAAAGTATTTTTCGAAATCCCACTGCAAGGCCCCCCGGGCATCTTCAAGATCCATCTCGGGAACCCCCACCACCCGCATCATCACATTTCGGGGAGGAAGGCCCAGGGTGATCCCCCGGGGAAAAACTCCCCCTCGTTCGTCTCCAAGACGCTGCACCAGGGGAGCAAGAAGCTTGACATCCCGCAGCATGCCCTGCTCCAGAAGAGCTCCGGAAGAGGATATCACCGATGCAACCTCAAGCTGGTAGCTCCCGGCCTGACCGGAAAGCTCCAGATATCGAATCTCGGAGTCGTGAAAGGAAAAGCCCGCCCCCCCACCGGAGGATTTGCGCAATGTTCCTAAAAAGGGCAACCCCACAGCCTCACCACCTTTCCTCCATTTTAACCGATTATAGCGAAAAGCGGGGAGAAGGTAAAACCCATCTTTCCCAAAAAGATACAGGAAAATCGAAATATTCTTTCGAGTATTTCCGCTCCCGGAGATCTGGGACTCTTTTGAAAGATTTTTTCAGTTGCGAATGCGCCAGGATCGGGAGAAGACCCCGTGATAGTAGGCGGGATCGTAGGTGGAGGGCCAGGAAAAATTCCACCCCGGTATCTCCTGAGGATGAGAACGGGAACGTTTACGGGAGGAACGAACCAGAAGGAAAACCGAAAGGAGGGAGCTCTCTTCCTGATACTCGCAGTGAAACCCCGCCACGAAGCTCGCCAGGGGCTGCACCACCGGAACCCCCTCGCTGTAGAGGCGAAGATAGAGGGTGGTTCCTCCAAGATAGATCTCCGCTGCAAAGACCCCGTGGATCTCGTCGAAGGCGTGCACCGTCTCGGAGCGGGAGCTTCGAAGGGTGAGGGTCTTTCCCAAGGATCGCACGTTGAAAAAGGGAATTCCCGAGGCGGGAAAAGCATAGCAGGGGCACCTTTTGCCGAACTCCGGAAGAGGGGCGGAAAGCTCCAGGGAGGACTCTTTCCGGGTGATGACGGTCTGCTTCAAGGCCCCCTCCCCCAGAGGGATTCCCGACACCAACCGAAGACGCTGCCCCTTTTGGGAAAGCTCCACCACCCCCCAGCTCCGGTAGGGAATTCCCGGAGCTCCCGGAGGAGAGGTGAAGGCCTCTTCAAAGGCCTCCCCCGAGGAGGGCATCCCCAGCCCCGCCCCGAGAGCATAGGGCTCCAGAGCGGCGAGAACCTGCTCCCCCCGAAAGGTGCAGGAGGCCCCATCCCGGGCGAGATCGTAGAAGGAGAAGAACGAAAAAAGGAGCGGCAGAGATGCCGCTCCTACAATACCCATCATGAACAGCGCGAGAAGAAGTTCTACGAGAGAAAAGGCTGTTCTTCTAGGCATGGAACTTCAGAAAAACTAATTCACCTGAGAATAGAAATAATCGTTTGTGAGATCGACCGGGGCAGCAGGAGCTGTATCAGTGATAAGCTCCACAGGGCCTGCATCCGTACCTAACCAATTCTTATTGGAACCGTCATTCCGCACTGTCTCCAAAAGCTTTTCTAGCGCTCCTACGGTAGGAATTATTCTACCTACGAAATAGGTGTCAGCAGAAGCACCACTCCCCGCACTCCAGGAATAGCCATCGCTGAGATCCTTATCCACATATGCCTCAAAATCTGTAACATTGCCAGCCGCAGGATACCCCGAGTTATCAGCGTAATACTGTAACGCCGCACCCTTCATGGTTCGGATATCCGAAATAATCTTCGTGGCCTCCGCCTTATCCGTGCTGCTTCCCATGAGCATCATCATGGCTCCCGCAAGAATACCGATGATGACGATAACGATCAGCAGCTCCACCAGGGTAAAACCTTTTCTCTTCATACTCTTCATCATACAAAACACCTCCTGTAAAAGTAAGAAAACTAAAGCACTGTATGGATAGCCTCCAAATAGACGTATACAAAACACCCACTCTATCAGAGCTACCACACCACCCACGAACACTATTAAAACAAATTCAAAGGGTCGTGTCAACAGGAAAAATTACGGATCTTATTTTACATTATGTTAGTTTATCAAGGGAGCGGTTCGACCACTTTCGGAGCCGAGGGGATACACAAGCGGAGGCTCCTATTCCAAGGCATAGTATAATAACGTGAAACAGCCCTCTACAGCATGGTCTGAATGGCTCCCACAATGGGCATAAAGACCGCCAGGGCCACCAGGGCCACTATCCCCCCCACGAAGACGATGATAAAGGGCTCCAAAAGGGCGGTGAGCTGAGAGACCTTCTGATCCAGCTCCAGATCATACCAGTCCGCCACCTTATTCATCATCTCCTCCAGCTGCCCCGTCTGCTCCCCCACCGCAAGCATGTGCGCCACCATGGGGGGAAAGATCTTCAGCTTTTTGGCGCTCTCCCCCAAAGAAAGCCCCTGCTTGGCATCCTCCCGGAGCTTATGAAATCCCCGGGCGATCACCACGTTGTTCGCCACCTCCATGGTCATGTCCAGACTGGGGAGAATGGGAACCCCCGCCTGCACGAGAGAGCCCAGGGTGCGCATGGTGCGGGCCATGATGGCCTTAAAGAGAATATCTCCGAAGACGGGAACCTTGAGCTTGAGCTTATCCACAAAGGCCCGGGTGGCCTGGAGCCTGTGGAACAGCACCAGAAGAACGATGAAAGAGATAAGCCCCCCCAGAAGAAGGGGCCACTGGTACTTGAGAAAGTCTGTCATGGCGAAAACCATCATGGTGATTCTGGGCATCTCCGCATTCATTCCCGCAAAGACTTTCTGAAACTTGGGGACGATCACCGTCACCATGAGATAGAGCACCCCTATGGCGAAAGCCATGACCACCATGGGATAGGTGAGGGCAGATTTGATCTTCCGGGCCAGGGCATCCTGCTTTTCCAGAAATCCCGCCACCCGATCCAGGGTGATATCAAGAAGCCCCCCCTCCTCTCCCGCCTGCACCATGGCGATCATGAGAGGGGAAAATTCCTTGCGCCGCTTCATGGCCACCGCCAGGGGGTAGCCTCCGTCGAGAAGTTTTTTCGTCTCGGTGATGGCGTCCATCAGACGTTTGTTAGCGGTCTGATCCTTGAGGATATCAAGAGCCGCCCCAAGGGTGAGCCCCGAAGAGATCATGGTGGCAAGCTGCCGGAAGAAGACCGCCTTGTCCCGGGTGCTTACAGTGCTTATCCGCTGGAGCCTCTCCATAAAACTCAGAGATTTTGGGCCTCCCTTTCTGGCGCCTTCCCGGGAAGAGGAGGCTTTGCCTTTGTCGTTGCCTTTGGAAGGACCTTCCTTTCCCTTGGCCTCCCGGATGGCGATGGGCATGAGGTTCTGGCTACGCAGCCAGGCCACCACCTCCTCGGATTGGTTGGCCTGACGCTCTCCCTCTTGGATTTTTCCATCCTTGGCTCGGGCTCGGTAGCTGTAGAGCATGGTATCGCCTCCATCCTATAAAAAATCACATCATTTCAAAGACGAGTCGCTCCAGATCTTTTCTGTCGTAGGCATATTTCTGGGCATGCTCATAGGGGAAGATCCCCTCCCGAACGCACCGGGC
>NPIG01000288.1_pt1 | contig 48744 bp, 53 predicted proteins | sample 8637441 | NCBI WGS metagenome assembly NPIG01 (sample SAMN07420675, study PRJNA396082) | bioreactor metagenome | isolation source: sample BR6 brine-fed electro-methanogenic bioreactor BR | place: Japan: Kochi | collected 2016-06-14
TCTCCTCGCCCTTTTAGATGAAGGGGAGCGAACCCCACTTCCAGAGGGGATAGATAACATACAGGATAATGTGACATTTCTATTGGTTTAGAAGAGGGGGGCAAGGATCTCTGTTCCCTGATGAAGAGTCATACCGGTTATCTGGATCACTTTCCGCGATGACTGGTAACCGGATACAATAGTAACTGAAGATCTAGGAGTATCCATGACATTTGAGACGAGATCGATGATCGCAGAGTTGGCACGCCCCCCAACCGGGGGTGCAGTGATGGCAATGCCAATTGCCTTTCGCCACTCATTATATCCATCAGGAAAACTGTTTCTCGCAGATCCTGCATGTACATCAAGAGCGATCATAAGCCCTTCACCGGAGAGCCGAAATGCCTCTTCAAAAAAAGCCATAGTATCTGTCGGGTAATGTCACCCGGTGAAAACTGATTACGGTCATCGATGGCTGCTGCCGTTCCTCCCGCATCAAACCCGTCACCGGGTGGTGCCTGTCTCGCAGACGGGTTGTCCCATGGATCATCTCATGACATACGTCATATGGATCACCTGGGGACCTATGAATGCGAATATATTGGCACATTATTCTATTGGCTCCCCGGGATGATAACCCCTTCCCGGCATCCAGATTCCGGGTTCATCCGAGTAGTCCCCCTCGCGATAGGCAATCCTGCCTGAAATGAGAAGAAGAGAAGGAAATACCCCAATCATACCTTCATACGGAGTCCATCCACAGCGGGAATGGAGGTTCTCTGACCTGATTGTTTCCGGATGCATCGCATAGAGGGCAAAATCTGCCCGTTCACCCTCTCCAAATCCGGAGGGCGGGATTCCAAGGACCCTGCAGGGGGTTTTTGCCGTCTTCTCGATGACCGATTGAAGGGTGAATGTACCTTTGTTCACTTCGTTCATCAGGAGCGGGAGCATCGTCTCAACACCAGGAAGGCCAGAGGGGGCGTCTGCAAAAGGAACCTGCTTCTCTTCTCGCGTATGGGGGGCATGGTCTGAGGCGATGAGATCAATATCATCCCATGATGATAAAAGAGCTTTTCGCTCAGATTCCGGGCGCAGAGGCGGATTTACCCTCCCAAATGTATCTTCCGGATCAAACTGTTCAATTGAGAGGAAGAGATGATGGGGAGTCACCTCCTTTGATCCAGGTGCAATCGCAAGGGAATGTGAAGAGCTGATATGGCAGATATGGGGTTTCATTCCATGAGGAATGGCGGATTGTATCTGCTGGAATGATTCTGCTTCACCGTCAGAAGAGCGGAGGTGATGGTGATCTGTCAGGGTATCCGGTCTTCCCGGAAGCACCTTTTCACAATGGATGGTGGCAGGGGCACCGAGTGAGTGGATTCTTTGGAGCGCATGACCCAGTTCCTCAAGAGTGAGCGCATCCCCATAACTCGAAGGGGCAGCAAAAATCTCCCCGAATGCCATGGCGCCCGCGTTCCAGAGAGGCAGGGGATCCGAGTCCGGAGAAACCCCGCCATTTATAGCAAATGAGCAGAGAGCGCATCTTTCTGCCTCCTTTATACGATTCTGGTACTGCTCGCGTGAGAAGAGTGGGGGAATCGTATTCGGCTGATCGACAACCATGCTTACCCCGCCTGCGATGGCGGATTGGGTTCCCGTCCGCCAGTCTTCCTTGGCAGACTGCAGACCCCCACGCATATGGACGTGAATGTCGGTTGCAGCCGGTATACAGAGGAGACCGCTACATTGAATCTCCTCATCTGCCCTACCTGCGCTTCCGATATGGAGGAGTTTACTGTCCCGGAAGGCGAGATCGGCCACCCTGCCATCAGGGAGGGTGGCGTTTCTCAGGACAAGATCTAACATACCCGTGGCACCGGATCTCCAAGAGGCGGTTCGATAAAGCGCTCGCCTCCGATACTGGTCCGCATCACAACCCGTGAGCCTGAGACTACCTCTCCGATGATTGCAGCATCAGCGCCAGTCGGGTGGGAGCGGAGTGCCGAGAGGATGGCATCGGCATCACCTGCAGCAACCCCCATTATCACTTTGCCTTCATTGGCTACCTGGAGGGGATCGATTCCGAGGATATCGGCCGCTGAACTGATGCCCCTCCTAATTGGAACCTTCTCTTCATCCAGCAGGATTCCTACCCTGCTCTTCTTCGCCATCTCGTTAATCGCAGCAGCAAAACCTCCTCTGGTCGGATCCTTCATTGCATGAATATCCCCAGCCGCCAGGGCACGCTCCACAATCGGCCAGACAGGGGCAACATCAGATCTGAGTGTTTCACCAAATTCAAAGCCCTCACGGTATGAGAGGAGTGAGATCCCATGATCGCCGAGTGTGCCCGAGGCGATGATGATATCCCCTACCTGCAGGGTGCTGTCACGCACAGGGCGATCGGCTATCCCGATGCCTGCGGTATTAATGATGATTCCATCGAGGGATCCACGTTCCACCACCTTGGTGTCCCCGGTTACGATACTGGCACCAGCCTCGCCAAGTGCCAGATCCATTGAGGAGACGATTTTTGCAAGATCTTCGATTGCAAAACCCTCCTCAATCACCATTGCAGACGTAAGGGCAATCGGACGGGCCCCCATTACGGCAAGATCGTTTATAGTGCCGCAGACCGATAGTCTCCCGATATCGCCACCCGGGAAAAAAAGCGGTCGAACGACATGAGAATCGGTGGTTAAAACGATATTTGTACCATTAAGGGGGATAACAGCACCATCATCAAGAGATTCAAGCCCTATACCACCGGCATTGTTATGGGAAAAAGCTGTCAGGGTCCTGAGGAGTTCTCCCATAACCTCTCCGCCAGCACCATGCATCAGATTAACATTCATTCTTCACCTGTATCAATCTCAATATTCGCTACAACAATCTCTTTTCCTGCAACAAGACTCGGAAGTTTCCCGCAGCCCGGGCAGACATAAATCTCACTCCCTTCATATCCACAGACACAAGAGGTCCTTGGAGGGATAATGTCACAGACGATCGCTGCCCCCTTCATGACAGGATCATCAGCGGCGATCGCCTCAAAAAGAAAAGAGACCTGTTCGGGATTGATCATTGCCATCTCGCCGAAGTGCACCTTTATCTTTGTGACATGGACGGCATTATGATCGAGGGCTGTCCGGCGGGCTGTTGCATAGATATCATAGGCTATGCCATATTCATGCATCAGGCACCCATGGCCTCATAGACCTGACGGAATATCTCCCGTGTCTCAAGTCCCTCCTCACGCGAAAGCCGCTGGATGGCGAATCCGACATGAACCAAAACAAACTCCCCTACTTTTACATCCACCAGATCAAGCCTGACTTCATGCTGGAGATCGCCGAAGTCGACGAGGCCGATGTTGCCATCCCTAATCTCAATAACCTCTGCAGGTACTGCGATACACATGAACCGATCCTCTAGATCCTCTTGTATCCTCAAAGTGATAAAGAGAACGAATGTGGCTTGCGGATGAAAGAGTTGACAGAAGAAAAGAATGATAAAAACGCCGGGGGAGAGATTTGAACTCCCGAGGTGCAACACCAGTGGCTTTCAAGGCCACCGCCTTTCCGGACTAGACTACCCCGGCCCGTACACATATATGCTCTTTAGAAATAAGAGATTATGGTTTCTTCACCAGACAAATGAGAAGAATTGCCAGTGCAACCAGTGGCATAAGGATAAACGCCGGAGACTCTTCAGCAGGTATCTGGTCTGAAACCTGAAGATCCCCAAATACATCCAATGGGGTGGCGCTTGTTGTCAGTGACTGGATATTCTGGCCATAGAGGTGTACTGTCTCCGTCTCAGCTCCATCCGGATATGCCCGTATCCGGACTGTGCCGCCACTTGCCTCGATCGTAAATGTCTCTGCCTTATCAGCACCGTACTCATTGATGACATGCTTTCTCCCCGACTCATCGATATACTCAATCACCCAGTCGACTCCTGAAAGTGTACTGATTGTTGCAGTCCCGGATCTGGTCTGCATCACAAAGTATGCCGGATTTTCACGAGAGGCAGGTGCGCTTGCAGAGATTATTGAAGGCGGCGGGGTTCGTGTCGGGATCACCGGGGTGGGGAGTTCATCCTGGATCACCTGAATCTGCACGATCCCGATCAATCCTCTCCTATCGGCAACACGAGCCGAATAAACACCCGCCCTGTCGATTGACACCTCCTGATAGAATCTGCCAATCTGATCGGTCGATATCCATTGAGGTCCAAAATAGTTGCCTGATGGACCATATACCGTCAGTTCAATCCCCTCAGCTCCCAGGCCGTCGACCATGCCATTGACGGAGAGCCAGCCATCATAGTCCTGGCGAACCGGAGATAGCATCGTCAGGAGGAGGCTGCGATCGGTGAGGTGATAGATAAACCAGTTTCTTCGCTGCGAAACCTCGTAGTACTTGGGTGCCTGAATCTCAAACCGGTAGTCACCTTCTTTCAGCCCGATTGTATCAAATTCCGTTGAGAATACCCCTCCATCCTGAATCACCATATTCCGGGTCATATAGTAATTGCCCGGACCGGTCACAGTAAGGGTCATCGTAACACCGGGAGGGATATTCTGGGAGATCCCACTGACGGTGATGATGTCACCGACATTCCCGTTAATACTCCCGGAGTCTCGCGGGGGCCCGATAAACTGGAAGTTATATGCCCCCACTGCTGTGATGCAGAGGAGGAGGAGAATGGCAGCAAGTGCGATCTTTTTCATGATCGAGATATCATCTGTATATGGTTTTAATGGTATCCCGAACAGTTGAGAAGCCCCTTGCCTCATGGATGGGGGAGGACCTGATAGATGGCGAGATTAAAAAAACACTCACCATCATTCTGAAGTCCGGCGGTTGCCGCTGGAACAGGTGCAGGATGTGCGGATACCGGTTTGAACGGTACCATTCATTGGATAAGAGCGGACTGAAAGAACGGATGATTGCCCAGATCCGGTGGATCGAAGAGAATTATCGCTCTGATGACTACGAGGTGATCAAAATCTTCACCTCAGGGAGTTTCTTTGATCCTGACGAAGTTCCGCTGGAAGTGAGGGAGGAGCTTGGAAGGCTCATCAGGGGGAAGATTGCCATCGCCGAATCCCGTGCCGAATATATTTCCCGGACAGCAATTGCTTCATTTCTCGACCAGATTGATTGCGGCGATCATGCAATGCCACTCTACGTCGCCATGGGGCTTGAGACGACAGACGATCGAATCAGAGAAAAATGCATTGACAAGGGAATGGCATTTGCCGACTTTATCCGGGCAGCAAAAGAGGCAGAAGAGGCTGGAGTCGGCGTCAAGTCATATCTCATGATGAAGCCCCTCTTCCTGACCGAGAAAGAGGCGATAGCAGATATGAAGACCTCTATCCGTGAGGCGGCACCGTATTCGGATATGATCTCAATGAACCTCTGCACTGTTCAGAAACGAACAGATGTAGAGTACTATTGGAAACGCGGAGCATACCGGCCGCCATATCTCTGGAGTGCCCTTGATGTCCTCCTCTCAACCGATGAAAAGGTCAGCTGCGATCCGGTTGGAGGCGGCTTTGCCCGTGGACCACATAACTGTGGCGAATGTGATCGGGAGATAAAAAATGCAATCAATCTTTATTCACTGAGTTTTGACCGCAGCCTCCTCCAGGCTGTATATGATACAGGCTGTGGATGCAAAGAAGAGTGGGAGTATGTCCTTGAGCATGAGATGCCCTGGTGCATGCCCCTTACCCGGTAATAGCTATGTTGCTGTCTCTTTCTGGTGCTGGAGTGCGACAAGGAGAGCCGGTATGAATGTCCCGGCATCTGAGACTACACCTATCGCCTGGCTGGTGCCCCGATCCATCAGTTTTGTAACAGACGCCGGGTTGATATCCACACAGATCGTCTTCACATAGGAAGGCAGGCAGTTGCCAACAGCAACGGAGTGGAGGAGGGTTCCGATCATGAGAACCATGCCGCAATCACCAAGATTGGCCCTGATTGCATCCTGGGCAACCACAACATCAGTTATTACATCCGGAAGAGGGCCATCATCCCGGATTGAGCCTGCGAGGAGATAGGGGATACCGGCTTTTACACATTCGTACATTATCCCGCCGGTGATAACGCCGGATTCAACGGCAGCTGCTATTGATCCGGCACGCATCACCTCGCTGATTGCGATAATATGGTGCTTATGGCCACCGGTGACGAGATCGCCTGTTTTGAGATTCATTCCAAGAGATGTTCCAAACAGGTTATTCTCAATATCATGAGTTGCAAGTGCATTGCCGCTGAAGAGGATATCGATATATCCTTCACGAATCATGGTTGCAAGCGCATCTCCGGCCCCGGTATGAACAATTGCCGGCCCGCCGACGATGCCAACTTTTTTACCTTTTGCTTTGACTTTCAGCAGCTCTTCTGCGATCTTTCTCACAATCGTCTCGCTCGGCCGCTCAGAGGAGACCTGTCCGTGCATGAACTCAAACATGCCGGTCTCACGGGGTCTTTCCGGATAACTCACCCGCACACCCCTCTCACCGATAACAACAGCATCACCCTTCCGTAACTTCGAGAGCGGGGTGCAGAAAGCACGGGGTTGCTCACTGTCAACCACAATGAGAACATCCATCTCAATATTCTCAACCAAAATCCATTCATCATCATACCGAATAGATGTCGGATGATTGGTTGTTGAGTAGAAACCCTTGGGGATAACCCGATCGGCCTCCGCAGGAAGAAGCCGGACATTTTCTACGTCAATCAGGCGGACGCCATACCGGTGAAGCTCGCTTGTTATCAGGTCGAGTTTCTCTTCAGTCTGGGCAGATACACGGAGCCGGGCGTAGCTTGGATCAGCTTTCTTCTTTCCAACATCAAACGTGATGATCTCAAAGTCTCCCCCCATATCCATGATACGGTCAAATACCCGTGTCATTATACCCGAATCGATGATATGGCCCTCAACCTCGATCTCCAGCGAATGGATCATATATACTAGTCAGCAGTTTTCGTTATATGCATTCTGACGATTCGCGGTGCTGAAAGGGATCTGCCCTCATCGTTTCATGAGTGACTGAAAGTGCTTTTCAAGAAGTTCAAGCTCAAACCGGGTATTTACATTGAATACAAGCCCCTGATCATGAAGAAGGAGCCGGAGTTCCTCCTGCTCCGCATGTATACGTGAGCCATCAAGGATATTGATGCCCGCCGGACTTGCCTGGACACCATCAATCTCCATCTGGTAGCGTGGCGTGGTTCCAAAACGCCTGCAGAAAGTGACAGGGATCCAGGTTGAGCAGGCCTGCATCCCTGAACTCGTATACTCATCCCATACAAAAGAGACAATATCCGGCCGGAGACAGGGGATATCCGAGACCGCTACGAAAAAAGGACCGTTTTCTTCAAGAATCGAGACTGCCTGAGCGAGATCTTCGACATAACCTGTGCCATCAGTAGAGACAAACGGAATATCATTTGCCCGGCACCAGTTTTTTGTGTAGGGCGTTTTAATCGATGTTACGATAATCGGAGTGACACCTGCTGCATGAAATGCATCAATAACAAAACGAATCATCGGGCGGCCTGCTATTCTGACAAGAGGTTTTTCCCCCATGTCAAGGCGAGATCCAACTCCTCCTGCCATGATTAAGGCGCGCATGCAGATAATGCCTCAATGAGAACCTGATTCTCCTCATGTCTTCGTACTGCAACCCTGATCGATTCCGGGAGGCCAAATGATGTGCAGTCCCTTACCAGAACCCCTTCACGAAGAAGGCGCCGGGTTAGATCTGATGCAGATATCCCCACGTCAACGAGGATATAATTCGTCGATGACTGATGTGGAGCGTAACCGATCGCGCAGAGGGATTGGCTGAGGTGATCACGCTCAATAGCTATCATTCTCCGTGATTCTGCCAGATCAGGGAGATGGCTGACAGCCTCGGTTGCATATATCTCAGCAAATCTGTTCACGGTCCATGGAGGGCGGGTCCTCTCGATTGCTTCGATAAGAGCCGGATCACCAAAGCCAAAACCAAATCTTATGCCCGGTACAGAAAATGCCTTTGTGAGTGATCGGAGGATGAAAAGGTCGGGATCTCTCTCTTCCACCATGCTCTGATCGGGATCTGCCAGATCGATAAATGCCTCATCCAGAAAGAGGATGGAGTCCTCATCCCGGCACTCCTTCAGCCTTTGTTTAATCGTATCTTTTGAAAGGAGCATTCCGGTTGGATTGTTTGGATTACAGAGATACCGTAGATCAACTGTATCTTCAGGATTATGAGTAATTGTACCCCCGGCGAGACGAACTGACTGGGCATACTCCCCAAATGTGGATCTCTCAATAAATACCCGCGACCCCGTGGGTACCATCACCTGCGCAAAGATCCTGATCAGCTCGACTGATCCGTTGCCGACGGTGATCTCTTCAGGGTTTCGTGAAAATGCAGATCCAATCGCCTCCTTCAGATCCAGATAGGTATCATCGGGGTAATCGCCCAGATCAACGGCACCGGGTCTCCAGTTGACGTGTGGGGGAAACGGATTCATGCTTGCACTGAAATCCAGAAGATCCGATTCCAGCCCTTCTCTGCGAAGATTCCTGATGATACCACCATGTATCTGCCTTTCAGGCATCTGTTTGATCCTCATAGGGCAGGCCACCAGGAAAGGAAAGGACTGAACCATTTTTCAAAGAAAGCAGGTTGAATCATACTCAAATTAATTTGCATTGTTCTGAATAAAAGGGTTCTGAAAAGGCTGTTTAAGACAGACTCAGACGATTATCGTAAACTATTTATAGATTAACGTTACATCTACATTTATCTGATTACTAAGATCAGACGATTGTGCGCTTAGTGTCTGACAATTAGCTTATATGAGTATGACAATTGTCTGACAGGAGTGAGAAATGGACAGGATCACCATCCGATTACCCAGGCAACAGGTCGAAATGCTGGAGAAACTGGTAGCGGCCGGAGAATTCCCAACCGTATCTGAAGCGGTTCGATATGCAGTTCGGGAACTCCTATCCAAGCACGGAGATCGGGTAATGCGCGAAAGCGATCAGGTCACGTCTTTAAAAATTTAAATGAGGGGTTGTAGTATGCAGACAATTATAAATGAAGCTTTAAAACACGCTGAGATTGAGAAAGACCGCGTTAAATCATCAATCATCGATGATGACGAGATGCTCGGCAATCCACGCATTGTCATCATCGGATGTGGTGGCGCAGGAAACAACACAGTAAATCGGCTTCACCATATGCAGGTGAATGGTGCTGAAACGATCGCAATCAACACAGATAAACAGCACCTTGACATGGTTCAGTCCGATAAAAGAGTCCTGATCGGCAAATCCCTGACCAAAGGTCTTGGAGCCGGCGGATTCCCGGATGTTGGCAGGCGCGCAGCCGAGATGGCCAGGCCGACCCTTGAGAGCCTCCTTGAATCAGCAGATCTCGTATTCGTCACCGCAGGAATGGGCGGAGGAACCGGAACAGGATCGGCCCCCGTCGTGGCTCAGATCGCAAAAGAACAGGGGGCAATCGTCGTCGCCATGGTGAGTTACCCCTTCCAGGTTGAGAAGGCACGCATGCTCAAAGCCGAAGAAGGGCTTGAAGCGATCCGCAATGCAGCAGATTCCGTGATCGTTCTTGACAACAACCGGCTGAAAAATTTTGTTCCAAACCTTCCACTCGGACAGGCCTTTTCAGTCATGGATCAGCTCATCTCAGAAACAGTCAAAGGGATCAGCGAAACAATCACTGAGCCATCACTCATCAACATCGACTATGCCGATGTTCGTGCAACCATGAGCAAAGGCGGGCTTGCAGTAATGCTTGTCGGTGAAAGCAAGCAGCAGAACAAAGCAGAAAGTGTTGTTCGCGAGTGCCTTGACCACCCGCTCCTTGATATCGACTATCGTGGTGCAACCGGATGCCTCATTCATATCACCGGTGGAAGCGATCTTACACTCCACGACGCAGAAGAGATTGCAAGCCAGCTTACCTATGAGCTCGATCCGCATGCAGATGTGATCTGGGGTGCGCGCGTCAGAAGTGACTATGAAGGGAAGGTACGGGTAATGGCAATTATGACAGGCGTTCAGAGCCCGCAGATACTTGGAGGACTTCCAAGCCTCTCGATGCAGTCAACACGCTCACGGAATGAAGCAGTTGTCCCGGGACGGAGTATCGGTCGGGGCACAGCAGATGCCCGCTCCGGAAGCCTCCTTGACTGGGTAATGTAATCCAAAAACCTATTTTCTTTTCGATATTCCACCATCAGACAAAAATTACATTCTTTTCAGAGAATTCGATACATTTAATAGCAACCTTAACCTTTACTTATAGAAAGTCGTATAACTGCCTCTGGAACCGGGAACAGTTTCTGTCACCGGAATTGAGCAATTGATGGCTTTTCGTATCGGAGGTTGAACAGGATGGTTTACGTGCATCAGCACTCAGGTGAAGTGCTGCCTGTTTTTTATCAGCTACCTTTCATAGAGGTAACTCCGTGCAAAAGGGGCGCATATACTCCAACCTGCAACCCAGAGGCAAACGTATCGACATTTGAGGATTGTTGAGCATGTTGAATGATCTCGTAGACAAGAGAAAAACTATTCTTGCTGAATCTGAACAGCACAAGAACAGAAGGAACGAACTCAATGCCCTCGCAAGCAAATGTGCCCGCGAGCGGAATGAACTGAACAACCAGACGCGCCAGTATGTCGAAGAAGCACAGAAGCACAAGGAGCTTCGCGACTCAAGCAACAAAGATGTCTCCGATCTGAAAGATCAGAGAAATGTCCTGAATGAACAGGCAAATATACTCTTTGAGGAGCTTGAAGAATATAAAAAAGAACACGGCAATATCAAAAAAGGCCAGGTCAAAGACATCCAGCGTCAGATTGAGTTTCTCGAGTTCAAACAGCAGACCGAAGCAATGAGTTCTGACAAGGAACGTGAGCTCGTTGATAAGATCAAACATATGAAAAGCCAGGTTCGTGAACAGGAAGCTGAACTTGAGCAGAATAAAGAGATCCGGTCAAAACTACAGGAAGCACGTGACCTCCGGAAACAGGCATCCGATCTCCACATCAAGGTGACCGAGAGTGCAGAGCTTGCACAGACTCACCACGATCTTATGGTGGAGTGCTATAGGAAAGCCGACAAGTCCCGTGAAGAGGCAGATGCCAGACACCGTGCATTTGTTGAGGCACAGGAAGCAGCAGATGCCGAACACAAATCTTTCATCGAATGCCAGAAAGAACTCCGTGACTACGACAAAGTCATCAGCGGTATGAGGACAAAAACCAAGAAGGTTAAAACCGTTAAAGAGAATAAAACAGTCAGAATGGAAGCAGAAAAGATCTTCAACTCATTCAAGAGTGGAGAAAAGCTTACCACCGACGACCTCCTTCTCCTCCAGAGATCTAAACTCATTTAATTTTTTTTGCAGAACGCATAATATGATTGAATAAGACCGGCAGGTCTTCTTCATCAGAGCGATCTTTTCCGGGAACCCTTTTCTGACGATGTCATTCTGGAAAACCAGATTTAATTCATCATTCAGAGAAAACAACATTATTATCCTAATACGTTCATGTATTCTGTAATGGAGAAGAGGAAGACGCTCGTGCTGAGCGTCGATCGCGATGACGATATCGGATATAAAGCGAGGATAGAAAGCCCCGTTATCGGAAGAGAGGCGTGCCTTGAGGCGGCGAAACACCTTGGGCTTGTCGATCCTGAAGATTCCGATGTGAATGCGATATTCCAGGCAGTCAAGATATATGACGAGTTGACTGCACGAGGAGAGGATGTGATCGTTTCTGTCATTGGCGGAAGCCATATGAATATGCTCGAAGGAGATCGCAAAATCGCCGATTCGCTCTCACAATTAATCAATCAAACGAACGTAACCGCCTGTATCCTTGTATCTGATGGCGCTGAAGATGATTTCATTCTCCCGATCGTCCAGTCCAGGATTCCTGTCGAGAGCGTCAAACGAGTCATCGTTGCGCAGATGCCAAACCTTGAGGGAACCTACTATATCATCAAGAAACTGCTCGACGATCCAAAGATCGCCCGTGTGGTTCTTGTCCCGATCGGCCTTGCAATGATGCTCTATTCAGCAGCATATCTCTGGGGGAGGCCGGATCTTGCGACCTTCTTTGTTGTCGGAGCCGTTGGGATTTATTTACTCTTCAAAGGATTTGGGATTGACGAATTCTTCAGTTATCTCATCTCAGGACTTCAGCAGTCTTTTCAGAAAGGGAGTTTCAGTTTTGTTGCATACATAACCGCAGTCTTGATCTCAATCGTCGCCCTAATCATGGGTTTAACGAGCCTGCTCGTTTATTATCCACAGGATGCCGGAGTTCTGCTCTTTTTTGCTGCATTCATCTATGGATCAGTCTGGTGGTTTGTGGGCGCAGGGCTTGTTGCAATGGCGGGAAAGATCATCGATTGCATCCTCAATGAGCAGGAGATGCTCAGCAGAATTGTGATCATCCCCTTTTTTATGGGAGCAATTGGAACGATCATCTACGGGGCAAGCAGCTATCTGCTTTCAATCAGTAATGTACCCGAATTCCCTGTCTCCGCAGGTAGCGGAGTACAATCCATAATCATCTTCACTGTAGCCGGCCTTCTCTGTGCACTGATTGGGATCTATATCCAGTCAGCAACAAGCAAATGGGTTATAGACGGTAAGAAGAGCAGAAAATGGTGAAGAACCACATAAAACGGCAATGCATTTATGAGTACATGCCGATGTCTATTCCATGCCTGTCATAACGATTCAGATGTCAGAAGGAAAAACAGCAGATCAGAAGCGGAGAGTTGCCGGTGAGATCACCCGGACCGTTGCCGAAACATTCGGTGTCGACCCGGCAGCAATTATTGTCATCTTCAACGAGTTGCCACGCGAAAATATCGCAAAAAGCGGAAAACTCCTCTCGGATTGAGAGGATTGTATCTTTTTTCTGAGATCACTCATTTGAGAGCGGGAAATGCTCCTGGTAGACCTTGCGTCTCTCTTCAAGATCCGTATGCAGGTACACTTCTGTCGTCTGGATCGACGAGTGGCCAAGGTTCTCCTGCACCACCCTGAGGTTTCGTGAACGCCGGTAGAGTTCACTTGCATAACTGTGGCGGATCTTATGAGGAGTGATTCCGGCAGGGGCATATTTCCGGAATATATGCTGGACTGAACGGGAAGAGAGGGGAGCGCCAGAACGGCCCTGAAAGAGCGGGCCAGTCTTTCTTCCGCCGGTAAACACCCTGATCGCGGTCAGAGTATCGGGATCGATGAAGACCGTCCGGATCTTTCCCCCCTTCCCACGGATACGGATAGTCTCCTCATCAAAATCGATATGCTCAATCATAATCCCACATAGTTCAGACACCCGCACCCCGGTTGCATAGATTGTCCTGATAAGGAGGCGATCCCTGGAATCCACGATCTTTTCCAGAAGAGTGATGACATCTACATGTTTCAGATATAAAAGCTCCCGATCCTTGATTTTAGGACGATCCACGCCGAGAACCGGATTTGTATCAACAACCTGCTGACCAACGAGAAATCTGTAAAATGAACTGAGCGTTGAGAGATACCGGTTCATGGTCGTTGCGGAGAGACCCCGTTCAACTGATACCACTGCCATAAAATTGGTGACTTCATAGCCATCAGTCTCAACGTCCGGATCATCTGAGGCCTGTACTCCGGCAGAATAGGAGGAGAAATCGTGCAGCACCCGGCGGTATGTATCTATTGTTTTTTTAGAATAATTCCGCATCGTCAGGTGATTCATATATCGGGGTATCCAGACAGAGAACGTCCGCTGACGGGGAGCCATGATATACCATGGTTTTCCGGAGTTATTACCTTTGCGCAGAATAGTATGGCCATCTTCGATCGCATCTTTGATTCAGCGATTCGGCTTTATGGATCTGTACTGATCGATATCCGATCTGAGATGATGCTTTTCTCTGTATAAAAGTTGCAGAATATGTGCCATCATACGTATAGCATCATATGGTTTATAGAAGTAATTGTTTGAATACTTTAGAACATAATACCATAATTTCAAATATAAATATAATCGAATAAAAACTATCGATCAACCAGCCATCATACTATAACAACACTCACACCCACCCCATAAAAACCAGATCTTTGTCAGACACGAACCCAACTGCAGCGAGAATATCCCACCCATAATACAGTCCATATTTCCAGACACCCATTCGATGGTTCGCCCATGCCCCTCCGCCACTTCATTTTTTTTAAGACATACATACCAGAATTTGTGTCGGAGATAACAAGACCAATTGTAAGTCCAAAATAACACCATAACCATAGTCCACATATCAGGGAAGGAAGATAACGCCAAACGTGAACTGCACACAATGAGGAGATGCCCCCCTACATGCCAAGAGTCAGTTACCTTAACCAGGAGAAGCATACATGAAGAGAGGATAGCGGCATGAACATGGCCGATCAAAAAACACATTACCCTCATGCAGCATTCATTTGAGTCTGATGATTCAGATTACACTGCCGGACACCAGATCTGCTCAATGACATACCATAATTGCGCAGAATACCTATTCTGCGCAAAAAATCCCGTTCCTCTACGTTGTAAAAATAAACGAAATTTAGGATTTAAAACGAGAATAGACCGAAATTCAGTATTTTTAGGGTTACAAGATAGTGGACAGCTTCTGACTATAATTTTCAAGAGAAGCAGAACCCCCAACCATCCGGACAGACAACGGGTTGAGTTACCCCACCTCAAGGAGCATATAAAGAAACTTCATATCGTCGATTTCATCGATCTTTTCACATTTTTACTATTAGGCATTATGATAATCGAAAAAAGTCGATGATAATGCCAATATGAGGACGTTAATTTTTGACGCAATTGAAATATTGATTGAACCAATTGCAGAGAGACAGAGGGTAGGAATTACGAGAGAGAAGGGTTTGAAAACCAACTGCCTTTTAGATAACCACACCTACCCAACAGGGCCAGAGGAGACGCACCAATCACTCACCATAAGAACAGGGAGATCAGCAACCCACCTACCAGAAAAATCCACAGGCAGGCAATTGAATAGTTGCCACAACACTCGGGCACAACCCGGAAGGATCAGATCGTGTATATTATTAGAATGCTGAAAGTGGACAATAGCAAAATGGCGGTGAGAGAGGTCAATCCAGAATAACAGACGATCGATTCGGATAGTGAAGAGAGAAGAGAGGAGAAGGATTGAAAGGGAGAAAGAGGGGGAGAGAGAAGCGATCTGATCCCGATCCAGAAACCCCTCTGATCAATAATCGATCCATACACCATAGATCCAAACAGCGACAGATCAGATGCCCGTTATGGAGATTGGCAGAGATCATCCTTTTTCCGAGGAGAATATATCAGGCAATTCTTTGCACCAGAGTGCGAGATCCTGCTTTATAGCCAATAAGAAGAGCAGCCATAAGCTGGAGACCCACCCGAGGAGCCACCCTTTGATCAGAAAACCAATCAGTAACCCCTAAAACATAGCCCGCAAACCTCCGCCAACAATACACAAATCCACCCTTAACGATACTGCGTTTGCCCCTGCATCAACGACGAGCCAGAGCAAGGTTACATTCTGGACGATATATACCGCCATACCCAAGCAGCATCAGACCATGCCTTCCATGAAATACCTCCCGCCCAAGACAAACAGAGAGTGAGCAGTTACAAAAGACAGGAAAGCAGTGGAGCACTTTTCGATCGCCACACCTGAGCAATATGAAACGCAAATTTAACGAAGGCATTGACATTCTACATCGAACAGCAGATCTCAGAGAGCATCCAGCCAGAGAGGAACCAGTCATAAGCCAACTTTCAGGATGACTGAAGCATCCCCATGAAGAGGAAAACGGGTTCGACTACAAGCCCCCGTTACAACCTGATGTAATGCGAGCCCCAACCAGGCATCTGCATCTTCACCCCATCACACGGATTTAAGAAAATAAATAAACTATTTATTCAACAATATGCTTCAATCAGAGCATTTTCGAGGCAGATCGTCATCTATAAACCATATGATGCTATACGTTAAAGAGCACAGAATTTTCCGCATCCTGCCCAGGAAATTGTCATACATTGACACCGATATACACAGAAAAAGGTTCAAGGGGGCAGAAGAGCAACAAAGGTACTGAGATGAGCAACCCAGAAGAGGAAAACCCTCAGATCGATGAAAGCCGGAGAGAGGAGATCTCCAAATACCGGAAGTTCCGGAAAGTCGATGGCGCCACATACCGGAAAGTCAACCAGTTCCTGAGGAAGCATACGTACGTAACTGCCCGGGAATGGGCAATAGCCCGGCTCTGTTCCGATTTTAAGACAACTGCCGGTGCCGAGATGACTTTTATCGGAGAGAATCTCCCCGATCTGGTTCCATTTATGCAGGAGCCATACTCTCCGCAGGCGGTCAACCAGGCACGTTCATCCTTCAAGAGAAAAGTCAGGAAATCGGGTGCCACATTCTTTTACGGGGCCATGTGCGGTTTTTTTACCCTTGACGAACTTGACGACATCCTCTTTGAATCAAGCGAGATCGCACGGTTTCTCCTTGAAGTTGAGGGCACATCACTTGAGATCGATGACGAGATCGAAATAGAAGACCGGATCACCGACATCATGAGAAAACTTGGCGATTCTGCCAATATTCTCCTGAACAAACGATCCCAGCAATCTATTCAGCCGGATGAAACAAATATCAGACAATCTGAGAGAGATGAAGATAATGACGAATAACACCGAACCGAAAAAAGTACTCTTTGGAACAAACGGAGTCCGCGGAATCATTGGAGAAGACATGAACCCGGAACTCGTCATGAAGATCGGGTTATCCCTGGGAACAATGATACAGGGCAGAGTGGCGATTGGTAGAGATACCAGAACATCTGGAGAGGCACTTGCTGCTGCAATGCGATCAGGACTTCTCGCATCCGGATGCGATGTGATCGATCTCGGCATACTCCCGACACCGGCACTCCAGTACCTGGTCAGGGAGCATTATGATGGAGGGGCGATGATCACCGCCTCACACAACCCCCCTGAATATAACGGGGTGAAGGTGATTGAGGGTGACGGCACCGAGATGGACGATACCCGCACAATAGCACTCGAATCATTAATCTTTTCAGAGGATGTCAGAATTGCGGACTGGAAGAGTGTTGGGAAGCTGACTGATGAGTCCCACAGAATAGAGGAGTACATCAGAGCCATCGTCTCTCATTTTCCAAAAGACTGCTGCAAAGGGATGGTCGTCGTCGTCGATCCGGGATCGGGTCCGGCTGCTGCAACAACGCCCGAGATCCTCCGGCGAATGGGATGTAGTGTTCATACCATCAATGGCCGGTTTGACGGTACATTCCCCGGACGGGTCCCTGAGCCGAGCCCGGAGGGGCTCGCCCTCCTTTCAGAAACAGTCATCGCAACCAAAGCAGCATTCGGGGTTGCGCATGACGGTGATGCGGATCGGGCAGTCTTTGTGGATGAGACGGGAACTTTCATGAACGAGAATCTGACCTTTGCGATGCTTGCACGTGCCGCATGTCAAAACAATCCGGGCATTGTCGTCACACCCGTCAGTACATCAGATGTCATCAGGGAGGTTGCAGCCGACTGCGGATGCACAACCTCCTACACAAAGGTTGGAAGCATATATGTCGCACGAACCATGCTGAAACTGATCGAGGCAGGAGAGAGGGTTGCTTTTGGGGGTGAAGGAAATGGAGGTCAGATCTTTCCCAATCACCAGTTCTGCAGGGATGGGGGAATGACTGCTGCTGCAATGGCAGAACTTGTTGCTGGATCAAAACGATCAATATCCTCCCTTGCAGATGAGATCCCCCCATATACCATGGTAAAAGAGAAGATCCATTCCGATGATCCGACCGCCGTTCTTTCAAGAATTCGATCAGCATGTTCTGAACTTGACCTGAATGAAACCGATGGCGTCCATATACGGTGGAATGATGCGTGGGCGCTGATCCGCCCTTCAGGGACAGAACCTTTCATCAGGCTCTATGCAGAATCAAAAGATCCAGAGCGGGCAGAAGAAGTGAAAACTTATCTTCTCTCCCTGCTCTGATTAGACATCCATTAAGGCTTAAATTCAAATAATAAGCTTATTATTTCTTTTTTTCAAAATAAAAGGAAATAGATTTCTTTAATAACTATATTCATTCCATATCATAATGACAAAGGACATTCCCACACGAATTGAGATCAAAGTGAGATTCGTGGATTAGGTCAGATACCTTTGATTGATAGGAAGAACCGGGATCGTCTCCCAACACATTCAATCAGTTCCAGAAATCACAGGTCTGATTCAGCTGAAGATGGGAAAGAATACAACATTCTGAATAAGAAGAAACCATTGATTGTTACAGAGCATAATATCCACTCAAAATGAACAGAGAGATGAGAGAGGATCAGGAGGAGAGATGAAAACAATCGAACTGATCATTTCGGGGAGAGTTCAGAAAGTTGGTTTCAGGGCCTGTATACGGCATATTGCAACCAGCCTCGGCATCTCCGGGGAGGTGGAGAATCTCCCGGATGGCAGAGTGCATGTGCTTGCCACAGGTGAGGATGTTATCCTTGAAAAGTTTGTATCCATGCTCTATAGTTGTCCCCGTGCAATCATTCGGGATATTGATATGAGAACATTCATCCTGACAGATTTTCCGGATTTCTCCATCAAACGCCCTCTTTGAAGACAGAATTGGTTTAACTGGCGGGGGTGAAGGGGGCGGAGCGGGGAGTCTCCGGTCTTTAGGGTGGGGTAGTTCACCAGGCAGTGGAGGCCGTGCAGCCCCTAATCTTCCACCAAACCTTAAAAAATAACTGAAAAATTGCCCCCTTTCTCAAGAGATTTAAGATATGCATACACATTTGCATCGATGATCCGCTGATCGATCGTGGTGTATAAACGCTCAAGGAGCCGGGAGATGAGTTCGTCCGAGAGGACACATCGGGTCTGACTCAGTTCATAATCACCAGCGGTTATAGATTCCTTTGCAAGTTCAAATACCGTGGAATCGACCATGGTTCTCTTCAAAGGCTCGATTATATCATAGACAAATCCGCCTGCCCCCTGATTCAGGAGACCGTTATCAGGATTCAGATGAGCCCCGATGATTGCAACACACGCATTGCCGAAGAGAAGGGCGTACCCAAACGAGAGCATCGCATTGACAGGATCAAAATGAGGACGTTTTGTCCTTCTTCTGTACTCCAGATCTGTTGGAAGCATCCGTGAAAGAATCTCATAATACATATCAGTTGAGAGAGTATGGAGCCGTCTGATCTCTTCTATCCTGACCAGATATTCTATCTCATTTCTTGCCTGCTCCAGGAAATCGTGTTCACCGCGATAGAAAAGGCCTGATTCAAGAGTATTATCAAGCTCCTCTAACCAGAGAAGCCGTGATTGCAGAGAAGAGCGGACAAATTCAATGACATATCGATGTGAAGGGGTAGAGGTCTGAAGATACCTCGTCTCTTCATTCCTGTTCGATCCAAAGGGCGTTAGGGTACCAAGAGGTGTTCCATGAGCGTCAAAAAAGGAGATTGACGCACCCTTCTCAAGAAGACGATTTATTGTCGCAGTCTGAATCGTATGCCCACCAACAAGGAGCAGATGATTGATTGCATCTATTGAATAGCTTGACTGCTGGGATCGTTTCTGGACATACAACAGTCCTGGTGTCGACTTGATATGTGCACCATATCCCCAGATTGCATGCCAGAGAACCTTCATATCAACCAATAATCAACCCTCATACACAGAACAACAGTATATTATCCGTTCTTTCAGTGATTAATCTTTGGAAAAAAGTCTGGAGAATACAGGTGAACGATCACCTGATCGGAGGTAGTTGCAGCCGGCATTCAGGGCAGAAATATCTCTCCTTCCGATCCAGTTCACTCAGACTTTCAGGCCTGTACATGATGCATTCAGGAACAGAACAATGTTCAAGCCCCAGGAGATGCCCCAGTTCATGAGCTCCTTCCTTTGCTGTCCTCTCAATGATCAGATGAATATCACCGGGGAGCCCGTAGTATTCATTCTCCAGCCGTGCTGTTGAAACAACAGCACTCCCAATAGAATCACGTGCCAATCCAAATACAAAATCCGATGAGTCGGCATAGATGTCATCAGGTATTACCAGTAGAAAGTGATCCTGTATTCCGTGCAGCCGTTTGAAGAGACTGATCCTGTTGATGATCCGCCCTCCATCATACTGGCGGCGTATCCGATGATATCCTTCAAGAGGAAAATGATCACCAAGGATGAGTTCAACCGGAGAGCCAATGACAGCCGAAATGATTCGCTGCACAGGAAGCTGGATGCCATCAACCGATCGATAATCCCAATAGATCACGATCCCCATACTGTAAATAGGAAATGAGCGGCTATAAACATATTGAAGAAGCGATTGGCACATTTATCGGAATGAGATACCGGCGATGCGTTGAAGTGGGATATGGCGGCAGTCTGGTTGCCGCCTCAATTATCCAACGCAGGGGCAGATCCATCCTCTGTGTCGATCGAAAGCCATTTCCACCAGCTGGCATGATACGGACAGCAGTTGATGATATCACAGACCCCGATCTGAGGCTCTACAGGGGATCCGACTGCATCTATGCGATCAGACCGGGAATTGAGATGATGCCGGATCTCATCAAACTTGCCCAAACCGTCAGATCAGACCTGCTCATCTATCACCTGGGATGTGAGATCTACCAGGATGGAGGGGAGAAGATTGACTGTGGCGTCATTCTTCACCGCTATTGCGCAAAACACGGATCCCAATCAGAAAGAGAATAGTGTTGATTGCGATTCTGCCTTCTTCTTTTCAGGAGAAGGTTCTTCTGTTTGCTTTTCAGGGATTCGATCTTCGCGAGGTGCAGCATTCACAATTTTTTGTGACGATTTTCTCTTTTCCTCTTTTTTTACGGCTTTTTCAATCTCTTTCATGATCGACTGGGAACGCGCCTTATCATGGATTAACAGTGCCAGTTGATCGGCATCCAGATTGAGTGAGCTGACAAATCGTTTTGGATCCTTGTCGGCAAGGAGACCGATTGGTGTGAGATACTCATCTGCCACTGTCTTTTCAGGGATCCTGTATGCCTCAGAGCAGCGGTGCAGGAGCGAGAGCCGGATCATCTTCTGCCGGCGCGCCTGCCCCATCCGCTTCCATCGATCCGGTGGAGAGATCCTCACCCGGAGTCCGGATCCGGCAGACGCAGCAGCCAATCCTATGAGCATGATGCCGGTTGCATACCTCCAGAGAGTGTAATACTGCCTGCTGAATGTCCTGCCGAGATACAAATCCGCACAGGAGAGAAGACGGAGAGAGAGCACTCGCCTCCGGAGATCACGGTGTTGAAGAGCACCTGCTTCAAGCCATTGAATCTGCGCATCCGGTGTATCGTCCACCTCGCGGGAGAGCCGCATCAGCGAGTCGTCGTCTGAAGAGCCGGAGAGTGTTTTTGCAACAAGATCAAAGATGCTGGAACGGGAATCCTTCTGTTGAACCTGAAGATCCGATGGAAGAATGCGAGTTTTTCCGATTGAAGAGCCAAAGAGCATATTGACAGCAGATCGGATATCGCCTTTTGCTTCCTCGGCTATGATACGAGTTGCTTCCGGATCGCAATCGAGGCCCTCGGCAGCACAGATATATTTCAGATGTGGAGCGAGAGTTCGGGCTGTCACAGCCCGGAACTGCACCTGATCGCAGAGCCGCCTGATCTCGGGTGCAACCCCGTAGGCATCATTTGCGATGAGCATTATCGGCTGTTTTGATCGCCTGATGATATCCACAATCGCTTTTGCGCCACCCCGATCTGCGTTGCCATCAAGATTATCTGCTTCATCAAGGAGGATCAGACGCCGTAATGCGCCGGAGAGGCTGGCGGTTGTACTCGAGCTCCCTGCAATCCGCTCGATCACCCCTTTTGTCCGCTGATCGCTTGCATTCATCTCAATGATCTCCCAGCCGAGATCTTGTGCCAGCGCATAGGCAGCCGAGGTCTTTCCAATACCTGGCTTACCATAGAGAAGGATCGGTTTGCTCTGTGTCGTCCACCCTTTTGCCCATTCAAGGAGCTCGTGAACCGCAGACTGATTGCCTATAACATCTGCGAGTGTCTTTGGCCGATACTTCTCCACCCAGTCCATATCAGATCTATTTCAGTTTATGAGAAGAAAATAGGTTTTGGGATCAGTAGACCAGAACAAATACATTATCTTTGATGAGGCAAAAATATAGGAGTAATCGATATTTGGTGTTTATTGTGGTGAAGAACTGCTCCAGTCAATCAGTAGCAGATGCGGTTAGAGAATACGAGGGAGTGACCAGAAAACACGCTATTGGTGAGATCATCCGCTCTCTCAAGCTTGATTCTCCTGATATCGTGGCATCGTTTGGAGAAGATGCAGCCGTCATCCGCAAGGGAGACGATGCCCTCCTCCTCGCCGCAGACGGTATCTGGAACAAGCTGATGGAGGCTGATCCATACTGGTCCGGCTTCTGTGCCGTTCTTGTAAATATTCATGACATTGCTGCGATGGGAGGAGATGCACTTGCACTCGTAGATATCCTTTCATTCACGGATGAAACACTGATGCAGGAGGTGACACGGGGAATGGCAGATGCTGCAAGCCGTTTTGGCGTTCCGATCGTCGGAGGGCATCTCCATCCAGACACCCCATATAATGTCATTGATGTTGCGGTTCTTGGAACAGCACGACTTGACTCGGTCATCTACAGTGACAGGGCAGAGGATGGAGATGCAGTGATTGCAGCCATTGATCTCAACGGCCGTGTTCACCCTTCATGTGCCATGAACTGGGATTCTGTCACAATGAAAGATGGAAAAACCCTCAGATCCCAGATCGGCGTGATGAAAAAGCTCGGAGAGGCACACCTCGTCACATCTGCAAAGGATATCTCAAATCCCGGTATCATCGGAACCCTTGGGATGCTCCTTGAAGTAAGCAGGAAAGGAGCGAGTATAGATCTCCAGTCGATACCGATGCCTGACCTTGCAGCGCACGAAATCACCTTTGAGCACTGGGTGCGCATGTACCCCGGAATGGGTTTCATACTCACTGCCAACCAGTCTCATGCAGAGGAGGTGGCGCGGTTGTTCCGTGACGTAGGAATGGCAGCACAGATAATTGGAAGCATCAACGACACACAGGAACTCACCATCACCTATCAGGGAGAAAGCACCGAAGTCTTTGACTTCTCCCATGACGGGATCATCGGATCCACTGATTGGTGCAAGTCATTATGAGAAGAATCGGAATAGGGGCGCTGGAAGATTTTAGCAGGGTATATAAGGCAGCCAGAAAGGCAGCTTCAGACGATCTCTTCGTCTGCATTTATACATCTCAGAAGGTGAGCGAAGAGGAGGACGAACAGGTTCGTTTCCATGTATCACCCAATCCCATACAGGCACTCATCAATGACCTGCTGAGCGGAGAGATCGATGGGGCGGTTCGGGGAACATTGCCATCAGATGCCACACTCAGGTATCTCAGGGAATCAACCGCTACCTCCAGCCTCGAACGTATTGCGGTTCTCGAAACTCCGGAGGGAAAGAAATTCCTCCTCACCCCCGTTGGTATAGATGAAGGGTGGACTTGTTCTGAGAAAGTGAGTCTGGTGGAGATGGCAGTTGCACTTGCCGGATGCATCGGAATTGATCAGACGATTGGAATACTTTCAGGAGGCCGGAAGAGTGATATCGGCAGGAATCCCGTTGTTGATCGGTCATTGGGCGAGGGAGAGCTCCTTGCACAACTGACCGGAGGAGTTCATACAGGAATTCTGATCGAGGAGGCCGCAAACAGGTATGGGATTGTGATTGCACCTGATGGCATATCCGGCAACCTCATCTTCAGGACACTTGTTCTTCTGGGTTCCGGGAGATCACATGGCGCACCTGTCGTAAATATCGATGTTACGTTCGTCGATACTTCGCGCGCATCTGATAATTACGAGAATGCCCTCAGGCTGGCAGCAAAGCTGTGTGATTTAAAAAAACCTTAAAATGAGTTTAAATATCAGAAATAACACCATTTAAAACCTATTTTCAACGAAAAGCCCTGAATTAACAATAACCCACCAACATCGAGATACCGATAAATGGAAGGGAGAAAGGGGCTGAATATACGAAAGCCTTAAATATTTAACAATATACTCTTTCAATGGTGGTAATTACATGGCAGACCTACCAATTGCAGCTGTAGTAAGAATCGCAAAGAAGAATGGTGCAGAGCGTGTCGGAAGTGATGCAGCTGAAGCACTTGTTGCTAAAGCAGAAGCATACATCGCCGAGCTCACCAAGAAGGCAAATCAGTACGCCCTTCACGCTGGTAGAAAGACGATCAAAGAGGAAGACATCGAACTCGCCGCAAAGAGCGAGGCTTGATATCACCTCTCTTTTCTAAAAAAATCAGAAAGTTCCTTTTGTACTTCGAATCTCTGATTCGTTTCCACTCAGTCTGAGTGCCATATTGAGGGTAATTCCAAACGCCTTGAAGACCGATTCACAGATATGGTGATCTGATCGGCCGGAGAAGACGATGTGTGCAGTAATCCCTGCCTGATGAACGAGAGAATAGAAGAAATGTTCAAAGAGATCATTTGAGATTCCCCCGGTCTCACTTCCAACAAATGTCCCTTCAAAGACGAGATACCCTCTTCCTCCGCAGTCAAGTGCAACATCTGCCCGGGCCTCATCCATTGGTACAACGGCATTGGCAAACCGGGTGATCCCACGACCATCTCCAATCGCCTCTTTGATAGCCATCCCAAGAACGATACCGATATCCTCAACGGTATGGTGGGAATCCACCTGGAGATCGCCTGATGCCGTTACAGAGAGGCCAAAACCCCCGTGCCTCCCAAATGACTCAAGCATATGATCCAGGAAAGGAAGGCTCGTCTGGATCTCCAGAGGACCTCCATCTGGATCAAAGCTGATTGTTATACTCGTCTCTTTCGTCTCACGACTAATATCTGCCCGTCTCATTTCAATTCCTCAAGAACTGCAGGGAACGAGAGCATCCCATTATAGAGAGCCGATCCAAGAACAGCCCCTGCCACACCTAGTTCCCGGAGAATTCTCAGATCCGTTGCTCGTGAGACGCCACCAGAGACGACCACAGGGCATTTCACCGCATCTATAACCCTTCGTATAGGATCAACGGCGATCCCCTCACAGAGCCCCTCTACATCGACATTGGTGAAGAGGAGAGAACCAGCACCTTCATCTTCAAACCGTTTTGCCCAGACTGAGACCTCACCCGCAGTCTTCTCCCAACCATGAATCGCTATCTCACCACCACGGGCATCAACACCTGCCATGATCCGTTCACTTCCATGTTCTCTTGAAAGCCGACTGATGATTGATGGATCTTCTGCTGCTGCCGTCCCGATAATGACGCGATCCACACCCAGTTCAAGCCATCCGGCTGCATCGGATTCGGATCTGATACCGCCGCCGAGCTGGAGAAAAACATCAGTTTCAGTTATCAGCTCGCGGATAACGCCTACATTCGCCCCAGCATTTCCAAAAGCACCATCGAGGTTGATGATATGGAGTGCTGTTGCCCCTTCATCAATCCAGCGAAGAGCAGAAGAGAGCGGATGGCCATAGGAAGATGCGGTCTCTCTTTTACCCTGAACAAGCTGGACGCATCTTCCACCAAGGATATCAACTGCGGGAAATATGTCCATAACCATCACTTGATCATCCGCTGGACATCCATCACGAGGATATCCCTGGCACCGGCACGCTTGACCATATTGATCAACTGGTATACCCGCTCTTCGGCAACAACCACATGGACTGCGACAAGATTCTGGTCAGATGCAACCTCCATCACGGTTGGACCGGAGAGACCGGGAAGAATTGACCTGATCTCTTCCAGCCGATCGCGACTGACATTCATCATCAGATAGCATTGCCCTTTTGCCCGCAGCACACTTTCAAGTGCAAGGGTAATCTCATCAATCTTCTCACGAAACTCCAAAAAAGAACTCTGGTTCGCAATGAGCCATGTCGAGCTCTGAAAGACATCAGTCATAATCCTGAGGTGATTGGTTCTGAGAGTCGTCCCTGAACTGGTCAGATCCACGATCGCATCTGCAATTCCAAGGTTTGGGGCAGCCTCACATGCGCCGGAGACCGAGACGATCGAGACATCAACACCGTGCTCTGCAAAAAATTTCCGGGTGATTCCGGGAAATTCCGTTGCAATCTTCTTTCCCGCAAGATCACCAAGCTCATGATAGCTGGAATCCTCTGGAACAGCCACAATCAGACGGGCCTGTCCCATTTTAAGATCCAGGAGTTCAAGAACATCTGATCCGCGTTCTGCGACCATATCAAGTCCGGTGATGCCGATATCCGCCACTCCCTGCGCAACATATTCGGGAATATCAATCGGACGAACATACAGTATCTCAACATGAGGATCGACGGTTTTTGCGATCAACCGTCTATCCCCCGAAGTAATGATATGGAGGCCGCTCTTCTCGATGAGATCGTTAATGGGTTCAGCAATCCTTCCCTTATTCGGGATTGCCAGCCTGATCAGATCAGAAGGTCTTGAGTTCACCTTTGATAACCCTCTCGGTGATACTGGATATATTCGCAAGCCCGTTATTCACGATCTCTTCAACGTCACGGGAGATACTGCCAAAGTCAGCACCATCATCAGTAATAATCTGGACGCTCGCCACGAGTGGATGATCGATCGGATGACCGATCTGTGAGAGGAGACGGACATACATCTCGGTGATCCCATCAACCTTTGTGCACGCTTCCTGTGCAATCTCGGTTGAAAGGAGGTTGTAGATCTTGCCGATATGGTTGATCGGGTTCTTCCCGCTTGCTGCTTCCATACTCATCGGACGGTTCGGGGTAATCAGCCCATTGACCCTGTTTCCACGACCAACCGATCCATCGTCACCCATCTCGGCAGATGTTCCGTTTACGGTCAGGAAGAGGCTCTGGCTCTTGACATCATCAGCGGTATTTACCGCAACAGAGACCTTGCGCTTGGTATGTCTCCGGGCAACTGCTTCAAGTCCTTCCTTCATGATCTCCGTCACCTCGACATAGTCATCGATGGATGAGCAGTACCGGTCCACCATGGCTGATGCGATGGTGTAGGTCATCTCCTCACCATGACGGAGACCCATGATCTTGATATCATATCCGATCGCCGGATTTTTCGGACGGAGAACAGAGGCGATCTCCTGATCCATGGCAAGCACGATCTGTTCGACTTCAGAGAACGGTGCATGCCCGACACCAAAGGAGGTGTCATTTGCCCGCGGAACGGCGTTTCCACCACAGGATTTAAAGACATCACAGAGATCGGTTGACCCGTCACCCATACGGCAGTCAACAATAATGTCCCGTTCCATGTTCAGTGTGGGAAGGGTCTCCTTCAGGTATTCCCTGGCTGCTTCAACTGCTGTTGCATCGGTTGGGATGACATGCCCCTCAAAACATTTTGTTGCTCTTCCCGTCAGCAGAAGATAGATCGGACGAACGATCTTTCCACCGCCAAATGACGGGAGGGAAGCTCCGGCAACAACCTCACCCTGATCGGTGTTGTGATGGAGGACTGCCTCACACTGGTTCTCATATTCACGGCAGAGCGCGCGGCTGATGGCTTCTGCCACTCCGTCTGCAATACTATCGGGGTGACCGATGCATTTGCGTTCAACAAGTTCAATAGCCTGTTCTTCAATCGGCATCTGCCGGAGTGATTCAACGTTGATAGTGCGTTTCATGAGAGGCCTCATTTTGTTTCTGTCAGTATATAAAAAAAGACTGGATTTGATTTAACATTGTTCATCTGGTCAGCGCCACCTCTGATCGGAGTGTCAGCCTGCAGACACCATCGCGGAAGACCCTGACAAGTCCGCCGCTCTCGGATACGGTGATCCCGACAGCCGGGACATCCCGTGTAATGGCAGCTGTCGCCATATGGCGGCCGCCAAGCCCTGATGGAAGGCTTACTCCGCGTGAATCCGCATCGATGTAGCGACCTGCGGCGGTGATGTATCCTTCTTTTGTAATGATAAAGACGCCGTCAAGCTGGGCAAACTCCTTGACACTCTCCCAGTTCTCACGATTCCTGATATCACAGACAGAAAGCGGGTGGCCGGCATAAGGATTCAGGATTGCCTGGTGCGAACGGGCAAGGAGGGATGAACCATCGCCGATGATAAACGCGGTTCCGATATTTCGCCCTTCCCTCCCTTCATGTGCAATCTCAATTGCAAGTGCGAGGGCGGAATGGAGGATATCAGATGGAACAATATCATCGTAACTGGCGAGATCAAGGTAATCACGCCCATCCCCGACATCATAGATGAGGATGGCAAATGGGAAGACTCCGATGATCTTCCCGCTTGCAACCTCGGTTCTGAGATGATACTGAACAACTGCATCAAGGATATGGTGCTCGCAGAAGAGAAGAAGTTCCTGCATATTTTTTTTGATCATCAGATCAGGCTGATGCTCCTTCACCCAGATAACCGGAACATCAGAGTCAAATGGCTGTGATTCAAGGAAGGAGAGGATGGCGATGGCATCAACTGAATGTGCAAGATCTGCTGCTGCTGCCATCAGTACCTGATCTTTCTCCACGATCATAGCAATTCGCGTATTTTTGAGGGGAGTTCGGATGGGCGTGCTGCTACGGTGATACCCATCGCCTCCAGTCGTTGTATCTTCGATGCTGCATCACCTTCGCCCCCTTCGATGATGGCACCGGCATGCCCCATTCTCTTCTCTTTTGGAGCGGAAATACCTGCGATATAGGCGACGAGTGGCAGATCAAGTGAGAGTGCTGCTTCGGCACCTTCGATCTCAAGTGCACCTCCCACCTCACCGATGAGGATGACGGCTTTCGTGAGCGAATCCTCGCTAAATCTCTCGATACAATCGACAAACGTCTCACCGATCACCGGATCGCCACCGATCCCAACAACCGTGCTCTGTCCGATACCAGCCCTGGTGAGTTCATTAACCACCTCATAGGTCAGGGTTCCGCTCCTCGAAATGACCCCGACCGGTCCCCGCTGAAAGAGCGGTGAGGGCATGATTCCAAGCCTGCATTCACCCGGAGAGAGGAGGCCGGGGCAGTTTGGACCGATAACGGCTGATCCGCATGAACGTGCATAGGCAACTGCCCTCATCACATCATGCACCGGGATGTGCTCGGTGATCGCAACGATCGTCCCGATCCCGGCATCAGCAGCCTCCATGATCGATTCTGCCGCAGCACCCGCCGGAACGAAGATGACGGACGCTTCGGTGTCGTGAACAGCCTGTGCCTCCCGGACAGTATCATACACCGGGACACCATGGACTTCCCGGCCGCCCTTTCCGGGGGTCACCCCCGCAACAACGCCTGCACCACCGACTGATCGGGCATACTGATTCATCAGATCGATATGAAAGGCGCCCTGGTTTCCGGTTGCACCCTGAACAAGGATCCGTGTTTGTTTATCACAGTAGATCATGATGACGCCTCCAGAACGGCTGCTGCAACTGCGTCTTCCATCGTATCAAACATCCTGTACCCTGCACCCTCTAGGAGAGAGCGCCCTTCTGCCTCGTTTGTGCCTGCAAGACGGACGATCACCTGCTGTGAAACACCGGCTGCGATAATGCCACGGGCCACCTCATCACATCGGGTAATCCCGCCAAGCAGATTGACAACAATCACCTTTACAGCCGGAACGGATGCAACCAGCCTGACAGCGTGCATTACCCGATCTGACCCGGCACCTCCTCCGACATCAAGGAAATTGGCCGCAGCCCCGTTGTAGTGGGCAATAAGATCGAGGGTTGCCATGGTAAGTCCCGCACCATTACCGATGACGCCGATCGACCCGTTCAGTTCAACGTACGAGAAACCATGCGCCTCAGCCTCTGCCTCACGATCGGTGAGGTCACGGTTCACACTGATTCCCTGACGGGCAAGGGCATTATCATCGATGATCAGTTTTGCATCGGCTGCAAGAACACCGGACGGGGTGACCACAAGTGGATTGATCTCTGCCAGAAGAGCATCTTTCTCACGAAATGCACGGTAGAGCGCCGAGATAACCGGTATAATCTCTTTTTCACACCCTCTGGTCAGATACCTGAGAATGAAGCCGGGAACCTCACTGAGGAGGGGGTATACATGTGCACTCCTGACCGCATCCGGCCGCTCCCCGGCGGTCGCCTCGATCTCAACACCGCCTGCTTCGGCAAAGAGGATCACCGGGGACCGGGTGCTCCGGTCAATGGCAATTGAGACAAAGTATTCTTTCTGGATGGGAAGACGCTCCTCCACAAGCACTTCTTTCACCGAAAGGCCTTTGATCTCTTTCTGGAAGAGTTCGGTTGCAACAGCTTCTGCATTATCTGCCGTTGCCATCAGGATGCCGCCGGCTTTACCCCTGCCACCAACATCGACCTGTGCCTTCAATACCGCCGATCCACCAATCTTTTTGCAGGCATCAGCTGCTTCCCCGGCACTGGTGATCAGGACACTCTCTGGAATCGGGATTCCAAATGTCGAAAAGACTTTTTTTGCTTCGTATTCAAGCAGTTTCATGAATCTCCTCCTTTCTGCACGATATCCCGACCAAGATTCAATGCCCGGATGTTGAGCTCTTCAGTCCCTTTTGGAACGCTGTCAAGGACAGCCTTCTCCATCGCTTCGAAACTGACGATCCCGGTTGCAGAAACAAGAGCTCCGAGCATGACGATGTTGGCTACGATCGGCTTTCCAAGTACTTCTTTTGCCTGCATCGTTGCGGGGATCTCTATGAAACGGCACTGTGGGCGGGACTGGACAAGCCCCGTGTCAATCAGCATCAGGGCAGATTCCGGTGCTTCTGCGCCAAACTTTAAAAAACCAGCCTCGGACATGATCACATAGAGGTTTGGCTGCAGGACCTTTGGGTACTGGATCGGATCGCTACTGATGATGACAGTACTTGAGGATGCCCCCCCACGCGCCTCCGGCCCATAACTCTGGGACTGGACAGCGTATTTTCCATCATACATCGCTGCTGCCCGACCAAGGACAATAGCAGAGAGGATGATCCCCTGGCCGCCGAATCCCGAGAATAATACATCGTATTTCATTCCTTCACCCCGAGTGCCGGGCGGTTCCGCTCAGTCAGTGTTCCGACAACAAACATATCATCCGGGATCGGTTTTCCTTCTGCCAGGAGACGGTCACGCTTCTCTTTCAGGAGCGAATGATCTTTCATCGACGATATCATCGACTGCACATCACGGAGCTTGTTCCGCCGCCCGTAATTTGTCGGGCACTGGACAATGACTTCAATAAACGAGAGACCCGGTCTCTGGAGGCCGGTCTTTATCGCCTGTGTCAGTTCCCTGACATGATATGATGTCCAGCGTGCCACATAATTCGCACCCGCAGCAGATGCCAGTTCGCAGAGATCAAAGGGGTATTCATCCATGCCATATGGGGTGGTTGTTGAGACTGCCCCCTTTGGCGTACAAGGGCTTCCCTGGCCGCCCGTCATCCCATAGATCTGGTTATTCATGCAGATAACGGTGATATCGATATTCCTGCGGCAGGCGTGGATGAAATGATTCCCTCCAATTGCCGAGAGATCACCATCACCGGTGAAGACGACCACATTGAAATCCTTTTTTGCCATCTTCACGCCGGTAGCAAAGGGAAGTGCCCTGCCATGCGTGGTATGGAGCGAGTCGGTTTTGATATATCCCGGCGCCCGTGAGGAGCAGCCTATCCCGGATACAAAGACCGTATCATCGATCTTCCACCCAAGAGAGTCGACTGCCTCGATGGTGCAGTTGATGATTGTGCCATTCCCACATCCGGCACAGAAGATATGAGGCAGGCGATCCTCCCTGAACCAGTCTTCAGCTGTCATTCATGTTCCTCCGCTGATTTCAGTAGATATGACGGAATATGGAGTTCGCCTCCAAGCCGCGGAATCGGGATAACGGGCTGATCGACATGCCGTTGAATCTCACGCGCAATCTGTCCGAGATTCATCTCAGGAACAAGAAAAACCCGTGCATTTGGGAATTGCTTTAGGAGATCTTCAGGGAATGGCCAGACGATCTTGAGATTCAGGTGTCCATAGGTTTTCCCGGGTGCATCCAGGAGAGCCTGGCGAACCGCACGCGTCGGAGCACCATAGGAGATGAAGACGATCTCCGCTTCCGGGTTTACAATATCATAATCTGCAATCTCATGGCGTGCTCGTTCGACCTTTTCGACAAGCCGCATCACCAGCTTCTCGTGGAGATCGGGATCGGTGGATGCAGGATATCCTTTCTCGTTATGGGTAAGTCCGGTCACATGGACCCTGTGACCTTTACCAAACGGAGTGAATCCGGGTACAAGATCCTCTTCGGGTTCAAATGGAAGCATACCCTCCCTGATCGGTTTTGGAGGAATACACTCAACCTCATCGGGGAACTCTACCCGTTCCCGAAGATGGCCGATGATCTCATCGGACATCAGGAAGGTCGGGACCCGGAACCGATCTGCAAGGTTGAATGCTTTTACCGTAAGGTCAAACATCTCCTGAACCGTCGATGGGGCAAGAGCTATCACGCTGTAATCACCATGCGAGCCGAACCGGGCCTGAAGCATATCTCCCTGGGCAGCCATCGTCGGCTGACCGGTTGAGGGGCCCCCGCGCTGGATATTGATGACCACACATGGTGTTTCGGTGAATGCGGCATACCCGATATTCTCCATCATCAGGGAGAAGCCGGGACCGCTCGTTGCTGTCATCGACCGCACACCAGTCCATGCCCCCCCGATGATCGCAGCCATGCTGGCGATCTCATCTTCCATCTGGATAAATGTACCACCGATTTTTGGGAGGCGGCGAGCCATCTGCTCTGCAACCTCTGATGACGGAGTAATTGGGTATCCTGCAAAGAACCGGCATCCTGCCGCCACTGCACCTTCTGCACAGGCATCATTCCCCTGCATAAAATTAATGCGCGTCAATATTCTATCACCACCTTATGCGGTTCAAAGGGGGCCTCCTGAACCCATCTGATCGCCTGATCCGGGCAGATGGTCTGGCATACGCCACAGAGACGTCGTTGGTACAGCTGTTGGAGACGGCAGTTTGTACATCGCCCGGGTCGATCCAGTTCAGGTACAAAAACACCCCGCTTATTCGGTCTCTGCCCCTCCTGAAATATCTTATATGGGCAGACCATCACGCAGAGGTTGCACCCTTTACACCGTGTATCATCGATAAGCAGTTTCATGCAATGGAAACCCTCGTATATAGAATTGTGCGGTTATTCAATAAGCACTTGCGTATCAACGCATTCATCATCGCACCTGATTTCTGATCCATGTATCATACCGTTCCCGTGCCCTTTCATCCACCCTGGAGAAGAGGTTGCCCCCGGTTGCATCAATGCCAACCACCAGTGGGAGGGAATTCACCTCAATCTCCCATATCGCCTCGGCCATCCCGAGATCGGGATAGAAGACACCGGCGAGTTTCATATGAGATGCCGCAAGGGCGGCACAGCCTCCGGTAAAGGCAAGATAGACCCCACGGCCTTTCAGGGATGTGGCAACATCTTCACTCATCCCCCCTTTTCCAATCAGGCAACGCACCCCGAAATCGAGGAGGAAACCTGTCAGCCGGTTCATCCGGGCAGACGTGGTGGGGCCTGCGGCGATGATCTGATCATCCCGGATTACTGGTCCGCAGTGGTAGATCGCGGCCCCCTTTGGATTAAAAGGGATTTTTTCCTCCATCATTCTGAGATGCGCCTCATCCCGTGCCGTGTAGATGGTTCCGGATAAAAGAACAGAATCTCCTGCCCTGAGAGTCAGAATCTCATCTCCAAGTGGAGTTTTGATCTTCATAGACTCACCTTCCGTGTCGCCCGCCTGCATGCCCAGCACTGGATATTTACGGCAACCGGGAGGGATGCTGTATGGCAGTGGGCTTTCTTCACCTTCACTGCAAGAGCAGTTGTGCTGCCCCCAAGCCCCATCGGGCCGATTCCGAGGTTGTTTATTGCACCACAGATCTCCGTTTCATAGGTATCCATCGAATCGATAGGGAGGAGGAGCGCCTCTTTTGCAAGAGCAGCAGCCAGATCAAATGTGCCTCCGATCCCAACGCCGACAACAACCGGCGGGCATGGCCGGCCGCCAGCCAGCAGTACAGTTTCAACAATAAATGCAGGGATCTCATTTCCCTGTGAAGGAAGAAACATCCCGATGCGTGAGACATTCTCGGATCCGGCTCCTTTCGGAAGGACAGTGATGGTGAGATCAGATCCTTCACTGATATGGATCGGCGGGATGCCAACACCGATATTATCACCACTGTTCTGCCGTGAAACCGGATCGACGACGTTTGGTCTGAGGGGAACAGAGAGGGTTGCACGCCTGACCCCATCATAGACGGCTTCCCTCAGATCTGCTTCATGGAGGGGATAGCAATGGGGTACTGTCATGTAGATGACGGCAATTCCGGTATCCTGGCAGAGAGGGAGATTCAGTCTTTCGGCCTCGGATATATTGGCGCGAATATTGGCAAGCTCCCCCCGGGCCACAGGATCGGTCTCCGACTCGTATGCAGCATCAATTGCAGCCTTTACATCCGGGGGAAGGAATACCTCAGCCTCATGTATACAGGCACACGTCGCATCTGACACAGCCTTTCGGAGCGTCTGCTCTTCACGGGCATTCATACCGCCTAATGAGTTGCGAAAGGTGATAAAACTCGTGAAATATACAGGTAAAAAAAGAGATATTGGAGGTTTTTTAGTTCTTCTCTTCAATGACGACACGAACAGGTGTTGGAAGCTTGTGTCCACCGTGGAGAAGTGCATACTTTGCTTTCTCAACGTGCTGGGGGGATGTCCAGATGGTGAATACCCGCTGTTTCTCCTGTACACGTGCGGCAGTTCCGACTGCCTTTCCAAATGCAAGACGCATTCCTTCTGAAACACGGTCTGCACCTGCACCGGTTGCCTGTTTGTTCTCCCTGAGAACATGGTGAGGATAGACACGGAGCTTCATATGGAAGTTACTCCTGCCCACATCCTTCATAAGGCGACGATTCATGTTCACACGGGCAGCTTCAAGAGCTGAGTGACGAAGCTGACATGCCTCTTTCACCTCAAGGTGGAGGGCAACCGGGAATTCTTCCTTCAGATTTCCCATATCAAACTGGACAATCTTCAGGCCCGGGACACCACCCATATATTTCCTGCGTGTATATGCCTTCTTTGAAATGGCCCTGTACATCTTTGCTGGTTTTCGTACCATGTAAAAAACTCCTCGCTATGAAAATATGCTTAATAAAATGGATGGTATGAGGTATAAAAGTTATGGGCTGTCCTCGAGACGATCGATCAATTCCAGCACATCCCGGCGGAGGGTCGCAAACGCAACACTTGTTCGTTCACGAGGGCGGGGGATCTCGACATCATAGATCCCGGCTATCCTTCCGGGTCGTGGTGAGAGTACCATAATCCGATCGGCTAAATAGACCGCTTCATCCACGCTGTGCGTTACAAAGATAACCGTCTTCTTCGTCTTCTCCCAGATCTGGAGGAGCTCTTTCTGCATCCGGTTTCGTGTCTGAGCATCAAGGGCGCCAAACGGCTCATCCATCAGGAGGACAGCAGGATCAGTTGCCAGCGCCCTGGCGACTGCTACACGCTGCCGCATCCCCCCTGAGAGTTCATATGGGTAACTATCACCAAATCCTTCCAGACCGACAAGACTGATGAAGCGGTTTACGATCTCCTCGCGCTCTTCGTGGGGCATCCCGCGCATCTGGAGGCCGAAGCCCACATTTGCCCGGATGGTTCGCCAGGGATAGAGCGAGTACTCCTGGAAGATCATCGCAAGACGCGGATCAGGTCCGGTGACAGGAGTTCCTTCAACATCAATCTCCCCCGATGTCGGATGATCAAGGCCACCGATCATCCGGAGGAGGGTAGTCTTCCCACACCCTGAGGGGCCGAGGATGCAGAGGAACTCGCCTTTTGCTACCTGGGCCGAGATATTATCAAGAGCGATGAGCGGCTCATTCTGTCGTGTTGTAAAGGTTTTGCTGACATTTCTGAGGACAACAGTCATCTGTTCATCTCCTGCCACTGGAACTTCCGTTTCTCAACGGCGCGGAAGAGAATATCCACGCCGATCCCGATGATACCAATGACAATCATACCAGCGATAATCACCTGCACCTGACCCCAGTTGTATGAGTACATGATCAGGTACCCGATACCCGAGCTGGTGCCAGGAAGCATTTCAGCTGCAACGACACACATCCAGGCAACTCCAAAACCGACCCGAAGACCAGTCCAGATCGCAGGGGCAGCAGCCGGTAAAATCACATATGCAAGGAGCTTCCACCCTTTTGCACCATAGATCGCCGCAGTCTCGATCCAGGTACGATTCACCCTCCGTACACCATCTATGCTATTGATCAGTATCGGGAAAAACGACCCGATGAAGATGATGAAGACGATTGAAAGGAGACCAATCTTAAACCATGCTAATGCCAGAGGGACCCATGCAAGCGGCGGGATCGGCCTGAGGAGCTGGATGATAGGGTTTACCAGTTCTTCGATGGTGCGATAACGGCCTATAATAATCCCAATCGGAACAGCACAGAGAACTGCCAATCCAAAACCCAGCAGAACTCTCCAGACAGAGAGCAGTGTATTATCGATGATACTCCCGCTCCCGAGAATATCTGCCGCAGGAGTCATAAGGACCGCAGCAACAGACGCCGGTGTCGGGAGGATGAATGGGTTATTGATCAAAATCGACGCGACTTCCCATGCAAGGAGAAGAAAAAAGGGAGGTAATAATTTCAGATACCATCTCATCAGACTTCTTTCACCACCACACCGCTGTCCTGGAGCGCATATTTTATCTGCACATCCTGGATCGAACCACGTATTGGTGCGGCAATCTTCAGTGGCCGACCCTCGGCGGATCGTGCATCAGCCCATGCGATGAATGAATCCCAGTCTTCAACCGGAGCAGATGCCGCAACAACAAGGCCTGATCCTTCATTCTGTGTTGGAAGCAGGATCTTAATAGCCATTCCCTTGTCAATCGCAGAGATTGTTGGCGGGGTGCCTGCATAGGAGAGCTGGATAGCTTCGCTTCCCATGAGTGTCATCAGCTGGGCGCCACCTTCACCCTGGACGAGCCTGACTTCTGCAATGGTCTCACCATTGACGATTAAATCGGCAACATCGACCTTGCCCGGGGCAGTTGTCCGTGGCTTCAGAGCAATCCCATAGTTCTCATTGAAGTATTCCCAGTCCTTTAAAGCAACAAAGAGGGGTGCATCATGATCTGATGGAAGAAAACCAAGTGAGACTGGACTTGTCAGCTTATCCGGAGTTGTGATCTCGCCTGCGTCTACCATCGCCCGTGCGGCTTCGTAATGGGAGAAGTCATAGAGTGTGGTACGTACATCATCATTTGAGGTATTTTTAAGGCTTCCCGTCAGATAACCGATCTCGCGGAGCGCTTCGATGAAGCGATCATTACTCTGGAGCCACTCTTCAGAGGGTTCAGTCGAGAACCGGATTGTCGGTATGGAATGGGCAAGAACATCCTTTGAATCGACCTTTACATCACCAAAAGTCATGGTCCCGCCACCAAAGAGCCAGTTGGCGGAGACCTCTGCGGCACGATCAGGGTTCTCCTGGACATAGTTGCCTGAGAGAATAAGGAGTGCAGCAATTGCATTCACAAAATCAGGGTTTGCAGTTATGAAGTCCTCGCGTGCAGACAGTGCATCACAGGTGTGATCTGTCCAGGTACCTGCTGGAGGAAGATCCTGTGAATAGCTGACAACAGTTCCAATACCTGAAACCTCAGCTACAGAGACGAATGGCTGCCATACCATGTACCCATCGATCTGACCGGTTGAGAGCAATACAGGCATCTGCCCGGTTGCCGTATACATGATACCTACTTCACTCTGCATACCTTCAGGGGGAGTTACCGGTACATCTTCTGTGACACAGCCCGCTACAAGCAGGGCAAGTGCAAGAAGAGTTATGATACACCCTAACACCTTCATTTTCATACCTAGGAGTGGTGGGGAAGACTATATAATCTATTGGATTTCGGAATTTCGTGGACATTTTAGAGATATTTTAACAATAAATTCTACAAAAAGAGATTTTTTGCTGAGGACAATCACCACAGTCCTTCCTGAAAAGAATCGATATCTACGAAGAGATAATCAGTTTTCAGGTACCATCATACCTGAAGAGGAAGAGGATGCGACACGACCAGATACGGGAAGGGAGGCTTACCGGAGAGCGGAACACGCTTATTGCCCGGTACCTCTCATCAATGGAAGCTGACCAAAGGATCGCCTCTGCGGATCTCCGGGTGGATATGGCTCACCTGGCGATGCTGAACCGGCAGGGGCTGATAGCAAGGGAGCATGCACAGAAGATTGCAGCAGCCCTTTTCCGAATGTATACAGAAGGCATCCCGGATGAGGCATTTGATGAGTGTTTTGAAGATATCCATGCGGGAATAGAGGGAGAATTGATTGCTGAGGCTGGTATCGATGCCGGAGGACGGCTGCACCTTGCACGCTCACGAAACGATGAGGTGGCAACCTGCCTCAGGATCAGGGTGCGTGAGGATATTCTGGAGATCCTGACATCAGTTGCCACACTCAGGGAGATCCTCATCCGGCGTGCTGGGGAGCATACAGGAACCGTTATGCCGGGCTTCACTCACCTCCAACATGCACAGCCAACAACACTCGCCCATCATCTTCTCGGTTATGAAGAGGCTTTTTCCCGAAGTGCAGAGAGGCTTCTCGAAACCTTTGCCCGCGTGAACCGATCACCTCTTGGGTCTGCCGCATTTGCATCGACAGGTTTTCCGATCGATCGTGAGATGACCTGTCGGCTGCTTGGGTTCAACAGCATCCTTGGCAACTCGATGGATGCGGTTTCGGGGAGGGATTTTGCACTTGAGACGCTCTCTGCCCTCGCCATTCTGATGGCAGATGCAAGCAGGCTCTGTGAAGAGCTGATCCTCTGGAGCAGTGCCTTTGTGGAATTTATCGAGCTTGATGACATATACTGCTCCACCAGTTCGATCATGCCACAGAAGAAGAACCCGGACTGTGCCGAGATTATGCGCGGACACGCAGGAACGGTTTTCGGGGCATTCCAGTCCGCACTCGTCTGCATGAAAGGGCTCCCCATGAGCTATAACCGCGATCTCCAGACCCTGACACCACATCTCTGGAACGGAATCTCCCATACCGCTACAAGCATGGAGATTCTTGCTGGAATGATGGATACAGCAGTATTCAATGTTGAAAAGATGTATCGTGAGAGTGGCAGGGGCTTTTCGACCGCCACCGAACTTGCCGATACACTTGTGCGCGAGTTTGGGCTTCCATTCAGAACAGCTCACAACATTGTCGGCCGGGCGGTCCGCTCAAAAGAGATCACCCTGAGCATAATCGAAAAAGCTGGCAAAGAGATCTCGGGTATTTCTCTTCAGGAGATGGGGCTTACCGAGGAGCGAATTCGAAATGCACTCGATCCCAGCCTTGTTGTTGCCGCGAAGAAGGTTGCCGGAGGGCCAGCTGAAGAGGCTATCCTTGATGCGATTAGGATACGCTCAGGTCTTCTGAAGGAACATAATGAGACGATACAGATGAAGAGAAGAGCTTTACAGGATGCTGAAGAGGAGCTTGTCTCCATAATACGGGGGCTTATTGAAGCATGAAGACCGGAGATCTCGTCTCCTGCACCATTGGCGGGAAGACGCTCGAGGCTGTATATATCACAGAGCGGGATGAGAGAGCTGTCCTGAAACTCTCCTCAGGATATAATATCGGGGTTCCATTCTCTGAAATCAGGCATATCAGGGATGGAGATGAGAGAAAAGGAGTCGAATCGCCTGTTGTGCAGGATTCGAAATTACCGGAGCTTGCAATCATTTCAACCGGAGGCACCATCGCATCCCGTGTGGACTACCGGACAGGGGCGGTAACAAGCAGATCAACAGCTGATGAGATCATCTCTGCAATTCCCCGGCTTGCTACAATCGGGCGTTTCCGAACCAGACAGCCATTCTCGATACTGTCTGAGAATATGAAACCCTCAATGTGGATTGAGCTTGCACGCAGCATCCATGATGAGATTCAGGCAGGCGCCCGGGGTGTCATCGTCACTCATGGAACCGATACGATGGCATATTCGGCATCTGCCATCAGCTTCATGCTTGATACACCGGTTCCCATCATCTTTGTCGGTTCCCAGCGATCAGCCGACCGTCCGAGCAGCGACAATGTGATGAATGCACTCTGTAGTGCTGCTGCTGCATCTGCGAATCTGGGTGAGGTCGCCATCTGCATGCACGGTACCGTCAATGACGATTATTGTGCTGTGCACCGGGCGACAAGGGTACGAAAGATGCACACATCACGCCGCGATGCATTCCAGAGTATCGGGGCAGAACCGATTGCCACGGTTAACTACCCGGAACTTGAGGTATCGCTTCAGGCAGATGCCATAGGGAGAGGTGTACGGGAGTTGACTCTCAGGGATACAATGGAGGAGAGATGTGCCCTTATCTCCTACTATCCGGGGATGGATCCGGCAATTCTTGATTCATATACATCATATCGCGGACTTGTCATCGCCGGAACCGGTCTTGGCCATGTCGGAACTGCCCTTATGGAGAAGATACGTAAGCTTGTCTGCAATGGAACAACAATCGTGATGACAACGCAATGCCTCCAGGGAAGGGTCTGTGACCGGGTCTATGATACGGGGAGGGATCTCCTCAGGGCAGGTGTCATCGAAGGAGAAGATATGCTCCCCGAGACTGCACTTGTCAAACTGATGTGGGTTCTTGGGCAGACAGAGGAGCCTGAGGAGATTCGGCAGTTGATGCAGGAGAATCTGAAGGGTGAGATTATACGGAGGTCTGTGTATGGATTATAAGGCACTCGGCCTGACCGCTGGAATTGAGATTCACCAGCAGCTTGACACAGCTGAAAAACTCTATTGCAGGTGTCCGACCATTCTCAGGAATATTGATGAGAGAAACGGTGAGATCAGGCGATACCTGAGGGCAACAGTCTCGGAGATGGGTGCTATCGACCGTGCGGCAGAAGAAGAGATGAAACAGATGCGCTTCTTCTCATACTATTGCTACGATACCACCTGCCTTGTCGAGAATGATGATGAGCCGCCAACACCGATGAATCCCGAAGCCCTTCAGATCACCCTCACCATCGCAAAGATGCTCTCGATGACGCCGATTTCTCAGGTGCATACGATGCGGAAGATGGTGATCGACGGGTCTAACACCACCGGCTTCCAGAGAACGGCACTTGTTGCCATGAACGGGATAGCAGGTGGCAACTGTACAATCGAGTCGATCTGTCTTGAAGAGGAAGCGGCCCAGAGAGTGACAGACAAGACATTCTCACTGGACAGACTCGGGATACCGCTTGTTGAGATCACAACCGCCCCCTGCATGCATACCCCGGAAGAAGTGAAGGAGATTGCAGAATATATCGGCATGATCCTCAGATCAACCCGGAAAGTGAAACGCGGTCTTGGAACGATCCGGCAGGATGTGAACATCTCGATCAGGGACGGTGCCCGTGTTGAGATCAAGGGGGTGCAGGAACTCGATCTGATCCCGGAGGTCGTCTCCCGTGAAGTTGAGCGGCAGGTAAGCCTGCTTGCGATCAGGGAAGAACTGAAAAGCCGTTCTGCTGAAGTACCTCAGGAGGGGATCGATGTCACTGATCTCTTCTCATCCACGAAATCGAAGGTGCTGAAGAAGGCGCCATGCATCATGGCTGCGACCCTGAAAGGATTTGCCGGGATCGTCGGGCGTGAGATCCAGCCCGGACGCCGCCTTGGAAGTGAGATGTCGGATTATGCAAAGAAATGCGGCGTCGGCGGCCTGTTCCACACCGATGAGCTGCCTGCATACGGCGTCACTGAAGAGGAGGTTGCTGCCCTGAGGGAGCGTGCAGTCGCAGGTGAGGCCGACTGTGTGATCATCGTCTCAGGAACAGAAGAGGAGGCATCTTGTGCAATCAAACAGGCGCTGAAGCGTGCAGAGATGGCATTTGAAGGGGTTCCTGAAGAGACCCGGAAGATGCTTCCTGAAGGAAGCTCCGCATATATGCGGCCACTCCCGGGAGCTGCACGGATGTACCCCGAGACGGACGTTCTTCCTGTTGAGATTACCGGGGAGATGATGGATGCAATCGAGGTCCCGGAGCTATTGACCGAAGTTGCGGCACGGTTTACCAGGGATCTCGGCATAGATAGCGCGCTTGCCCGCCATATCGCATACTCGGATCGGCTTATCACCTTCGAGAAGGCGATTGCAGCCGGGATAAAACCTGCATTAGCTGCACGTACCCTCATCTCAACCCTGCGGGAATTATCCCGCGATGGTGTTGACTGCGGAGGAATACCTGATGAAACGCTGATCGATCTCCTCTTACGCGTCAATGGGGGGGAGATTGCCAAGGAGGCAATTCCCGACATCCTCCGTGCCCTTGCCGGGGGTTCACCACTCGAAGAGGCAATTATGTCAGTCGGACCAACATTCTCGGTTTCCGATCTGGAATCCTTAATCGAGGGAATTGTCGCCGAACGTGCCGATTTTATCAAAGAACGCAAGATGGCGGCGCTTGGTCCGGTGATGGGTGTTGTTATGAAGGAAGTGAGGGGCAGGATAGACGGGCAGATCGTTGCAGAGATTCTGAAACGATCACTTGAGAAGAAGATTTGAAAAGATATCTTTATCAAAAAGCCAGACAGTAGTTATAAGGAGTTTCACATGGGAAAGACAGGCAGCATAAACTGGCACCAGGTAAAAGGAAACCAGGGACAGATCAGACTGGTTCCTCAGAAGAGTGGTGAGGCTAAGAAGCCGGGACCGAACCAGAGATTTAAGAGATATACCATCGTCAAGAAGCTTGAGCAGAAGATGGCAAACGCCCAGCAGCAGGGACGCGGGGGCGGAGGGCGCAGGGGAGGACATGTTGTCGACCCACGTGTCCGTCGCCACATTCGACGCTCGAAGAAGACGATGATGGGCGCAAAACAGAAATCCAGGCGGTAATAGAAGCCTACTACCTACCTTTTTATATTCTTTTATCGCCTGTATATCCATATGGATGTCAGGAATGCAGTTTTATCATGGCAGTATGCTGAGCGTCTCAAGACCGGCATTATCCAGGTATCAAAGATGCTCATGAGCCTGCCGGATTATCCAAAAGAAGAGCGGACAGGCGGCAAGAGAATGTTGATAGGCATTATTGAGGAATTGCGTGCAGATGCGGAGACAGCATCAGCTGCAACCGGGAATGCGGATTTTTCTAAAGTGGCCCACTCCCTCTCGGAGATGATCAGCCTCACCGAAAGCAGCCAGTTTGGCCTTGCAACAGAGCGGGCAGGCGAAGGCGTATCTGCTGCAACAACGGCAGCACAGAAAGCCTGGGAAGTATTACATTCACATGGAATCCTCTGAATTTCTTGATTTTCTGAAATCCCGCGGTTCAGTCAGGAGTTATACCGGCGAGCAGATTTCTCAGGAGGAGAGAGAGTATATTCTCTCTGCTGCATCAACATGTCCGACTGCCGGCAACCGCGAAGCGTGGGATGTGATCATCTGCAGGCAGGAGGATCTCCTTGAATCTCTTGCAGATGCGGCATTCAACCAGGAGTTTATTGCCCATGCAGGGACCGCTTTTGTCATATGTGCAAATTATGTCAGATCGATGTCACGGTACGGGGAGCGGGGGATACTTTATGCGGTTCAGGATGCGACTATCGCCGGAACCTACATGATGCTCGCAAGCCATGCCCTTGGGCGTGCCACCTGCTGGATCGGGGCATTTGACGAGGAGGAAGTGAAGGAGATCCTCGGCATACCACCCCATGTCCGGCCGGTTGCTGTCCTCCTGATCGGAGAGGGGAAGGAGCAGGCGGTATCGCCTGAGCGGATGACCATTCACGAACACCTTCACGAGGATTACTGGTAAATTGGAGATGGATAAATATGGCAGATTATCATGTGACACTGGAATCGGCATGGATCGTAAAGGACGTTAAAACCGTTGACGATGCGATCGGTATTGCCATCAGCGAGGCTGGTAAGCGACTCAATCCGACGGCAAAATTTGTCGAGGTCGAGATCGGGGCAACATCATGCCCAAATTGCGAAGAAGAACTGAATAATGCGCTTATGGTAGCAAATACCGCCCTTGTGGGACTGACACTTGATATGAAGGTCTTCAAGGCGGAGTCCGAGCAGCATGCCGAGCGTATCGCAAAAGCGACAATCGGAAAAGCACTCAGGGAGATTCCACTTCAGGTTGTGGAAGTGATCGAGATATGATTCATGTCGTCGGCCATACGGCGACAGATCATATCTTTCGTGTCCCGCACCTTCCTGATCCAAACACCTCGACACAGATCCTCGATCACCAGATCTTCTTCGGCGGCGGTGCGGCGAATATCGCTGTTGGCATTGCAGTCCTTGGTGGGGAATCAACACTCGTCTCCGCTGTAGGAGGCGATTTTGAAGGAACAGATTATGACCGCTGGCTTCATTCACATCATGTCGGCAGGTACTTCTACATCGAGGAGGAAGCCCACACACCCCTTGCCTGCATGTTCACCGATGAACGGGAGGATCAGATCACGTTCTTTGAATGGGGTGCATCGGAAGCTTTTACAAAAGCTGATCCACCATCGTTTGACTTTGTGCATATGGCAACCGCCGATCCCTCGTACAACGTGAAGGTCGCGGAGCGTGCCGGTTTTGCCTCTTTTGATCCTGGACAGGATATCCACAAATATAGTGCCGAGCAGTTTGAACAGCTGCTTGATTCAATTGATATTCTCTTTGCAAACCGTTACGAGGCAGAAATTATGGCTAAAGTACTTTCCCATACCGAAGAGGAGCTTTCTGCACGCGTTCCTGTTGCAATCTTTACCCAGGGGAAAGATGGGAGCAGACTCTACGAAGATGGAGCGCTCACGGTGATCCCATCAGTTCCGGTGACGCTTGTTGACCCGACCGGAGCTGGCGATGCATACCGGGCGGGGTTCCTGACGGCGTACAAGAAAAAGCTGCCTCTTACAGACTGCTGCCGGATCGGAACAGTCTGTTCGTCATTTGTCATCGAGAAGACCGGTTGCCAGACGAATTTACCGACCTGGGATCAGATGCAGGATAGGCTGGATACATACTTTGGGTGATATGCAGGTGTATGCGGCACTGACATCAGGTGGAAAGGATTCCGTCCTCTCTATCCAGCTTGCACTCGATGCCGGGCTAGATGTCGGATATATCGTCTGTGTCCGGCCGGATAATCCGGATTCCTATATGTTCCATTCATCAAACCTGGATGCGGTCCGACTGATCGCAGAACGGGCCCGGATGGAGTACATAGAGATTACAACCCACGGTAAAAAGGAGGAGGAACTGGTCGATCTGGAGAAAGGGCTCTCTATTCTTCCAATCGAAGGCATAGTTGCCGGTGCAATCCAGTCGAAGTACCAGTATGATCGGGTCGGCGCCATTGCCGGGAGGCTGGGGCTTTCTGTCTTCACACCTCTCTGGCAGAAGGATCCGGAATGGATCATGGATGAAGTGGTACGTCGGCTTGATGCTATCATCGTGGTCTGTGCAGCAGACGGGCTGGGTGAGGAGATGCTTGGTGCCCATATTGATGCCGGACTGGTAGAGAGGCTGAAGCAGATATCAGCGAGGAACCGGATACATATCGCAGGAGAGGGTGGCGAATACGAGACCCTTGCAATAAACGCACCCTTCTATAGCACCCCAATCGGGTGGAGCGGCGAGGTGCGCAGGGTTTATACTGGCAGAAGTGAATTAATTCTCAACGGATTGTGGTAGTATGGCTCCGGGGGGCGATGTCAGGATCGAGAGATTATCGCGGTTTATCTTTACCGCCCCCTCCTGGCCACGATCCCTTCTGATCATTATCATTCTCGGTTTTTTAATAGACATTACATTAATCCGGGCACAAGAGCCGATCTGGTTCTTCGGATCCATCGGTTTTACTCTTCCAGCCCTCTTTGCCTTTTATTTTACCCGCCAGTTTATCCAGTTATCAGGAAAGAAACTGACCTGGAACAGATCCGGGCTTCTTGCCCTGGCATCAGTGGTTGTCGGGATTATTACCACGGCCTTTGCTGTTATCGGTGTTGATTCAGGGTTCTATCTTCCGATCACCTATGCAACCGGCCTTGGGATGATCCTCTCGCTCCGGATGCCCGTCCTTGTCGCTATTGCCGATTACCGGCTCAGGAGAATGATCATTCCTGCGGCACTCCAGAGCCTGTTTGGGCTGTGTGCAGGGTATTATTATTTTGGGCAGGAATTTGCCCTCTGGGCAGGCGGGCTTCTGATCATCTTCGGAATAGGCAGTTCTATCTTCATCTGGCTCATCGAACGCCCACTGAAACGGTCATTTGGACTCTCCGGACTGAGCTTCCTGAATGCCTTCATTGCCCATATGACCGATGGATCAAAGACCCTTGAAGACTTCTTCCGGGAGATTGGTGAGGAAGTGACAATTCCACAGGTGAGCCTTGTCTTTTCGCGGGATGGTGCAGGTGATGCAGTGCTCACAGTACCCAATGTCCATCCCGGACCAATGGGTGAGATCGGGAGTGCAAATCTCCCAATGATCATTCATGACCGTTTTGATGATGAGATCTTTGTCGCACATGGGTGTGCAACCCATGATTTTAACCTTGTTTCAGAGTCAGAAGTGGAGAAGATCATCGAGGCGATTGAAGAATCTCATACCAGCCTTTCTTTTGCAGAAGGGGCGAGCAGGCCGATCAGGACACAATATAAAAGTGTCGAGATCCTGACGCAACGGTTCTCTGATTCGGTACTGATGATCTCCACCCGTTCGCCTGAAAAAACAGAAGATATTGATTTTAATATCGGGATGACGATCATGGCCGAGGGGCACCGATGGTTCCGTGACGTTGCCTTCATTGATGCTCACAACTGCATGACAGATGTCTCTTCCCCGGTGCTGCCGGCAACTCCTCTTGGAACCGAATACTACCGGGCAGCCCTCGCCGCGATGGAGAAGGCGATAAAAGAACCGCTTCTGCCGTTCTCTATTGGGATATGCCACCGTCGCCTGCCATTTACACGAATGGAAGGATTTGGCGATCTCGGTATCCAGGTGTTAGTGATGAACGTTGACGGCACAAAATGCGCCTACATTCTCTTTGATGGCAATAATATCCAGAAAGGGGTGAGAGAAGAGATACGGGATGCAGTGAAGGATCTCGTTGATGAATCCGAAATTATGACGACAGACACCCATGTTGTCAATACCGTGAGCGGGAAGAATCCGATCGGCCATATAATTCCCGTCTCTTCGATCATTCCCCATGTCAGATCTGCTGTTCTTGAGGCAGTTGCCGATCTGAAGCCTGCGAAATCAGCATCTGTGACAACATGGTGTGAAGGACTCATCATCTTCGGCTCTCACCGGATTGCACAGTTTGCAAGCACCGTGAATGCCATGCTGGTCTTCATTCCCCCCTTAAGTCTCGGGATGCTGATTCTGGCATTTATCCTCTCCATCCTGACCTTCTCTGTCATCGGATTATACTGGTGACCTGAGGACCTGATGAGGTTGTGAAGAGGCATTCCGAAGACCTTTTTAATGAGGCAGGCATATTATTATAAGCATTTCAGGGCGTTTGTATTCGGGGCGGTTTCTCTCCCCACAGGTGCCAGATAATGCAGTCAACAGCGCCTCAGTGGCTTAGCCCGGCATAGCGGCTGACTTGTAATCAGCAGGTCCCGTGTTCAAATCACGGCTGAGGCTTCTTATTTTTTGTTTTTGCTTCTTAAAGCAGAGTTATTTTCGTTTGTTTCAGGATGGAAAAGATCGGCTTTCCGGGGACGATGTTTTCATCTCCCTGATGCCGCCTCCATAAGAGTAATCTTTGAATCTGAATGCTCCGAAGTATATGTTGAAGCGGACATCTAAAAGGGGCCATAGTAAAAGAGCCTGAATACTCTGCATAAATGATGAAAAACCTTTAGATTTGAGTAAAGTCACGACGAGGAGATCATTAATCCCAGAGGGGGTACTCCTCGCCGGTATCTGTATCTGCTACAGGGGCATATAATCCTTTGCCTCTATTATCCTCTTCTAAATGGTTCTAAATGACTACTTAAAGAAGAGGAGATTCTGCGAAAGAACGAGGAGCTTGCGGCAGCTGAAGAAGAGATGAGGTCACAGCTGGAAGAGCTGATCGAAACCCGTGACGCCCTCGAAGAGTCAAGTCAACTACCCCGCCCTAAACGGCGGGGCTTGCAATAGCGGTGTTACCACAGACATTGCAATTTAATGTGCACGAAGGTTGCTCGTAGTTGAGCCTTATTCGTACCGGTCGGTTGACGCGACCGCTACTGATTATCGGCGTCATAACCGAATCACCAGCTAAATTTCTCAAATGGTTTAACGCACCATTGACATCCGCATTGATAAAGATACCGGAACTGCTCTGATA
>NPIG01000240.1_pt3 | contig 48447 bp, 43 predicted proteins | sample 8637441 | NCBI WGS metagenome assembly NPIG01 (sample SAMN07420675, study PRJNA396082) | bioreactor metagenome | isolation source: sample BR6 brine-fed electro-methanogenic bioreactor BR | place: Japan: Kochi | collected 2016-06-14
ATTTCCGCCTCGTTCACGGCGCGGCGAACGCCAGCATCGGCTCGGCTGACGAACAGGCGCTTTCCCGCCTTCGGCTCCATCCCGGCGGCCAGCGTTTCGCGCAGCCAGGTGAGTACCGGCGCGGTGAGGGTCGAACGCCACCACCAGTCCGTTGCACCCCAGGGTACGCCGCGCCGGTCGGGAATCAGCGGGACATAAAGACGATCGACATCGATGAAGTCGACCTCCTCGAACGAGAGGAGGCGGTCGGCGGCAATCCCCAAGGACGCCAGGGATTCGTCCTGGAACGATACCCGATCGGCATTCACGATCAGCGGCAGATCGGCCAGGGCTGAACAACCGGCGACCACCGCCAGCAACGGCAGGTGGTCGACCATCCAGTGATAATAGTTGCGACATCCGCCGATCAGAACAGCAGCGCCTTCAACGCGCGCCCGCGGCCGATCCGGGTCGACGACCGCGCGGTCACCGGCATGCAGACGGGCGGCCGGAAATTCTCGATCTTCTGGTAGGTGGGCATGGAGATCCGGATGAAGCGTATTGCCCGCCAGGATGTACCAGAGGTCGTTGCAGACCGCCGCGCCTTCCAGCTCGAACACCTTCCCCGCCATCGGCCCCTTGACCGATTGCAATGGTGCGTCGGTCGAGTCGAGCAGACGCACGGCAAAAACCCGGCCGTCGTTACGGCCAAGGCCGGCGTCGAGGATGGCGCGGGCGTCGGCCGACTGCCATCCCTGCGGGACGTGCAGACCGCTCAGGTATTCGGCCCTATCACGGGCATCGCCGTCGCCGGCATCGGCCGCGAGGCGATCGGCGACGACATGCACCAGCCGCGCATAGGCCTCGGCAGTATCGGATACCTGCTCGAAGGCGACGACGAACTGATCGGTGGCTGCCTTCAATTGGCCCAGTTTCTCGAGAGCGTCGCCGAGGCGCATGCGGAACCGGGAGTCCGCGGGCGCCAGTTCGATGGCTTTCCGATAAGCGACGCACCCCTCCTCGAGCCGGCCGGCCATGACAAGGGCATCGCCGAGGCCGGCATGGGCTTCCGGGATATCGGGTTCGACCTCCAGGCATCGGCGGAACGCCTTTTCGGCTTCGTCCGGACGGTCAAGGGCGATCCAGGTGACCCCCAGATTGGCCAGGGCATCCTCCGGCGGTTCAGGTCCCTCGATCGCCGCCTCGTACTGCTCGACCGCCTCCGTCAACAGCCCCATCCGCCGATAGGCGTCGCCGAGGCTGGTACGGGCCGCCCGAAGTTTGGGCTCGACCTGGAGGGCGCGCACGATCAGCGCGGCCGCCTCCTTGAGGAATCCATAATCGAGGAAAAGCCGCCCGAGCAGGTGCAGGGCGTCGGCGTGTTCGGGAACGTGGCGGAGAACCTCGAGATAGGCGTCCCGCGCCTCGGCGACCCTTCCGGAACGGTGATGATCCACCGCCTGGTTGAACAGAAAGCTGATGTAGGCAGGAGGGATTACCACGGTCGTCCGCTCCAGCACGGACCGGCCGACCGATCCGCGGCGGCAGCACCTGCAACGGCGATACCCATCCTTTTGATGTTTCCCTCCGCCTTCAAACCGGTTCCTCCGACATTACTTAGAGAGCCGACAGCGTGTCGACCACAAACAAGGAATACCGAGTCGTAACCAGGCGGGACGAAGCTGCGATGATGACAGTGATTGTAATTTGATGACGGACAAGATCATACTGGTTGTGTCGGTTCGAGAATAGGGAAGCAACAATGCGAACAGGGGTGCTCGAAACGGAATTGGTCGTTGCCGGTCCGCCGAAACCGGCGGAGCGGATAGTCGCGGAAAAACACCTTGCCCGCCATTGAGCGCCCCCATCCGGACATCGAACTCGGCGTTCCGAGAGAAAAAATCGAGTACTCGGTGCGGCTGCCGTCGCAAGGTCTGTCGCCGGAAACCGGCCTGATCCTCTATATTCCCGGCTGCGGCTTCCGCCACAACGACGCCTATGCCGAGAAGCTGCTCCCGCATCTGGCCGATACCTATGACTGCCTGGCCCTGAGTGTCGGTTACCAGGGATACGGCCTGTATTCCGGCCTCACCGAACGTCGGCCGGCGCCCGATTTTTTCGCCATGCTGGAAAAGCACCACGGTGTATCCGTCACCGCAACTACCTCTATGAACGTCAGTGCGATTGCGGTTGCGGTCTGCCGCGAAATGGCAAAGCGCGGCGTTACCTCGCTCCACCCCCATTGCCAGACCGTGTCGACCGGTGTGGACGGCTACGCCAATTTCGGCGTTCTTCCGACGCTCGACCATCTCCAGGTTCTCGGCGTCGTGCTGCGGGACTATCCGGTGAACCGCAAACGGCTGTTTGCCCTGGGAACCTCGTACGGGGGGTATCTCGCGCTTCTGTTGGGGAAGTTCGCCCCCAACACCTTCCGGCTCATCGTCGACAACTCCGGATTCTCGGGACCCGGTGATACGCTCGAAACCCTTCTTGGCATCACGATCGGCGTTGGTACGGTTCAGATCGTCAACCGCAGTCTCCTGGCCTTCTCGGCCGACCCGCAATCGCCGAACTTCCTGACCCCGGCCCGCATGGAGATTCGCGATATTGCCGTCGCAGGCCACTACGGCTTTCCGAGCACGACGGTGCTGCACAGCTACCACAGCGAGGTCGACACCGTCGCTCCGACCAAAGCGAAGAAACGCCTGGCCGAGGTGCTCAAGCGGCATCGCGACTACGACCTCAGGTTGGTTGGAGAGGACGATATCGACGGCCGCCTGTTCAAGACGACCGCACACGGCATGAACGCATCCCTGCGCGGGTTGTTCGAGGTGTCATACCGTCGCTGGAGCGAGCGGAACGGCACCTGGCCGGAGACTACCGATTTCGACCTCGGTACGGTGGTTCGATTGCCATGCGGTAAGGAGGACTACGTTCTGGCGTTCGCGCGCGACGATGTCCGGCTCACCATCGGGTAGTTCATGATCTCCTCCTCCTAGAGCCGGCGTTCGTCCCGAGTCCCAACCGGTTTGACAGATTCCGCAGCCTGTGATTCCGCTTTTTCGCCTCCCTTCCAATCGATGGATTCACGTGAATAGGCAATAAGCCTGTCTGTCGGTCGCACGGTGGCTGGCGTCGACCCGGGTCCGGCCCCATATGCCTCCAAGGCCATATGCCTCCAAGGAGAGTCATCGGGCCGTGCCGGGTATGTGATAAACTTGGGTTCTCACTCACATCGCCGGATCGTGAAACCGTAGCCGCGGAGGGAAATCGCGATGAAAAAGGCCATCATTATCGTTCTAGCGCTAGTCGTTGTCCTGGCAGGCGTGGTCGTCGCGGTTCCGTTTTTCGTTCCGACCGCGGTTGTTATGGCCCAGATTTCCGACGCCGTGAAATCGTCGACCGGCCGGTCGCTGACCATGGGCGAGGATGTTCGCTTGTCCCTGTTCCCGAACATCGGGATTACGGCCTCGGATGTCACCTTCGGCAATGCGCCTGGTTCCGCCGAAGCGAACATGGCCACCCTGGAGGGCCTGGAGCTCCAGTTGAAGGTCCTGCCGCTTCTGTCGGGCGAGGTCGAAATCGCGCGATTCGTGCTGGTGAAGCCGGTGATCCGACTGGAGGTCGACAAGCAGGGTCGGCCGAATTGGGTATTCGGTGAAGGAAAGCCGGCGGCTTCCGGACAAGCCGCTTCCGGCGGTTCGTCCTCTGTCGCGCTCGGCGACTTGCGCCTTGGCGACGTCCGGTTGACGGACGGACAGATCTACTACTCGGATGCCCGCACGGGCGTTCAGGAAGAAGTCCGGGACGTCAACATGACGATTTCGTTGCCTGCGCTCAGCCAGCCCTTGAATGCCAAGGGCGCCCTGGTGTGGCGCGACAAGGAAATCAATGTCGATCTCGCCCTTGAAAAACCGGATGCATTCCTGGACGGGGCAACCAGCCCGGCCGCGGTCGCAGTGAGCGGAGAGCCGCTGAAGTTGGCGTTCAAAGGCAGCCTGGCCAATCCGGGCAGCATCAAGGTCGATGGGGATCTGAACCTCGACGTTCCGTCGGTTCGCGGGTTGGCGGCCTGGGCCGGTTCGCCGATCGACATGCCGGGGGAGACCCTGGGCCCCCTCTCGATAAAGGGGGCGGTCGCGGTCGACGGCGCGGTCTACGGGTTCAAAGACGCCGACATCAAGCTCGACGCCATCACCGCCAAGGGCAGCTTCACGGCCGATACGGGAGGCGCCAAACCCTATCTGAAAGGCCAGCTCGCCGTCGGCGATCTCGACGTCAATCCCTATCTGCCGGCGGAAAGCGAGAGCGGTGGCACGGCGGCGGACAAGCCGGCAACGGCGGATGCGGGCACGCAGGGCTGGAGCGAAGAGCCGATGGACTTCAGCGGTCTGAAGGCCGCGAACCTCGATTTCGACCTTTCGGTGGAGAGCATCCTGATCCGCAAGATCCGCATCGGCAAGGGCGCGCTGGCGCTGAAGCTCAAGGACGGCGTTTTCACCGCCGACCTGAAGGAATTGGCGCTCTATGAGGGCCAGGGCTCGGGCGCGGTTACGATCGATGCTTCGGGCAAGGTTCCGTCCATCAAGAAGTCGTTCAGCCTCGCCGGCGTCCAGGCCCGGCCCCTGCTCGCCGATGCGGCCGGTTTCGACCGCCTGGCCGGCACGGCGAAGGCCGACTACAACATTACCGCGCAGGGCGCCAGCCAGATGGACATGGTCAAGAACCTGAACGGCAAGGGCGAGGTGAAATTCGAGAACGGCGCAATCGTCGGCATCAATCTGGCGGCAATGGTTCGCAACGTGTCGACCGCCTTCCTCGATCGCTCCGCCGGCGAAACCCAACAAACCGATTTCTCGGAACTGTCCGGCACCTTTACCATCACCAACGGTCTGCTCAAGAACGACGACCTGTCGCTGCAGTCGCCGCTTCTGCGGGTCAATGGCGCGGGGACGTCCGATCTCCCGGCGCGAACCCTCGATTACCGTGTCGAGCCCAAGTTCGCAGCGACCATCGAGGGACAGGGCGGAGCGCAAAAGGTGGCCGGCGTGATGGTACCGGTCATCGTTTCCGGACCGTGGGACAACCTTAGCTACAAGCCGGATCTCGGCAGTCTCGTCAAGGATCCCTCCAAGGTGATGGAAACGGTAAAGGAGATCAAATCCGGCAAACCTGCGGACAAGCTGAAATCGCTTATCCCGGGTGCCGCACAGCCGTCGGAGGCGGCCCCTTCACAACCCGAGTCGGCTCCGACGTCACCTTCCAACCCTCTCGGAACTCTCAAGGGCTTGATGGGAGGAAAGAAGTAATCCGGCGCGTCGGATTTTTTGCCGGGCAGGCCGAATATCCCGCCCTCGCGGATCGAGAAGCTGAGGTTGTCGTAGATGATGCGACTGCTGAAGCTGTGGGACAGGTTTTCGGCCTGAATGGCAATGCCGCCGCTCATGCTCCGATCCCCCCCCTTTCGGCACGATCCACCTGGATACCGTCCGCGTCGTTCAGGGCGACACCATCCAGGGAATCGGGAACTGCCGAATCGTTTCCGAACCGGCGGGTCGCGCGGATAACGGCGTCGCGGATCGGAATGCGCAGGATGGGACCGCCGCCGTTGTCTTCAGGCGGTGCGACTTCCAGGAGGAGTTCGACGCGCCCGGAAGAAGAGCAGCACGGCACCCCCAACCGAAAGAAGGGTGGCTGAACCGTTGCGACTTGGCACGGTGTCGATGGCCTGATGAGCGGAAGCCCCAGATGCCTCCGAAAGTTCTGGTCGGATATTGAACAGGCCCCCGGGGGCTATCACCTACTCCCCTAACCGTCTTCCACGTCCGCCGTCGGAACAAACCTGTCGTCTCGGTAGTGTCCCATGATCCGCGGTGCCCGCGTCGTATGCCTCAGGATCAAGGCGCCGGGCAACAAGCGGACCGTCGGTTTCGCTTCGCCGTTCGTCAGGATATCGGACAACAGTTCGATGGTTCCGTCGACCATCTGTTCGATCGGCTGGCGGATGGTGGTCAGCTGGTATTCCGGCCATCCGGCCTGTGGGATATCGTCAAAGCCGACGATCGCGACGTCCTCCGGGATCCGCAATTTCAACTCGCGCCGGGCCGCGTCCAGGGCCCCGAGGGCCATCACGTCGTTGGCACAGAAAATGGCGTCCGGCGGATCGCTCCGGGTCAACAACCGCATGGCTGCCCTGAATGCACCCTCGCGGGTAAACTCTCCGTCCTCCCGCAGAGGGACGGCCGCCCCCCTCTCGTCGGCCCGGGAGAAGAAGCCCTTCTCGCGATCCTGGTTGGTCGACGAGTTCGCGACACCGGCGATGTATCCCAACCGCCGATACCCGGCGTCGAGCAGAAGGTTGGCGATGGCCCTGCCGCCTTCGATGTTGTCGCAGCAGACGGCGCTGACCCTTGCGCCGCGGACGTAGCGGTTCATGAGAACCACGGGGATCCCCCGACGCTGGCACTCACCGGCGATCTCGGACGACATGGTCGCCGATATGATGATGACCCCGTCGACCTGGTACTGGAGCAGTCGGGGCAAGGCTTCATCGACGTCTCTGTCCCTCGAAACCGAGAACAGCAGCGCCTGCTTGCCGATGCTCTGAAGCTTGGCACTGACCCCCATCAGCAGTTCGAAGAACAAAGGGGTCTCGCCATGGGCGATGACGATACCGACGAGGTTGGATCTCTGGCTGGTCAGTGTGCGCGCGATCGCGTTCGGTTCGTAACCCAACTCGCGGGCCACTTTCAGGACGTGATCCCGCCTCTCTTTCGATATGCTCGCCCCTTCGGTGAAGGCCCGTGAAACCGTGGCCTGGGAAACGCGAGCCGCCCTCGCCACATCGGATGAAGTAACCTTGGTTCTCTGACCCACCCTAAAGTCTCTCCTCGTTCTTCCGTCCCGGACTGAAGAAACAGCCCACAAATCCATCAGCCGGCGCGATAGACACTGTCCGATACCGTTTCCGCGTACGCGCCCATATCCGGCTCGTGCCCCGGCAGGATCTTTCCCGTTTCTCCGGCCAATCGCCGCACCAGTTCGTAGCCGCCAAGCACGCCGGCGATCTCATGCGGCCGAGGATCCGGCAGGTTGCACTCGAGATTTCCGTAGGTCTTGACGGCATCCGAGGCGACGATGACAGGGCCGCTTTCGGCCGCGACCTCGACGACCCGCATCCCCGCCGTATGGCCGCCGACCAGATGAAGCCGAAGGCCGGGAAGCACCTCATGGCAACCACGCGCCAGCTCCACCCTCCCCGCCAGGTTCAGCCGAACCATCGCCGCGATGTCGTCGCCCTCGATATCCGCCGACAGGATCGGATAGCGCGCGAAGTGTCCAGTCCATAGCGCCAGTTCCGATTCCTGCAGGTAGAACCTGGCGTTTGGAAAGAGATGGTGATTGCCGGCGTGATCCCAATGCAGGTGAGTCACAATGACATGCCGCACCCGGTCGGGTTCGACCCCGGCGTCCCTCAGACGGGCCGCGAAGTCCTGCGGGTCCGGGCGTTGCCGCTTGCGGGCCATTTCCGGCGTGAACCCCAGGTCGACAACCACCGTCTCGCCGCCTCCGCGCAGGACCCAGAAATAGTAGGCGACATCGACAGGGGACATGTCGGAGCTTCCCATGGCCATTTCAGACCGCGCCCCCTGTCGCCTGGCGTACTCGACGGCATAGACCTCGTAACTATTCTGCATGGCTGTCGACCCCGACCCTCGCGGTTTCACTTCCTGCTCGCTCGTCGCGCCGCCATTTCACCGGCCACGTTCACCGCCGTCAGAACGTTGATGTGGTCGGCGCGCCCCTGACCGGCACGGCCATAGGCGACACCGTGACCAACGCCGGTTACCGGCAGAGGCAACCCCGTATAAAGCAGGACCGACTCACCGAACGACGCCGCCTTGAGCGGAAGGTTGCCCTGGTCATGGTACAGGAAGACGATGCCTTCGAACTCGCCGCGCATCGCGCGGGTGAGGATGGTATCGCAGGGAAAGGGCCCGGTGACGGTCAGGTCGCTGCCAGCGAACTTGGCAATCGCCGGCTCGAGGATGGTCTTCTCCTCGTCACCGAATTCCCCGCCCTCACCGGCATGAGGGTTGAGCGCGGCGACGCCGATCCGGGGAGTCTCGATGCCGAAGTCGCGCATGGTCTCGCCCAGCCGGGAGATGCTCAGTTCGATCCGATCGGGAGTCAGATTGGCGACGATTTCGCTGAACCGCACGTGACCGACGACGCTGGACCGGAAAATACTGTTCCATTTGGGAATGATCTTGACCGCCGACGAACCGGTCATATCGCCCATCAGGGCCGCCTCGTCGGCAAACTTCGAGCCCCCGAGATTCAAGGCCTTCTTGTCGAGGGGGCCGATGACGATGCCGTCCAGACGTCCCTCTTCGGCATAGTCGAAGGCGCGGCGAATGGCATTGACCGTATTCGCGCCGTTGACGCCGTCGGCGATGCCCCATTTGAAATCCGGATTGACGTCGATGTCGCACTCGACCACCCGCGCGACGCTCCGCCCCCCGTCGGGTTCTCCCTCGCCAACCTGGGACGGCGCGACCGGAACGACGGTCACCGGGTTTCCGAGAATGTCGTTCATCTTCATCATGATATCCACATTGCCGAGGATATAGAGGGAGACGCGGTCATCGAGAGAGTTGTCGGCAACGGTCTTCAGAGCAATCTCCGGCCCGATCCCGGCAGCATCGCCCATCACCAATCCGATGTTCACGCGTTCAGTCATTGGTCATCCATCCTTTCGTAGGGTTCTTTTTCAGGTGTTGCCGCAAGCGGTCATTCGATGGTCCAGCCGCCATCGATGAAAATCGTGGTGCCGGTGATGTAGCTGGCGTGCTCGGTGCACAGGAAAACCGTCGTGCCGGCGATCTCGTCGGGCTCGCCGATACGTCCCAGGCAGATCTTGCCGAGGTTCTTCTGCAGATTCTTCTCGACGGCGAGATAGTCGCGATTGATGTTCGTCCGGATGCTTCCCGGCGCCACGCAGTTGACCCGGATTCCGTACTGCGCCCACTCGAGGGCGAGCACCTTGGTCAGCAGGCGGATACCACCCTTGCTGGCGCCATAGGCGGCCTGATTGGGTGCGGCAACCTCGGACTGGACCGACCCCATGTTGACGATGGAGCCCCAGCCGTTGCCCTTCATCAGACGCGCCGCCGACTGAGCGCAGAAGAAGAGGCCGCGCAGGTTGGTATCCATGATGCGGTTCCAGGACTCCTCGGTGATGTCCAAAGCCGGGGTCGGGTCGGAGCATCCGGCGTTGTTGACCAGGATGTCGCAGCCGCCGAAATGGTCAGCCACCTGATCGGGCAAACGCTTGGCCTCTTCGGCGCGGCTCATGTCCGCCGTCAGGCTGACCGTTTCTATTCCCTCCGCCGTGAGTGCCGCATGGGCTTCGGCCAGGGCTTCCTGACTGCGGCCCGAGATCGCCACGCGACAGCCCGCCCGGCCCAGGTACTTGGCGATCGATAACCCGATCCCCTTGTTGCCGCCCGTGACGAGCGCGGTTTTTCCTTCGAGGTTCATTTCCAGCATTCTTTTTCTCCGGCCACTCGGCCTTTCTGATTGCGCTTTCGCGTCGTGAACGGACCTACAAGGAGGGCCCCATCACGAGGTTCGGCAGGAAAACGGAAATCGGGGGATAGAAGGTGATGAGGACCAAACCGGCGATCATCACCAGCAGGAACGGCAGCAGGGCCATGCTGTACTGATCGATCCGGCATCCGGCGACGCGGCAGATGGTGAAGGTCACCATGCCGACCGGCGGGGTCAGCAGCGCGATCATGATGTTGTAGACCACGATCACCCCGAAATGGACCGGATCGATGCCTAGCTCCACCGCCACCGGGGCGAGGATAGGCACGATGATGATCAGGATCGGGTTGGTGTCGATCACGCAGCCGGCCGCGATCAGGGCAATGTTTATGACGATCAGAACGACGTAGATGTTGGTCGACTCGTAAAGGGTCATAAACGAGCTGAAGACGGTCTGCGGAATTTGCGCCTTGGCCAGCACGAGCCCGAAAAAGGCGGCGGCCGCGATGATGAACATGATCTGGCACGAGATCATTGCCGCGCGCACGAAGGCCTTGGCCGCCTCTGTCCAGGTCAGTTCGCGATAGATGTAGCGGCCCAGGATCAAGGCATAGAAGCTGGCGATGGCCGACGCCTCGGTCGGGGTGAAGAGGCCGATCACGATCCCGCCGACGAGGATGATCGGCGTCAGGAGGGCTGGGAAGGCATCCCAGAAATCGCGAACCACAGCCCGCAAACGGAAGCCGGCTTCCTTGTTGCGAGGGAATTCCCGGAACCGGCTCATAACGAACAAAAACAGCAGGAACAACCCGCCCAGCATCGCTCCGGGAACGGCCCCGGCGAGGAGCAGACGGCCGATCGAGACCTCGGTGACCGACCCGTAGATGACGAAAGGAATGCTGGGGGGAACCAGCGGGCCGATGGTCGAGGAGGCCGCCGTCACCGCGGCCGAGAAGTTCTTGTCGTAGCCCGCTTCCTCCATCGCCCGCATCTCGACGGCGCCGAGACCCGAGGCATCGGCGACTGCGGAACCCGACATCCCCGAGAACACCATGCTCGCCAGCACGTTGACGTAGCCGAGACCGCACTTGAAATGACCGACGAGGTCGTTCGCGAACTTGAAGATCCGGTTGGTTATTCCTCCGGTGTTCATCAGTTCGCCGACCAGGACGAAGAACGGCACCGCCATGAGGACGAAGGAGTCGATACCGTTGGTCATGCGCTGGGGCATCACGATCAGCGGCCCCATGGGATAGACCATCACGAAGCACAGCGCCGAAAGCGCCATGGCAAAGGCGATGGGCATGCCGATCGCAATTAAGACGACCAGAATGCCGATGAGGAAGGCGCCCTGTCCGATTTCAAACATCAGACGCCACTCCCCGCCCGGTTAAACAGGCCGACGATTCGGCGGAGATCCTTGAACAGCAGCCAAAGGCACACCAGGCCCATCCCGGCCGCTGCAACGGGCAAAGCGATATAGAGAACCGAGGTCGAGATCTGCAAAGCCGGCGTGAGCTGATTGACGATCACCGGCCGCGTGGCCAGATCGAACGCGGCCGGCACCAGCAGCACGAGGACGGTAAGGGTCAACCCGTCGCGGACCAGGGCGAGGATGGCCTGGACCATCGGCGTCAAACGATCGGAAAGCAGGGTAACCGCGATATGAGTGCCGGAAGCCAGGCTCGCGACGGCACCGAAGAACGTCATGTAAATCATGGNNGGTGTAACGGGCGAGTTCTTCGGTCCATGAAATACCGATATTCAAGAAACGAACGAGTATCTGCCCCAAGATGGTTACGAGCATTATGGATAATAAAAATCCGCAAAAGTATTCGACGTACTTCATGTTTCCGACCTGAAACCAGTTTGTTGTTATTAAAGACCTCGAACTTCCTGAAAAAGAAAGATCGCGACGCCCGCCCCGTGCCGCAGGGGGAAGCGGGCGCCGCAGGTGTCTTCGGTCAGAAGTTCTTGATCCGATCAAGCAGATCCCACGTGATGTTCTTGCCGTCGACAAACTTCTCCCACACCGCCTTGGCGGTCGGAGCGAACTTCTCGATGTCCGGGTCCGTGATCACGGTGATGCCGGACTTCTTCATCTTTTCCAGATTGGTCGTCTCGCTGGTCTTGAGCGCCTCGCGCCGCTGGAGAACGGCCTCGCGTGCCGCCGTCTTCATGACTTCCTGCAGATCCTTGGGCAGTCCCTGATAGAACGCCTCGTTGATGACGATCGGAACGCCGAGGTAGATGTGGCCGGTCAGGGAGAGGTATTTCTGGACCTCGTGGAGACGGGCCGCATAGAGCTCGTCGATGGCGTTCTCGACGCCGTCGGCCACCCCCTGCGACAGGGCGGTGTAGACCTCGCTCCAGGTCATCGGCACCGGGGTCGCACCCATCGCCGAAACGGTCCCCGCATTCAGCGGGTTCTCGGGCGAACGGATACGCAGGCCCTTCATGTCCTCGGGCGTGCGGATCGGCCGTTTGGAGTTCATGACATGGCGCGGCCCGCGGTTGAGAACCCCCAGGACCCGCATGCCTGTCTNNTTCCCTTCTCGGCGATGTGCTCGTTGATCTCGGCGCCGACCGGCCCCTCGAGTACGGCAATGTAGTGCTCGAGAGTCTTGTGCAGGTACGGCATGGTCAGGGCGTATGCCTGCGGATCGAGAAGCCCGATAATGTCGTAGCCGGTCTCGGCCATTTCCACGGTGCCCAGCGACACGCCCTCGGTGAATTCCTTGGTCGCGCCCAGCTGGCTGGCCGGATAGAGCTCGACGGTAATTCGGCCATTCGACTTGGCCTCGGCAACCTCCTTGACCTTGACCATCGCCATGTATTCGGGATTGTCCTTCGATGCCGGCGCCGTTCCGGCGAACCGAATGCGGAAATCGGCCGCGTCCGCACCGCCCGCCGCCATCATCAGCGCAGCGGCGATAGCACCGAGTCCCGAGCCTAAAATCGCTTTCTTGAAACGCATTCCGTATCTCCTTCCTACGACCTGATGCCGTTTCCTGTGGAACCTTCCGTTTCCCGCCATTTATCAAACGGCGAGGTTTCTTGCGCCCCCCACTGAACATGCCTTGAGCGGCGAATATTGAATACGCTTCCATCCATATCGCTGGAGAATGCACGGGTCAAGAGCTTTCTAATCCCTATTCAGCTCGATTCCACGAAAAAATGGAAATCAAAATAGTTTATTTTTCCTATAATTAGCTTTTTTCGCTTATTTTTCACTTTTTCTGATTTTATTCTTTTTCACAAAATGAATTCGTCTGCATTTCGGCTATGATGTTTGCGGCACGCCCCACCGCCCAATGTCCGTGCAGCACGCTCCATCGCCGTCGGCGGCACAGCTGTTCGTCACCGCACCTGTTGATAATATATTGTTTTTTAATATTTATTTGTTTTCACATCATTAAAGAGAAGGGGGCAGTCCTTAGCCTCGACTCGGCTTTCGCACCTTCGATCTCCACGCGGCCCCGTGCCCAAAAGGGCTTGACCACAGCATTTTTCAAGGTTTACCTATATGCATTCGAATGCAATTTCGGGCTTTTTACAGGAATGCCGCCAATGACTAAGGATCTTATGGGACGCAATGCCCTGGTCACGGGCTCGACCAGCGGAATCGGCGCGGCCATCGCGGAAGGCCTAGCCGCAGCCGGGGCCAACGTAATGCTGAACGGCTTCGGCGATATGGAGGCCATCGAGGCCCATCGGGCCGAGCTTGCCGAGCGGACCGGCGTCGAGGTTGCCTTCAATCCCGCCGACCTTGCCAAGCCGGACGAAATCCGTGGTCTTATCGACGATACCCGAAGCCGGCTCGGGTCGGTCGATATCCTTGTGAACAACGCCGGCATTCAGCATGTCTCGCCGATTGAATCGTTCCCGCCCGAGCAGTGGGACCGTGTGATCGCCATCAACCTGTCCTCGGCGTTCCACACCATCCGGCTGACCCTGGCCGCGATGAAAGAGAACGGCTGGGGCCGGATCATCAACCTGGCGTCGACCCACGGGCTGGTCTCGTCGCCGTTCAAGAGCGCCTATGCCGCCGCCAAGCACGGCATCGTGGGCCTGACGAAGACGGTGGCTCTCGAGGCCGCGCAGTCCGGCGTCACCGTGAACGCGATCTGTCCCGGTTACGTGCTGACGCCACTCGTCGAAAAGCAGATTCCCGAACTGGCACGCTCGCGCGGCATCTCCGAGGACGCGGTCAAGCGCGACGTGATGCTGCAGTCGCAACCGACCAAGCGGTTCGTCGACGTAAAGGAGATTTCCGCCCTTGCCGCCTTCCTGTGTTCCGACGCCGCAGCCTCGATCACCGGCAGCGCCCTGACCATCGACGGAGGATGCACGGCGCAATAGCCGCCATGTCTGCCGCTGCGAATGCCCGCTCACAGGGAAACGTCCAGATATTCGAAACAAACCCCCGGTCCTCGGACCACCAAAAAGAAGGAGTTGAACCACATGGCCACCTATCTGAAACAAGGAATCAGCGCCGAGAAAGCGGCCGTCGAGGATGCGCGGGTGCGCGAGACCGTCGAGTCCATCCTCGACGACATCACAGCCAACGGCGACGAGGCCGTGCGCCGTTATTCCGAGAAGTTCGACAACTGGAGCCCGGCTAGTTTCCGGCTGAGCGAGGGCGAAATCGCCGCCTGCATCAAAAGCCTGCCGGAGACGGTGATCGACGACATCCGCTTCGCCCAGAATCAGATCCGCACTTTCGCCCAGCACCAGAAGGACGCCCTGCGCGATATCGAGGTCGAGACCCTTCCCGGGGTCTGGCTCGGCCACAAGAACATCCCGGTCAATGCCGTCGGCTGCTACGTGCCGGGCGGCAAGTATCCGATGGTCGCCTCGGCCCACATGAGCGTCATTACGTCCAAGGTCGCCGGCGCCGGCCGCATTCTCGCTGCCGCCCCGCCGGACCGCGGCGCCGCCAACCCGGCCATCGTCGCGGCCCAGCACCTGGGCGGCGCCGACGAGATCTATGTCCTGGGCGGTGTCCAGGCGATCACCGCCATGGCCCTCGGCACCGAGACCATCAAGGCGGTGGACATCATCTGCGGCCCCGGGAACGCCTATGTCGCAGAAGCCAAGCGCCAACTCTTCGGCCGTGTCGGCATCGATCTCCTGGCCGGCCCCACCGAAACCCTGGTGATCTGCGACGAGGTCGGCTGCGACGCGGAAATGGCGGCAACCGACCTGCTGGGCCAGGCCGAGCACGGCGTGAACTCCCCGGCCATCCTGTTGACGAACTCGGAGAAGCTCGCTCGCGAAACCATGGCCGAGGTCGAACGCCAACTCGGAATCCTGCCGACCGCCGAGAATGCCCGCAAGTCCTGGGAGGACTACGGCGCCGTCATCGTCTGCGATTCCGAAGCCGAGATGGTCAGCGTCGCCGACGACATCGCCGCCGAGCACGTTCAGGTCATGACCCGCGATCCGCAGTTCTTTCTCGAAAACATGACCAACTACGGCGCCCTGTTCCTGGGCCCCGAAACCAACGTCGCCTTCGGCGACAAGGTGATCGGCACCAATCACACCCTTCCGACCCGCAAGGCGGCACGCTATACAGGGGGCCTCTGGGTCGGCAAGTTCATCAAGACCTGCACCTACCAGCGGGTCGAGCCGGAAGCCAGTGCCATGATCGGAGAATACTGCTCGCGGCTGTGTGCTCTCGAGCGGTTCGCCGGACACCAGGCCCAGGCCGACCTGCGGGTCAAGCGGTACGGGCATCTCCGGCCGGCGAAAGCAGGCTGACAGATTGCCCAGGGAAAGGAAGGCGGTTGGGAACGAAGAAGGTCACGTCGTTTGATGTTGCCAGGGCAGCCGGGGTCTCGCAATCCGCCGTGTCGCGGACGTTCACCGAAGGTGGCAGCGTGTCTCCGGCAACCCGCAAGAAGGTCCTGGACGCCGCCAACAAGCTTGGCTACACGCCGAACGCTATCGCCCGCAGCCTGATCACCCATCGTACCGACATGATCGGCATGGTGATGGGCGACGTCACCAACCCGTTCTATCCCGAGGTGCTGCAGACCTTCTCGGTAAGCTTCCAGAAGGCCGGGCGCCGCATGATGCTTTTTACCGTGCCGCCCGGGGGCTCCATCGACGACGCCTTGCCGCAAGCCCTGCAATACCGAGTGGACGGGGTGATCGTCACCTCGGCCACCCTGTCCTCCGAGATGATTGCCGAATGCATGCGCCTCGGTACGCCGGTGGTCCTGTTCAACCGCAACATACGCAACGCCGAAATCAACTCGGTTTCCTGCGACAACGTCGAGGGCGGCCGCTTCATCGCCAATCTTCTCCTCGACGCCGGCCACAACCGCTGTGCCTTCATCGCCGGCGTCGAGGACACCTCGACCAACGTCGACCGCGAACGCGGCTTCACCGACCGCCTGAACGAGCGCGGCATGGAGCCGCCGCTACGCGACGTCGGCCATTACACATATGAAGGCGGCTATCAGGCCGCGATCCGCTTGCTGTCCCGCGACGACCGCCCCGACGCCCTTTTCTGCGCCAACGACATCACCGCGCTGGGCGCTATCGATGCGGCGCGCCGCGAGCTGGGGCTGCGAGTGCCCGAAGATGTGTCGATCATCGGCTTCGACGACATCCCGGCATCAGCCTGGCCCAGCCACGACCTGACCACGGTGCGCCAGCGCATCAACCTGATGGTCGAGGAAGCCATCGCCATCCTGTCCGCACACATAGACGATCCCACCCTTCCGGCCGTCACCCGCCTCGTCCCGGGCGACTTCATCGCCCGCGGAACCGTCCGCCTGCCGACAGGGATGGAAAGAGGAAGGCACCCAATCGGCGGGTATTCTCAGCCGACAATGCCGAGACAATAGTCGGCTCTCGAACCTGAGTATCCGAAACCTCTCCGAAGGCTGGACAGACGGCCCTCTGTTGGCAGGTCCCGCGACGTCCGGAATTGGCACTAAGCGGAAGCCGTGTCTTCTGCTGCGGAACTTTCGCACCCGACCCTTGGCGGAACTTCGGAATCCGCCAGAAAAGGTCCGATATGCGGTGTCCCCGGTTCCGCCGCCGTCATGGCGTCAGTTTCCACCATGCGCCGCCAGTGACTCGGGGGTGTCGAGATCGGTCAGGATCGCCTCGTCGTCCATGTCGACATGGCGAACCGCGTCGGCGTGGGCGCGAACCACGGCACGCGCACCGACATCGGCCGTCAACGACAGGATTTCCGGGAAATAGGCGCGGCCGAACACGACCGGATGACCGCGCCGGCCTTGGCAGACCGGGACGCAGATGCGCCGCTCGCCATCGAAGGAGGCGAGCAGGCGGGTGATGTGCGCGGCTTCGATGTCCGGCATGTCGCCAAGGCAAACCGCCGCGCCTTCGGCTTCCGCGGGCAGGGCCGAGATGCCGGCCTTGAGCGAACCGAGCATCCCGGTGACGAAGTCGGGATTGTGAACGCAGACGACGGAGCGACCGGCCAGGGCGGTGCGGACGTTTCCGGCATCGTGTCCGGTGACGACGACGACGGGATCAAGCCCGGCAGTGAGCGCCGCGTCGGCCGCTCGGGCGACCATCGGCCGACCGTCGATCTCGATCAGCAGCTTGTTCCGCCCCATGCGGGTGGACATGCCCGCGGCCAGCACGATTCCCGCGATCATGAAAGCGCCGCCATGCGGGTCCACAGGCGCTCGGCCTCGGCGCGGGCCCGGGTTTCGAGGGCGGCGGCGAACTCACCGCCCGTCAGCTCACCGTCGCGCACTACGACGCGGCCGTCGACGACCACATGCCGGACGCGCCCGCCCTCGCGCACCACCAGGTCGCCGAGCGCGCCGGGATCGAACCCGGTGGCGCCGACACCGAACCGTTCGGCGATCAGCACATGCCCCGCTTCGAGACGGCCGGCGGCGCGGTCGTCACCGTTTGCGGCGGCGAGGCGCTCAAGGGCATTTTCCTCCTCGGTCATGTTGGCGTTCCAGCCGTCGGTGCCGAGCGCGACGCGGTCCGAGGCCGCCAGTGCCGACGCGTAGCCGACGCCATTGCCTTCGTTCGAGCGCGGGTTCTGCACCAACCAGCATCCGTGCGCGGCCACGGTTCGAACCTGCGCGGGCGTCAGGTGGACGCCGTGGATCAGGATCGAACCCGGCACCAGGGCGTCGAGCGCGATCAGGCGCTCCAGCGGGCCGTCGTAGCCGCGCCCGAGGGCGTCGGCCAGGTCCTCCGCCCCCTCGGCGATATGCAAATGCAGCACCGTTCCCCGCTCCCGCGCCATGCGGGCGGCGCCCCGGATCGTGTCGTCGGAAACCGTGAACCCGGCATGCAGGCCGACGACACCCCGAATCAAAGCTGTTTCCGGGACGGTTGCGCATTCGGCCAGGCCCTGCGCAGCTTCGCTGCGCCCGGCGTTGCGCTCGGTCGCGCCGTAGCAGAGCAAAGCGCGCATCCCAAGCCCCGTACATGCCTCGGCCAAAACGGCCAGCGACCCCGCGATGAAATTGGGGGATTCGTGGTGATCGACCAGCGCGGTCGTCCCCGCCATCAGGGCCTGTGCGATGTAGTCGCGGGCGCCGGCACGCAGCGCGTCGGCGTCGAGCGCGCGGTCGAGGCGCCACCACACGCGCTCCAGGATCTCGATGAAGGCTTGCGGCTTCGGCTCGGCGGCCGGCATGCCGAAGCGCGCCAATGCGCTGTAGAGATGGGTGTGTGCGCAAACATTTCCGGGTGCGATCTCACCGTCCGCGCAAGCCAGTTGCGCGGCCCCCGCGATCGGGCCTGTGACGATGCGGCCGTCGCCGATGGCGACGGTGCGCCCGAAGCGGTCCGGCCCGACGGTCAGCGCGCCGCTCAATGCCACTGGTCCCGTTCGGAATCGTCGAACCTGCCGACCCCGGCGGCGCGCGCCGCCGGCGAATCCTTCATCGGNNNNCCGGCCGTCGGCACCAGGCCGATCTCGCCGACTCCCTTGGCCCCGAACGGCCCATCGGGTTCCGGATCCTCGACGAGAATGACATCCACCTTGGGCATGGCCTGGGCGCGCAGCACGCCGATCTCGCGCAAGGTTCGGGGCACCGGCATGCCGTTCTTGCACGGCAATTCCTCGGTCAAGGCATAGCCGAGCCCCATATGGGCCGCGCCCTCGATCTGGGCCTCGCACTGCTGCGGATTGATCGCCCGCCCGACATCGTGGGCGGCGATGATGCGCTCGACCGCGCCGCGCTCATCCAGGATCACCACATGGGTCGCCCAACCGAAGGCCGTGTGGGTCTTGATCTTGCCTTCCTTGTTGAGCTGGCCCGGCGCGGTGGTGTCGTCGATGACGATGTCGCCGGCATAGACGGATCCGACCATGCGGTCGAGTGTCAGGCCGGCATCGAGATCCCGACGCATGTTCCTGGCCGCGGCCTCGACTCCGAGCCCGGCCAGCAGGGTGCCGCGCGAACCGGTGGTCTGGCCGCAACCGACCTCGAAGCGACTGTTGACCTTGGGCCGGAAGATCGAGCTCGGCAGACCGGTCACCTCGGCGGCGCACTGGGCACAGACGGTCAGCAGGCCCTGCCCCATCTCGGTGAAGCCGATGAAAAGCGACACCGTGCCGTCGGCCTCGACCTCGAGCCGGCACTTGCCGTATTCGATGGCACCGTTGCCGATGCCCGAATTCTTGACCGCGCAGGCGATGCCGACGGCCCGACTCGATGCACGGGCGGCATAGTAGGACTCCTTGACCGCCAGCAGGGTCTGTTCCAGCCCGACCGATTTCTCGAGAACTTGGCCCGAGCTGAACACGTCGCCCAGCCGCACGATGTTGCGCCAACGCATTTCCCAGCCGTCGAGCCCGACCTTGGCGGCCAAGGCATCGACGCAGCCCTCGATCGCGAAATTGGTCTGGTTCACGCCGAAACCGCGCATCGCCCCGCAGGGCGGGTTGTTGGTGTAGGCGGCGACGGAATGGATCGCGATCGCCGGGATCCGATACGGGCCGCAGGCGTGCCCGGCAGCACGTTCCAACACCTTATCGCCGACCGAGGCGTAGGCCCCCGAATCACCCAGCAGGTCGATCTTCGCGGCCGTCAGATGTCCCTCGGCGTCGCAGCCGACCGTGTAACGCATGGTGATGGGGTGGCGTTTGGGATGCACGCGGATGGATTCCGTGCGGCTCAATGAAACCCGCACAGGCCGTCCGGTCAGGCGCGCCAGCAGCGCCGTCTGTGCCTGGATCGACATGTCCTCCTTGCCACCGAAGGCGCCGCCGTTGGGCACCAGCTCGACGAACAGGTTGGCTTCCGGCTCGCCCAGCACCGAGGCAATCTGGGCGCGATCGTCGAAGATCCCCTGGCCCTGGCTGTAGAGGTGCAGCCGGCCATCGGGCAACGGCACGGCCAGCGCGGTCTCGGTTTCAAGGAACAGGTGTTCGATGCGCTGGGTCTGCCAGGTGCCGGAAACGACATGGGCCGAAGTGGCCAGGGCGGCGTCGACGTCACCGCGTTCGATCTGGGTGTCGGAGAGCAGGTTGCCGTGCTGCGGATTGACCTGTGGCGCGTCCGGCTTCAAGGCCTCGGCGGGATCGAGCACCGGGGCAAGCGTTTCGTATTCGACCTCGACCAGTTCGGCGGCGCGGCGGGCCGCCCGCGGGGTCTCGGCGGCGACGACGGCCAGAATGTCGCCGACATAACGAACCTCCTCGCCCTCGGCCACGAGCACCGGCCAATCGCGGTAGATCAGGCCGACCCATCGATCGCCCGGCACATCCCTGGCGGTCGCGACCTTGACCACGCCGGGCACGGCCTCGGCCTTGGCGGTGTCGATGCGAAGCACGCGGGCACGCGGGTGCGCCGAAAGCACGACACGGCCATAGAGCATGCCGGGCACGTCGATGTCGGCAACGAACGGACGCGTGCCCAGCGCCAGTTCGGCCCCCTGGTAACGCTTGGTCCGCGCCCCGACACCGCCCGCCTCGATCGCAGCCGGAACCGGTTTTCCCAGATGCTTGGCGTCATAGATCATCTCGACCGCGTCGATCACCTTGACGTAGCCGGTGCAGCGGCAGAGATGCCCGTCCAGCGCCTTGGCGATGGTGTCGCGCGACATCCGCCGCTCGCCGTCGGTCAGGTGCTTGATGCGCAGAACCAGCCCTGGCGTGCAGAAGCCGCATTGCACCCCGGCCGCGGCCTGAAAGGCGTCGGCATAGAGCTTGCGCTCGGCTTCGGATACGCCTTCCAGCGTCGTGATCTCGCACCCCTCGGCCTTGGCGACGGGGAACGAGCATGTCAGCCGCGGCTTGCCGTCCAGCAGCACCAGGCAGCAGCCGCACTGGCCCAGCGGCGAGCATCCGTCCTTGAGCGACTTGATCTTGCAGGTCTCGCGCAGGACTTCCAGCAGCGATTGGTCGGGCTCGGCCTCGACGCTGCGCTGTTCCCCGTTAAGACGAAAGCTGATCGTTTCCATACGCATTCCCGCCTAGGGGTTGGTTTCGGCCGCCGGAAGGGCGGCGCTTATATAGTTGTCACCCGCCGCGACGGCGTCGAGCAGCGCGGCCATGATCCGAACGGCCGCGCCACCGACGGCGCAGCGTAGCGTGCCGTCGGCGGCCCTGTCCAATACCGTCTCGGTACCGTCGAGGCGGCCGTGCAGGCGCAACCCGCCGCCCGATACCGCCTCGACGAAGAAGCCGTCCCGACCCGCCCCGGACCACGCGGCAAGGCTGCCGAAGAAGGCTGGTTTCAGGCGATAGGGCGCGCCGGTTTCCGGGCAGACGACGTCGCAATTGCCGCATTCGTTGCAGGCGTCGGCGAAAAGGCCGATCTGGTGCTGGCGCACGATCATCGGCCCCTCTTCCGCGATCGGACCCTTCGGCAGCTTGAAGGTGAAGAGGGCGTTGTTGGGGCACACGGTTACGCAGCGGTCGCAGCTCTGGCAGTCGAAGAATTCCAGCACGGCCGAGGTCTTCTTCGGCGGCGTGTTCGTCGCCACGGCGCCGTAGCGGGGATCGTCCAGAACCTGCGCGGCGTAGGCGTGCGTGTTCAGCAGGCGCGCGGCGGCGACCCAGGGTTCGAAATCGGCGCCCGCGCAACCGCGCACATCGCCGCCCTTCTCGAGCGCCGCGCGACAGGCGGCGGCGCGGTCGGGCGCGAGGCCGAGCCCGTCGAGCGCCGCCCCGCCCAGTCCGAACGCGCGCAGCACGAAGGTATCGAGATCCGCCGCACCGCACTCGTCCATGCGCTTCGTCAGCGCCTTCAGATATCCGCCGCCGCGTCCGTAGCCGCCGTTCTTCAGAAGATCGGTGCAGACGCTGACCGGCTTGAGCCCGAGCGCCACGGCCTCGGCGAAATTGCCGGCATCGATCCCGGCCGAGAACGAAACCGGGAAGCGGTCTCCGAACCGCGCGCGGAAGCGGTCGACCAGCGCGATCGCCAGGACGTGCAGCGGCGCCCCCGACAGATACATCTCGGCCGCCTCGGCCGGGAAAAAGTCGCGGTGATTGCGCACCAGCAGGGTGTTGGTGAACTTGACCCCGAAGCCGCGCCCAAGGCTCTCTGCCGCATTGCCGAGCCGCTCGACCATGCCTTCCACCTGGGGCCATGTGGGATCGTTGGCGAAGGCCGTGTCGGGAACAGCGATGTCGGCATAACCGAGGCGGTCGTTCAGGATGCCGCGCAGGGTTTCGGGACCGAGCAGGGTCGGGTTCAGCTTGACGACGACGTTCAAACCGGCGTCGCGCAGCAGGTATTCCGCGATGCGCTCGATCTCGTCGGGCGGACACCCGTGGAAGGTGGAAAGCGTCACCGTATCGGAAACGCGGCTCGGAAACGCGAGATCGCGAAACCGCGCGTATTCGTCGGGAATCCGGTTGCGCAGGGTCTCGATCGTTGCCGTCGCGTCCTGCATGCCGGCAAGGAAGGCGCCGACGCGGTCGGAACGGATGCCGGCCAGGTCGTAGCCGACGCTCATGTCGAAGACCGTGTCGGGCAGGGCGGTGCCGATCCCGGCCGCCTTGGCGATCTCCACCAGCATCGCCGCCTTGACGTATTCCTCGAGCGACTGTTCGAGCTTCAGTTCCTGGGACCATTCGATGTTGTAGCCGATGGTCTCCATGTCGATGCAGGGCCGCGCGATGTCCAGCTCGTCGAGGATCTGCACCGTCTTGAGTTCGATCACCCGGCCACCCGCGAGCCACGAGAGCAGGATGTTCTGCGCCAGTTGCGTGTGCGGACCGGCGGCAGGGCCGAAGGGCGTCGAGGCGCGATGGCCGTGAATCGCAACACCGATATCGCGGCTCTCCGGATCCTCGAAAAACAGCCGGCGCGGCAGGTCGTAGACGGCCTTGCGCTGCGCCAGACCGCGAAACATGCGGGTGATCAGAACGGAAAACGGAACCGGGCGCAATTCGGCCATGAAAGGAACCTTCGGGGTGCCGGCGGATTGATCATGTGTGCCGGATTCTACACCGATCGGCAAGTGCCGCTATGCCGAGCGCGCCCCACGCACCGCCCACTTGGTCGAGCGTTGCTCGATAGCCGAGAAGATACCGTACATCGCGATACCCATCACCGCGATCACCAGCAGTCCCGCGAACACCAGCGGGATGTTGAACTTGGAGCTGGCCGACATCATCAGATAGCCCATGCCGACGTTCGAGGCGACGGTCTCGCTCATCACCGAACCGACGAAAGCCAGCGTGACCGCCACCTTCAGCGAGGTGAAGAAATAGGGCAGCGAACGCGGGAAACCGACTTTCACCAGGACGTCGATCCGCGAGGCGCCGAGCGAGCGCAGCACGTCGCGCAGTTCGGGTTCCAGCGTCGCCAGTCCGGTCGCGACATTGGCGACGATCGGGAAGAAGGAGATCAGGAACGCCGTCAGGACGGCCGGGATGGTCCCGATGCCGAACCACATCACCAGAACCGGCACGACGGCGATTTTGGGCACGCTGTTGAAGCCGATCAGGATCGGATTGGTCGCGGAATAGATCACCTGCGACGACCCCACGGCGGCACCGACCACCACTCCGAACACGACTGCGATGGCAAACCCGCCCAAGGTCGTCAGCATGGTCTGCACGGCATGCATCCAGATCGCGCCGCGGAATTCCCAGATCGCGGCGATGCTGGCCGACGGCGTGGGCAGAATGTATTCGGGAATGTCGAAACCGCGCACCGCCAGTTCCCAGATCAGGAACAGGCCGATCGAAGCCAGCCAGGGCGAATAGGTGGATAGGGTCTTGGAATCCAGGCTCATGGATCGCTGCTTCCGTTCAGGCCGCGCGGACGGTGCGGATGTGGCTTTTCAGTTCGTGGACGAGATCGCCGAATTCCTTGCTGAAGGTCATGTCCTGATCGCGCGGACGGGGCAGCGTGTTCACGTAGCGCTTGAGGATGCGTCCCGGACGGGCGCTCATGACGTAGATGGTATCGGCCATATACGCCGCCTCGCGCAGGTCGTGCGTGACCAGGATGACCGTGAAGGGGCGCTTCATCCACAAGGACTGCAACGTGTCCCAGAGTTCTTCGCGGGTGAAGGCGTCGAGCGCTCCGAACGGTTCGTCCAACAGCAGAAGTTCTGGTTCGTGGATCAGGGCCCGGCACAGATTGGCGCGTTGCTGCATACCGCCCGAGAGCTCCCAGGGGAACTTGTTCTCGGCGTCCTCGAGTCCGACGCTCGCCAGCAACTGGCGGGCCGTCTCCTCGAATTTCTTGCGCTCCGCGCGCATTCTGGATCGGTGCGGCTGCACGATTTCGAGCGGCAGCAATACGTTTGAAAGCGTCCTGCGCCAAGGCAGCAGGGTCGGGTTCTGAAACGCCATGCCGACGATCTTCAGCGGCCCCGATACTTCGCGCTCGTTGACGATCACGCCACCCTCGCTGGGCGGCATGAGCCCGGAGACCAACTTGAGCAGCGAGGACTTCCCACACCCCGACGGCCCGACCACGGCGATGAATTCACCCTTGGCGATTTTCATGTCGATCTGCTCCAAGGCGAGGCCCTCGCCTTCCTGGTAGCGCAACCGTACCCGGTCGAGTTCGACGAACGAGTGCGTCACGGCGTGATCCTTGCTGTTCCCTAAGGTCTCCGGGGCTCCGATGGTTTTGCCTTACGGCAGGGTGCGATCCGCCTTTTCAGGCATAGCGGCGTCGGTGAAAATGTCCTCGACGGCCGGCGTGCTCGGAAGATTGAACGCCAGCACGAGCTGTTCGATCGCCTTGGCCATGCGGTCCTTCTTGACCGTGCCCATGCCGTCCGCCTTGACGTCGGGAGTGGTGACGCACATGTCGATCGCCAGCTTGAGCCGCTCGGTCTCAAGAGCGACGTTGATCAGCGGGTCGCGTTTCTTCAACGCCTCGATTGCGGCCGCCGGATCGACGATGGCGTCGCGGAAGCCCTTGACCACGGCGCGGGCGAAGCCCTTCAGCAGCTCAGGCTTTTCCATCAGTTCGGGCGTGGCAATCAGGCCGTTGCCGTAGAAGGCCATGCCGTAGTCGATATAGTGGAAGACCGTCAGATCCTCTTCCTTCACACCGGCGGCACGCAGGTTGAGAAGGCTGGTGAAATAGAAGCCCGAGATGGCGTCGACGTCGCCACGCTTCAGCATCGGCTCGCGAAGCGGCGGATCCATCGACTCCCATTTCACCTTGGCGGCATCGATGCCGGTGGCCGACGCGAAGGCCGGGAACAGCTTGCGCGGCGAATCGAACACCGGTGCGCCCAGGGTCTTGCCCTCGAAATCCTTCGGTTCCTTGATGCCCGACGACTTCAGCGTGAACAACGAAAACGGCGGCACGTTATAGATGACGAAGAAGGCCTTCATGGCCCGGTCGGGATTCTTGACGTTGAATTCGACCAGCGAATTCAGGTCGGCCATGGCGATATCGTAGGCGCCGCTCGCCACTCGCGTCACGGCCCCGGACGAACCGTTGCCGGTGTCGATAGTAACGTCGATGCCTTCGGCGCTGAAATAGCCCTTGTCCTGCGCCAGAAGGAACGGAGACGCCGGGCCTTCGTATTTCCAATCGAGCGTATACTTGATCTTTTCGGCGGCGAAGGTGGTGCCGGCGATCAGCGAAATACCGCACGCGATACCCAGGCCGGTCACGAACTTGCGGATCGAAGAATTCGGCATCTGGAAACTCCTCAAGAGGATGCTGCCCGCCGGGGCGATGATCCTGCGGGGCAGCGTGAGCAGGACATCCGTTTCGGAAAACGAATGAGTCAAAGAGCAATATGTGTGCCAAGGAAAATGACCGGCCAGAAGGCCTCCCGCGCCTTGGTTCGAGCGTCTGGCGCCCCTTTCAGGGACCGCGAAACCGGGTGCGGGTTTGCCTGAAGTTTGAGCAGATGATCTATAGTTGTGCAGAAGACGGGCAGCAGCACGAAATCGTTTGACCGCCGTCGGTGAATACCCAAAACTTAAACGTTTGCGCGAAGTTGTATTGCGCCGACATCTTTGTTGCAGCCGCCTGCCGGAGACCCCGCGATCCGATGCGAAACGAGATTCGGTTCATTCTAAACGGACGCCCGTGCCGGATCGCCGACACGCCCCCCTACGCCACAGCGCTCGACTGGCTCCGCGGCGAAGGGCTGACGGCCGTCAAGGAAGGCTGCGCAGAGGGCGATTGCGGCGCATGTTCCGTCCTGATCGGCCGCCCGGATGCGTCCGGCGCCAGGCTCGACTGGCGGGCGGTCAACTCCTGCATCCTGATGCTACCGCAACTCGACGGTGCGGCGGTTCTCACCGCCGAGGGGCTGGTCGGCGCCGACGGCGCGCCGCATCCGGCACAGACGGCGCTTGCCGAGGCCCACGGAACCCAGTGCGGATTCTGCTCGCCGGGCTTCGCGATATCGCTGGCGGACCTCGCCCGCCGACCGGAACGTGACGATCAGACCATTCTCGACGTCCTCGCCGGCAATCTGTGCCGCTGCACCGGCTATCGGCCGATCGTCGAGGCCGCGCGATCGCTTCCGGTGACGGCGCCCGCGCCCGACGAGGCTGCAATGGCCGCAACCCTGGCCGCTGATTGCGCCGAGCCGCTCGACTACCATGTCGGCACGCGCCGCTTTGTCGCCCCCGACTCGCTCGACGATGCGTTGCGCGTGCTGAAGGAACACCCCGACGCCTGGATCCTGGCCGGGGGGACCGACCTCGGCCTGCGCCTGACCAAACAGCACGAAGAACCGGCCTGCGTCTTGTCGCTGGCCCGGATAGCGGAACTCCATGCCATCGGTCGCGATGGCGACACCACCGCCATCGGTGCCGCCGTGCCCTATGCCGACGCACTTTCGCAAATCGCCGATCTGGCCCCGGCCTTCGCCGATCTGGTGCGTCGCATCGGGGCGGCACAGATCCGTGCCCAGGGCACGATCGGCGGCAATCTCGGCAACGCCTCGCCGATCGGTGACACCGCGCCCGCCCTGATCGCGCTGGCGGCCGAGGTCGAGACGGCATCGGCCGACGGGCGCCGCCGCGTGCCGGTCGAGGACTTCTTCACCGGGTACCGCAAGACCGTCCTGCGCCCCGGCGAGATCATCGCCGCTGTCCACATCCCCCGTCCCGGTCCCGATACCCGCGTGCGCATCTACAAGATCGCGCGCCGGGTCGATCAGGACATCTCGGCGGTTTCCGCGGCCTTCGCGCTGGATGTGCGTGACGGCCGAGTGGAAGCGGCGCGGGTGGCGTTCGGCGGTGTCGCCGAGCGCCCGATCCGCGTCGAGGCGGTCGAGGCCGCGCTGACCGGTCGGGAATGGTCGCTCGAAACGGCACGTGCCGCCGGCATCGTCGCCGGCGCCTCCGTCCACCCGATCGACGACGCCCGCGGCAGTGCCGAATACCGCCGCACCGTCAGCGCCAACCTGCTGGAACGCCTGTGGTGGGACACCGCGCCCAACAGCGGCGCAATCGTCACCGATCTCGATACCCTGGCGGAGAGCGCGGCATGAACAAATCCGCCGCCCCCGAGCGCCGGGCCCATGTCGACGCCGCCCACGACAGCGCCGTCAAGCACGCGACCGGCGAGGCCCGTTACATCGACGACCTGCCCGAACCCCGCGATTGCCTGCATGCCTGTCTCGTCCTCGCCGACGGGCCGCATGCGCGCATCAAGCGGATCGACACCGCCGGCGCCCGTGACCTTCCCGGCGTCCACGCAGCAATCACCGCTGCCGACATCCCCGGCGTCAACGACATCGCGCCGATCGTTCCCGGCGAACCGTTGCTGCCGCCCGACATCGTCGAATACGCCGGCCACCCGGTCGCCGCCGTGGCCGCCGAAACGCCAAGGATCGCCCGCCGCGCGGCGGCACTGGTCGAAATCGACTCCGAACCCCTGCCCCCCGTGCTGACCCTTACCGACGCCTATGCGCGCAGCCATTGGCTGCGCCCGCCGGTCGAAATGCGGCGCGGTGATCCCGAGGCCGAACTGGCGGCGGCGCCGGTGGTGCTCGAAGGCGAGCTTCACGTCGGCGGCCAGGACCATTTCTATCTGGAAACCCAGGTCGCGCTGGCAATCCCGCAGGAGGGCCGAGACATGCTGGTCCTCAGCGCGACCCAGCATCCGACCGAGGTGCAGCACACGGTGGCACGCCTGCTCGGCCAACCGCAAAACACGGTCACGGTCACGGTGCGGCGCATGGGCGGCGCCTTTGGTGGCAAGGAAAGCCAGGCGACCCTGGTCGCCGGCATCGCGGCCGTGCTGGCGCGCGCGACGGGACGTCCCGTGAAACTGCGTCTGGACCGCGACACCGACATGATCGTCACCGGCAAGCGGCATCCGTTCCTGTTGCGCTGGAAGGTCGGCGTCGAACGCGACGGCCGCGTGCGGGCCGTGGACATGGATCTCGCGGCCGATTGCGGCTGGTCGGTGGACCTGTCGCCCGCGGTGATCTCGCGCGCCCTGTGCCATGCCGACAACGCCTACTATTATCCGCACGTCCGCCTGCGCGGCCTGGCCTGCAAGACGAACGCCACGTCGCACACCGCCTTCCGGGGATTCGGCGGCCCGCAGGGGATGATCGGCGCCGAGGCGATCATGGACCAGATCGCGCGCACGCTCGGCCTCGATCCCGTCGCCGTTCGGCGCACCAATTTCTATGCGCCGGGTACGGGCCACGACCAAACGCCCTACGGCCAGCCGGTCGAGCACTTCCGCATTCCGGCAATGACCGATCGTATTCTCGCCTCGGCTGACTATGCCGAGCGACGCCGAGCGGTCGATGCCTTCAATGCCGCGAACCCGTTACTGCGCAAGGGGCTGGCCTATGCCCCCGTCAAGTTCGGCATTTCGTTCAACAAGGTCGAATACAACCAGGGCGGGGCGCTGATCCACGTCTATACGGACGGCTCGATCCATCTGAACCACGGCGGCACCGAAATGGGCCAGGGCCTGTTCACCAAGGTCGCCCAGGTGGTGGCCGAGGTGTTCGGCGTGCGGCTTGCCGATATCACGGTTTCGGCGACGACGACGGACAAGGTGCCGAACACCTCGGCGACGGCGGCCTCGTCCGGTTCCGACCTCAACGGCATGGCGGCGCGCAACGCGGCCGAGACGATCCGGGGCCGCATGGCCACGGTGGCGGCGGATCATTTCGGCGTGTCGGTGGAAGCCGTGGAATTCACGGGCGGCCGCGTCGTCGCGGGCGATCGCGTCATTCCCTTCGCCGAGCTGGCGCGGATGGCCTATGCGGCAAGGGTGTCGCTGTCCTCGACCGGCTTTTACCGCACGCCTCGGATCCATTTCGACATCGCGACCATGCAGGGCCACCCGTTCTTCTATTTCGCGCACGGGGTTTCGGTTTCCGAGGTCGCCATCGACACGTTGACCGGCGAATGGCGGCCCCTGCGCACCGACATCCTGCACGACGCCGGCGCCTCGCTGAACCCGGCGATCGATCTCGGCCAGGTCGAGGGCGGTTTCGTCCAGGGGCTCGGCTGGCTGACACTGGAGGAACTGGTGTGGGATTCCGAGGGCCGTCTCCTGACCCACGCGCCGTCGACCTACAAGATCCCGACCGCGCGCGACCTGCCGCGCGACTTCCGCGTCGAGTTGCTGGCCGATGCGGCCAACGAGGCGGAAACCGTCTACCGCTCGAAGGCGGTGGGCGAACCCCCCCTGATGCTGGCCTTTTCGGTGTGGCTGGCGTTGCGTGACGCGATCGTTTCGCTCGGTCCCGACGGGTACGTCGCGAACCTGCAGGCGCCGGCGACGCCCGAGCGCATCCTGTGGGCGGCGCGGGAAGCGAAGAAGGCGAAAGAAGAATCATGAGCGACTTCCCCGATTGGACGCGGTCGACCTGGCAACAGGCGCTCGTACAACTGGCCGCCCAGGCGACACCGCACGTGCTGGTGACGATCGTCGAAGCCAAGGGGTCCACACCGCGAACGGCGGGGGCGAAGATGGTCGTGGCCGCCGACGGCCAGGCCGGTTCGGTCGGCGGCGGCACGTTGGAATTCGAGGCGATCGAAACCGCGCGGCGCCTGCTTGCCGAGGGCGCGACCGCGCCCATGACGGCGGGTCAGACGCTCGGCGTCCAGCAGGACCAGTGTTGCGGCGGCACGGCGGTACTGCTGTACGAACCGCTGATGGTACCGACAATGCGCCTGGCGCTGTTCGGGGCGGGTCATGTCGGCCGGGCGCTGGTGCGCGTACTGGAAGGCACCGACACACGCATCCTCTGGTTCGACGAGCGCGCCGACGTCGCGGGAGCGCCGGTGCCGCCGGACGCGAGCTTGCGCATCGTCACCGACCCCGTGGCCGAAGTTGCCAAACTGCCCCCCGATACCCACGTGCTGGTGATGACCCACAGCCACAAGCGCGACTTCGAGATCATACATGCCGCCCTGACCCGCGAGGGTCTGGCCTCGATCGGATTGATCGGCGCCAAGACGAAGTGGGCGCATTTCCGTTCGCAACTGGCGAAGGCCGGCGTGCCCGAAGAACGCATCGCCACGGTCCGCTGCCCGATCGGCCTGCCGAATATCGGCGGCAAACTGCCGGCTGAAATCGCCGTCTCGGTGGCGGCCGAACTGCTGTCGATGCGCGTCCTCGGCGCGGTCCGGTGATCGCCATGGCCGATGAAACGGCGCGCCTTTCCATCGATGCCGTCAACGGCATGGATGCCGAAACCTTCGTCGCCGCATTCGGAGAAGTATTCGAACATTCTCGCTGGGTCGCCGAGATGGCCTTTGCGAGCGCGCCGTTCCAATCGCTGAGCGCAGTGCACGCCGCCATGCAGGACGCCGTCGAGGCAGCGTCCGAGACCGCACGGCTGGACCTGATCCGCGCACACCCCGACCTGGCCGGCAAGGCGGCGCTTGCCGGTGCGCTGACGGCCGAGTCCTCGGTCGAGCAGGCTTCGGCCGGACTCGACCGGCTGAGTCCGGAGCAAATGAATCGTTTCCGGACCCTCAACGCCGCCTACGTCGAGCGCTTCGGCTTCCCCTTCGTCATGGCCGTCCGCGGCGCCGATGCCGCGCGCATCATCGCCGGCTTCGAGGGGCGGCTGGGGAACGATCGCGCGAGCGAAATTCACCGGGCGCTTGCCGAAATCGGCAAGATCGCGTGGATGCGCCTGCTGGCCGCCGTGGTTCCCGCCCCGACGGGTCGCCTGACCACGCACGTGCTGTGTACCGCGACGGGCCTGCCGGCCGCCGGGATGCCGATCGCGCTCTATCGTGTCGGCACCGACGGCGCGCGTGCCCTGCTCGGCAGCTTCACCACCAACCCGGACGGGCGTCTCGACGCTCCCGCGCTCGCGGGCGCCGATCTCGAAGCCGGTACTTACGAGTTCGTGTTCGAGACCGGGGTGTATTTCGCCCGTGCCGGCCTCGCGACCGACGCGCCGCCGTTCCTCGACCGGATACCGCTGCGCTTTTCCATCGCCAACCCCGAACGCCACTACCACGTGCCGCTGCTCGTCTCGCCGTGGGCCTATTCGACCTATCGCGGGAGTTGACGCGCATGGAAGCGTTCGACCTCGATTGGCTGCGCCTTGCCGCGCGCTGGATCCACCTGATCGTCGGCATCGCCTGGATCGGGGCGTCGTTCTATTTCGTGTGGCAGGACGACAGCCTGGAGCCGGCGCCCGAGGATCCCCGGCAAGACCGCCTGCAGGGCGAGGTATGGATGGTCCACGGCGGCGGCTTCTATCACGCCCGCAAATACAAGGTGGCGCCGCCGAACCTGCCGGAACGCCTGCACTGGTTCAAATGGGAAGCCTATTCGACCTGGCTGTCCGGCATCGCGCTCCTGATCCTGATCTACTATTTCGGCGCCAGCATTTATATGTTGCCGCCGGGGAGCGGATTGACTCCGATGGAAGCGGTCGCCATCGGCGTGTCCGCGATCGGCGGCGCCTGGGTGCTGTACGACCTTCTGTGCCGATCGCCGCTGGGCCGCGACGATCGCGTGCTCGCGATCGCGGTGGCGGCTCTGGTGGCCGGTCTTGCCTATGGGCTGACCAACCTGCTGTCGGGGCGCGCGGCCTTCATCCATGTGGGCGCCGCGCTGGGCACGATCATGGTCGCCAACGTCTTTTTCGTGATCATCCCCAACCAGCGCGAGGCGGTGGCCCAGATGCTGCGCGGCGAGGCGCCGGACCCCGCTCTGGGGCGGGAAAGCAAGCAGCGCAGCGTGCACAACACCTATTTCACGCTGCCGGTGCTGTTCCTGATGATCTCGAACCACTATGCCATGGTCACGGGGCATTCCTGGAGCTGGGCGCTGCTGCTGGGGATCGCAGCCGTGGGAGCAGCGGTGCGTCAGGTGTTCGTGCTGCGCCATTCGGGCCGCGCCCGGATCTGGATGCTGCCGGCGGCCGGCCTTGCTTTCGCCGCCGTCGTCGCGGCCGCGACGGTGTTCCGCGACAGCGGTGCGCCCGATGCGACAGCCGAGGCCGAACCGGTGCCGGCCGGTGCCGCGGGCGTGCCGTTCGCCGCCGTGCAGGCCATCGTGGAAGCCCGCTGCATTGCCTGCCATGCCGCCAAGCCGAGCTTCACCGGCATCGAGGCACCGCCGAAGGGCGTGATCCTGGAAACGCCCGCGCAGATCCGTCAATGGGCGCCGCAGATCGATACCCAGGTTGTCAAGACAATGGCCATGCCGCTCGGCAACGTCACCGGCATGCGGCCCGAGGAACGCGCCCTGCTGGGACTGTGGTTGCGCGATCGCTTCTGATCCTGCGGGATCATTCCGACAGCCGGGGGCGGACAGAAGTCCTGTGGCGGCTCAGTTGACCGACCTAGATGCCTATAGCCTCATAGGCTTCTGCAACCTTGCGAATGGCGAGGATATAGGCCGCGGTTCGATAGTCGGGAACGGCGCGGTTGCCGGCCATGAGTGCCGTCATCTTGGCGAAGGCCTCGCGCATCATGTCGTCCAATCCCGAACGGACCAGATCGATCTCGCGGCTGCCGTGAACGAGCTCTTCCAACTGGCTCGGCGAGAACTTGGCGTTGGTCCGGCGTTCGAGTTCCTGCGCAAAGGTCCGGTAACGATTCTCCTCCCATCGCCGCTCCAACAAACCGAAGCGCATGTGGCTGAGATTCTTCACCCACTCGAAATAGCTGACAATGACCCCGCCGGAATTGACGAAGAGGTCGGGGAGAACCACGATCCCCCTTTCCTTCAGGATCCGGTCCCCCTCGAAGGAGGTCGGTCCGTTGGCCGCCTCGACCACCAAGCCGGCGCGAATACGGGGTGCATTTTGCTCGGTAATCACATGTTCGACGGCGGCCGGAATCAGGATGTCGCACTCCGCCTCTAACAGGCTCATCCCTTCGGGTTCGTACCCTACGCCCGGGAATCCCTTGACTCCGCCGTTCTTCGAAATGTGGCGCCGCAGTTCCTCGATTGGCAATCCATCGTCACAGGTTACTGCGCCGTCACGCTCGATTACCGTCCGGATGACGCAGCCATCCTCTTCGGAAAGGAACTTGGCGGCGTGATAGCCGACGTTGCCAAGCCCCTGAACGATGATCCGTTTGCCGGCCAAGTCGTCCGCTTTCCCGAGACTTCTGAAGTATTCACGGATCGCATACTGGACGCCCCGCCCCGTCGCCTCGGTGCGGCCTTCGACCCCGCCTCGGGAAATCGGTTTTCCAGTTACGCAGGCGATGGCGTTGATGTCCTGCGGATTGTTGCGGCGGTATTCATCGGCAATCCAGGCCATTTCCCTCTCGCCGGTTCCCATGTCCGGCGCCGGAACGTTCTGGCACGGGCTCAGGAAATTGCGCTTCATCAGCTCCCAGGCGAAACGGCGCGTGATCCTCTCGAGTTCCGGCCTCTCCCATTCGCCCGGATCGAGCCTGAGAGCACCCTTGGATCCGCCGAACGGGATGTCCATCAGGGCGCACTTGTAGGTCATCAGCGCGGCCAGGGCCTCCACCTCGTCCTGATCGACGTTGAGCGCGTAGCGGATGCCACCTTTGGCCGGATCGAAATGCTGACTGTGAACGGCACGCCAGCCCGAGAAGCTGAACATCCTGCCGCGGAGACGGACGCCGAAATTGACCGAATAGAGGGCGTTGCAGCCCTGGATCCGCTCCGCCATCCCCTCGGGCAGTTCGCAGAAAGGCACCGCCGCATCGAAGAGTTGATTGACGCTGTCGAGAAACGACGTGTTCGGTTCGATATGAACTGTGGTGGTCATGGACTTTTCCTCTTTTCTTGGACCACTTTCCAGGTGTTCGACGAAGCCATCCCCGCGAACGGAATGGGCGATCGACGGGGAAAATCGGCAAAGGCCCGGCATTCGCCGCCGTGGGAACGGCGTCGAAAATTCGAAGGACTTGCGGACGAGCGCCCGGCGCGGCTATCCGGTCATGCCGCCTCGTTGACCTGCCGCCGGCTGTTCCATAGCCGTTTGATGATCGGCAGCACGACGAAGGCGGTGGCGGCCACGATGAGCCCGAAGCTTATGGGATGGTTCACCGGATCGATGAAGATCGACCAGTCGCCATACGAGATCCCCAGCGAGTTGGAGAGGTTGTTCTCGATCTGGCGCCCGAGGACCAGGGCCAGGATCAACGGAGCATGGGGGATCGACAGCTTGTTGAAGGCGTAGCCCAGGGAGCCAAACCCCAGTGCAACCCAAACGTTGAACATCGCGTTGCCGTCAGAGTAGGCCCCCGACAGGCAAAGCAGTCCGATCGTCGGCGCCAGGACCTCTTTCGGGATACGGTAGACGACGCTGCTGAGGGTCCGCACCAGCGCCAGCGCCATCGGCCCCATGAAGATGTTGGCCACCAGGAAGGACAGAATGATCATCCAGGCGATATTGGGATGCTGGATGAACAGCAGCGGCCCCGGCATCATGCCCTGGATCATGAGGGCGCCGATAAACAGCGCCGACACCGAATTTCCGGGAATCCCCAGCGACAGAAGGGGAACCATCGAACTCGCGACGACGGCGTTGTTGGCCGATTCCGGCGCGGCGATGCCCTCGGGTGCGCCCTCGCCCCACTTCGCTTCCCCTGGACGGCCTTCGAACTTCCGCTTGTAGACGCGGGACGTCCTCTCATAGGCCAGGAAGATGGCCATCAGCATGCCCGCGCCGGGGATGACGCCGATGACGTTGCCGATCGATGCACAGCGCACCCAGGTCGGCAGCAGCCGCTTGACCAACTGCCAACTGGGGACGATTGCGTCCGAAATGCGCGGCAGGGCGCTGGGTCGATTGCCGAGCCGCCTCTCGCGCACGATCTCCTCGGCCATTTCCAGCATCGGGGTGATGCCGAACAGGCCGACGAGCAACGGGATGAAAGGCATGCCCTCGTAAAGATTGGCCATGTCCATGGTGAAGCGCGGATAGCCGGTCTTGATGCTGAACCCGACCGTTGCGATCAGCAGGCCCACGGTGGCGCTGAGCAACCCCTTGTAGATGTTGGCGCCCAGTAGGCCGACGACGCTGGCTAGACCCAGAACACCGAGCGAGAAGTTCTCGACGTAGCCGAACCGCAGCGCGAACTTGGCCAAGGGCGGCGCGAACATCAGCAGCACCAATGCGCTGGCGATGCCCCCGAACACCGATGACGAGATGGCAAGGCCGATCGCCTTGCCGGCCATGCCCTGCCTGGCCATGGCGTTGCCGTCGATACCGGTCAGCATGGCCGATGCGGTTCCCGGCACCTTGACCATCACGGCGGGAATGCTTCCGCCGACCGCCGTCGAGCAGTAGAGACCGATCATCAATGCCAAGGCATAGGTCGGCGACAACGAGAACGAGAACGGAATGAAGATCGCGAGCGCGATGTTGTCGTTGAGGCCCGGAATCGAGCCGACCACCAAACCGAAGAACACGCCGGCCATGAGAAAGGCCAGGACCGTCGGCTCCATCAGTGTTTCCAAGCCCAGAGCGATAGCGTCCATCAGTCCGTCGATCCTTCTGCGCGCCTAATCGAGAATATCGCCGATGACTTCGAGCACCGGCAAGGGAACGTCAAAAATGAAGTAGAAAATGCCGAAAATCGCCAAGGCCACCGCAACCGATGACGCGATACTCCGCAGCCGCCCCGGAAAGCCCGCACGCAATACCGCGATCGAAACGACCACGATGCTGGGAAGGATGTAACCCGCACCGAGCCCCAGCAGCAAAGCCCACCCGCCCCAGAGGAGGATCTGGAAGCAGGGGCCTGACAAAATGATCGTGGCCGACTCGGCATCCGCTTTCGGCGGAGTCCGGTCGAACACGCTCCGCAGGATGATCGATGCGGAGAACAGGACGAGGCCCGCGGAGAGCGCCATCGGATAGGTCCGGGACATGTCGTCGAAGGTGCTGGACTCGGCAAACGCCCAGACCCCGAGCACCAGGAACACGATGCCGGCCCATACATCCGGTTTACGCAATTGAGCGGTCATAGGGCACCTCGCCTGCAAGGCATCTCGTGAAGGGGGCGTGACGGCTGCCCGAAAGCATACCGTCACGCCAGTCGAACGCAGTCTACTTCTTCTGCAGACCGTGCTTGGCCACAACCTCGGACGTAACCTTCGCGTAGTCGGCGACCACATCGGCGAAGCCCTTGGCATCCTTGTAGGCCAGGGGATAGCCATAGTCGGTCATGCGCGCGACGTATTCCTTGTCCTGATTGACCTTACCCAAGAGATCCGACAGGAAGGCGACGGCTTCCTCGGGGGTCCCCTTGGGCACGGCCCAGCCGCGGAACGTCGGCCAGCGGACGAGGTTCATGCCGGCCTCTTTCCAGGTCGGGATGTTCGGGAACGCAGCCAGATGCGCGTCGTCGGCGACGGCGAGGATACGGACCGAGCCGGCCTCGGCGTGTTTCTTGGTTTCGCCGAAGGGCCACAGGGCCGCCTCGGCATGACCGCCCATGATCGCCTGCAGCTGCGCGCCGAAACCGCTGGTGGGAATGTAGTTGAACTTGATACCCGCGGCGTCTTCCAGAGCCAGACCGGAAAGGTGGTGTGACGTGGCAATGCCGGCAACGACCGTGTTGATAGGGCGCTTCTTGGCTTCCGCGACGAAATCTTGGGCGGTCTTGAACGGCGAGTTCGTCGGCACCACGATCACTTCCGGATCGAGGGTGTAAAGGGCGACCGGCGCGAAATCCGCGACCTTGTATCCGGTCTTCTTCAGCACCGGATTGGTGACCACGGAACTGGTCATCGCGAGGACGGTGTAGCCGTCCGCCTTGGCATTTGCCGCATAGGTCTGACCAACAACGCCACCGCCGCCGGCCCGGTTCTCGACCACCACCTTGATCCCGTTCAGGTGCTTGTTGGCGTATTCCGCGATAATGCGGGAGGTTACGTCAACGGCGCCGCCCGGGGCGAACGGCACGATGATCTTGATGTCCTTGGACGGGAAATCCGCTGCTTGCGCACCGGTGATCGAAACCACGGCACCGAGCGCGGCCATCGCCGCGATCTTAACAAAACTCATTTTGGTCATTACTCGGACTCCTTCGCTCTCCCAATTGGTGAAAAGTTTGTAACGATCCGCGCCGCTGCGTCCGTTACGATAGACAGCGAGCCCCGAGGTCGGCGACCTCGGCAACCAGTTTCTCGCTCACTGGAATTCCGCTCTCCCTGCGTTCGGCCGTCAGGAGCCATTCCCGCTCTCCGGGATAGGACACCGCGTCAAAGGGCGGCACGGCCGGCAGGGCTTTCAAGCGGTCGATCTCCTCGTCCATCCGCGCCAGGACGTCGTCCTGGGGCAGGAAGGCGTCGGCCCGGAACGCGAGGACGAAATGGCCGTTGCCGGATTCCCGCTCCTGATTGGTCATGACGCTGAGAACCCGGCCGCCGAACTCGGCGCCGGTGAGAACCCCGGAGAGAATGTCGGTCAGCAACGCGATGCCGGATCCCTTGACGCCGCCGAAGGGCAGCATCACACCGTCGAGCGCGGCTTGGGGATCGGTAGTCGGCTTGCCGTCGGGACCGAGGGCCCAGCCGCTCGGTATCTCCTTCCCCTCGGCCAGGGCCCGGCGGATCTTCTTCCGCGAGCCTTCCGCCGTCGCCATATCGACGACGAACGGCGGATGCTTCCCGGCGGGAGCGGCGATCGCCAACGGATTGGTGCCGAGGAACGGGGCGGCCGCGCCGAAGGGCGCCGTCACGGTCGAGGCATTGGCACAGATGATGCCGACGCAGCCGGCCTCGGCGGCACGCAGGGCATAGACACCGGCCGCGCCGAAGTGGTTGCTGCGGCGCACCGCGACGGCTCCGAAGCCCATTTCGCTCGCCGAACCGAGGGCGAGGTCCAGGGCCCTTGTCGCCGCGACGGGGCCCAGGCAATTGTCGGCATCGAGGCTCGCGGCCCACGGATAACGCTTTTCGACCTTCAAGTCGGGAACCGCGTTGATGCGTTTTTCGGTCAATGCACGGGCATAGTCCGGCAGGCAGGCCAGCCCATGCGTGTCGATCCCGCGGAGGTTTGCTCCGACCAGCGCCTGCGCCGTCGCCTTGGCATCGGTATCGGAAACGCCACGCGCGGTCAGGACTTCACAAATCGCCTGTTCGACGGTTGCTACGGGGATTTTGATTTGGTCAGCCATCGATAATGCCTCCTAGATCACCGGTCCGACGGTGTAGATGTCCATGGCCCGGGTGTATCCGGTGATTTCGGCGCGCGTCTTCTCGCCCGAGGCGACGTCGAGCAGGGTCTTGACCAGCCGCGCCCCGGCCTCGGGCAGGCTCTCGGTGCCCTCGATCACGCTGGCCACCGTCATGTCCATGTGGTCGCGCATCCGCTCCCAGGTCAGCGCGTTGCCGGTCAGCTTGACCACCGGCACGAACGGGAAGCCCTGCGGCGCGCCGCGCCCCGTCGCGAACGCGATCACGTTGCACCCCGCCGCCGCCAGCCCGGTCAGGATCTCCGGCTCGCGCCCCGGCGAGTCCATCACCACCAGGCCCTTGACCGCCGGCTTGACGCCGTACTCGTAGACCCCCTGAATCGGCGCCGTGCCGCCCTTGGCGATGGCGCCCAGCGACTTCTCTTCGATGGTCGTCAGACCGCCCTTGATGTTGCCGCCGGTCGGCTGCCCGCCGCGCATGTCGCAGCCCACCGCCTTGGCCCGGTTCTCCATCCGCTCGACCAGGTCCAGGATCTGTTGGCCGATCTCCGGCGTCGCGGCATGGGCGGCCACGATGTGCTCGGCGCCGATGAACTCGGTGACCTCGCCGAGAATGGTCGTGCCGCCGCCCTCGACGATCAGGTCCGACGCCACCCCGATCGCCGGCGTCGCCGACAGGCCCTGCGTGGTATCGGAGCTGCCGCACTTCATCCCGAGCACGATGTCCGAGATGCCGCAGGTCTCGCGCTTCAGGGATGAGGCTTCCGCCACCATGTTCTGGACGATCAGCGTCCCCTCGGCCCGGGTGCGCGCCGCGCCGCCCGTCTCCTGCAGGCCGATCACCTCGACCCGCTTGCCGGTCTTGCCGATCCCCGCGACCACCTCCTCGATCGCCGTGCTCTCGCAGCCCAGGCTGACCAGCAGCACCGCCGCCAGGTTCGGGTTGCCGCCCAGCCCGATCAGCACCTCGTTGACCCGCCGGATGTCGAGCGGCGTCTGGCAGCAGCCCTGGTGATGGGTGAAGCTCACCGCGCCGTCGACCTGCCGCGCGATGTCCTCGGCCACCTCGTTGGCGCACACCACCGTCGAGATGACGCCCACATAGTTGCGCGTCCCGACCTGACCGTCCGGCCGCCGATATCCCATGAATTCCATCGTTCCGTTCCTTTCCGTCACGCCAGGTCGCCGCGCCCGCGCAGGCTCTCGATGTTCTGGACATGCGCGTGCGCGCCCTTCGGGATGTCCGCCGTCGCGCGCCCGATCACCTCGCCGTACTTCAGGATGTCCGTCCCCGCCGGGATATCGACGAGGGCGAACTTGTGCCCGAACTCGACCGCGCCGGCCAACGTCACCGGAACCGTTTCGGCCCCGATGCCGACCGACGCAACCTCGCCGGCCGACAGGTCCCGCAACGCCGTCGCAACGTTGTCCACTTCCTTGATCGCTATCGCATCACGCTTCATCTGCTGTCTCCTTCGCATCGTTGAGCAGGCCGAATATCCTTCGAATCCCCGCGGCCTGCGGCCCCGACGCAGACGCTAGCGCCGCCGACCACTCGACGATCTCCTTGCGTGTCTCGGACTTCAAATGCCCGGCGATGGATGAAAAGCGCGCGACAAGATCGTCCCATGACCATGGGTCCTCGGGATCGCCGCGCCGGAAGGACCGTGACCGCGACAAGACGGCTCCATCCCGAAGGCTGACGTCGACCCGTGCCGGCCGCTCGGCGGGAAAGCGCGCGGTGAAGGTATTGTCCTCGTGAACCTCGACCCTTTTCGCAAGGTCGCAAACCTCGGCGTTGCGTAGCACGCCGGCATCGAAGTTCGAGAAATTCAGTTCTCCGGCGACGACCAGAAAGGCCATGCACAGCCGCGTCGAGAATTTCGCCTCCTCGAAGGATTTCGGGTTCTCGATCCCGGCGATCTCGACCTGGGCGCGCGGCCCCGTGACCACGATCCGCTCGATTTGATCGATTTCGATTTTCGAGTCCGCCATGAGGTCCCGCATGGCATCGAGGCTGCTGTGCATCTGGCCGCAGGTCGGCCATCCCTTGATGGTCGCCGTTTCGACCTGATAGGTCCGTCCGAGGTCCTGCGACAGGAGCGCCCCGTCGCCCTCCAGCTTCCAGGCGGCAAGCGCCGCCCTGCGCCCCTCCAGTACCCGCGCGGCGCCGGGAATGCCGGCTTGCGCCAGCCGGGCCGCCGTCAGGCCGTTGCGAACCGCTATCGCCGGATGAAAGGCCTTCGCTGCCTCGGCGCCGTCATCGAGGAACTGCCACAGGCCGGCTGCCTGCGTACCTGCATGACCGAACGCCCACAGGGTCTGTTGCGGATCCAGCCCCAGGGCCGAGGCCGCCGAGGCCGCCGCGCCGAAGCATCCGGCAGTGGCGGTCATATGACAGACGGAGTAGTGCGCCTTGCCGAGCAACGTGCCGACCCGCAAGCCTGCTTCGTACCCCGCGACGACGGCAGCACGAACCCGTTCGGCCGTCAGATCGGCGCTTTCGGCGATCGCCATCACGGCGGGAAAGGTCGTAACTGCGGGATGCATCATGGCCAGTCGGTGCCCGTCGTCTACCTCCTCGAGATGCGAAAGGGAAGCATTGACGGACGCCGCCTGTTCCAGGCCACATCCATCCCGCAGTCCGGCGACCGAACAGGGCCCGCACGCCCCGCCGGCCAGAACCTTACGGTAGGGCGCAGCGAGAGGATGTGCCATTCCCTTCGCCAAAGCTCCCCACCAGTCGAGGGCACTGAAAGCCACCCGCGTCCGAACCGATGAAGGAAGGGACTCGTCCCGCAGATGGGCAACCCATTCCGCGAGAGGTTCCAGCCAGCTTTCGGTTCGTAACGCCACCAGCGATCTACCCCTTCTGTCCGAGTTCGTCCGCCATGAGGTCAACGATCGCGCCGGACAGGCCGGTGTAGTTTTCCGGCCGCAGCGCTGTTTCCAACTCGGCGGGATCACAGGCTTCGGCCACCTTCGGATGTTCCAGAAGCAGATCGATCAAGGGACGGTCCTGCTCTAAGGCCTCGAGCGAGACCTCGTGGATGACCTCGTGCGCATCGCCGAGGGGCATGGCCTTCGACAGCACGAACATGGCGCGCTCGGAGAGGATGACGCCCTTGAGGCGGTTCAGGTTCTCCGCCATCCGCCCGGTGTTGACCTGAAGGCCGGTCAGGACCTTGCGCAGGTGGGCGAGCATGGCTGCGGTCATGCAGAAACTTTCCGGCACCTTGATCCACTCGGCCCGCCAGGTGCAGCCGTCGCGTTCGTTCAGCGGCGTCATCAGTTCCGTCATCACGTCGGCATTGCCGCGAATGACGCGCGCCAGCGAAAAGATCCACTCGCTCACGATCGGATTGATCTTGTGAGGCATGGTGCTGGAGCCCATGATCCCCTTGGTATAGGGCTCCGCCAGTTCGCCGATCTCGGTCATGCTGGACACGTAGACTTCCTGGGCGATCCGCGAGGCCGTACCGGCCATGAGGGCCATGGCGTTGGCCATCTCCGGTAGCCGGTCGCGCTGGGCATGCCACCAAGTGCGCGGCACGCCCAAACCGAGAATGCGGCAGGTACGGGACTGGACCTCGAAGCCCTGCTCGCCCCAGGGCGCGAAGGTGCCGATGGCACCGGACATGTTGCCGACCAGGCACCGTTCCTTCAGTTCCCGCCAACGTTCGAGATTGCGGTCCATCTCGTCCAGCCAACCCGCCATCTTCAGCCCGAAGGTGAACGGCAGCGCGTGGTTGCCGTGCGAGCGGGCCGCCATCAGCGTGTCCCGATGCCGGGTCATCAAGGGCACAGTGTCACGGATCAGTTCGGCGAGTTGCTTCTCGATGACGGCGTGCGCGCGCGCCGCCTGCAGCATGGTCGCGCTGTCGATGATGTCCTGGGTCGTCGCCCCGTAGTGAATCCACGTCGCATGCGGTTCACCGACGTTCTTGCGGTATTCACGCAGGATGCCCAGCAGGGTATGCGCGGTCTGTTTGCCGTGTTCGCGGACCTTGTCGATGTCGATTAGTGCAATATCGGCCTTTTCGCGGATCACCTTGGCGGCTTCCGCCGGGATCATGCCGATTTCAGCCTGAGCCTCGGCAAGGGCGGCCTCGACGTCGAGCCAGTACTGGATATAGGTGTCGGCGTTGAAGATTTCCCTCATCTCGGGGGTTGTCGTTAACCCCTTGAACAAGGGGGCATCCATCGGGTGGACGACGTCCATGTCCTGCATTCCCTTTTCCCTGGTCACGTTGCCAGCCTCGGTCACTTCAAGGCCCCGCAGGCGTCGGCGATGCGCTGGCACGCCTTATCGAGAAGTTCCGTCTTGGTCGCGAACGAGATCCGGAAAAACGGCGACAAAGCAAAGGACGCGCCGTGGATCACGGCCGCATGCGCCTTGTGCAGCAGGAATTCGACGAAATCGGCTTCGGTCTCCAGGACCTTTCCATCCGGCGTCGACCGTCCCAACAGTCCGGCGCAGGAGACAAAAACGTAGAAGGCCCCGCCCGGCACGAAGCAGCGCAGGCCTTCGATGGCATCGATTTTCTCCACCACGAGATCACGACGGGCCTGGAAAAGTGCCCGGTTCTTGTCGACGAACCCGTGATCCCCATCAAGTGCGGCGACCCCCGCCCACTGCGAAACCGAACAGGCCCCGCTGGTTGCCTGGGACTGCAACTTGATCATGTTCTTGATGAGATCCACCGGCCCGGCGCCGTATCCCAATCGCCATCCGGTCATGCTGTAGGTCTTTGAAACCCCGTTGACGACGAGGGTGCGGTCGGCGAGGTCGGGCGCGAACTCCAGGATCGAATGGAACTGCGAGCCTTCGTAGACGAGATGCTCGTAGATATCGTCCGAAATGATCCACACCTGGGGATGGCGCCGCAGGACTTCGGCCAGGGCCTTGAAATCCTCGGGCCGGTAAACGGTGCCCGACGGATTATTCGGATTGTTGAGGATCAGCCATTTGGTGCGTGACGTAATCGCCGCTTCCAATTTCTCGGGCTGCAGCCGGAATCCGTCCTCCTGCGTGGTCTCCACCACCACAGGGACTCCTCGATGAATCAGCGTCTGGTCGATGTAGACACCAAAGCATGGCGCCGGGATCACGACCTCGTCACCCGGGTCGAGCGTCACCCCCAATGCATTGTAGATGACCTGTTTGCAGCCCGAGCCCGCACACACCTGGGCCGGCGTATAGACAAGGCCGTTGTCCCGTTCGAGCTTCCGGCAGATGGCTTCGCGCAACTGCGGGATACCGGGAATGGGCGGATACTTGGTCTTGCCCTCGATGATGGCGCGAATTCCGGCGATCTGTATGTGTTCCGGAGTGGAAAAGTCGGGCTCGCCAGCGGACAACTTGATGACATCCTGCCCCTGACGAATCAGTTCGGCAGTCTGCGCAGCCACCGAAGACGCGGCAGACTGTCTGATGCTCGCCATATGAGCGCCGATGAAACCCATACTCTCCTCCCGTATTCCAACCACGTTTCTTCGTCTGTGAAGATCGCGCCGCCACAACCGGTGCGCGACGCTAACGAGCATGAGCCTAGTCCCGGCGCTATAATTAAGGATAGCGGAATTATCTTATGATTATCATCAGATTACCTTATAATATGACCCGACATTCGAGGTTGGCGGAGCACACCCATGGATCTGCGCAAGATGGCAACCATCACCGCGATTGCGGATTTGGGTTCGTTCTCACGGGCAGCGTTGGCCATCAATCTGACGCAATCCGCGGTCAGTCAGCAGATGCAGGAATTGGAGGCAGGCCTCGGGGTGACCTTGTTCGACCGGGACAGCCGGCCACCAAAATTGACAGTCGATGGGCGCGCCTATGTCGCGCTCGCACGCTCGGTGCTTTCCGAACATCGGAGTTTCATCGCTGCGCGATCCCAAAACAAACTGACCGGAACCCTTACGGTCGGCGCGGTACGGAGCGCCTTGAACCTGACCCTCCCGAAGGCAATCCGTTCCCTCGAAAAGGACTATCCACATCTGCATCTGCGGCTGATCAACAGCGGTCGGCTGTCAGTCGACCTCACCGACCTCGTTCGCAGTCAACAGATCGACGTCGGTTTGATCGTCGGACCTCCGGTGGATGACCGCGAGGTCGTATGGCGTCCGTATGCGACGGAGCGGTTCTTCGTCGTAGCTCCGGCGGAAAAGCGGGGAACCACCGCCGAGGAGCTTTTGATGGCCGGTCCCTATCTGCGCTTTGTCCCGAACCTGCCCATCGAGCACCGCATCGAGAAGGAGTTGGAGCGCCGAAACCTGAACCTGGAATGCCACATGGAGTTGGACACCTTCGAAAGCATCCTTCTGATGGCGTCAGAAGGTCTGGGCGTCGGAATTGTGCCCGAGCGCTACGTTGGTGGAGCCGACCGCCGTAAGGTTCACTTCGCCCCGTTCGGAAGCTCCAGTTTCTTCCGGGAACTGGGGATCATCTACCATTCCCAATGCGAGAAGACGCCCTTGATCGATGTTCTGTTCTCGGAACTTGTGGATTCCGAGCATGTGGATACCGAGTGAATATCCACACCAGAATTCACCGCGGAAGCTGATCTGCTCAACCCCGGAAGCGCAGGGGCCCCGTGCCACAAACGGTGCGATTCCGTAATTTCCGGCTCAGTCGAAACGGAACAGGAAAACCGCGCTCACGCTGGATTACTTTACCAATGTTCTTGCGGGGGGCGACGAGAGGGTTCTCCCGATGCTGGCCATGGAGAGGGAGCCCCGTATCTTTTTCCGCACGATGCGATCCCGGTCGAGGATGAAGGTCGTGGGGAAGACGGCGACTTCGTAGCGGGTCGCGCTGAGCGACAGGTCGTCGATCGCGGACTCGAAAGCCCCACCCGAATCCCGATTGAATTCGGCCACGATCTCCGCATTGCCGCCGACGTTGATGGGCAGGATGGCGACGTCCCGCGCATCGTAGTGTTCGCGGACTTCCCGGAGCACCTGCATCTCGGTGATGCAGGCGGCACAACCGCCCAGCCAGAAATAGACGATCACGGCGCGGCCTTCGAAATCGGCGAGCCGGACCGGTCGGCCGTCCAGGCCGGTGGCCGCGATCTCCGGTGCCGGCTTGTCGAGGGCAGCGGTCTTCTTTCCGTCGCAGGCGCTCACCGCCACGATGCAGAAAAGAACGGCAATGAGCACCCCGCCCGCCTTGCTTGATTTGCGAATGAAACCTATTATCGGAGCGCCGCTTGACGGCGAAAAAAGACGACCCAAGAACGCAAAGGAAACGCCCATGAGGAGCCGGATGCTCTTCGTCCCCTGCCTGCTCGGCGCTCTTCTTCTTTCGGCCCCCCTCGCCTTCTCCGCAGATCTTGAATCCGGCAAGTCGCTGTACCGGGAGAAATGCCGGGACTGCCACGGCAGCCGTGGCCAGCAGCGGGCGCTCGGCAAATCCAAGATGCTGAACCGGTTGGAAACCGACTCCATCATCGCCAAACTGCGTGAAGTCCAGGAGGCCGGGAATCCGGGCACACCGGCGGACGTCGCGAAAAGCGATCTCGGCGAGGAGGAAATCCGGTCCCTGGGCATCTTCATCCAATCCCTCAAGCGGCGCTGACGGCGGGGCCGATCACAGCAGTCCGGTCACCTTTTTTTCGAGGACCTTGCCGGTCATCGGGCTGTTGATGCGCTCGCGCAGCACCCCCTCACGGTCGATCAGGAACGAGGTCGGCGCGGCCTTTACGCCGTATCGTTCCGTGGTGATCTTCAGCGGGTCCTCGAGCAGCGGATAGGTCACGTCCAGCCGGCGGCCGGCGTTGCGTATGGCCGCGTTTTCCTGGCCCATGTTGACCGCGAGAATCTCGAATCCCTGGTCGCGGTATTCCCGATAGACACTTTCGAACTCAGGCATCTCGACCAGACAGGGGCCGCATTCCACCAGCCAGAAGTTGATCAGCACCACCTTGCCCTTGAGGTCGGCAAGCTTGACCGCCTTGCTGTCCATGTCGAGCACGGCAAGTTCCGGTGCCGCCTTACTTGCGTCGCTGGCGATCGTCTCCTGGCCGTCGCAGGCGGAAACCAGGGCGAGGAGACCGAGGACCGCCAACCGTTTCCAAGCCATCTCCGTCCCCCTCGTCAGCGTGTGTCGACCCGGCCGTGGGCCAACCGGATGATCCGCTCGGCGGCAGCGCCCAGTTCCGGGTTATGGGTAACCAGCAGGATCGTCCGGCCCTCCGCGTGCAACCGGGCGAACAGGGACATGATCACGGATTCGTTCTTTTCATCCAGGTTGCCGGTCGGCTCGTCGGCCAAGAGCAGCAGGGGGCGATGAATCAGCGCCCGGGCGATGGCGATGCGCTGCTGTTCGCCCCCCGACAGGCGATCGGGGTAACTGCCCGCCCGGTCGGCCAGGCCGACCTGCTCGAGAAGCTCGCCGGCCCGGCGCTCTTCCCCCTGCCCCAGACTCCCCTTGAGCTCGAGGGGCAGCAGCAGATTCTCCCGCACCGTCAGGGTCGGAATCAGGTTGTAGAACTGGAAGATGAAGCCGATGTTCTCCCGGCGGAAGATCGTCCGCCGATGTTCGGTAAGGCCGGTCAGGCAGACCTCCCCGATGTGGACTTCCCCGGCGGAAGGGCGGTCGATGCCGCTGATCAGGTTGAGCAGGGTCGATTTGCCGCTGCCGCTGCGGCCGAGCAGAACGACGAACTCGCCCCGCCGGATCACGGCCTGCAGGTCGCGAAAGACGACCCGCTCGGTGTCGCCTTCGCGAAAGGTTTTGGTCAGGTTGCGCAGCTGGAGAAGGGGCGCCTGGGGGGGGGAGGTGAGCATCGGCCATCCGGAGCAAAGGGGTGGATGCGCGGGAGCGGAAAGTTTCGCGAACAACGGATTTTCAGTAAAATTTATCACTTGCCCGGAAGTTGGCAACCCCTGGGCCGGTCGCCGGGCGCCCGGCTAAGGCCATTGTGCCGCCGGAATGCGGGGGCTCCGGCCGAAAGCCCCCGTGCCGCTCTACTTCAGGACGGCGATTTGCCAAGCCCAGCTGCCCGAAGCGTCGTTTCGTCCAGTCCGCGTCCCTGGCAGCACTCGGCGAGCTTTCCGTTGATCGCCACGGCGGGGACCGAGCGGACTCCCAGGCTTTTCGCTTTGGTTGAGACGGCAGGATCTTGCATGTCGAGCACCTGAACCTCGCAGGACGGACAGGCGAGCTTATTGACCAGCTCGACGGCCTCCCGGCACACCGGGCAGCCAGCACTGAAAATTTCGACTTTACGTTTGGTTGTCATGGTCAATGTCTCCTCTCGTACGATTTTTGAGGGGGCTTTTCATCCTTTTCCCTCATCGTCCAAAGCTTCCAGGATCGGGCATGCGGTGATTGGCCCCTGGCCTTTGCACGTCTCAGCCAGCCTTCTGAGTGCCTCCTCCATCTTCCGAAGGGCTTCCCGCTTGTTTTCAATATCGGCGATTTTGGCTTCGGCCCGGGTCTTGACCTCCGCGCAACTGGTCTCGGGCGTCCAGCGCAGACTGAGCAGTTCACCGATCTCTTTCAGGGAAAACCCCCAACTCTTTGGCGCGGCGGATGAATCGGATATGCTTCACCGTCTCCGGGGAATACTCCCGATAGCCTGACTCGGGACGGAGTGGTTGTTCGATGAGTCCCTGGCGTTCGTAGAACTTTACCGTCTCCACCCGCACTCCGGACTGTTTGGCCACCTGGCCGATGGTCAGTCGTTTCATGGTCTTCCCTTCCGTTGTGTTCAGGATAAAGGCGGTACCATGGTAGCGAGTCAAGGGGGAATTTCAACGGGGCTCAGATTTTATTGATCAAGAGAAAAAGTGGTTGATGGCAGGGATGGGGGAGCAAACCGGGACCAGGAGTGAATGGCTAACCAAGCCCGATCGGACCTGGTCAGCCATTGCTCTATGCTGAAATGCTGCCTCAATAGGCGACATACACA